>Ga0156326_171_pt1 | contig 43924 bp, 44 predicted proteins | sample RifCSPlowO2_12_FD_107974 | JGI IMG/M metagenome (GOLD analysis project Ga0156326, IMG submission 107974) | Sphingomonadales bacterium RIFCSPLOWO2_12_FULL_63_15 | reverse complement strand
GGGGGGGGGGGGGGGGGGGGGGGGGCCCCAGCACGACCGTTGCGCAGTTGCCCACCCCCTAGCCCCCTCCCGCTTGCGGGAGGGGGAACGACAAGGTTCGCCCATCTCTTTGCCAAGGCGCGTCCGGCGTCGGCGCGTTTGCCGGTTTCGCGGCGCCAGCGTTGGAGACGTTGCGTCAAGTCGGTGTCCTGGCCGCCGATGCCGCGTTCGCCGAGCAGCACGGCGATTTCAGCGGCGGTCTGGGCGAGGCCCATTTCTCCAGCGCGCACCAGCATATGCGCGATGCGCGGGCTGAGCGGCAGTTTCGCCAGCGCCTTGCCATGGGGGGTGATGCGGCCATCGGTATCGAGCGCTTCGAGGGCGGTCAGGCGGGTGCGCGCTTCGGACAGGGCGGCGGGCGGCGGCGGATCGAGCCAGCGTAGCGTCGCGGGATCGCTCACGCCCCAGAGCGCGCAGTCGAGCAATAGGCTGGAAAGGTCGCTTTCCAATATTTCGGGCGGATCGAAGGGGGGCATACCCGCGCTCGCAGCGGCTTCCCACAGGCGATAGGCGACGCCGGGCCGCTGGCGCGCGGCGCGACCGGCGCGCTGGGTGGCCGACGCTTGGCTGGCGCGTTCGGTGACGAGGCGGGTGACGCCTGCCGCCCGATCATAGCGGGGGCGACGGGCGAGGCCGCTATCGACCACGATCCGCACGCCGTCGATGGTCAGGCTGGTTTCGGCGATGGACGTGGCGAGAATGACCTTGCGCGTGCCGGAGCGGGAGGGGCGGATCGCGGCGCGCTGGGCGGCCGGATCGAGCGAGCCGTGCAGCAGATGGACGTCGAACGGGCCGCCCTCAATCCGCTCCGCCGTCCGTTCGATCTCGCGCACGCCAGGCAGAAAGGCGAGCAGGTCGCCGTCGCCTTCCTCGCTGATCGCGCGGCGGATGGCGGCGGCCATTTCATCCTCGATCCGCTTTTCGGCGTTGCGGCCAATATGGCGCAGATCCAGCGGCTGGATGCGGCCCTCGCTCTCGATCACTGGCGCGTCGCCCAGCAGGGCGGCGAAGCGCGCGCCGTCGAGCGTGGCGGACATGGGCACGATGCGCAGGTCGGGGCGCAAGGCTTCCTGCGCGTCGAGCGCGAGGGCGAGGCCGAAGTCGCTGTCGAGGCTGCGTTCATGGACTTCGTCGAACAGGACTGCCGATATGCCGGTCAGTTCGGGGTCGTCCTGGATACGGCGGACAAAGATGCCTTCGGTCAGCACCAGCAGGCGGGTGCGGGCCGACTGTTTGCTGTCCATCCGCGTCGCATAGCCGACCGTGCCGCCGGGCTGCTCGCCCAGTATTTCGGCGATCCGCTCGGCCGCGGCGCGGGCGGCGAGGCGGCGGGGGGAGAGCAAGAGTATCTGTCCGCTGCACCAGGGCTGGTCGAGCAGGGCTGGGGCCACCGCCGTCGTCTTGCCCGCGCCGGGCGGGGCGACCAGCACGGCGTTGCTGCCGGTGCGTAAGGCAGCCAGCAAGTCGGGCAGAACGTCATGGATCGGCAGGGCGGTCATGGCCGTTTCATCGGGCCATTTGGCGTCGTGGGCAAGATCACCCGAAGAGATAGATGTGGATCGGGTTTTTGGGATCGATCAGCATCTTGGTGGTCAGCGCCAGCGACATAATGATCAGCAACGGCTTGATGAGCGTGGAGCCGAAGCGCATCGCGAGGTGCGAGCCGATCTGGCCGCCGATGATGCTGCCGATCGCCATGGTGAGGCCCGCGATCCACAGCACATGGCCGCCCGCGACCATGGTGAGCAGCCCTGCGACATTGCTGGCGAAGTTGGCGGCTTTCGTCTGGGCGGTGGCGCGCAGGATGGAGAGGCCGCCCAGCGCCAAGAAGATGGTGGTGTAGAAAGCGCCCGCACCCGGCCCGAAGAAACCGTCATAAAAGCCGATGACGCCGACAAGGCCGCTGAGCGCCCAGATGCCGACGCGGGCGTGGCGGTCTGCGTCGCCGAGCTTGGGCGAGAAGGTGAAATAGGCGGCGATGATGATCAGCAGCGCGGGCATCAGGCCCGCCAATATCGAGGGATCGACTCGTTGCAACAGCCATGCGCCGCCGACCGAGCCGATGAAGGCGGCGATCACCGGGCCTTTATAGGTTTTGAGGTCCATATGGCCGCGCCGGGCATAGGCAAGGCATGCGCCGAAGGTGCCGAAACAGCTTTGCAGCTTGTTGGTCGCGACCGCCTGCACCGGGGGGATACCCGCGGCCATGAGCGCGGGCAGGGTGATGAGGCCGCCGCCCCCCGCCATCGCGTCGATACAGCCCGCCATCAGCGCGGCGGCCATGAGGAAGGCGATGGTTTCGGGGGTCAGGATCATGAATAACTATCCGTTCGGGCTGAGCGAAGTCGAAGCCCTTTGCCGAACGAAGTGAGGTGCCTCGCTCCGCTCGGCGTGGCCCTTCGACTTCGCTCAGGGCGAACGGAATTAGAAACGAACAACCATAGGCTTGCCCTCAATAGGCGCGCAAGGTCGCGAACTCCACCGCTTCGGTCAACGCGGCCTTGGCCTTGCCATTGTCGAACATGCCGAGCGCGTCGATCGCGCGCTGGCCATAATGGCGCGCGCGGGCGAGGGTGTCGGCGATCGCGCCGGTGCGGCGGAGCAGGCCGGTGGCGTGGGCGAGGTCATCGTCGCTGATCTTGTGGCCCGCAATCGCGGCCTTCCAGAAGGCGCGATCCTCGTCGCCGCCGCGCGCATAAGCGAGGATTACGGGGAGCGTCACCTTGCCATCGCGGAAGTCGTCGCCTGCATCCTTGCCCATGGTCGCGCCATCCGACTCATAGTCGATCGCGTCGTCGATCAGCTGGAAGGCTATCCCTAAGTTGCGGCCATAGACGTCGAGCGCATGCTCCTCTTTGTCATCGCGGTCGGCGACCACGGCGGATATGCGGCAGGCGGCAGCGAAGAGCGCGGCGGTCTTGGCGCCGATAATGTCGAGATAATGATCTTCGCTGGTGTCGATATTGCGCTGGGCGGTCAGTTGGTTGACTTCGCCTTCAGCGATCACCGCAGAGGCGTTGGCCAGGATCTTCAACACCTTGAGCGATTCCGCCTCGACCATCAATTCGAAGGAGCGGGAGAAGAGGAAGTCGCCGACCAGCACGCTGGCGCTGTTGCCCCAGATGATGTTGGCGGTCTTGCGGCCCCGGCGCAGGCCAGAGCCATCGACGACATCATCATGCAGCAAGGTGGCGGTGTGGATGAATTCGACGGCGGCGGCGAGCTTGTAATGGCGGCTGCCCGCATAGCCGACCAGGTCGGCGCAAGCGAGCGTCAGCATCGGGCGCAGCCTTTTGCCGCCGCCAGCGATCAGATGCCCTGCCAGTTCCGGGATCAGCGGAATGCGCGATTGCATCCGGTCCAGAATCACGGCGTTGACCTGGTTCATGCCGTCGGCAACCAGATTCATGATGGGGGCCAGCGATGGCGCGCTCTTGGCGCGGCCGATCGGGTGGACGTTACCGGGGGCGGGTGCTGTCATGACAAGCGCCATGTGGCGGTGCAAAAAGCTAAAGGCAAGCGGGAATAGCTTGCCTGTAGGGCCATATGGCGCAAAAAGCCTGCGAGTGGAACCAAAGGAGCATCCCGTGACCGACATGCTGCAACGCTATCGCGAAAGCATCGACAATATCGACGCGGCGCTGGTGTTCATGCTGGCCGAACGGTTCAAGGTGACCCAGGCGGTGGGCGAATATAAGGCGACCCATGCGCTGCCCCCCGCCGATCCGGGGCGGGAGGAGCGGCAGGTTGCCCGGCTGCGGCAACTGGCGCTCGATGCGAAGCTGGACCCGGATTTCACCGAGAAATTCCTGCGCTTCATCATCGACGAAGTGATCCGCCATCATGAGCAGTTGCGGGACGGCTGATCCCCTGTGCGGCGGTCAATCCGCCGGGTAGCTTTCGTGCCCGGCATTGGGCCAGAGGAAATTGGTGTAGGTCAGCATGGTGCAGAAACTCTCCGACCGGACCTGATGCCACCAGCCGATGGGAATGAAGAGCAGGTCACCGGGCGTCAGCAGCAGATCATAGCGTAATATGTCGCGCGCCGCCGGATGGGCGGCCAGTCGCGCGGGGTCGGTCACGTCATGCACGTCGCTGAACACATGGCGGCGATGGGCAAGGTGCCTGGTCTGCGATGGCGGGATCAGGACGATGCGCTTGGTGCCGGTCAGTTGCGCCAGCAGATTGTTGGTGAGGTCGAAATGGAGCGGGGTGAAGGCGCCTTCGCCGCCGATCCACAACATGCCGGGTGCTGGGGTCAGATAAGCGTCGATCGTGCCGAGATCGGATTGCAGCGGGGCAAGCGCAGGGCCGTTCGCCGCGCTATTATAGGCGGTGAGATAGGCGTCGTTGCCGCCATCGCGCACCAGGTCGATGAAGGCGCGGAACGGGCCGCGCTGGCGGTGGCGGTCCTTCATCAGTTCATAGTCGCCAGCGGCGGTGCGGCCGCCCTGATATTCCACGGTCGCGTCGCCCACCGCGTCGGCCAGATAATCGGGTGTCCAGCGGGTGAGCGCAGGCCAGTCTGCCAGCGCACCCTTGATCAGCACCGGGCGTCCGGTCGCGTAGAAGCTGTGCAGGAAATCCTCGCCCGACAGATTTTCCGCGGTCAGCAGGCCGGACGCGTAGGGAGACAGGGCGCGTTGCCGCTCCATCACGTCGAGCAGCCATTCGCGGCGGCGCAGCGCGCGGGTGAGGTCGGGCGCGGGTGGCGCAGGCTTGGGCGGATCCTTGATCGCGTCGAAGCCGGTCTGTCGCAAGGCCATCTGCATCCGCATGTCGACCGGCGGGAAGGGGCGGGAGGGGGGAGGTTTGGCCATATTGTCCCTTATCGCCCGATCATGACGGGCCTGTTGCAGAGGATGACAATCAGGTGACGGTTTCGGCGGGGTCGGCGACGGGCGGCCGCTTGCCGCGCGAACGGCCAAGCAGCACGCCGCCTAGCGCCAGGGCAAAGCCGATCAGCTGGATCGGGCCGAGCCGTTCGTTGAACAGCAGCCAGGCTTCGATCGCGGCGAGCGGGGGCACGAGCAGCAGCAGCATCGACATGGCGGTCGGTCCCTGATGGCGGACCAGCCAGACGAGCAGGCTGAGGCCAGCAGCAGACAGGCCGAAGATCGACCAGCCAAGGCCGAGCCACAGGACCGGGTCATTGTCCCAACGCCATTCGCCCACGATCAGCGTCGCGGCGATGGCGACCAGCGCGCCGCCCGCATTCTGGACTGTGCCCGAAATCAGGATCGGATCGCCCGCGATCGCGCCGCGCTGAATGAGCGTGCCGCCGGTCATGCCGATGACGGCGACGATACCCGCGACCGCCGGGATCAGGCTGATTGACCCCGCGCCGCTGCGCAGGATGATGGGCAGGAGGACGCAGGCGACGCCTGCGATGGCGATGGCGAGGCCGGTCCAAGTGCGGGCTGGCAACCGATCGCCCAGCAGTGCGACGCTGGCGACCGCGACCATCAGCGGCTGGAGCGAACCGAGCAGCGACATGACGCCTGCGGGCATGCCATAGCTGACCGCCCACCAACTGACCGTCAGATAAACGCCATGCAACATCGCGCCCGCGCCGAGATGCAGGGCGAGCCGCCGCCCGCGCGGCAACGCCTGCCGAGCGTAGAGGGCCGCGCCGCCGAGCAGCAGTGTCGTGAGGGTGAGGCGGATCGCCAGCACCAGTTCGGGCGCACCATGGGGCACGACGGCACGCGCGACGATGAAGCCGGTGGACCAGATGAGGACGAACAGGATCGAGGCGGCGAGCGCGAACATCACGCGCCTTTGGCGCAACGGCAGGATAATGTCGAGTTGGTGGTTACTCCCGTCCCGCGCGGATCGCTGCGCCCCCGGCGAAGGGAGTTAGGGCTACCAGCAGGAGCGAGGCGGCGGCGAGGAACTTGAGGGCTGCGCCGCTGCCGTCGCCGAGCGTGCCTGCGCCGAAGATCAGCAGCGGCACGGCGAGCGGTAGGGCGAGCAGACCGGCCAGCGCGCCGCTCGATCGGAGACCAGCGGTCAGTGTGGCGACCAGCAGACCGAGCGCGGCGAGCGCGGGCGTGCCGACCAGCAAGCCGAGTTCCAGCATCCAGATGGTGCCGCCGTCGAGCTTCAGCAGCGCGGCGGCGGGCAGGGTCGCGATCAGCAGCGGCGGGCCGAAGCCCAGCCAGTGGGCGATCAGCCGGGCGAGGACGACCATCTCCTCGCCGATGCCGCGCAGCGCGATCTGGTCCAATATCCCGGCGTCCCGGTCGGGCGCGATCAGGCGATCGACCGGCAACAGGCTGGCGAGCAGCGCGGCGATCCACAACATGCCGCCGCCCGTCCGCGCCAGCAGCGCGGCGTCCGGGCCGACCGCGAAGGGGTAGAGGCTGGCGACGAGCAGGAGGAAGGCGACGGGGAGCCAGAGGCCGCCCGATGCCCAAGCTTGCGCCAGATCGCGCCGCGCGAGGAGCCAGAGCAGCCTCATGGGCTATCTTCCATGGCGTCGGGCAGATAGTCGGCCAGCGCCAAAGTGAGGGGCGTGGTCATCGGCAGCGGCTGGTGCGAGGCGGCGACGACGATGCCGCCGGTCGCCAGATGCGTGGCCACCGCTGCGCCGAGCAGGTCGGTCGAGGCGCTGTCCAGCCCGTTGCCCGGCTCGTCGAGCAGCCAGATGGGAGTATTGCTGGCGATCACTCGCGCCAGCATCGCGCGCTTGCGCTGCCCGGTGGACAGCATACGGACGGGCACATCGGCGAGGCGGGGCAGTGCAAGCGCGTCAAGTGCGGCCGACACCGCCTCCGGCCCGGCCCGGTCAAGTTGTGCCCAGAAGGCGAGCGCCGTGGCGAGCGGCAGGTCCATGTCCAGCGCGAGCCGTTCGTCGGTGAGCGCGATGCCACCGCGCCGATCGACCGTGCCGGCAAAGGCGGGGAGCAGCCCGGCGCACAAGCGCAGCAGGCTGGATTTGCCGACGCCATTGGGGCCGGTCAGCAGCGCACTTTCGCCCGGTCCCAGCGTCAGGCTGACGCCGCGAAACAGCATCCGTCCGCCGCGCAGGCAGGCGACATCGGTCAGCCGCAAGGCCGCGTCACTCATGACCCGACCATATCCTCCAGCACATGCATGTCGAGGTCCGACAAGCCGAAATGATGACCGATTTCATGCACCACGACATGGGTGATGAGGGCATCGAGCGGGACGCCGGTTTCGACCCATTCGTCGAGCAGCGGGCGGCGATAGAGATGGACGGTCGGCGGGGTGTCGCCCGTCTGCGGCTCATGCCCCACGGGGCGGCCGGTATAGAGGCCGGTCAGGCCATAGGGATCGCCGATCTCCATCTCTTTGAGGATCGCCGGATCGGCAAATTCCTCGACGAACAGCACGACGTCGGACAAATGATCGCGGAAGGTTTCAGGCAGGCGCGCCAGCGCGCCAAGCGCCAGCGTCTCGATCTCCTGGATCGTGGGGGCAAAGCGGGGCGGTTGACCATGATGCGACATGGCTGCCACATAAGCCAAAGCATATTAAGAGGATAGGGACATGATTGCCACATTGACGCAAGAACAGCGCGCCGCAGCCCTCGCCGAACTGCCGGAGTGGACGGTGGTGGCTGAGCCCGACGGCATCAGCCGCCGCTTCGTCTTCCGCGATTTCGTCGCGGCGTTCGGCTTCATGACGCGGGTAGCGATACTGGCAGAGAAGGCGGATCACCATCCCGAATGGTCGAACGTCTATAACCGGGTGGACATTGTTCTGACCACGCATGACGCGGGTGGACTGTCGCAGCGCGACATCGACCTGGCGCGGGCGATCGACGGGTTGTTAGTATAGCCCAGCCTGTTTCGGCATGCGCTTTTCGATCTGATCCTCATAGCTGCGCAGGGCAGCGGTGACGGACGGATCGGCGGCGTAGCGCTGGCGCAGTAGCGCCAGTTTGGTATCGGTGCCGCGACACAAAGCGGCGATATTTTCGGCGATATAGGCGCGGCGTTCGGCGTCATAGGGCTCTTCGCCCCGGAAATGGTCGCAACTGTCGCGCGACACCATGAACTCGGTGACTTCGCGCGGGAAGGGCGCGGCGCTGGCGGCGACGTCCGAAGGGGGCAGGTCGAGCGGGAAATAGGGCGCGGGCTGGGCGCGGACCGTGACGGTCGGGGAAACCCGCGCGGGTACGGCGGGCGGCGGCGTCGGCGCGGCTACGGGTTCGGGTGGCGGCGGGGTCGCGTTGTCGGCGATTTGCGCCACGGCGGTCGGGACAACGCCATTGTCCGCCTGCGCCGTATCATCCGACGCGCGGCAGCCAGCGACCAGCGCCAGCAACATGATAATCGGCACCAGCACAACAGGCCTGCTCACCCGATTTCCTCCCGCAAGCTGGCGATCAATTCCGCGACATGCGGCAAGCGCGATTCTTCCTCGTCCAGGATCGCCAGAAACGCAGATCGCCTATAGGCGTGGACCCTGTCGGGCGAAAGGCGGCTTGCGGTGGGTATGGCCGAATTCACGATGTCCAGCAGCCGCTCGACCCCGTGGAGACGACCCCAGAGATAGTCATTCTCCCGATAGGCGCGGCTGAAAAAAGCGCCGAAATTGTTGAATTCTATGCCTTTCAGCGTCGCCTGCGCGCCGCCTGCGCGGATGGCGGAACAGTCTTCGGGCGAAATCCGGTCGACCTTGACCGGATCATATTCGTCCAGAGTGTCACCCTGGAGCAACGGTAACGTAGCGATATCGGTGAAGGGGAAGCCGAGATAGGCGAGCAACATGGTGCGCCGTGCTGCCTTGGGGAGCGCGGCGAAGGCTTCGGCGAGCAGTGCGTCGGCCGAATCATCGCGGGCCTGAAGGTTGCGGGCCTGCGCTACGGCCTCCAGCGCAGCGGCGGCGTCGGTCGGCACCTGGCGCGCGGCGGCGATGACGGCGGGGCCGTGGAAATCGGCGTCCTCGCATTCGGCATAGAGGGCGAGGGCGGCGTAGATGGCGTCGTGCATGGCCTGCACCTCGACCGCTTCCGCCGCGCTCTCGCGCTCCAGCGTTTCGGCGAGACGCCGCGCCAGGAAACGCAGGCGGCGGATGCGGAAGGCGAGGTCGTGGGTGCGGAAGAAGGTGACCGGGGCGGAAGCGGAACCGCCATGGTCGGCCAGTTGGTCCGCGCCGCTCGCGCGCACCTGCGCCCAGATCGCCCGGCGATAGGTTTCGCGCATCATTGCGCTGTCCTCCCCCGACAGGCGGAACAACAGGGTCGAAAGCGCCTCGACGATGCCCGATAATTTGAGATGACCATAAGCGGGAAAGGCGAAGCCCGCCGATCCGGCGGCGCGCTGCTGTGCCTTGGCGCGCCAGGCGGAGAGGCGCGCGGGCGTTGGCCGATCGAGAAAGAGCATGCGCCCGATCGCGCTTTCGACCTCCGCCTCCATGCCGGGACGCAGAGTGTCGAGAATGCGGCGCATACGGCGGATATGCGCCGAATGGCGGTCGATCACCTCCAGATTGTCGCGGATCGGCTGTTCGCGCGGAATGTCGGACAGCGCGCCGAAGATGGTGCGGAAAAAGCCGGGCAGCGGGGCGTCCGCGCCGGTCGGCGCATCTTCCGCGTCGCCATGGCGATTGAGCCGGATCGAGCGGTGGCCGGGCTTGGGATCGATATAGACGAAGCGGCGATCGACTTCCCGGCGGGAGGGGCGGTTGCGCAGCGCGCCGATCGCCTGGGCGAAGGGGGCGTTGGCCAGCACCGATCCGTCGATCAGCACGGCGTCCTCCGCCGTCCCGCGCGCTGCATGGCGGGGCAAGGCGCGGTGGAGGAAGGCGTCGCGCGTCGGCCAGGCGCGATGGCGGCGTTTGAGGACGCGGTCGAGTTCGCGCACGGTGAAGGGCGGGAAGGCACCGGGAAAGCTGGCGGTCGCGCGGGCGGCGAAGACCAGTTCGGCGGCATCGGCGAAGGCCCGCGGTTCGCCATTGGGTGCCCGGCCGCGCGCGCGAAAGCCGATCGACAGGCGATGTTCAGTCTCGATCACCTGGGGCGGGCTGTTGAGGTTGAGGCTTTGCGGATGGCCCTCGAAATCGGTGACTGTGACGAACAGGTCGAGCGGATGCCCGGCCGGGAGCAAAGGCGGACCACGCTCCGCCGCTGCCATCGCATCGAAGGCGTCCATGAGCATGGCGGAGAAAATCTCCCCGCCAAAGGGCGGCTCGAACCAGCGCGAGCGGATGAAGCGGGAGAGTTTGTGCCGCACCTCCTCGCGCGTGTCGGGGGCGACGGTGCGTTCGATCGCGTCGCCGGGGCGGCGCGCGGCCATCCAGACAAGCGGAGTCGCCCAGAATTTGGTGAGCGCGCGGGCGGGGCGGGCGTCGGGGTCGAGCAACCGATCGACATCGGCATTGTCGAGCCACATGTCGGTCAGCGGATCGAGCGACTGGCCGGTCTCGATCGCTTGCGCCAGGAAAATGCCGTTGATGCCGCCTGCGCTGGCGCCCGCGATGATGTCGGGCATGACGCGCAGGCGGATGCCGGCCTTGGCCTCGATCTCCTGCAATATATCTCGATACACCGCTTCGCTGCCGGTGGAGGCCGGCGCGCCGTCGTGAAAGGCGCGGCTGGCGCGGGCGAGCCGCCACACTTCCTTGGTGATGCCATGCATGTAGATCGCCAGGCTGATGCCGCCATAGCAGACCAGCGCTAGCCTGAGTTCCCGCTCCTTCATGGTGCATGGATCGCAGAGGGAGAGGATATTGTCGAGGGGCCGATCAAAGGCGGAATTCGGCCCAGATCGGCAGATGGTCCGACGCCTTGCGCGCCGCCGCGCTCATATGGACGCCGCATTCGACCAGGGTCAGGCGATCGCAATGCATGATCCGGTCGAGCTGGGCCACCGGACGGCGAGCATGGAAGCTGCGGCCACAGGGGGCGAAGCTGTAATGGCGGGCAAAGTCGGCGAGGCAGCCGCGACCTGCGCTCCATTCGTTGAGGTCGCCCATCAAGATGGTGGGCATGGCCTCGCCCTGGGCCGCGGCGTTGATGACGGCGGCCGCCTGCCGCCTGCGCCACAGGCCCGACAGGTCGAGATGCATGCCGAACACGCGGACAGTGGTGCTGCCGATGGTCACTTGCGCCATGGTCGCGCCGCGCGGCTCCAGATAGGGGATATGCAACACGTCATGCGCGCTGATCTCGGCATCCTTGCGCACCAGGATGGCATTGCCGTGCCAGCCCATCGAATCGGCCTGAACATCGAGCGGAACCGCCTTATAACCACTATGGCTTTCGAGCATCCGGGGAGGGATGGCGGCGGAGCGGATGCCGAAGCGCATGTCGGCTTCCTGCAAGGCGACGATGTCGGCGTCGATCTCGCCCAGCACCTCCAGCACCCGTTCCGGCATACGACGGCGGTCGGTGCCGACGGCCTTGTGGATATTATAGCTGGCAACGCGCAATGTCTTCATGGGGCACCAATGCCCAAGGCGCAGGCATGTTTCCAGTGGCGAACGGATGTTCTTGCAATGTTCGCGTCTCAACGGCATATCCGGGCGATGGCCAAGACAAAGCGCAAATTCGTCTGTCAGCAATGCGGCACCGTCGCGGCCCGGTGGCAGGGGCAGTGCGAGGATTGCGGCGAATGGAACAGCATCGTCGAAGAAGCGCCACAGACCGCCTTTTCCGCGCGGCATGACCTGCATACGGGCGGGCGGGCGATCACGCTCGTCGGGCTGGATACGCAGGTCGAATTGCCGCCGCGCACCAGCACCGGCATTGCCGAGTTCGACCGGGCGCTGGGCGGGGGCATCGTCGCGGGATCGGCGACGCTGATCGGTGGCGATCCGGGCATCGGCAAGTCGACCTTATTGTTGCAGGCGGCGGCGCGGGTCGCGGCGCGCGGACTGTCGATGGCCTATATCAGTGGCGAGGAAGCGGCCGACCAGGTGCGGTTGCGCGCGCAACGGCTGGGGCTGGGCAATGCGCCGGTCATGCTGGCGAGCGCGACGTCGGTGCGCGACATTTTGACGACGTTGAGCCAGGGCGAGCCGCCGGCCTTGCTGGTGATCGATTCGATCCAGACGATGCACAGCGACCTGATCGAAGGCGCGCCGGGGACGGTGAGCCAAGTGCGCGCCTCGTCACAGGAATTGATCAAATTCGCCAAGCAGCGCGGCACCGCCCTGATCCTGGTCGGCCATGTGACCAAGGATGGCAGCATCGCCGGGCCGCGCGTGCTCGAGCATATGGTCGATACCGTGCTGGCGTTCGAAGGGGAGCGCAGCCATCAATATCGCATCCTGCGCGCGATCAAGAACCGCTTTGGCGGCACCGACGAGATTGGCGTATTCGCGATGGTGTCCGAAGGGCTGGAGGAGGTTGCCAACCCGTCCGCCCTGTTCCTGACGCATCGCGACGAGACGGTGACGGGCGCGACGGTGTTTCCCGCGCTGGAAGGGACGCGGCCGGTTCTGGTGGAGATCCAGGCGCTGGTGGTGCGGCTGTCGAGCGGCGCGACGCCGCGCCGCGCGGTGGTCGGATGGGATAATGGACGGCTGGCGATGGTGCTGGCGGTGCTGGAGGCGCGCTGTGGCCTCAGCTTCTCGACCTGCGAAGTCTATCTGAACGTCGCGGGCGGATATCGGCTGTCGGACCCGGCGGCGGACCTGGCGGTGGCAGCGGCCCTGGTGTCGGCGCTGTCGGAAAAGCCCTTGCCCTCCGACGTCGTGCTGTTCGGCGAGATCGCGTTGTCGGGCGAGATCCGCCCGGTGGCGCATGCGCCGCTGCGGCTGCGCGAGGCGGCGAAGCTGGGGTTCAACCGCGCTTTCGTCCCGGCGTCGGCGACCGACGGGGTGAAGGGGATAGCGGTCAGCGGCTTTCGCACGCTTGCGCAACTGGTTGACCAGATGCTGGGCAGGGGATAGCCACGCGGGCGATGAACGCCGTCGATATCATCGTCCTGCTCGCCATTGGCGGCAGCGCCATATTGGGCCTGCTCCGCGGGTTCGTGCTGGAAACCCTGTCGCTGATGGCGTGGGTGCTGGCGATCTTCTGCATCCGGCTCTTTCATGCCTCGGTGGCCGATCTGCTGACGCCCTTCGTTGGCACGGCGAGCGGCGCAGCGATCCTGGCGCTGGTGCTGGTGTTCGGTGTTACCTTCGGCGTCGGCAAGATGGTCGCCCATGCGATCGGCCGGCGGACCCGGCAATCCGTGCTGGGGCCGGTCGATCGAGTGCTGGGCGGTGGCTTCGGCGCGGTCAAGGGGTTGATCGGCGCGACGCTGGCCTTCCTGGCGTTCAGCCTGGTCTATGACACTATGTATGGCAGCGGCGCGCGGCGTCCCGACTGGCTGTCGGACGCGCGGACCTTCCCGCTGCTCAATGCCAGCGGGCAGGCGGTCAGCGAATTTCTGGCGGAACAGCGGGCGAAGAAGCCGGTCGAGGCCGACTAGCCTCCGTTCGGTTCGAGCTTGTCGAGAACGACCTTGTTCTCGACACGCTCGAACCGAACTGAACTGGGCGATGGGTGCCGCCTAAATCCAGCCTTTGGTGCGATAGGCCTGCGCTGTCGCCTTCAATCCCTCTTCGGTCGGGATTTGCGGCATCCATAGCTGCTTGGGAACATGCGCGTCAGCTGCGGCGACCCAGTCGGGGTGGCAGAAATAATCGACGCGATCGGGGGTCAGCTTGGCGCCATTGCCGCGAAACAGGCGATCCGTGCGCGCAGCGACGCCGAGCAGCCAGGCCGGAGTCGCCAAGATCCGCACCGACCGGCCCACCGCGCGACCGATGGCGGCACCGAAATCCTTATGGTCCCAGCCCGTGGGCGTGCCGTCATCGGGGTCGTAGGTCTGGGCAAGGCTGAGGTCGCGATCGTCGGCCAGCGCCAGCAGCAACTGGGCGAGGTCGGCAACATGGATCACTGACAGCCGTCCGCCCGGTGGCAGCAGCATGATGCCGCGCTTGGCCATGCGGAAAAGTTCGAGCATTTCGCGATCATTGGGGCCGTAGATGGCGGGCGGACGGACGATGGTCCAGTCGAGGCCGCTGGCCCTCACATGGCGTTCGGCCAAGTCCTTCGACCAGCCATAGTCGGACAGACCCGGCTCGCGCGCGGCGAGCGAGGAAATGTGGATCAGCCGCCGTACCCCGCGTTTGCGCATGGCGTCCACCACCGCCATCGTGCCGCGCGCATTGCCCATTTCAAAGCCGTCGCGATCGGGCGCGTTCACCACGCCCGCGATATGGATCACGACATCGGCGTCGCGCACTAGCGTGTCGAGGCCTGCCGCCTGATCGAGCGAGCCCGGCACCCATTTGAGGCGCGCGCGCGGCGGCTGCGCCCGGCGGGTCAGCGCGGTAACATGGTGCCCGACGCTCAGCGCCTGATCCAAGGTTTCAGCGCCGACGAAACCCGTCGCGCCGGTAATGGCAATGCGGAGGGACATGCGTGTCAGACCATCGCCATATGGTCGCGATGGACCAGCACTGATCGCGGCATTTCGCCCAGCAGCGCGGCAATATCCTCGCTGCGGCGGCCCGCAATCTTCGCGGCGGCATCGCTATCATATTCGATCAGGCCACGGGCGATCACCCGGCCGTCCTGCGCCACGATATCGATCACATCGCCGCGCGCGAACATGCCTTCGACAGCGGCGACACCGGCGGGGAGCAGGCTGTTGCCCTTCGACAGCGCGGTTTCCGCGCCCGCGTCCACGATGATGCGGCCGCGCACGGTGAGGCGGCCCGCTAGCCAGCCCTTGCGCGCGCCTTTGCCTTGCGCGGCCAGGAAGATCGAGCCTTTGCCGCCTTGGGTCCAGTGCGACAGCGGCGCATCGACCTTGCCGGAGATGATGGCGAGATGCGCGCCCGCGCCGGTGGCGATGCGGGCGGCCTCGATCTTGGAGGTCATGCCGCCCGATCCCATGCCGGAGGCGGAGCCACCATCGGCCATGGCCGCGATTCGCGCGTCGATGCGGTCTATGGTTTCGATCAGCATGGCGTTCGCATCGACGTGCGGGTTGGCGGTGTAAAGCCCATCGACATCGGAAAGCAGCACAACCGCGTCAGCCCGTGCCGCCTGTCCGATACGCGCCGCCAACCGGTCATTATCACCAAAGCGGATTTCGGCGGTGGCGACGCTGTCATTCTCATTGACCACCGGCACGACATGCAAGGCCATCAGCCGTTCGAGCGTTGCCGAGGCGTTCAAATAGCGGCGGCGATTTTCAAGGTCATCGAGTGTCACCAGCATTTGCGCGGCCGTAATGCCGCGCTCGTCGAGCAGGCTGGCCCAGCATTGCGACAGGGCGATCTGTCCCGTGGCGGCAGCGGCCTGCGCATCCTCCAGGCTGCCGCGCCCGCCCTTCGGCAATTTGAGGCGGCGCGCACCGAGCGCGATCGCGCCGGACGAGACGATGATGATCTGCTGCCCCGCCTGCGTCCGCGCCGCGACATCGGCGACCAAGGTGCGCAACCAGTCGATCCGCACATTGCCCGCCGGATCGACGAGCAGGGCCGAGCCGATCTTGATGACCAGGCGGCGGATCAGGGCGGGGGGGAAGCCGGAGAGGGAGGGAGTCACAGGCAAATGGTCCGTTCGGTTCGAGCGAAGTCGAGAACCGCCATGCACCCGCTTCTCGACTTCGCTCGAAGCGAACGGGTGTCATGCAGGTCGCTTATAGCGGCGACCATGTCCCGTCTTCGTCGTCCTGTGCCTCCTGCCGCGCGGCGGCGCGGGCTTCGCCCAGGATCGGCAGGATGGCGTCGAGCAATTTGCCCACGCCATCGCCGGTCGCGCCGGAGATGATGAACACATCCTCCACGCCGACCTGATCGCGCAGTTGCTCGGCAATGTCCTCCATCAGTTCCGGCCCCAACAGGTCACCCTTGTTGAGCGCTACGATCTGCGGCTTTTCGTCCAGCCCCTCGCCATAGGCGGCGAGTTCGTCGCTTACGATCTGGAACGCTTCGACCGGATCATCGACCGTGGCGTCGATCAGGTGGAGCAATACGCGGCAGCGTTCGATATGGCCCAGGAACCGGTCGCCAATGCCGACGCCTTCGGCCGCACCCGCGATCAGGCCGGGAATGTCGGCCAGCACGAATTCGCGATCCTTGTGCAGCACCACGCCCAATTGCGGCTTGGTGGTGGTGAAGGCATAGGCGCCGACCTTCGCCTTGGTATTGGTCACCTGGTTGATCAGGGTCGATTTGCCCGCATTGGGCATGCCCACCAGGCCGACATCGGCCAGCAGCTTCAGCCGCAGCCACACCCACATTTCCTGGCCTGGCCAGCCCGTACCATGCTGACGCGGGGCGCGGTTGGTGCTGGTCTTGTATGACATGTTGCCGCGGCCGCCATCGCCGCCGCGCAGGAAGGTGACGCGCTGCCCGACTTCGGTGAAATCGGCGAGGATATCCTGATCCTCATAATCGGGGATGCCGTCTTCGTCCTCGCTGCCTTCGATCGGTTTGGGATCGGACAGGATCTGGGTGCCGACGGGCACCTGGATGATCAGATCCTTGCCGCCCGCGCCATAGCGATTCTTGCCCATGCCGGGCGTGCCGCGCTGTGCCTTGAAATGCTGGGTGTAGCGAAAGTCGATCAGGGTGTTGAGGCCCTGTACCGCTTCGAAAATAATGTCGCCACCCTTGCCGCCGTTGCCGCCGTCGGGGCCGCCATATTCCTCATATTTTTCGCGTCGGAAACTGACCGCGCCGGGGCCGCCCCAGCCGGATTTGATGAAGATTTTGGCTTGATCGAGAAAATGCATGGGCGGCCCATAGCGCCATCGCGCGAAAAGTTAAACCTCGGCCTGCGCGGCAAGCGTCGCGGCCTCCTGCATCAGGGCAAAGGTGAGGCTGCGCGTGGCCATTTCGCGGGCCTTTTCACGGGGAAGCCCCAGCGCACCCGCCATCGGCCCGCCCATTTGCGAATCACCCAGCGCCAGCAGGACGAGCATCAGCGTATTGTCGCGGATGAGGTCGGCGAGATGCGGGGTCAGCGCGGTGGCGGTCAGCTTGTCGACCAGCCGGTGGATCGCCTCCACCACCGGATCGAGTGCGTCTTCATTGCCGAGCGCCAGCATCCAGCTGGCCAGCGCGCCTGCGCCTTCGCGGTCAAAGGCGTCGAAGGTCATGTCGACGATGGTGCGCGGGCTGACCTTGCCGCGCCGCGCGGCATCGACCGCCTCGCCAATGGTGGCGGTGATGGTGTCGCCAAGATAAGCGGCGAGCGCTTTGTGCAACCCCGCCGCTGATCCGAAATGGTGGAGCAGATTGGCGTGGGTGCGGCCGATCTGTGCGGCAACGGCTTTCAGGGTCACGGCCTGCGGGCCAGCTTCGATCAACAGGATGCGCGCGGCCTCCAGCGCGGCGAGACGGCTTTCATCCGGGCTGAGGCGGACACGTTTTATTGACATAGGTGTCAGTAACTCTTATTTACATCAATGTAAGTAAGGAGTGCGAGATGACCCCGACCGACCTCACTATCACGCCGCGCGACCGCCGTTTCGGGCGGGACCGCGCTGCGGCCCGACATTGGCTGAATGGCGATCCGATCGCCACGGCTTTCTTCAACGCCCTGTCCGTGACGTTTCCGCGTGGCGAAGCCTATTTCATCGAGAGTGTCCGCGCCTTTCGCGACGGCGCGCCGGACCGGCTGGCGGGCGAGATTGCCGCTTTCATCAAGCAGGAGGTGGTGCATAGCCGCGAGCATCTGGCCTTCAACCGGCAGGTGGCCGACCATGGCTATGAGCTGTCGCGGCTCGACGCCGATGTGGTGCGGGTGCTGGACCTGGCGAAGCGGCGTCCGCCAATCGTCAGCCTGGCCGCGACCATGGCACTGGAACATTTCACCGCGATCCTGGCGCATGAATTGTTGCGCGACCCGCGTTTGCTCGACGGCGCGGACCCGGAGATTGCGGCGCTGTGGCGCTGGCATGCGGTCGAAGAGATCGAGCATAAGGGCGTGGCGCATGACACATGGGTCCATGCGACGCGCGACTGGAGCGCCTTTGCCAGCTGGCGGCTGCGGTCGTTGATGATGTTGATCGCCACCAAACATTTCCTGCATCATCGCGCGCGCGGGATGATGGACCTGTTGCGGCAGGATGGTGTGACGGGCGTGCGCGCCTGGGGCGGGTTGCTCCGCTATGCGCTGGTGCGGCCGGGCATCTTGCGCCGGGTGGCGGGGCCGTGGCTCAGCTATTTCAAGCCGGGCTTTCATCCCTGGTCGGTCGATGACCGGGCGCTGATCGCGCTGGTGGACAGCGACTATGCCGATGCGCGGATGACCGGGCCGCTGCCGTCGGCGGCTTGACGGGCGGGGTGGGGCGCGATCTTATCGAGCCATGACCGATGCGCCCACGCTCCACACCGACCGCCTGATCCTGCGCCCGCACGACGTTGCCGATTATCCGGCGTGCCGCGCCTTGTGGGCGAACACGCAGGTGGTGCGCCATGTCGGCGGGGTGCCGCTGGACGCGCAGGCGGTGTGGTTTCGCCTGTTGCGCTATGCCGGCATGTGGTCGCTGCTGGGCTATGGCATGTGGGTGATCGAGGATCGGACGACCGGCGCGTTTCTGGGCGAGGGCGGCCTGCTGAGCGCCGCGCGCGGCCTGCCCGAACTGGAAGGCGTGCCGGAGGCGGGCTGGGTGCTGGGGCCGCAGGCGTGGGGCAGGGGCGTGGCCAGCGAAGCGATGAGTGCGGTCGTGCGCTGGGCCGACGCCCATCTCGATGCGCCATCCCTACGCTGCATCATCGCGCCGGACCATGGCGCGTCGATCCGGGTCGCCGAGAAACTGGGTTTCGTCGCGCTGGCCGATAGGATGCTGGGTGACACGCCGACGCGGGTGTTTGACCGGCCCCGGCGGTTGCACACGGTATGACGGGCGGGGAAACCTCCCCCGCCTGCATTATCAAGCCGCCATCGCCTGCGTGGCGTCGCGATACAGGTCCATGGCCGGGTCCGGGTGCATGCCGTGGGTTTCGCCTTCTTCGAACAGCAGCGAATCGACCATCGTCTCGCGGGCGAGGCTGTAGCGTTGCTCGACCCGGCCGGTGAAGCGGAAGCCGATCTTGCGCAGGACATTGCCCGACGCGGGATTGTCGAGGAAATGCGCCGCGCGAACGCCCTGGACACCATGGGCGCGCGCCATGCTGAGGACCGCGCGCGCGGCTTCGGTCGCAAAGCCCAGACCCCAATAGGGTCGCGCGATCCAATAGCCCAGTTCCGGCGTGCCATGCGCGTCCAGATGAATATCGCACCCGCCGACCAGGCGCGGTGCGCCGCGCGTGCGGGTGAAGGCGAGCAGGCGCGGCAGGCGCGAATCATGGGGCAGCGACAGGAAGGCCTGCGCATCGTCCAGAGCATAGGGAGCAGGCGCGTGGGTCAGGTTGCGCAGGATGGCAGGATCACTGATCGCATGAGCCAGCGCGGGTGCGTCTTCCATCCAGCCTGGACGCAGCAGCAGGCGGGGGGTGCGGGCGAACATTCTTCTCTCTCCTCTTGGGCTTGCCCATAGCCGCCAATGATGACGGCTTGACGACGGTCGATGTCTGGCATGTTCCCCGCCTGCATGACGCGTGAGAAGGCGTGGAGTTCCAGTGGGTTGAGGGAATTTAAGAGGATGTTTCGCCCAACGGAAAAAGGGCGCCCCTCTGATGGAAGGAGCGCCCTTTTATCCCTCGAACATCGTCACTTGAACCTAAAGGTTCGCGTAACGAAAGGATCGCCCCTCAAAAGGACGACCCGTCATTCGTCGTCCGTTATTCTGCCGCTTCGGCCATCGCGTCGACCGACACATATTTGCGGCCGAGCTTGCCAGCGTGGAATACCACGCGGCCTTCACCCAGCGCGAACAGCGTGTGGTCCTTGCCCATGCCGACATTGCGGCCGGGATAGACGCGCGTGCCGCGCTGACGGATAATGATGTTGCCGCCGATCACTTCCTGACCGCCGAACTTCTTGACGCCAAGGCGCTTCGATTCCGAATCACGACCGTTGCGCGACGAACCGCCAGCTTTCTTATGTGCCATTGTCTAAACTCCTAGAATATCAGGCGCGAAGCGATCAGGCTTCGGCAGCAGCCGGGGCTGCGTCTTGGGTCTTGGCCTCGGCCTTGGCGGCCTTCTTGTCTTCGGCACCGATTGCGACGATGCGCAGGATCGTGTGGCGCTGACGATGGCCGTTCTTGCGGCGATAATTGTGGCGGCGACGCTTCTTGAAGACGATGACCTTTTCGCCCTTCGCCTGCGCGATGATCTCGGCTGCGACGGTCAGACCGGCCACATCCTTCAGATCGCCGCCTTCACCGGCCAGCAGGACGTCGTCCAGCGTAATCTTGTCACCGGCTTCACCGGCCATCTTTTCGACGACGATCTTGTCTCCGGCGGCGACGCGATACTGCTTGCCGCCTGTGCGCACGATAGCGAACATGGCTTGTCTCTTCTCGTTCAAATCTGCTTTACGCAAATCACCAAAGACATGACGCCTTGCCGACCCGCGCGGGAATGTGGCCCGTTAGTGGAATGACTCGCGGGTGTCAACCGATGGCGGCGCGGAACCGGGGTGGTTTTCGGTTCGCACAGGCCCTATCTTGCCCGCGAAAGGACAGAAGCGAGCGATGCGGCATATAACAGGCGAGACAGGAAAGGGTGATCGGCAGCTTGGCCGCTATAGCCTATCCGTCGCCTTGTGGATGCTGATCGTGGTGACGCTCCTCTCTGCGCTGGCCCCCATCGGCCCGCCGCTCAGTCGCCCGACCGGCTCCGCCTTCAATCCTGCAACGAGCGATGTGGTGATCAAGGCGCGCGCACCGACGCCGCCGCAGGTCGCGCAGGCCGCGCGCGTGGATGGCGATGACACGCCGCCTATCCTTCTTTTCTGCATCATCGCGACGTTGGCGCTCGTCGCCTCCGTAGGCCGCTTGCGAATTTTCTTTTCGCCGCCGCAGATTGGGGCGGCACCTCTGCTATTGTCCAGCGCCCACCGGGCGCGCGCCCCACCCGCCGCCTTCTGACGATCTGAATAGCCCGTTTCGACGGGCATCATCGAAAGGAGGACCATGAAGATGTCCGATAAGCCTGAGCCCGGCGGCAAGCGTCGCCGTCCGCCCTGGTGGTTCATGCCCGCTATCATGACAGGTCTGGCTGCGGCCGCCCTGCTGCTGGCGGTCCTGCTCCATCCTTTGACTTTCTGATATAGAATGATTCGCATCGAAAGGCTTGCATGCCCCATCACACGCCCCTGATCGGCACCATCGTTGCCGGCCTCGTCGTCGCCTTCATCATGGGCGCGATCGCCCACAGGCTCCGCATGTCGCCCCTGGTGGGCTATCTCGTCGCCGGGATCATGGTTGGTCCCTTCACGCCTGGTTTCGTCGCGGATAGCGGACTGGCCAATGAACTCGCCGAAATCGGCGTCATCCTGCTGATGTTCGGCGTCGGGCTGCATTTCTCGTTCAAGGATCTGATGTCGGTCAAACATATCGCCGTTCCGGGTGCTTTGGTGCAGATTGCGGTGGCGACCGGCCTTGGCATGGGGCTGTCCACCCTCATGGGATGGCCTCTGATGGGCGGCATCGTCTTTGGCCTAGCCCTGTCGGTCGCTAGTACGGTGGTGTTGCTGCGAGCCTTGCAAGGGGCCGATCTGGTCGAAACGCGGCGGGGGCGGATCGCGGTCGGCTGGCTGATCGTCGAAGATCTGGTGATGGTGCTGGCGCTCGTCCTGCTGCCGGCGCTTGCCGCCGTCATAAGCGACGCGGACTCTGGGGCCGGGGCGGGCGCGCTGATCGCGCCGCTGGTCGGCACGCTGCTCAAGGTGGCGGGCTTCGTCGCGCTGATGATGATCGTGGGGCGGCGGGTCATTCCCTGGACGCTGCATTGGGTCGTGCATACAGGATCGCGAGAGCTGTTCCGCCTCGCGGTCCTGGCGATCGCGTTGGGGGTTGCGTTCGGCGCGGCCTATGCGTTCGACGTCTCCTTCGCGCTGGGTGCCTTCTTTGCGGGCATGATACTGGGCGAAACGCCGCTCAGCAGGCGGGCGACCGAAGAGACGCTGCCGCTGCGCGATGCCTTTGCTGTGCTGTTCTTCGTGTCGGTCGGCATGTTGTTCAATCCGGCGGTGCTGTGGGAACAGCCTTTGCCATTGCTGGCGACCGTCGCGATCATCATCGTCGGCAAATCGATCGCCGCCTATGCCATCGTCCGCCTGTTCGGCAAGCCGGGCGACACGGCGATGACCATCGCGGTCAGCCTGGCGCAGATCGGCGAATTTTCCTTCATCCTTGCGACGCTGGGCACGGGACTTGGCGTGCTCCCCGCTGATGCGCGCGACCTGATCCTCGCAGGCGCGATCGTGTCGATCTTCCTCAATCCCATCCTCTTCTCGCTGGCCGTGCGCGGCCGCAAGCAGGAGGAAGTCGTGGCGGAGGCCGCGCGCGTCGCGGCGGCGCGGCCCGCGATCGGACATATCATCCTGGTCGGCTATGGCCGGGTCGGCAAGCTGATCGCCGACCGGCTGACCGAGCGGCAGATGCCCTTCACGGTCATTGAGGATGATGCCGAGAAAGTGGAGGAAGCGCAGGAGGCCGGGCTATCCGTCGTGCGCGGCAATGCGTTGGAAGACAAGGCGCTGCGCAGCGCCGGGATCGCCGAAGCCCATCACCTGCTGATCGCGGTGCCCGAAGGGTTTGAAGGGGGCGCGATCCACGAACATGCTCGCCACCTCAACCCCAAGCTGGAAGTGATCGCCCGCGCCCATTCGGATGCGGAGGTCGCGCATCTCGAAACGCTGGGCGTGCGGCATATCGTGATGGGCGAGCGGGAACTGGCCGGGCGGATGCTGACGCTGTGTGGTGCGACCTAATCCATTGAGTCGAGGAACCGTGCCGCCTGTTCCCGAATAGCGGTACGGTCCTCGTCGGGCATCCTGTCCCAATTGCGATAGGGCAGGGCCATGCGGGGATTGGACGCCAGCTTGCGCTGGTTGCGGGCTAGAAAGTCCCAATAGAGCGCATTGAAGGGGCAGGCGTCCTTGCCGACACGCTGCTTCACATCATAGCGGCATGACCCGCAATAGTTGGACATGCGGTTGATATAGGCGCCGCTCGACGCATAGGGTTTGGAACCGAGCAGGCCACCATCGGCAAACTGGCTCATGCCCAGCGTATTGGGCAGTTCGACCCACTCATAGGCGTCGGCATAGACTTCCAGATACCAGATATGCACTTGATGCGGATCGACACCGGCGAGCAGGGCGAAATTGCCAGTGATCATAAGCCGCTGGATATGATGGGCATAGGCATGGTCGATCGTCTGGCCGATCGCCTGGGACAGGCAATGCATGTCGGTCTGCCCGGTCCAGTAGAAACCGGGCAGGGCGCGGGTCGCCCCCAGCGCATTGCGCTGCGCATAGTCCGGCCCTTCATGCCAATAGATGCCACGCACATATTCGCGCCAGCCGATGATCTGGCGGATGAAGCCTTCAGCGGCGTTGAGCGGCACCTTGCCCGCCCGATAGCGTTCCTCGACGGCGCGGCACAGCGCCAGCGGATCGAGCAGCCCGGCGTTGATATAGGGCGAGAGGATCGAGTGCCACAGGAAGGGTTCGCCGGTCAGCATCGCATCCTGATAATCGCCGAAGCGGGGCAGCGCTTCGTCGAGGAAATGGCGCTGCTGGCGCAGGGCGTCGTCATGCGTCACCGCGAACTGGAAATGGTCGAGGCTGCCGATATGGTCGGCAAAGCGCGTGGCGACCATGGCCAGCACATCCTGCGTGATCGCATCGGGCTGGAAGCGGATAGGGCGGGGCATCAGCAGGTCGCGCGCGGGTGGCGGCTTGCGATTGTCCGCATCATAATTCCACTGGCCACCCTCCGGCTGGCCATCCTCGGTCAGCAGCAGGCCGGTCTTGCGCCGCATGTCGCGGTAGAAAAATTCCATCCGCAACTGCTTGCGCGCGGCGGCCCAGCTATCGAATTCGGCATGGGTACAGAGGAAGCGATCATCCTCATGGATGGTGACGGGCAGCCCGAACCGCAATTCCCAGCTGTCGAGCATCGCCCGGACGCGCCATTCGCCGGCCTCGGTCACATGGATGGCGGCGGGCTTGTGCCGGTCGATGGCACGGGCGACTTCGCCGGTGAAGCTGCCGCTATTGGCCGGGTCGTCCAGCGACACATAATCGACCGTCCAGCCCAGCCCGCGCAGCCGATTGGCATGATGGCGCATGGCGGACAGGATGAAGGCGATCTTTGCCTTATGATGGCGGACATAGGTGGTTTCGTCGGCCACCTCCATCATCAGCACGACGCTGCGCGCTTTATCAGCGTGGCGCAGCGCGGCGATGTCGGGGTCGAGCTGGTCGCCCAGCACGGGAATAAGCAAAGGGCCGTCGGTCATGCGAGCTGCAATGACCGACGGCCCCGATGGCTCCCACCTGTCCTAAAGGGCGTTAGCCCCAGCTACGCGGCGGACCCTTGCGCGGGCCACCGGCGCCTGCGCCCTTGAAGGGGCGTGGGCTGTGCGGCGACGCACCGCCGCGCGACCCGGCACCGGGGCCACCACGGGGCGGGCCGCTGCGGTTGGGACGATCGCCATTGGCGGGGCGCAACTGCTTGCGGTTGCCACGGGCTTCCTCGCGCGGTGCGCCGTCGATCGGATCGAACATCACATCCGCGCCCTCGTCACCCGCTTCGCCCGTGCGGCGGACAGCGGCCAGGAATTTGGCCGAGATCGCCTTGGGAATTTCGAACATCGTGTCGGTGGCGGTGATGCGGATCGCGCCGATGTCGCCACGCGACACATGGCCACGACGGCAGATCAGCGGCAAGATCCAGCGCGGATCGGCATTTTGCGTGCGGCCGATATTCATGCGGAACCACTGGATATCCTCGAAACCGGGGCGTGGTCCTTCACGGCGGGCCGGGGCATCGCTGCCGTCGAGCAGTTCTTCGGGCGCAGGCAGCGCGGCGCGGGCGGAGCGCACCAGCATGGCTGCGATTTCCTTGGCGCTCTTGGCTTCGAGCAGTTCGCCACCCAGCGCCCAATCGGACTCTTCCAGTTCCATGGGTTCGAGCAGGCGGGTGCGCAGCCGTTCGGCGTCCTGCGCCGCAATGGATTCCTTGCTGGGCGCGGACGTCCATTCGACGGGGATCTTGGCGCCCTTGAGCATCCCTTCCACCCGGCGACGGCGCGGATAGGGGACGATCAGGACGGCGGTGCCCTTCTTGCCAGCGCGGCCGGTACGACCCGACCGATGCTGCATGGTTTCGGCATCGCGGGGAATTTCCACATGGACGACGAGCGTCAGCGTGGGCAGATCGATACCGCGCGCGGCGACGTCGGTGGCGACGCAGACGCGGGCGCGACGGTCGCGCAGGGCTTGCAACGCATGGTTGCGTTCATTCTGGCTATGCTCGCCCGAGAGCGCGACGGCGGCAAAGCCCCGCTCGGTCAGGCTGGCGTGCAGGTGGCGGACATTGTCGCGGGTGGCGCAGAACAGCATCGCCGTTTCCGCCTCATGGAAGCGCAGCAGGTTGACCACGGCATTTTCAATGTCGGACGGGGCGACGGTCATCGCCTGATAGCTGATGTCGCCATGGCCACGCTCGGTCGAGGTGGTCGCGATCTGCAGCGCGTCCTTCTGGTAGCGGCGGGCCAGCGCCACGATGGGCTTGGGCATCGTCGCCGAGAACAGCAGGGTGCGGCGGCCATCGGGGGTGGCGTCGAGAATGCCCTCCAGATCTTCGCGGAAGCCCATGTCGAGCATTTCGTCGGCTTCATCCAACACCGCAGTCTTGAGCGCCGAGAGGTCGAGCGCGCCGCGCTCGAGATGGTCGCGCAGACGGCCCGGCGTACCAACGACGATGTGCGCGCCCTGCGCCAGCGCCTTGCGCTCGCGGGCGGCATCCATGCCACCGACGCAGGTGGCGATTCGCGCACGCGCACCAGCATAGAGCCATTCGAGTTCGCGGCTGACCTGCAGCGCCAATTCGCGCGTCGGCGCGATCACCAGCGCCAGCGGCCAGGCCGGTGGGGGCAAGCGGCCTTCTTCGTTCAGCAACTCGCCCGCCATGGCGAGGCCGAAGGCGACGGTCTTGCCCGATCCGGTCTTGGCCGACACGATCATGTCGCGGCCAATCGCTTCGGGTTCGATCACGGATGCCTGCACTTCGGTCAGGGTTTCATAACCCTTGGTCGTCAGCGCCTGGGCGAGGATGGGCGGGAGGGTATCAAATGCCATGTCTAGTTTTTCTCGTCGGTTAAGCGACCCGCCTCTTCCGACGGATACTCGTAAGACCTGTGCCTTACGCCTGCCAAAGCAGACGTTCAGAGTGATAGGCCACACACCCTGATTTTCACATTCCCACCCGGCAAGGGCAGGAGCCGCCAGCATGGCTGGTGGCGAAGGGGTTTGCCCCTTTCGTTCGCGTTGCATCTCTCCGTCCGGCTTTCCGCCAGCTGCCTCCCGGTCAGGGGAGGATCATTTGAAAACAGGAAAGCCTCCTTCCCCATTTCGAGGAAAGAGGCTTGTCCTTAGTCTATAGCATGAAAATCAGACGGCGGCGACTTCTGCCACGTCGACCTTCACGCCCGGACCCATCGAAGACGACAGGGCGATCTTGCGGACATATTTGCCCTTCGAACCGGTCGGCTTTGCCTTGACGATTGCATCGACGAAGGCGTCGAAATTCTTGCGCAGGTCTTCGGCGGTGAAGCTCGACTTGCCCAGGCCCGCATGGATGATGCCGGCCTTTTCGACGCGGAATTCGATCTGGCCACCCTTGGCGGCCTTCACGGCTTCTGCGACGTTCGGGGTCACGGTGCCGAGCTTGGGGTTCGGCATCAGGCCCTTGGGACCGAGGATCTTGCCCAGACGACCAACCAGACCCATCATGTCCGGCGTCGCGATGACGCGCTGGAAATCGATGTTGCCAGCCTGGATCGATTCCAGCAGGTCTTCGGCACCCACGATGTCGGCACCGGCGTCGAGCGCGGCTTGTGCCTTTTCGTTGCGGGCGAACACGGCGACGCGAACGTCCTTGCCGGTACCTGCGGGCAGGGTGACGACGCCACGGACCATCTGGTCCGCATGACGGGGGTCAACGCCCAGGTTGATCGCGATTTCGACGCTTTCGTCGAACTTGGCGGTCGCATGGGTCTTGATCAGGCCCAGTGCCTCGTCAACGCCGTGCAGCTTTTCGCGGTCAACCGCGGTGGCCAGGGCCTTCGCCTTCTTGGTCAGCTTTGCCATGATAATCAGCCCTCCACCACGTCGAGGCCCATCGCGCGAGCGGAGCCTTCGATGATCTTCGTTGCAGCGTCGATGTTGTTCGCGTTCAGGTCAACCATCTTGGCCTGGGCGATTTCCGCCAACTGCGCACGGGTGATCTTGCCAGCGACGATCTTGCCGGGTTCCTTCGAACCCGACTTGAGGTTCATCGCCTTCTTGATGAGGAAGGTGGCAGGCGGCTGCTTCATCGTGAAGGTGAAGCTGCGATCGGCATAGACGGTGATGATCGTCGGCAGGGGGGTGCCCTTTTCGACGCCAGCGGTCTGGGCGTTGAACGCCTTGCAGAATTCCATGATGTTCACGCCGCGCTGACCCAGTGCTGGGCCGATCGGCGGTGCAGGTTTGGCGTCTCCAGCGGGCACCTGGAGCTTGATGTAGCCCGTAATCTTCTTGGCCATTGTCACTCACTCTGTTGCTGGGCGTACCCAAAGGCGCGCCCGGTTCAAGTTTAGCGGTCCAAACGAAGGCCAGGCCTTCTCCCGCATCTATTCCCGGTTGCCCGGAAATCTCTTTGATCGTCGTGCCAGCAAAAGCTGACGAAACGAAAAATCTTCTTGTCCGTCATCCTGACGAAAGTCAGGATCCATTTGCTCTACGCTGGCTTGTTTCTGCCGCGCTGAGGCGCATGGACCCCGGATCAAGTCCGGGGTGACGGAAACATCCTTACTTCGACAGTTCGACCTGCTCGAAATCCAGTTCCACGGGCGTTGCGCGACCGAAGATCGATACCGACACCTTGACCCGGTTCTTTTCGAAATCCAGTTCCTCGACCACGCCGTTGAAGCTGGCGAAGGGACCGTCGAGCACCTTGACGCTGTCGCCGATTTCGTAATCGACGCTGACCTTGTGCTTGGGTGCGGCTTCGGCTTCCTTGCGGGCGCCGAAATAGCGCGCAGCCTCGGTCTCGCTGATCGCCTGCGGCTTGCCCATCGACCCCAGGAAACCGGTGACCTTGGGCGTGTTCTTGACCAGGTGATAAATGTCGTCGTTCATCGCCAGCTTGGCGAGGACATAGCCCGGCATGAACTTGCGTTCGACCTGGACCTTCTTGCCGCGCTTGACTTCGGTGACGGTTTCAACGGGCACTTCGACCTGTTCGACCAATTGGGTGAGGCCCATGCGCTCGGCTTCGGACAGGATCGATTCCTTGACCTTGTTCTCGAAGCCCGAATAGGCGTGGATGATGTACCAGCGCGCCATGTTACCGTGTCAAACTCCCAAAAACCAAGGCTGTCATGCTCAAGCCTGACCCGCCGCAAGGCCCAGCAGCCACTGGACGATCGCGCCGAAGAAGGTGTCGATGCCAAAGAAGAACAGGCCGAGCAGCGTCGTCATGATGACGACCATCACGCCGGTCATCATCGTTTCGCGGCCGGTGGGCCACACGATCTTCGACGCTTCGGTCTTCACCTGATTGACGAATTCGCCGGGGGATACCTTCGCCATCGCCTGCCTCTATCTTCAAAACCAACGCCAATTCGCGAAGCAACAGTCCGCCCTCCCGTTCCCGTCCTATGGGACGTCCGGGGGAAGCGGCCGCATGCTTCGCGACACATGTTCGCCTGCGCACCTAGTCGCGAAACCCTGATACTACAAGGTTTAGCAAACTTGACGCTTGGCAGGAGTGGAGGGACTCGAACCCACGGCATTCGGTTTTGGAGACCGACGCTCTACCAACTGAGCTACACTCCTGTGCCGGCGAAGGAGGGCGCTTTAGCGTGGCATGGGTGGTAGGGCAAGCAGGATTATGCAGCATCCGTTACGGGCGCGGCAACGCTGGTATCGACGCTGGTCTGCCGCTCCGCTTCGGCATTGATCTGCGCGCCGAGCAATACGACGTAAGCGGAAACGAACAGCCATAGTTGCAGCACGACGACCGCGCCGAGCGATCCATAGGTCTCGTTATAATTGCCGAAGGTCGAGACGTAGAAGGACACGCCCAGCGTCACGAGCAGCCAGAACAGCGTCGCCGTGACCGACCCGACCGTCAGCCATTGCCATTGCGCCTGCTGCCGATTGGGACCGAAGCGGTAGATGAGGCCGAAGATGACGCTGGCGAGCAGTCCCGCGCAAATCCAGGTCGCTGCCTTGATCGCGAACAGCACGCCCGGTCCCCAGTCGGTCAGGAATTTCTGGATGAGGCCGATCACCGTCGCGGTGAACACCCCCGCCACCACCACCAGCACGGCGGAGCAGGTGATGCCGAGCGACACGCGGTAAAAGGCAAAGATATTGCGCCGCTCAAGCTGACCATAGACGATGTTGAGCGACTGCATCACCGCCGACGCCGCGCGCGTCGCGCCATAGACGGCGATGGCGAGCGCGGTCAGCAGGCCGAAGCCGATCGCGGGCTTGGCGGTGCTGACGACACCCAGCAACTGGTCGTTGATGAGCTTGGCCGCGTCGGCGGGGACGACGGCGATGATCGCCTGCATATGCCGCCCGACCATCGCCGGATCGCCGAACAGGCCATAGGTCAGCACGACAGCGGCAAAGAGCGGGGCGATCGAAAGAAAGGCATAATAGGCAACGCCAGCGGCCAGCAGGCCGACATTATTGGATCCGAGCGACGCATAGACGCGCTTCAATATTTCCCACCAGGCCCGTGGCGGAATTTTCCACGGCGCATCGACATGCACCTGCTGCGCGATTTTCTCGGTCATTGACGTCCCCTACTGCTCCAAAGGGCAAGCGCATGAAGGGGGAGGGGGTTCCGCCGCAGCATGGGGCGTTTCGAGCGAAGCCGGGAAAGGGGTTGGAAGCGGACAGTCTGCTTTCCGAACAACGGCGCGTGATAGCTGACGTTTTGTGCGCCAAGATGTGGCAGTGTTCGTGCAGTATCACGCCTTCTTGGTCAGATAAAACGTCCAGCAAATGATTGCAATTGCGAGCCAAATCATTGCGCCGTAGAACAGTGCGGTGATGGCTTCAATGGGATGCCAAGATACCATTATATGTTCGCCCACGGCAATTCTGAAAGTTAGCCAAGCAAAGCTACGGCCAATTGCAAAGGCGATGCACAGGGGCATGATCCATCCCACTGAACCGAATATCACCAACGTTCGCAGCCAAACTTTCATGCGCTCATGATATCCCAAATCAGTCTGTCCGAAAGTTGCGATCATAAATCAGCGGCTGAATGGCAACAAATGTCTGTAAAGGGCCTCCCTTGAATCCCATCCCTACAGAAACACGCCGCCCTTCATGATGCGGCGCGCGCGGCCCTGTACGGGCATGCGGTCGAACGGGGTGTTGCCCGCCGCCGCCGCCATCCTGGCCGAATCCACGATCCAGGGCGCATCGGGATCGATGAAAATGAGGTCGGCGGCGCTGCCTGGCGCGAAGTGCCCTGCATCGACGCCCAATATCCGCGCCGGATTGGCGCAGAGCAGGGTCATGAGCCGGTTGATGCTCACATGCCCCTCGCGCACCAAGTTGAGCGAAAGCGCCAGTAGCGTCTCGGCCCCGGCCATGCCGGGCGCGGCGTCGGCGAAGGGCAGGCGCTTGTCCTCCGCCCCGCGCGGATCGTGGCTGGAGGTGATGACGTCCACCGTGCCGTCGGCCACCGCCGCGATCGACGCCTTGCGGTCATCCTCCGAACGGAGCGGGGGGGAGAGGCGGGCGAAGGTGCGGAAATCGGTGACGGCATTGTCGGCGAGGAAGAGATAGGCGGGGCTGATGCCGCAGGTGACGCGCAGCCCTTCCGCCTTGGCCGCGCGGATGAGGTCGAAGCCCGCCTTGGTCGTGACCAGCCGGAAATGGATGGCTGCGCCCGTGTGGCGCGCGAGCAGCAAATCCCGCCCGATCGCCATTGCTTCGGCACAAGCAGGCGCATGGGGCAGGCCAAGGCGCGTGGCGGTTTCACCGCTGGTCGCGACAGCGCGCGCCGTAAGCCCGCTATCTTCGGCATGGGATATGACGGTGAGGCCGAGGCCCGACGCATAGGACAGGACGCGCAGCATCACGCCCGAATCGGCGATCCACTGGCGACCTGTGCCGACCGCCTTGGCACCCGCCGCCTGCATCATGCCGATTTCGGCCAGTTCGGTGCCTTTGAGGCCGCGCGTGGCGGCGGCGATGGGGTGGACCCAGAAATCGGGCTTGCCCGCACGCGTCGCCTGCCGGATCAGCGCGGCATCATCGAGCAGCGAGGATTGGTCGGGCATCAGCGCCGCGCGGGTGATACCGCCGAAATGGAACGCGGGCTTGTCGGTGGCGAACACGCCCAGATCGACGAGGCCCGGCGCGACGACCAGCCCCGCCGCGTCGACCCGTTGCGCGTCGTCGGGCAGGGGGACATCGCCGGACGCGACGATGCGGTCGCCCTCGATCAGGACCGTGCCGGGGACGAGCGCATCCCCCGCCGGATCGGCGAGGCGGCCGTTGATGATGGCGATCTTGGTCATGCCCATCCCTCCACGCCGCGCGCCCGGCGCGTCAGCACGTCCAGGCAAGCCATGCGGATGGCGACGCCCATCTCGACCTGTTCGGTGATGGCCGACCGATCGGGATCGTCGGCAACGCTGCTGGTAATTTCCACGCCCCGGTTCATCGGCCCCGGATGCATGACGATCGCGTCGGGCTTGGCGATCGCCAGCCGTTCGGGTGTCAGCCCATAGAGCATATGATATTCGCGCGCAGAGGGAATGAAGGCGCCGTCCATCCGCTCATTCTGGAGCCGCAGCATCATCACCACGTCCGCGCCCTCCAGCCCTTCGTCCAGCCGGGTGTAGGGGGTCGCCCCCAGCATCTCGACTTCCGGTGGCATCAGCGTGGGTGGCGCGACCGCGCGCACCTGCGCGCCGAGTGCGGCGAGACAGAGCATGTTCGATCGCGCGACGCGGCTGTGCAGCACATCGCCGCAAATGGCGACGATCAGCCCCTCGAACCCGCCCTTGCGCCGCCGGATGGTGAGCGCGTCGAGCAGCGCTTGCGTGGGATGTTGATGCCAGCCATCGCCAGCGTTCAGCACCGCGCAGTCCACCTTGTCCGCGATCAGCGCGACCGCACCCGAACTGGCGTGCCGGATCACCAGCACATCAGCGGCCATGGCGTTGAGCGTCATCGCCGTGTCGATCAGGGTTTCGCCCTTCTTCACGCTCGACTGGCCCGCATGCATGTTGACGACATCCGCCCCCAGCCGCTTGCCCGCAATCTCGAACGACAAAAGGGTGCGGGTGCTGTTCTCGAAGAAAGCGTTGATCTGGGTCATGCCCGCCAGCCTATCGTCATGCTTGCGCGCCTTGCCGCGATTGGCCGCCGCCCATTGCTCCGCTTCGTCCAGCAGGAAGCGGATTTCCCAGGGCTTCAAGTCAGCGATCGACAGCAAATGCCGATGCGGAAACAGCGCCCGACCGGTGAGGTCAGACGAAAGCGGCGCGGCGGTGATGTCGGGCATGGCCGCGCTTTAGGACAGCAGGACGCGAAGGGCAAGCTGGCGCGCGGCGGGAGAAGAAGGATTGGCTGGGGCGGCAGGAGCCGCAACCGAGTTTTCTATCCCCAGCAAAACTGCGAAATCGGGGCAATCAATCAGTGCCAACAAGGCAAGCTTTGTAGCAGACGATTGGGCCACCTCGTCAACCGTTAAGACTCTCCATGCCAGCAAATGTGATATTGCTCAGACAGGCCGGACATTGTCCACAACTGCTACTTTCCTGCCGTTCACGCGGACTCTGGCAAATGGCCGCTGTCGTCAGAGGCATAGGTGAAGACGTAGGTTGCTCGGACAGCTGACGCCTCACCTCGCACCTTACCTTGACCGTTTTATAACGTCGCTCATTTGCTCGCCTGGGTGTGCATACATTAGGTGAACCGTACCGATCGCTACGCTTCATAGCGGACATATCAACGGCTGTGTTGAGGACGCTGCTCAAGAAATTAGACCACGTTCCTGCTATCATAGTCTCCATATGTCGTGGCCATATAGCACCTCCTGCCGGATGCGCGGTCCCTTGATCAGACCCGACATCATCGGCAATGCTGTGGGCGATGATACCTCCGATAACCTCGACGCTGATCGCAAACGCCGTCCAGACCAAGAATATGGTCACGGCGGGCTATGCCTACTGGCAGCAAGGCCGGGTGAGCGACCTTGCGATTGACACGGACATGGCGCTGATCATCGCCGCCGTCAAAGGCAGTGCCAGACACCCGTATGAGGTTACGATTGCCTTCACTGATCTGGATGGCGAAGACGAAGAACCCTTGATCGAATGCACCTGCCCGGTCGGCTTCGATTGCAAGCATGGTGCCGCCGTGCTGTTTGCCGCACAAGCACGCGCTGCGTCAGACGCTGACGGACCATCGGGTGCGGTGCAGCCTCGGATAGTGCCGAACGCGGCTTCAAAGCCGCTTCCACTGCCCGCGCCCTTGCAGCAATGGTTGAGCGAAATCCAGGCCGAAGCAACCGTGCGCGCACGCGGCACTGTGGATCTGGCCTACGTCTTTTCGCCACGCGCCCTGCACGACGGCAAAAGCCGCAAGGGCAAGGCTTTGCCAATATCGGGACAGATTCTACCGCAGCGTCTGGCTATTGCGGCCTCGATAATGAGGCAGAGCGGCAGCGGCCAGACCGGATGGCAGCAACCCAATGCCTATCAGTTGCGCAGCGGACAGATGCCACTGGATCCGGTCGATGAATGGTTGGTGCGCCGGATGGATCCTTATACCGGCGACCTCGACACGCACACCTCGCCCAAAGGGCTTGCGGGAAGCGATTGGGTCGAAAAGGCGATCGCGACCGGCCGGGCACGCTGGCGAAAGGCCGATGGGCCTACCTTGCATTGGGGCGAAGACCAGACGGTGAGATGGTGCTGGACGAGCCTTACAAACGGCGAACAACGCCCATCACTGGAGGGCTTGACCGAAGGGCAACTGCTTTTCGCAACGGCACCACCCGTCATTATCGACGACGCCACCGGAACTATGCACCGCGTGACCGGCATCACCGATCCTGCGCTGGCCCAGCGCGTGTTGCTGATCCCCCCGGTGCCGCCCGATGCCGTAGCGCAATTAGCAATCCATTGGGAAAACATCGCTGGCGCTGACGTACCCGCACCAACGCTCACGGGCCTCAAGGACTTGGGCGCTATACACCCGGTCCCGGTGCTGACCTTCGTTCAAGACAAGGTCGATGCCATCATGCCGAGTCGGCGCGGCTATCAGGCATCGCCCACTTACAAGGCTGATATGGCCTGCGTGCGGATCAGCTTTGATTATGCGGGATACCGCGTGACGCCGAACGCAAATGCAGCAGAGATCATAACTAACAGCGATGCGGGCTTTATCCGTTTCAGACGCGACCTTGCGGCAGAAACCCGGGCGCTCGACCAGATGTTTGCGCATGGCCTCATTCCGTTGGATGACTTTCCAGAGCTGAAGACCAAACCGGCGCTGCAATGGGATTTAGCCCCGGTCGCGTTGGCAAAAGCCACCGATTTCGCGCTGTTCATGCACACCGCGCTGCCAACGTTGCGTACCGACGGTTGGCGCATCGAATATGGCCCCAGATGGCAGCTCACCATCACAGAGGTCGGCGGTGAGGATGTGCAGTTCGATGTCACGACATCGGGCATGGATTGGTTCGATATCAGCCTTGGTGCCCGGATTGATGGGCAAGTCGTCGATATCCTGCCCATATTGCGACAGCTACTGGCGCACTTCGGCCCGCAATTGCTGGACCAGGCTGGGGACAGTATCACCATCGCGATTCGCCCGGGCAAGCTGGCGCAATTGCCTATCGAACAGATCAGGCCGGTGCTGGCGATGCTGCTCGAGCTGGCCCTCCACGATCGTGAGGCATCAGGAAAATTGCGCCTGCCGCGTAGCGATATCGCCGTGCTGGCCGATCTCGAAGCGGCAAGCGCAGGCCGCATTGGCTGGCGCGGCAGTGATGACTTGCGCAAACTTGCCCGCGCCCTCGCCCGCATCGATCTGCAGCCGACCGTAACGCCGACGAGCTTCAAAGCAGAGCTCCGCCCCTATCAGCAGCACGGTCTGGACTGGCTGCAAGTGCTCCACAGCGCTGGATTTGGCGGCGTGCTGGCGGACGACATGGGGCTTGGCAAGACTGTCCAGGCCCTGGCGCACATCGCTACGCTGAAAGCTGCGGGAAAGCTGGAGGACCCCGCGCTGATCATCTGCCCGACCTCGGTGCTGCCCAACTGGCAGGCAGAAATTGCCCGCTTTGTTCCCGAACTGCGCAGCGTTCTCTGGCACGGCAATGACCGGCACAACCTGCATGACCAGTTCGGTGACGCCGACATCATCGTTTCGAGTTACCCCCTGTTGGTGCGCGACACCGCGCAGTTTGCCGCCCAAACGTTGTCACTCATCCTGTTTGATGAAGCCCAGACGCTCAAGAACCCCAAAACAGCTGGCTTCAAGGCGGCAAAGGCGCTGAAAGCAGGACAGATTATCGCCTTGTCGGGCACGCCGGTAGAAAACCAGCTGACCGACCTGTGGAGCTTGACCGACCTGGTCACGCCTGGCTTGCTCGGTTCACTTGACCAGTTCAAACGCGTGCTCGACCGTCCGATCTCCCGAGATGATAATCCTGCCGCCAAAGCAATGCTCCGACGCCGCCTCCGGCCCTTCATGCTGCGCCGGACCAAAGATGAAGTTGCTGGCGACCTGCCCGACAAGACGGAAATTCAAGAGTGGGTCGACCTCGAAAAGAACCAGCTGGCCGCTTACGAAAGTTTGCGCCTGCTTATGCACAAGCGGGTGCGCGACGAGATTGCCCGCGTCGGTCTGTTGCGCTCGCAGATCGTCTTCCTCGATGCCTTGCTCAAGCTGCGGCAACTGTGCTGCGATCCGCGCCTTCTACCGCAAACGAACGGCAACGGCATGGAGAAGGCCGTCGGCTCGGCAAAGCTCGCCAGGCTGATGGAGATGCTGCCGGAACTGCTGCGCGAAGGGCGACGGATCATCCTGTTCAGCCAGTTCACGTCCATGCTCGACCTGATCAAGCCCGAACTCGACGCGCTGGCCATCACTTATGTTGAAATCCGCGGTGCGACGCAGGATCGCAACACCCCTGTGCGCAAATTTCAGGCTGGCGAAGCTCACGTCATCCTCATAAGCCTCAAGGCTGGGGGAACCGGTCTGAACCTTACCGCTGCTGACACAGTGATCTTGTACGATCCCTGGTGGAATCCAGCGGTCGAAGCGCAGGCCATCGACCGTGCGCACCGGATTGGCCAAACTAGGCCCGTCTTTGTCCACCGCCTCATCGCCAAAGGCACGATCGAGGAGAAGATACTCGGCCTTCAGGACAAAAAACGAGCGCTTGCCGCTATGCTCTGGGAGGGTGACAGTGCAATCCGGGCCAAGCTGACCGAGGCCGACATCGCATACCTACTTGGGTAACGCGTGACTCGCCACTATCGAACAACGAGGTGGCGTTGCAGGCAAGGTGGGCGATGGCGCGTGATATTGCCCGTTAAGCGATCACTAAACATCTGCGGATGGCGCGCCCGTTTGCAGGATTTTAGGTATTTGCCTGTTAATCTAAATATTCTCGAAGAAACTAAGTGATTGGGAAGCGGTTGGAACACTGGTCGCCGAATGACGCCTCGGCAGCCGCCGCGCTTGCTCCGATAGCGGAATATACAAGTCACGTTATCGCTCGGATCCTTGCTTCCGAGTATGTCTGTCCGATTCGATCCTATCCGCAGACGACCTGCGGATCGGATTCAGGCCGACCATCGCGCTTCTCCTCGCCAAGACCTTACTCATTAACCTCTGGTACCAAGGCATTCCGGAGCAAGTCCTCCACAAGGAAACGGAGCGGCGGAGGCGGAAGCTACGGCGGATCATCCGGCTGTCTCTCCAGCAGTGGAACCGTCTGCATAGGTCGCACGGCGACCGGAACTGCAGCACCGGCGGTGGAAACAAGCGGCATAAAGTGTAGGCAGATGGGCGATAGCTGCGGTGGAGACCGATCTTTGGGCAAGCCATCGAAGCTGATCGTCCAGCAAGTCTGATCGATCAGGATGTTTAGCCGCTCTCAGACATATCGCCCGAGCCTCTGGGCTCGCCTGCTTCTGGGCAGGAACTGGAAGCTGGTGCTCGATCGTTCGCGTCGCGACCGGCTACGGCTCGGCGACGATGACATCTCCTGCATGGACCTCACCGCCGTTTCGGTCAGCAAGGCCCTGCTCTGGCATTCCGTCGAGATACGGATGAGAAACCGCCTCGAGACCCTTACAGGCCTGACCGGCGAATCCGCACGCGGCCTCCATGAAGATCTGCGCGTCTTCGTAAATCACCATCTTTCAGACCTGATCGGCAAAGACCGGGAGAAACTGAAGGTCGTCGATGACGCCATTACCGGCATCGTCAGGGCGAGACGGCAATATCTGGCGCAGTCCGACATCAGCCGGGCGATCGCATCGGTCCCAGGGGACGCCTCGGCGGCTTTGACCCATCCGCTTTTCAGCTATGGCCACATGCCCACTGAAATGCGGTCCAGCCTGCCAGCCTCGTTCAGCATCCTGACCGACGCCAGCCAGCGTCAGCGCTATAACGACGATTTCGTTGAGTATGAGATGCAGGCCTTCGAGGGCTTCTTCAATGATCTGGGCGGCTTCCCGCTGTCCGAGGAACAGCGGGAAGCCTGCATCCGGCTCGAGGACAGCAACCTGCTCGTCGCATCGGCGGGCTCAGGAAAGTCGGCGACCATGGTCGGCAAGGTGGCCTATGTCCTTGAAAAGGGGCTGCACGAGCCGGAAGAAATTCTCGTGCTCGCCTTCGGCAAGCATGCTGCGGGCGAATTGAAGGAGCGCATCGCCCGCCAGCTTGGCATCCCCGCCGGAGACCTGAAATGCCGTGTGACGACCTTCCACGCGCTTGGCCTCGGCATCATCAAGGAAGTTGAGGGACGACCTCCGCAGATGGTGAACTGGGTGGAGAGCGCAACAGGCGAAGCGCGCTTCCTGAACGGCATCATCGAAAAGCTGGTCGAAACAGACGAGGAGTTTCGCCGGCTATGGGTGGAAATCCTCATTCTCTACCCAAAGGCGCACATTCCGCCGGCCGAGTTCAAGGATCAGGCATCCTATCGCGCCTATATGGCCGACAATAAGGGCAGAAGGCCAACGGAGATAGGCACCTATTCTGGCGAATACGTCAAGTCACTGGAGGAGCAGACCATTGCCAACTGGCTTTGGCTGAACACTGTCGATTTCACATACGAGCGCCGGACCAAGACCCAGGACGAGGACGGAAGCGACAGATGGATCGATCCGGACTTCTACTACCCGGCCACCGATACAATCCACGAACACTTCGCCATTAATGCCGATGGAACCTCACCCTTTCCTGACTATGTGAAGCATGCCGGGCTGAAGCGCGCCGCCTATGCGCGACTGGGTGCGGACCTGTTCGAGACGACCTCGGCACAGGCGAGCGATGGGTCGCTGCTCGTCCGATTGAAGGGCGAACTCGAAAGTCGCGGAATGCCGCTCGTGGAACGACCGCTGGAGGAGGTGATTAAGGCTGTCGAACCCGTTGTTCTGAATCACTATCGCAAAATCATCGCCGTCTGCATCAAGCATATCCGCGCGAGCAACCTGACCCTCGACATTCTGCTCAAAAAGGCGAAGTCCCTTCACCATCCACAGCGCGCCGAGCGATTCGCGAGGGTAGTGTTGGCCATAACGGATGCATATACCCGAAAGCTTGAGGAGCAGCGCCGCATCGACTTCGACTCGATGATCGGGGACGCCGTCAGACTGGTTGAGACCGGCCAATATCAGTCCCCCTATTCGCTGATCCTCGTAGACGAGTTCCAGGACATATCTGATCCGCGGGCTAGGCTGATCAAGGCACTCAAGCATCAGCGCGCCTTCACCAAGCTCTTCGCGGTCGGAGACGACTGGCAGTCCATCTATCGCTTCACCGGATCCGACATCACCTTGTTTACTGACTTCGAGACGCACTTCGGGGCATCGTGGGAAGGCCGCCTGCAACGCACATACCGCTGCAACCAGTTACTCGCCGACACCGCCGCCGCCTTCATTCAGAAAAATCCGGCGCAGATGACCAAGACGGTGAAATCGTCGCGTCCGGCGATTCCGCGCTCGATCCGGGCGATCCCGGTGAAGGTGGAAAAGACCAAGTTGAAGTTCGCGGACCCCTGCCATAGGTTGCTTGACCGTCTGGACACCTTCCTTGAGGGAATAACGGAGCAGTGGCGTAAGCACGAGGGCGATCGGCTGAAGGTTCTGGTGCTGTGGCGCTACAACCTACTGGATCCGTTCGACGGAGAACCGCCCTCATACCGAAATATCGAAGTGTCAGGCCTGTCGTTCCACCGCTCGAAGGGCCTCGAGGCGGACTACACGATCCTTCTCGATGTCAGTGAGGGCGACTATGGTGTCCCTAGCCGGATCGAGGACGACGAACTTCTCAATCTCGTCATTCCAAGGCCCGAGACATTCGAGTATGCTGAGGAGCGCCGCCTCTTCTACGTCGCCCTGACGCGTGCGAGCCGTGGCGCATTCCTGCTCTACAATGACAGGCAACCCTCCCGCTACATAGCCGAACTGTGCGGTATTGCGGGCGACGACCTCCGCTTCGAGACGGTCGATGGTGCCAGGCTGCAGCAATGCCCGAAGTGCATTACGGGAGGCTTGGTGGAGCATACCGCGGAGGATGGTGCAGTGACGATCCGCTGTAGACGCCACCCCCAATGCGGCCACGTCCGGCCGGTCGCGCCTGGCTCTTCAAAGCAAACACAACCCAATCAGATGGAGCGAAAAGCATGAAGGCCATCCTCGGCATCGCCTTGTCCCTATGCGCCTTTTCATCAGTGCATGCTCAGGCTCCCGACGAGCCCATTGTCATAAATGGCACCTGTGATCCAAAGTCCGGTGTCACGATCGATAATGGCGAACCTAGTCAGTTCGCTTGCGACAGTGCGGTCATCGCTCGCACGGAGCGCGGAACCGTGCTTATCCAATTCACAGACAAGAGCGGCGACGATGGCAGGATTCTCGGGTTCGCGGGAACCATCGAGGGGAAGCAGGGCTTCGGTGCCGACCTTACGCAGATGTTGGCCGTCGAGCGGATCTACTTGGCAAGCGGCGACAATCCAATCCTCGCCAGCGCCGGGACCTGCATCATGAACTGGACCGGGCTCCAGCGCACGGGTGGCCGCCTTACCAGCATCCTATGTGGTGGGCGCGGGCAGGTGGAAAGCTCGGACATAAGGGCGATGGCGGTGCTGCAGGCGCAATGATTCGATTCAGCGGGCGATCAGGTTCGCCATAGCAACTATCCGGGAGTCAGGAGTCCCCGCTAAGCCATAAGCATGCCTTGAACACAGCAAACATTCCGATTGCCATCCGTGACTACGACAAGATCTGTCGTGTCACGATCCCATCTTGATACTTGCGACAAACATGAGTCGCTAACGCGATGGAGAATATTATGGCGAAACGATACGTCCGAGCTACGGGCAAAAATTCACAGGGTGACATCACAAAGCTCTGCAACGCTGGAGAAATCTGGTCCCCACGGGCCAAGGCGGACGCGATCAGCGATATCGAATCCGGCACCCACGAATATTGGGTGAATTGGACGCATTATCCGGAAACCAAAATCCGAGTGGTGAACGGAACAACCGGAAAATATTTGCGTACCGATCGCGACACGACGTCGAAAAATAATCTCGACGACCTTCCGGACTGCTGATGCCGGGATAAGGGGTCTGGAGGGGCATCTCTCCGGCCCCACATCGTCATGGCATCGATGCAAAGTCTGATCGGCGATATGCGTTCACCATCGACATAAGCTCCGGTGGAGATATCACCTCAACCGCGTCTCCCCACATGTATAGGTGCCAGCACATTTCGAGTAGGCCGGACGCGCGAAATCTAACAAGCAGTGATCCGCCGGGCTCATGCTCAACGATCTGGGATGGATGAAACAGAAAGCCTTCCGCACGCGAGGCGGCGTTAGCTGCAAAGCGCCACGCCACGTCGTGTATGCCATCTTCTTGTTGGTAGGAACCGAAGCATCGCTCCGCATGTGTGTCGAGGTCGAAGCCTGACTTGCGAACAAACGATTCCGGCAGCACTACAGCCTCTTCAATGGCATCGACGCGAAAATGTTGGATCCCGCCGCCGACCTTTTCGAGATCGACAGCCACCAAATACCGGCGTGCGCCCAACAGCAAGCCGTGTGGCGCAACGATTCGCTCGCGGGAGATGGCATCCTTCCAGCCGCGATAGCGTATGCGCAGCCGCGATGTGCCTTTGAGTGCGGTTGAAATAGCTAGGTCGATCGTTTCGCGGCCAACGGGCCTTGGCCCTGGGCGCGTAGCATGGCCGAGAGCAACCAAAAGGGCTTCTTCGTCAGCTTCGATCTTGCGGCTACGTTCACTTGGGATCAACGCTAGAATCTTGGCATGCAACGAGCGCAATGCTTGCACCTGATCGGCACCAGCGCCGTTTGTAAGCATTTCCTCTGCTAGAGTCAGTGCCGCGAGTTCTTCGGCTGTCGGCACGAGCAATGGTGCGATGGCCTTGTTAGGAAGTCGCCAGCGCGTCTTTCCCGATTCCTCATCGCGGAAATGATCCAACTCAGGGAAGCGTTCTCGGAGTGCCGCAATGACGCGTTGCGATGTCCGATAGTCTCGCTCCAAAATTTCGGATATCTCGTCTAGGCTGATACCACGCGCACTTGCTGCATGAGCAGCGATAGTCAGAAGATCGATCGCATTGCGATAGGACATCCTCAACCTTTCCCATGCGACAGGATCTGTCGTGTGACTCCATCATGCTAGACATGAATGATGCAGTCCAGCGGACATCAGTCCGCGATAGGGGGATAAATGCGGAACTACGGCGGCAATACCATCTTCTCAGCAAGCGACCTCGTGAACTTCATGGGCTGCGCGCATGCTACGGTGTTGGACACGACTAATTTGGTCACGCCCATGGTTGCCGCGTCAGACGACGAATACGCTGCCCTTCTACAGCAAAAGGGCATCGAGCATGAGCGCGCCTACCTTCGACGCTTACAGGAGGAAGGTCGTTCTGTAGTTGAGATTGCGTCGACCGGCCCGCTTGAGGAGCGTGCTGATGCCACGCGACGGGCCATGCAGGAGGGGCATGATGTCATCTACCAAGGCGCTTTTCTAGTTGGCCGCTGGCATGGCTATTCTGACTTCCTGATCAGACGGAACGATGCGACATCGTCGTTGGGTTCATACGCATACGACGTTGCCGACACCAAGCTTGCTCGATCGGCGAAAGCGAAACACGTACTCCAGCTGTGTGTGTATGCAGACATGCTCACCGATGTGCAGGGCGTCGCGCCGCCTGCGATGCATGTGGTGTTAGGATCGGGCGAAATTACCTCTCTTCGCACATCTTCGGTACTCCATTACTTCACTGTTGCACGCCGACGCTTCGAAGCATTTGTCAATTTACCGCCTACCACGTCGGCAGGCGACCCCTGTGGCCACTGCACATTTTGCCGCTGGACCGAGAAGTGCGGGGCGGAGTGGGATGCGGCAGACCATCTCTCGATCATTGCAGGTATGGGACGCGGCCAGATCAGCGCCCTGCGTGCAGAGGGTATTGATGAGATCGGACAGCTTGCAGCCACCCCCATCGAGACCCGCGTCCCTGGAATGCAGCCAGCCACTTTGACAAGGCTTGTTAATCAGGCCCGCCTTCAAGGGCATCAACGTCAGACGGGCGACCGCTTGGTCGAGCTTCTCCCGCCATCGTCGGGTCGGGGCTTCGAAAGGCTACCTCTGCCAGATCATGGTGACATATTCTTCGACATGGAAGGCGACCCCCTCTTCGATGGCGGTCTGGAGTATCTTTTCGGCATCGTAGCCTTCAACGATGCAAGCGAAGATTGCTTCCACGAGTTTTGGGCGCATGACCGCGCGAGCGAAAAGATTGCGTTCGAGCAAACCATTGATTTCATGATCGATCGGCTCGCGCGTCATCCAAATGCGCATATCTACCATTATGCGGCCTATGAGCAGACTGCGCTCAAAAAATTGGCGATGTATCACGGCACGCGGGAAACCCAAGTGGACGATCTGCTGCGTTGTGACCGGATGGTAGATCTTTACCGGGTGGTGGTTGAATCCATCCGAACGTCTGAGCCGCGCTACTCGATCAAGAACATGGAGGCGTTCTACCTTCCTGGTGGACGTCAGGGCGAGGTAAAGAATGGTGGCGACAGCATCATTATCTACGAACGGTGGCGGCAGATCGGTGGCGAACAACTTCTGCGCGAGATAGCCGAATATAACGAGATTGATTGCCGCTCGACGCGTCTGTGTCGCGATTGGCTGCTATCCCTGCGGCCTCCTGAAACGCTATGGTTTGAGGGGCGGCAGATCGCTCCTGCAGATCCGGTCAAGACGGCGGCGCGCGAAGATGCTGACGAACGCACCCGCAGGCTTGCCGAAGCGCTGACGGATCGTAGGGATGAACCATGGCGACAGCTCCTTGCAAATCTGCTGGAGTTCCATCGGCGCGAGGCGAAGCCGTCCTGGTGGGCTATGTTCGCTCGCCAAGACATGGACTATAGCGCGACGATCTGGGTGAGAGGTCAGCGACTATCAGGATGAGAACAGATTGTCGCGGCGGGTTCATGGTGCCGGGTTAGATT
>Ga0156326_157_pt1 | contig 45034 bp, 51 predicted proteins | sample RifCSPlowO2_12_FD_107974 | JGI IMG/M metagenome (GOLD analysis project Ga0156326, IMG submission 107974) | Sphingomonadales bacterium RIFCSPLOWO2_12_FULL_63_15 | reverse complement strand
GCCAGCGACAATCTAACCCGGCACCATGAACCCGCCGCGACAATCTGTTCTCATCCTGATAGTCGCTGACCTCTCACCCAGATCGTCGCGCTATACAGTGGGAAGTCTGCATCCAGAATGCTCATCCAGCGTATATCAGTTGGGAGACGCATATGGCGATCAGCGACAAGCTCACGGACAATGTCGGCAACTTCAAAGCCGGGCATCGTGGCATGCCTCGGAAGGGAAAGGCGCTGCTGCAGGGTATAGCGATGTGTGGCAGTTGCGGACGGCGCATGGCACTCAACTACTCTGGCCCTGACAGCAACCATCCGGTATATCGGTGCCGTTCCGAACGAGCGACCTGCGTCGGTCAATATTGCCAAGAGGTGCGTGCGCCGCGGGTTGAGGCTGAGGTCGAACGGCAGTTCCTTGCAGCGCTCACCCCTGACCAACTCGCCATCGCGTTGGCCGCGCTCGACGCCATCGACGCGGACGTCCATGGACTCGAACGGCAATGGACACTCAAGCGCGAACGCGCCGAATATGAATGCGAGCGTGCCCGGCGCCAATATGACGCGGTCGAGCCGGAAAACCGCCTCGTTGCCCGTTCGCTCGAAAGCATCTGGGAAAGCAAGCTGCGTGAGGTCGAAAAGGTCGAGCAGGACTATCGGCGGTGGAAGACGGAGCAAACCGTTGCGTTGAATGCCGACGATCGCGCCCGTATCGCAGCGTTCGGCATCGACCTGCCTGATCTTTGGGAAAGAATCGAGAACAGCGAACGCAAGGCGATGCTCCGCCTCGTGATCGACAAGGTCATTCTAGATCAGCGGCGGGCGAAAGGCATGGTGTGGATCCGCATCATCTGGCAGACGGGCGCAGCGACCGAACACTGGGTCATGCGGCGCACTCAATCCTATGCTGAAGCTGCTCATGCCGACGTGCTAGAACAGCGGATCCGAGAGCTCAACGCCGCTGGCATGATGGACGCCGAGGTCGCTACCGCGCTCAACACAGAGGGTCTGCGGAACAGCCTGGACGGGCTGTTCGACCACAACACGGTGCACCTGTTGCGCCAGCGCTGGAATATCCCCACCGTAAAGATCAACGGCGTCGAGCATAATCCGCCCCGTTGGCCGGATGGCAGCTACTCGATCCAAGGTGCCGCGACCGCGCTCGGCGTCACTGAGCAGACGGTGTTCAAATGGCTGAAACGCGGTAAGCTTCAGGGCCGGCAACTAAAGAAGGGACAGCCGTGGCAGGTGGACCTGACCCTCCAGCAAATAAAGGCGCTCACAGCGCCAAATTACAGTATGACCCCTTCCAGGAAAGCAGTATCATGAAACGTTCGGCGACGCCAAGATGACCACCGCGCTCCTCGACCGGCTCACCCATCACTGCCACATCCTTGAAACCGGCAACAACAGCTTCAGGTTCAAGAACAGCTCGGCTCAGCAGCCCAAAACCAGGAAGGAGAAAACCCCATCTTGACCCACCCCTGACATCCGAAACATAATCGCAAGGTGGGTCACATCTCGATGAAAACCCCGGGTCACTTCTCAGCGGCAATCAACATCATTGAGGAGATCCATTGCGGCCGATGTGCGCTTTGGCTGCGTTCTGGTCGATGCTGGCTATGGCCTGCCAGCGCCATTCCGACAGGCGCTCAGCCACGAGGCTTGCGCTGGGCCGTTGGCATTTACCGACACCAGAAGGTCTATCCCGCAGACGTGCAGTTGATCTTTCCGGTGGCAGGACCTGGAAGACCGCGTGTCCGCCCCATTCCGTACGTTAAATCCCAAGCCGCCCATGCTATGCTCGAAGGTCTGAAATGGCGGCAGGTCAGTTGGTACCGGGGAACGAAAGGCCGCCTGACGGCTCGCTTTGCCGCCACGCGTCTGCGCATCGCCGATGGCGCGCCACAGCGGGTCGGCGCCGCTGGCGCAGAGCATATGTCGGGTGAAGAGGCTTGGCTGGTGGGTGAGCATCCTCTCGAACGGTGAGCGAAAAATACTATCTCTCCAACCTTCCCGCCGACACCGCGATCAAGGACCTCGCGGGCGCCATCAAGGCGCGCTGGATTTGCAAACAGGCGCACCAGCAACTCAAAGAGGAGCTCGGCCTCGACCACGTCGAAGGACGATCATGGACGGGGCAGCATCGCCACCTTCTCATGACAATGATGGCCTATGCCTGCCTGCAAACACCAAGGTTCGCGCAGGCGGGGCGGAAAAAGAGTTTCCGGACCTCCGCCTCAGCCGAGCATGCCTGCCATACGACAGGCCATCATATAACGAATATCACGACATCCGCCGCACCAATGCCTTCAATGCGGTAGAGGACTATCAACCACGAATTTCGAACTTCTGCCAAAGTAGCGATAGTGTCACCCTTTCGATGGCGAACGACCATCAGGCCCGGTCGGAAACACCGTCACCGCAAAAGCTGGCCTATCGCGCCAGTCCTGCTATGCGCAGGCCATGCAAAATATGCACAACCTTGCTGGCAGCATCGACGTCGATGGCGAAACCTATGAATGGGAACTCCGCCGCGAACCCCAATGGAGCGACATTGACGGGTGGAAAGGCATGGCCATAGCCTTGCAGCAGAAAGATACGCAGCGCGGCGCGCTCCTCGAATTTCCGCCGCCCAAGCGCTTGCTGAAAGGCCTGCAACGCGGCCGCCTGCAGATCAACGACGCGATCATCACCCGCGGCATCCGCGCCGCGCTGGAAGCCGGTTGGGAACCCACCTCGCGCGGCAAACCCATGGTGTTCACCGTCGACGCCGAGGGCAATTAAAGGATTTTAGGCGTTCCGCTCTTAGCCCTCTCCGTTTTTCACGGGAGAGGGTTGGGTGAGGGTCTGCCTTCCTGTCCGGTTCCCCTGCGAAAGCCACTAGCTGTCCCAGCTCGCCGTTTCCGCTAGACTGGCCCTAAGAACCACAGGAGGGATGCCCCGATGATCGACCTGACCCGCACCCATCACAAGGGTATTGCCGTTGCCGATATCGACCGCGCCGTCGCGGACTATGGCGCGGCGCTCGGCCTGACCTTCGCACCCGTGCGCGATTTTGATCCGCTGCCTTTCTGGACGCCCGAAGACGGCCTGCGCGACCTGCGCGTGCGCGCCACCTATTCGCTGGGCGGCCCGATTCATATCGAACTGGTGCAGGGGCAGGGGCCTTTCTACGACCCCGCCAGTGCCGAAACGGCCCGCCATATCGGTGTCTGGGTCGATGATCTGCCGACCGAAACCGCACGGTTGATCGATCTGGGCTGGACCGTGCGCGCCGCCAATGCCGCGCCCGCCGATGGCTATGGCCTCATCGCCTATCTCGCCTCGCCCGATGGCGCGCTGCTGGTCGAACTGATCTCCACTGCGCTCAAGCCCGCTATCGACGAATGGCTTGGCGAATAAGCGGAGGCGACTCGGCGGGCGGCTTGAAATTCCGCGCCATTCCGCTATTTTGTCACGATGGCCATTCTTCCTATCCTTGAGGCGCCCGATCCGCGCCTGCGTACCATTTCGACCCCGGTCGAGGCGATTGACGATGATCTGCAACGGCTGATCGACGATATGTTCGAAACGATGTACGACGCGCCGGGCATCGGGCTTGCCGCGATCCAGGTCGGCGTGCCCAAACGAGTGCTGGTCATGGACCTGCAGGAACCCGAATCCGACGCGGAGGATGCGCCCCCGGTCAAACGGCCGATGGTCTTCATAAACCCCGAAATCCTGCGCGAATCACAGGATCTATCGGTCTATAATGAGGGTTGCCTGTCGGTGCCGGAGCAATATGCCGAGGTTGAGCGCCCCGCGACGATCCGCGCCAGCTGGATGGATCGCGATGGCCGCATCCATGAAGAACAGCTCGAAGGGCTGCTCGCCACCTGCCTCCAGCATGAGATGGACCATCTGGAAGGCGTGCTGTTTATCGATCATCTCTCGCGCATGAAGCGCGACATGCTGCTCAAGAAGCTGACCAAGGCCCGCCGCGCCGCCTGATCCGCCATAAAGGAAAGCCCCGGTCATGACGACCGGGGCTTCCGTCATGTCACGCTACCCCGTCGGTATCCAGCGCATAGCCCGCCGACCGTACCGTGCGGATGATGTCCGTAAAGATGCCATCGCCATTGATCGCCTTGCGCAGGCGGCGGATATGCACGTCGACCGTGCGCAGCTCGATATCGCTATCCTGCCCCCACACGCTGTCGAGCAATCGCTCGCGCGAGAAAACCCAGCCCGGATGCTCCAGAAAATGCTTGAGCAGCCGGAATTCGGTCGGTCCGAGCGGGATCACCTGCCCACCACGCCGCACCTTATGCCCCACCGTGTCCATCTCGACATCGGCAAAGGTCAGCGTTTCACCTGCCAGCGCCGGCCGCACGCGACGCAGCACCGCGCCGACCCGCGCCACCAGTTCGCGGGGCGAGAAGGGCTTGGTCACATAATCGTCCGCGCCGGTTTCCAGGCCACGGACGCGATCCTCTTCCTCACCGCGCGCGGTCAGCATGATGATCGGCACATTGGCGGTGCCGGTCATCCGCCGCAGCCGACGGCAGACCTCGATGCCTGAGAGGCTCTCGACCATCCAGTCCAGCAGCACAATGTCGGGCACATTCTCCTGCGCCATCAACAGCGCTTCTTCGCCATCGACCGTATGGGCGACCTCGAAATCCTCGCGCTTGAAGTGCCAGATGAGCAGTTCGGCCAGCGCCGCGTCATCTTCCACCAGCAGCATCTTGGCCCGTGCCATGATCAGATCTCCGCCTGAACGTCAGTGCCGCCGCGTTCCCGCTCCGGCATGGTCTGGCCGGTCGCGGCATAATAGACCATCTCGGCGACGTTGGTGGCATGGTCGCCGATCCGCTCGATATGCTTGGCGACGAACAGCAAATGCGCGCATTCGCTGATCGTCTTGGGATTTTCGACCATGAAGGTCACCAGCGTACGGAACACGCTATTGTAGAAATCATCCACCACCGCATCGCGCTCCACTACCGCCTGCGCGAGGTCAGGGTCACGCGCGGCATAGGCGTTCAGCACGTCATGCACCATCTCGGCGGCCACCTGTCCCATGGAGGGGAGGAGCGACATGGGTTCGAGCAACTGCCTGTTGGTGGCGATCAGCGGCACCCGCTTGGCGATATTCTTGGCATAGTCGCCGATCCGCTCGATTACGCTGACGATCTTGAGCGCGGCGATCACGTCGCGCAGGTCGTTGGCCATAGGTGCGCGCAGCGCGATGACTTCGATCACCAGCTTCTCGACCTCGGCCTCGATCGCGTCGATGCGCTTGTCGCCCTGGACCACTTCGGCGGCCAGCGCCAGATCCTGCCGTTGCAGCGCCAGCATCGCATTTTCGATCGCCGCTTCCGCGCGACCGCCCATTTCGGCGATCAACCCGCGCAGCCGGTCGATTTCGTCGTCAAATGCCTTGATCGTATGTTCAGCCATGTCTTGTCTCTCTCCGCCCGATCAGCCGTAACGACCGGTGATATAGTCCTTGGTCCGCTCCTGGCGCGGATTGGTGAAGATGTCCGAGGTCACCCCATATTCGACCAGTTCGCCCAGATGGAAGAAGGCGGTCCGCTGCGACACGCGCGCGGCCTGCTGCATATTATGGGTGACGATCACGATCGCGTAGCGGCCGCGCAGCTCGTGGATCAGTTCCTCGATCTTGGCCGTCGCGATCGGATCGAGCGCCGAGCAGGGCTCGTCCATCAGGATGACTTCGGGTTCGACCGCAATGGCGCGGCCGATGCACAAGCGCTGCTGCTGCCCGCCCGACAGGGCCGTGCCGCTGTCGTGCAGCCGGTCCTTCACTTCTTCCCACAGCCCAGCGCGGCGCAGCGACTTTTCGACCACCACGTCCATGTCCGCCTTCGATGCGGCCAGGCCATGGATGCGCGGCCCATAGGCGATATTCTCGTAGATCGACTTGGGGAAGGGGTTGGGCTTCTGGAACACCATCCCCACCCGTGCGCGCAACTGTACCACGTCCATGGACGAGGCATAGATATCCTCGCCGTCCAGCGTGATCTCGCCTTCGACCCGCGCCGACGCGACCGTGTCGTTCATGCGGTTCAAGGTGCGCAGGAAAGTCGACTTGCCGCAGCCCGACGGGCCGATGAAGGCTGTCACATTGTCCATGTCGACGTCGATCGACACGCGCTTGATCGCCTGCTTCTCGCCATAGAAGACGTTGACGTCGCGGGCCGACATTTTCGGATTGGCGATCGCCAGGTTGATTTGGTCTTGGGTCATGGGTGTGGTTACCACCGTGTTTCAAACTTGTTGCGCAGATAGATGGCGAGGCCGTTCATCGCGAGGAGGAAGGCCAGCAGCACGATGATCGCCGCTGATGTCTTTTCGACAAAGCCCTTCGACACTTCGTCCGACCATAGGAAGATCTGGACCGGCAGGACGGTCGCCGGATCGCTGATCCCGCCCGGCGGGGTGGCGATGAAGGCGCGCATGCCGATCATCAGCAGCGGTGCGGTTTCCCCCAGCGCACGGGCCATGCCGATGATCGTACCGGTCAATATGCCGGGCAGGGCGAGCGGCAGCACATGCTGGAACACCACCTGCACGGGGCTGGCTCCGATACCGAGCGCCGCGTCGCGGATGCTGGGCGGCACCGACTTGATCGCGTTGCGTCCGGCGATGACGATGACAGGCATCGTCATCAAAGCGAGCGTCATGCCGCCGACCAGCGCCGCCGATCGCGGCAGGTGCAGCAGGTTGAGGAAGATCGACAGGCCGAGCAGGCCGAAGATGATTGACGGCACGGCGGCGAGGTTGTTGATCGACACTTCGATAATGTCGGTCCACCACGCCTTGGGCGCATATTCCTCCAGATAGAGCGCTGTTGCCACGCCCACCGGGAAGCTGAGCAACAGCGTCACCAGCATCGTCAGCAACGTGCCCTTGAACGCGCCCCAGATGCCGACCTGCGCCGGATCGGTGCCGTCACTGGCCGACAGGAAATTCCAGTTGAAACCCGTCGTCAGCACGCCCGCCTTTTCCAGCCGCGCGACGGCGGCTTCGGCTTCGGGCGGTCCTTCGCTCTTGGCCGCCAGGTCGATGCCGGTCGAAGCGGGCAGGGCGATCGTCTCGGTCCGGCTGAGGATCGAGGGATCGGCCTTGATCGCGTCGCGGATAGTGATCCACGCCGTCGACGACAGGAGCGAGTCGGCGTCCGGTCCCAACGCCTGCTTGGCGACCGTGCTAGTCACCATCGGCAGATTCGCCTGATTGAGCGATTCGTCCGTGATCGCGGCAGGATCGAGCAGCACCGGTGAGGCAGGGAAATCGACCGTCAGGGCAATCTCCGTCCGGGTAAAGCCGCGCAGGCCATTGCCCATCATGGTGAAGAGCAGGAAGGCGAGGAAAGCGGCGGACAGGACCACGGCGCCTAAGCCGATCAGCCGGAAGCGGCGTTCCTTGGCATAGCGCCCCGCAATCCGCTTGCGCATCGCCTCCGACTTCCAGTCGGTAGGCAGACGTTCGACGGTCATTCGTAAGCCTCGCGATATTTCTTCACGACCCGCAGGGCCACGATGTTGAGCAACAGGGTGATGATGAACAGCACCAGCCCCAGCGCGAAGGCCGCCAGCGTCTTGGCGCTGTCGAACTCCTGGTCGCCGGTCAGCAACTGGACGATCTGCGTCGTCACCGTCGTCACGCTGGAAAAGGGGTTGAGCGTCAGGTTGGCGGCAAGCCCTGCGGCCATCACCACGATCATCGTCTCGCCGATTGCGCGGCTGACGGCGAGCAACACGCCGCCGACGACACCGGGCAGCGCGGCCGGGATGAGGACGCGCTTGATCGTCTCGCTGGTGGTCGCACCCATCGCCAGGCTGCCGTCGCGCATCGACTGCGGCACGGCGGCAATGCTGTCATCGGCCATGGAGGAGACGAAGGGAATGATCATCACGCCCATCACCAAGCCGGCCGCCAGCGCGCTTTCCGACGATGCACCGGAAATGCCGATCATCACCGCAAAGTCGCGTAGCGCCGGCGCAATGGTGAGCGCTGCGAAATAGCCATAGACGACCGTGGGGACGCCCGCGAGCATCTCCAGCGTCGGCTTCATCCAGCGGCGCACCGTGGGGCTGGCATATTGGGTCAAATAGACCGCACTCATCAGGCCCAGCGGAATGGCGACGATCATGGCGATGATCGCGCCGATGAAGATGGTGCCCCAGAAAAGCGGGATCGCGCCGAACGCATCCTCATTGCCATAGCCCATCGCGGCCGATTGGGGGCTCCATTTGGTCCCGAACAGAAAGTCGATCGGATTGACCATCGAGAAGAAGCGGAAACTTTCCCACAGCAGCGACGCGACGATGCCAACAGTGGTCACGATCGCCAGCAGCGATGCCACCAGCAGCAGCGCCATCACCAGCCGCTCGACCCGCGTGCGTGCCCGGAAATCGGGACGGATGCGGGTGAAGGCATAGGCACCCCCGGCGAAAGCCAACACCAGCGCCAATATCGCGCCTGCCAGCCCGAACTTATCGAGCGCCCGCGTATACGGCTCGACCAGCGCTTGCGAGGCGGGGTTGAAGGCACCGGCCTGCATCCCCGTCGCGATCGCCCGCGCTTCGCCCAAGATGGCGGAGCGGGAAAAGCCGTCGAGCGGCAAAGCCTGCGCGGCCGGATCGGCCAGCACGGCCTGCGTCACCAGACTGGGTGCCACATTGGCCCACACGACCAGGAAAAGGGCAGCGGGCAGCAGCGTCCATAGCGCCACATACCAGCCATGATAGCCCGGCAGGCTGTGGACGGCGTCACGCCGCCCGGTGGTCCGTGCCACCGCCTGCAGACGCATGGCGCGGGCGCGGGCACTGACCCAGGCGATCGCGCCCAGGCCTGCCAGCAGCAGGAGGATTGCGGGTCCGGTCATGGGGTCTCGCTTATTTCAGCTGCGCGCCGTCAAGCGTGGTCAGCGCCTTGACGGTTTGTTCGTTCGCCTTGCGGACATCGTCCGGCGCGGCGACCATGCCGCGCTTGGTCAGCGCGCCGCCCGGCGCCCAATTGGTTGCAAATGCATTCAGGAAGCCCTGAAGGCCCGGAATGGCGGACATATGCGCCTTCTTCACATAGATGTAGAGCGGGCGCGCGCCAGGATATTGGCCGGACGAGACCGTCTCATAGGAAGCTTCGATCCCGTCGATCGGAATATCCTTCAGCGTGGCGCGATTTTCTTCGAGGAAGCTGAAACCGAATACGCCGACCGCATTGGGGTTCGCACCCAGCTTCTGCACGATCAGATTGTCGTTTTCGCCCGAATCGACATATTTGCCGTCCTCGCGAACGCGCGTGCAGGTCGCCTTATATTCGTCCTCGCTCTTTTCCTTGAGCGCCTCCATCGCCGGATCGCTCTGGCATCCCTTTTCCAGGATCAACTCGGCGAGCGAATCGCGCGTGCCGCTGGTCGATGGCGGGCCGAACACCGAAATCGCGATGGCGGGCAGGCTGGGGTCCACATCCTTCCAGGTCTGCGTCTTGTTCGGACCCTTGCCATAGGGATTGGCGGCCAGCGCTTCATAGACGATCTTGGGGGTCAACTTGTAGCCGGGGCCATTCTTCGCTTCGGCAAAGGCCAGCCCATCGACGCCGATCTGCACTTCGATGATGTCCTTGACGCCATTGCCTTGGCACAGGTCGAACTCGGCCTTCTTCATCCGGCGCGAGGCGTTGGCGATGTCGGGATATTGCGCGCCGACGCCGCTGCAGAACAGCTTCATGCCGCCGCCGGTGCCGGTCGATTCGATGATCGGCGACTTCATGCCGGCATTGGTCTGCACGAACAGTTCGGATGCGGCCGTAGCGAAGGGATAGACGGTGGAGGAACCGACCGCGCGGATCTGGTCGCGGGTCGCCCCCGCGCCGCCCTGATCGCCGCAAGCGGACAGGCTAAGGACGCTCAGCGCCGTGGCGGCGAGCAAGGCGAATCTCTTCACGGAAAACCTCCATCAACTAAGGCCGCGATTCGCATGTCGCCGCCCCCCATGGAGCAAGCGTCTAGCTGCGGACCATCGCGCCTTTGTGACAGTCAGGTTTCAGTTTCATGACACCGTGCCGGAAAGCGCCGATGGCCGCCGCCGTTCATCGGCCTTCGTCACCCCCTCATCGGTCGCTGGCGGCAGCAATATGGTGATCGTCGTGCCCTTGCCCAGCGTGCTGGCAATATCCAGCCGACCGCGATGCCGCTCGATAATATGTTTCACGATGGCAAGGCCAAGCCCCGTGCCGCCCATCGCGCGGCTGCGGCCCGAATCGACGCGATAGAAGCGCTCGGTCAATCGCGGCAAATGATCGGGGCCTATGCCTTCGCCCTCATCCGCCACGGCCAGTCGGGTCATGCCGCTCGGTCCCTCGGTCAGTGTGACGCGGATCGGCGTGTCGGGCCGACCATATTTCACTGAATTGCCGATCAGATTATGCACCAATTGCGACAATTGCGCGCGATCGCCCAGCACCGGGGGCAGCGAATGGGCGATCTCCATCTCCACGTCCCGCCCGCGCAAACCATGGCTGGACCGGAACACGCCGACCACTTCGGCAACCAATTCGGACAGATCGACCGCGCTGTCGGGCGCGCGATATTTTTCCGCTTCGATGCGCGAGAGCGAGATGAGATCGTCGATCAGCCGCTGCATCCGCCGCGCTTCGCCATCCATGATTTTGAGGAAACGCTGCCGCGTCTCATGGTCCTTGCCCAGTTCCGGGTCGGCCAGCGTTTCGATAAAGCCCAATATCCCCGCCAGCGGCGTGCGCAGCTCGTGGCTGGCATTGGCGACGAAATCGACGCGCATCCGCTCCGCCGCATGGGTGCCGCTATGGTCGACCAAATGCACCAGCCGCCGCATCGACGTCACCGCGCCCACTGGTGCCACCCGCATCTGCCAGCGCTGTTCGCGCGTGCCGAGGCCCACCAGTTCGATCATGAACGGATCGGCCAGCGGCGCAGTGCTGGCCAGCCGTTCGGCCGCGGCGGGATGACGGATGGCGATTCGCGCATCGTCCCCCTCGATATGCGCGCCCAGCAAGCGCTGCGCCGCGCGATTGGCGCGCACGATCTTGCCCTTTTCCACCAGCATCAGCGGATCGGAAATCCCTTCCAGCAAGGTCGGAAAATCGGGATGGTCGATCAGGTCGGGCTGTTCGATCGGCGGCGCGGGCTGGTCCGGTTCCGGGTCATGGCCGTGCGCCGCGATCAGCAACACGACCAGCCCCGCCAGAATCGGCAGGGCAATGCCGACGGGCGAAGCGCCAAGCAACAAGGCGCCGCCCGTGCCCAGCATAAGCACGGCCAGCGACGCGGTGATTTGGGAAATGCTGAGTCGATTCATGGTTACCGCACTGGATTTGTCGCGCAAACACTGCGAAGACCTAAGCCCAATAGCGTGCAATCATTACGCTTTGGCAAGCGCGAGATGCGGAACAGGACGATATGAGCGAGCAGATGCCCGATCAGGACGGTCCCCAGATGGACGAAACCGCCGCTGAACCGGCCGTCGCCTCGCGTCGCCAACTGTTGATGGGCGGGGCCATGGCGGCGTCCGCCATCGTCTCGATCCGCCCCGCGCTCGCCAACACCGCCGCCTCGGTCCTCAACTGCACCATTCCCGTGCCCGACAATGGCCGGGCTGGTAATTTCATAGCGCCCAACGGGCATGTGGTGCCTGCGGGTACCCCCGGCGCGTTCCCCGGCACCGGGCGCAGCTTTACCGGCGAACAGGTGAAGCAAGCCCTGCGCGGTCGTCCGCTGCCCGGCACCAGCTATCAGCAGAACCAGGCCTATCTCAATTATATCCGCCGCCTCCAATCGGGGCAGAGCGGCTTCACCTGCTACGCCTCGCTTCAAATGCCGCGCTAAAGCGCAGCTTTTTCGCGACGGCGCTACCTATAGCGATCAGAACGAATACGGCTTCCCGACGTTAAGGACGTCGAACCTGTAAAGGTTCGATCCAACGCAAGGGTAGCTGCATGTTCCACTTCCGCCGACCCCCGGCGCATGCCCTTTCCGTTGCAGTCTATCTGTACGAGCCCGGCGACGGCGGCCTCGATCGGGTCGCGATTTTGCTCGCCAACCATCTCCTGCGTCGTGGCGTGCGCGTCGAATTGTGGATGGCGCGTACCGATGGGCCGACGTCGCATCTGATCGATCCGGCGCTGACCGTCCGCCGCATCCCCGCGCCCGGCAGCAACCGGCGGCTGGCGATGATCGCGCAATGGCCAGTACTCGCCCGACTGGTCCGGCGTCATCGTCCCGACATCCTCTATTCGGCGGGCAACCAGAGCAATATGCTGGTCGCGCTCGCGACGCTGGGCACCGCGACGCAGGCCGTCGCGCGTATTTCCAATCCGATCCAGCGCCCCGGCAGCCACGGCTTCGCCGCCAAGGCCCGGCTTCTCCGCTTCCGCACCATCGCCCGGCTCAGTGCCCTGACGATCGTTATGGGCCGGCATGACCGCGCCCTGCTGGCGGATAGCGGCCCCGTCCGCCTGCTGCCGCGCCCCACCGTGACCCCCATCATGGACCAGGTCTGCGCCGCCCGCCAACCACGCGACCCCGCCGCGCCCGTCCGCCTGCTGATGGTCGGACGCCTGACTGCGCAGAAGGATCAGGCAACGGCGCTCGCCGCGCTGGCCAGGCTCCCCCATATCGACTGGCAATTGACGATCGCAGGCCAAGGCCCGCTGTTGGCCGACCTCCAGCATCAATGCGCTGCCCTGGGGATCGTCGATCGCGTCCATTTCGCGGGCTTCATCAGCGACCCACAGGAACTCGCCCCGCTGATGGGGCAGGCCGACCTGCTGCTCCAGCCCTCCCGCTGGGAAGGGCTGTGCGCGACCCTGATAGAAGCCCTGGCCTGCGGCGCGGGCGTGGTCGCGACCGACAGCACGCCCAATATCCACCCGGTCCTCGCCGCCGCCGCCCAGCATCCCCCGGTACCCACCGGCGACGCCGCTGCCTTCGCCCGCGCCATTGAACGCGCGCTGCGCCAGCCGACCGACCCCGCAACGCTCGCCGCCGCCGTGCGCGACCATCATGTCGATCGCGCGCTCGACGGCTACTGGCGCGCCTTCGCGGCCCTCGCCGATCGCCCCGAAACCCACGCCCTGCCATCGCCAGCCCTACGCTGATACGTTAGGCACTTGGCTACGCTTCCGCGCTAGAGGGAGGCAAAGCAGCAGGGTGCCGGACTATGGACAACAGCCTATCCTATCGACGCGATCCGGCCGACGCGCTGCGCAGTTGCGCGCTCGAAGACTTGACGCTGCTCTATCATCGCCGGTCGGGCCAGACCCATATGGTCATCAGCCCCGTGCCCGAATTGCTCGACGGCATGGCCGACGGCACCCCCGTCACCGCGCAGGTGTTGCATGACAGGCTGGCGCAGGAATTCGACCTCGGCCCACCGGACGAAGCAATCGCCGAAATTGCCACCCATCTCGATGCGCTGGCCGCACTCGGCCTGGTGCGTCCGGCATGAAACATGCGCTGACCTTGCGCATCGGCCCCGCCACTTTCCGCATCGGCGCGGCCTGGCCCCAGCCGATCGCGCAGTTGCAACACCTCTACGCCGCCTATCCCGATGTGAGGGGGCAAGTCGCCGACTTCACCGTCCGGCTCCAGCCGACCAGCGCGCTACGCCGCTGGGTCCGCCCCTCCATCTTCATCACCGGCGACCATGGCCTGGCCGATGCCGCGCCGATGAGTCTCTCGCATGGACTGCTGGCGGCGGAGATGGGCATGAACCTCCAGATGGCGCTCGGCTGGCGACGGCATCTGCTGCTCCATGCATCGAGCGTCGAAAAGGACGGCCGCGTGCTGGTGATGACTGGCGAATCCGGGTCGGGCAAATCCACCCTCGCGGCGCTGCTGGGCGAACGCGGCTGGCGCTTCATGGGCGATGAATTTGCCCTGCTTGATCTCGACAGCGGCGCGATCCTGCCTTTCCCTCGCCTCGTCAGCCTCAAGAACCGCGCGATCGACGTGGTCGCCGATGCGGTGGGGCAAGCCCGCATGGGGCCGCTGCTTGCTGCCACGGCCAAAGGCGACATCCGCCACATGGTCCCCCGCGCCGATGCCGTCGCGCGCATGGGGGAGGGGGCGATGCCCGCCCTGCTGCTCTTCCCCCGCTTCGGCCATGCGCCCGATATGCGCCGGGTCGGGCAGGGCGAAATCTTCATGCGCTTGACCCAGGCCTCGACCAACTATGTCGCACTCGGTGAACCCGCCTTCGCTGCCCTGACCCGCTTCGTGCGCCAAGTCCCCGCCCGCGCCATCGACTTCCCCACCGGCGAAGACGCCATCGCCATGGTCGAACGCTTGTGGGAGGAGCGGGCATGAGTGCCGCGCTGCTGGTGCGTGCGCTACGCGATCCGTCGTCGGTCACCGCGCTCGACGCACCGGGCTGGAACGGCCTGATCGCCGCAGCCCGCGCCGAACGGCTGATCGGCACGCTGGCCTTTCGCCTCGCCGACGTCCCCGTGCCAGTAACGGTGCAGCCTATCCTCGCCGACGCGCGCACCGACGCTGCCCGCGAAGCGCGCCAAGCCCTGTGGGAAGCTGACCGCGCGGTCCAGGCGCTGCGTTCCCTCGACGTGCGGGTCATCCTGCTCAAGGGCACCGCTTATGCAGCGGCCGGACTGCGCGCCGGGCAGGGGCGCTTCATCGGCGACCTCGATATCCTCGTGCCGCGCGATCGGTTGGCAGCGGTCGAGCAGGCGCTGATCGCGGCGGGCTGGGAATGGGTGAAGGAGGACGCCTATGACGACGCCTATTATCGCCAGTGGATGCATGAACTCCCCCCGATGATCCACCGTACCCGCGACCGGATGATCGATGTGCATCATACCATCCTGCCGCTCACCGCCCGTCCCAAGCCCGATGCAGCGGCGCTGATCGCTAACGCCGAACTGATAGCCGACGGGTTATATATGCTCTCGGCAGAAGATCGCGTTTGCCACGCCGCCGCGCACATGCTGGCCGACGGTGATCTGCAGGGGGGGCTACGCAACCTGTGGGACATATATGGCCTGCTCACCGAATGCGATCCGACCCTGCTGGACCAGCGCGCCGTCCGGCATGGCCTGTGCGCCCATGTGCGGCAGGCGCGACGGCTGGCGCTGGCGCTCTATGGCGACGGCGCACGCCTGACTCTGTGGGACCGCCTCGTCCGCGCCCGCCTGCTCGCCCGCGACGGCTGGGGCCGCGAAACCCGCAAGGCGCTGGTCTTCGCCTTCTTCCTGCGCTCCCACTGGCTCCGCATGCCCCCCCTGATGCTCGCCCGCCACCTCTGGACCAAATGGCGCAAAGGCCACCGGCCGACATGATATGTTCGCTGTTCCGTTCGCCCTGAGCCTGTCGAAGGGCCTTGCTTGTTCCCGCTCTACCGACATGATATGTGTATGATTCTCTAATCGGATACACATCATGCGCACCAATATCGTGATTGACGACGAACTCATGGCGCGGGCCATGCGCGCGACCGGCATCAAGACCAAGAAAGAGGCCGTGGAACAGGGGCTACGCACCCTGCTGCGCCTGAGCGAACAAGCGGAATTGCGGTCGTTGCGCGGCGCGATCGACTGGGACGGTGATCTTGACGTCCAGCGCTGTGACGAATGATCCTCGTCGATAGCAGCGTCTGGATCGACTATTTTCGCGGTATCGCGACGCCCCAGGCCGACCTTCTCGACAGTCTGTTGGGACGGGAACCCTTGCTGGTCGGCGATCTCATCCTCGCCGAAATATTACAGGGCATCAGTGCCGACCGGGAGTTCGACCGAGTTCGCCGCCTGCTCCTGACCATGGATGTGATCGTCATCGGCGGGGCGGAGGTGGCGATCGATGCCGCTCGGCACTTCCGCCACCTCTGCGCATTGGGTATCACTGTCCGCAAGACGATCGATACGCTGATCGCCACCCGATGCATCCGCGACGGCCATGCGCTGCTTTTCAGCGACCGTGATTTCGACCCTTTCGTTGCGCATCTGGGACTGAGGACCGCGATGGCCTAGAAGCAGGATGCGCTGCTAAGCCGCCATTCGCCTATTTCTCCTTCAATATATCCAGCGCCAGCACCGTCATCGCCTCGCTCGCCGACGCGATCACCTTGTCCGCCTGTGGTGCCCAGAAGGGACTGTGCAGCGACGGCAGTGTCGCCTGTCCCGCAGCGGCCGCGGCCATCTTGTCGGCGGGCACGCCGCCGACCCAGAAGATGAAGCTGTTGATGCTCTTGTCCGCGCGATAGAAGCGGCCGAAATCCTCGCCGCCCATCACCGCCGGGGTCTTGACCACGCGATCATCGGTGAAATGGGCTTTCAGCACACCCGCCATCTGTTCGGCAAATTCGGGCGGGTTGAAGGTCGAGGGGGTGAACTCGTCCTTCACGCTCACCACCGGCATCCGGTTGTCCGGGATGCCCGCCGCGATCGCCTCGCCGCGCGCGATCCGTTCGATCCCCTTGATCAGCTTCTCGCGCGTCTCATCCGAATAGCTGCGGATCGTCAGCAGCAGCTTGGCCTCGTCGGGGATGATATTATGCTTGGCCCCGGCCTGAAAACTGCCCACCGTCACGACGGCGGGATCCTGCGGTTCCTGTTCCCGACTCACCAAAGTCTGGAGCGATCCCACAATTCGCGATCCCAGCACGATCGGGTCTCTGGTCGTCTGCGGATAGGCACCATGGCCGCCGACACCCTTCACCAATATGTCCACGCTGTCGACATTGGCCAGCGCATAGCCCGGCGTATAGCCGATCTTGCCCGCTTCCAGATTGGCGGCATCATGGAAGGCAATCGCATGGGTCGGCCGAGGGAAGCGCGTATAGAGCCCGTCCTCCAGCATCAGCCGCGCCCCGCGCCCGACTTCCTCGGCGGGCTGCAGGATCATGACCAGCGTACCCTTCCAATCATCCTTGCGCGCCGCCATCAGCTTGGCAGTCTGGATGAAGGCGGTCATATGCGTGTCATGGCCGCAGGCGTGCATCACGCCCGTTTCGACGCCTTCGGGCGTCTTGGTGCGGACCTTGGAGGCGAACTCCAGCCCCGTCTGTTCGACCACCGGCAGGCCGTCCATGTCGGCACGGATCAGCAATACCGGGCCGGACCCGTTCTTCATCACCGCCACGACGCCGGTGCCGCCGACCTTCTCGGTCACGTCATATTTCATCGCCTTCAACCGCTTGGCGAGCTTGGCAGCGGTGTTGACTTCCTTCTCCGACAGTTCCGGATTGGCATGCAGGTCGCGATAAAGCGCCATCAACCCGTCCATATCCTTGGCGATCGCCGCACCGATCTCGCTTTGCGCAGGCGGCGCTTCGGCGGTGGGAGCATCTACAGCCTGGGCGGCGGCGATGGACGAAAAACTGACGGCGGCCATGATGGCCATAAGCGCGTGGCGCATGCTGATATGTCTCCCTTAGGTAGCGGAGAGCTTAAGCCTATTTCTCGTCGGTTAAAAAGGGGCTGTTTCCCGGCTCACTCTTGTAAACTTCCCCGAAAGAGACTATTTCACAAGTGAAAGGAACGATCCGTCGCACGACGCGGCCCGATGATCGTCCTCCCTGCGCGGCACACCTTGATTTTGGCCTTGCCGCCCTCGACGCCCATTCCTCGCATTAGGAGCCTGATCCATGGCCCAGACATCGGCATTTTGCCTCACCCAGCAGTCGCTCCATATCGCCCGTTCACAATCGGAAACCCTGCCCAACACCCGTCGGATCGCGCTCGCCGCTGCCGACGCCTGGGGCAAGGAAGCCACCCTTGCCGCCAATGCCGAGCGTCGCCGCGCGACCCGCACGGTCGCGAGCGAAGACGAAGCGATCGTGGCTGAATTTCAGGCCGAAGACGAAGCTGCAGCCCGCGCGGCCGGTTGATCTTCCCAACATAGCGTAAGGAATAGACGATGGCCAAGAGCCAGAAGAAATCGAACAAGGAAGTCCGCAAGCCCAAGGCGGAAAAACCGCCCAAGGGCAATGCGTCCAACCCCTCCACAAAGGCGGGGCCAGTCGGCATCGTGACGTTGAAGAGCTGATCGATGACGACGCAAACACCTGACGCCGCCACCACGCCAACGCCCGCGCGCACCGCGCCCGGCCGACGCTTCACGCCCCGCAACGCCGTGCGCCTCGCACCCGATGCGGCGGAACGGCAGGGTCGCGTCACGCGCCTTGCCATTGAGGCACTAGGCGCTTCCGCGGCGATCCTGTTCCTCAACAGCGAACATGACGGCCTGTCCGACCGGCCACTTCCGCTGGCGACCGCCAGCGAAGATGGCCTGCAATCGGTGCTGCGCCTGCTGGAGCCAGCGGCCGCCTGAACGAACCGGCGACGGCGCTTTATTGCGCCGTCCAACCCCCATCGATGCTCATATTCGCGCCGGTGATGTTCGCAGCGGCGTCGCTGCACAGGAACAGCGCCATGGCCGCGACCTGTTCCACCGTCACGAACTCCTTGGTCGGCTGTCCCGCCAGCAGCACGTCGTTCATGACCTGCTCGCGCGTCATGCCACGCGCCTTCATCGTGTCGGGAATCTGGTTCTCGACCAGCGGCGTCCAGACATAGCCGGGCGAAATGCAGTTGGCGGTGATCCCGAACGTCGCGACTTCCAACGCGACCGTCTTGGTGAAACCCGCAAGGCCGTGCTTGGCGGTGACATAAGCGCTCTTGAACGGCGACGCCGCCTTGCTGTGTGCGCTCGCCGTCTGGATGATCCGCCCCCATTTTTTCGACTTCATATAGGGCACGGCCAGCCGGGTCGTATGGAAGGCGCTGGTCAGGTTGAGCGCGATGATGAGGTTCCACTTGTCGACCGGAAAATCCTCGACCGGCGACACATGCTGCGTACCAGCATTGTTGATCAGGATGTCGACCCCACCAAAGGCCTCGGCCGCCTGCGCCATCATCGCCTCGATCTCGTCGGCCTTGGTCAGGTCATGGCCACTATAGAGCGCCTTGGCACCGCTCAGCGATTCCAGTTCCAGCCGTTCCTTCTCGATCGCATCGGCATCGCCAAAGCCGTTGATGACGACATTCGCGCCTTCGCCCGCCAGCACCTTGGCATAAGCGAGGCCAATGCCCGACGTCGAACCGGTAATGAGGGCGGTCTTGCCTGCCAGCGACTCGCTCATGCCTTTTTCTCCTTGAGATGATCGGGGGCGTCGAGGTCAAAGGTCGAACTCTTGCCGTTCAGGATGTTGCGCGCGATCAGGTCGCCCTTGTGCATCACTTCCTCCACGGCATCGCGACCCTGCGCCCAATGGTCGAGCATGGTGGACCGCGAAAATTCAAAGTCCTTCGCGCCGCTTTCCCAATCGCGCGTGCGGTAGATGAGGTGGACGATGTTGACCGACCCGACATCAAGGATGTCGCGTAGCGTCTGCGCTTCCGGTTCGCCCTGCAAGGCGGGCGGCAGTTTGTCGAGCAACGCCTTGATCGCGCCATGCTCGCGCCGCAGCCGCAGATATTGGTCGGTCACCTGGCGCGTGCGGCTGGAAAACTGGATGTCCTTGGCCCGCGAATAGACGTCGGTCATGTGGCGCGGCATCGGCCCTTCGGCGGGGAAGAGATCGACCTGGAATACCAGCATGTCGTCGGTCTGGTGATCGAGCACATGGGCGAGCGGCGTGTTCGACACGATGCCCCCGTCCCAATACCAGCGCCCGTCAATCTCGATCGGCGGCAGGCCAGGGGGTAGCGCGCCCGACGCCATGATGTGCCGCGCGTCGATTCGCGTATTGCCGCCGGGGCCGCGCGTATCCCAATAGGCGAAATTGCCGGTCTCGACATCGACCGCGCCGACCGACAACCGCACCGGGCCGTCGTTGAGCAGATCCCAATTGACGCAGGCGTCCAGCGTTTCCTTGAGCGGTGCGCTATCGTAGAAGCTGATCGCGCCAGCCGTGCCTTCCGGCATCAGGGTCGCGGGCCACAGGCGGGGGCGGAACATGCCCGGCACGCCGAAACTGGCCACCGTGCCCGCAGCGAGCAAATGCATCGCTTCGCGAATCTGGTCGATTTCGGGCAGGATGATGTTCGGCATGCCGCCCGACACCGTATACCAGAATTTCTTGAGGCGGCTGATCCGGCGATGCGGCTCGTTGCCCGCGATGATCGCCGCGTTGATCGCGCCGATTGAAATCCCGGCGACCCACGTGACGTCCACGCCCAATTCGTCGAGTCGCTCATAAGCGCCCGACTGGAAGGAACCCAGCGCGCCGCCGCCTTGCAGCAACAGCGCGACTTCGCGGGGGAGGGGCAGCGGCGTGCGCGCACGGCGCAGCGGCTTGGGGTGGATGGGGGGATCACTGTCAGCCATGTCGCACTGCAATATAGGGATTAGGCCCGGCAATCCAACGCATAGTGGCAGGTAAATTATTCACCGCCTTGCAACCGCATGACCCTTGCGATGGTTTCCAGCCGTCAGGGAATCGCGTAGGCCGCGATGACGAGAGGGAGGGCATCATGCGGCTCGACGACGAACAGGAAAGCGGCAATTTCGAAGTGCAGGACGGCCGGGGCGGCGGCGGCGGCCTTGGCGGAGGCCTCGGCATGTTGTTGCCGCTGATCGGCAGCCGCTTTGGCTGTGGCGGCATCGCCGTGGTGTTGGTCATCATGCTGGTGATGGGCATGAACCCGCTGAGCCTGATCGGCGGCGGTGGTGGTGGCCAGTCGGTGCAGACGGAGCGCCCCGCGACGACCGAACTCACCGACATCCAGCGCACCTCGCTCAAGGTGCTGGGATCGACCGAGCGCCGCTGGGCGGACATCTTCAAGGCAGAGGGGCAGCAATATCCGCCGCCCACCTTGGTCTTCTACACCCAGAACGGCCAGTCGGGCTGCGGCGCGGCACAATCGGCGATGGGACCATTCTACTGCCCGGCCGATCAGCGCATCTATATCGACACCGACTTCTTCAACGAGATGGAGAGCCGCTTCAACGCGCCGGGCGACTTCCCGATCGGCTATATCATCGCGCATGAAGTGGGCCATCATATCCAGACCATCACTGGCACCGCCGACAAGGTCCGCGCCGCCCAAAGCCGGGCCAGCGAGGCGGAGGGCAATGCGCTCCAGGTCAAGATGGAGCTGCAGGCTGACTGTTATGCCGGCGTCTGGGCCGCGCGCGACACCAATTTGATGGAAGCGGGCGATCTGGAAGAGGGCATGCGCGCTGCCGAAGCGATCGGCGATGATACGCTGCAAAAAGCGGCCGGACGTCGTCCCGTCCCTGAAAGCTTCACCCATGGCAGCGGCGCGCAGCGTATGCTCTGGCTCCGCAAGGGCCTGTCGACCGGCGACCCCGCTCAGTGCGACACGTTCAGCGGCGCGATCTGACGGTCATTCCGCGTTGGGTGATCCCGGCGGCGCGGAACGGGACGAAAAGATCGGCCCGCTTGCTGCCGTGGGCATATTTCCAGTGGGGACGAGCAGCGGCTGGCCCGCGCCCGGAAGCGGCTGCCCATAATCGGGCATCGCCGCGACGGGGGGCGCTTGGGGCATGACAATGGGAGGTGATGGCGGGACCGGCGTAACTGGCGCTGGGTCCACCGCCGCCACGTCGCTTGTCTCCGCTATAGGTTGCGACTTGGGCACCACCGCTTCCACGACCATGACCAGCAAGGGCGCGCCCAACAAAGTGGCTATAGCAAAGTTGCGATAGAGCATGGAGCCGTCCCAGATCCCGACGATAATGCAGTCTGCATTTAAGGATCAGAGGTAAAGAAACTGCTGCCCTACCAGGCAACGTGCCATTTCAATGATGGTCGAGCTTCTTGAGCAGCGCCATCATATCGTCGGGCAAACTGTCCCGCGGCGGGCTGTAGGTCTTGCGCAAGGCATTGCCGATCCCCTCATAAGGGGCGGGCAGCGCCACGGTGACGATCCGGCCTTTGTCGCCGTCTCCGCCCGTTGCCGATCGGCAAGCATATTTGCGCTGCATTTCCATAATCCACAGAACGGTCGTGGAACCAAAAAGTTGCTGGCATTCGTCGCATGGTCACGCGATAGCCCGCGCAAAGACGGGAGAGCGCGCGTGACGGACTGGCCGCAGACACAGGCACGGATACGGGCACATTCGCCCTTTTTGGCGCGGGTGCTGGATCGCTTGCCGACGCTGGCCGATTGCCTGGCGACCGGTGATTTCGACGCGGCGCTGGCCATGGCCCATGCGGCAGGCAGCCCGGAGGACGGGGTGGCCCGATCGCTACGTCGGCGGCGCAACGCCATCGCCCTGACCGTCGCGGCCGCAGACCTGTCGGGGGCGTGGGATCTGGACCGGGTCAGCCGCACCCTGTCTGACTTTGCCGACACGGCCGTGGACGAGGCGCTCGCTGCCGCCATGCAGGAACGCTATCCCGACATGGCCCATCGCGGATTCGTCGTGCTGGCGCTCGGCAAACATGGCAGCCGCGAACTCAACTATTCGTCGGATATCGACCCCATTCTCCTTTACGATCCGGCGACCCTGCCGCATCGCGATCGCGAGGATGTCGCCGACGCCGCCGTGCGAATCGCGCGGCGGATGACCGAATTGCTGAGCGCGCCCGATGGCGACGGCTATGTCTTTCGCGTCGATCTGCGGCTGCGCCCGTCACCCGAAGCGACGCCGATCGCGCTCCCTGTGGAGGCGGCGATCGGCTATTATGAATCGATGGCGGTCGGCTGGGAACAGGCCGCTTTCATTCGTGCGCGTGCCGCGGCGGGCGACATGGAGCTGGGCGACTATTTCCTGCGCCAGATCCGCCCCTTCGTGTGGCGGCGCAGTCTCGACTTCGGCGCGATCGACGCCATCGTCGATATCAGCCGCCGCATCCGCGACCATTATGCGCAGGGACAGGCCTTCGGCCTGGGCTATGATTTGAAGCGGGGCCGTGGCGGCATCCGCGAGGTCGAATTTTTCGCGCAGGTGCATCAGTTGATCCATGGCGGGCGCAATCCTGCGCTTCGGTCGGGCAATACGCGCGAAGCGCTTAGCGCACTGGAAGGCGCAGGCGTGATAGAACCCGACGTCGCAGCGCGGCTCGATGCCGCCTATGTCCTCCTGCGCACCATCGAACATCGACTGCAAATGGTCGAGGATCTCCAGACCCACGAACTGCCAAAGACCGACGCCGCGCTCGACAATGTCGCACGGCTGCACGGCCTTGCCGATGGTCCTGCGCTGCTCGCCCTGCTGACGCCGCATGTCGAGTGGGTCGGCCGCAATTATGACCGGCTGACGCCGCAGACTGATGCCACATCGCTCTCCCATGACGAGGATCGGCTGAAGGACCAGCTGCTCGCCATGGGCTTTGTTGATGCCGACACGCCGCTTGCTCGCATCGCCCGTTGGCGCGGCGGCACGATCCGCGCGCTGCGTAGCGGTCCCTCGCGCGAGGCGCTGGAAGCGCTGCTGCCCGGCCTGATGCGCGCCATTGCCAAGGCACCCGATACCGCCCGCGCGCTCAACCGACTCGACGACATGATCGCCCGGCTGCCCAGCGCCATCAATTTCTTCAAACTGCTTGCCGCTCGCCCGGCTTTGGTCGAACTGCTTGCCGAGATACTAAGCCATGCGCCGACGCTGGCCGATGCGCTCGCCCGCCGGGTCGAACTGATCGACGGGCTGATCGACGCCACCGCCTTCGACCCGCCGCCCTCGGTTGAAGTGCTGACCGCCCAGCTTGGCGCGCTGGAGCCGGGCGAGGATTATCAGGCGCTGCTCGATCGTGTGCGCCAGCGGGTGAGCGATCGCCGCTTCGCGCTGGGGGTACAGATCATCCGCGGCGGCGACCCACTCGAAGCCGCGCGCGGCTATGGTCGCGTGGCCGAGGCTGCGATCGAGACATTGGCCAATGCTACCATCACCGAATTCGAAGCCGCCCATGGCCGGGTGCCGGGCGGCGAACTGGTCATATTGGCGCTGGGCCGGATGGGCGGCGGCCTGCTGACCCACGCCTCCGACCTTGATCTCATCTATCTCTTCACCGGCGATTTCCAGACCGAGTCCGACGGAGCGCGGCCATTGGGCGCGACGCTCTATTTCAACCGCCTGGCCCAGCGCGTTACCAACGCGCTGTCGGTCCATACCGCCTCCGGCCCACTTTATGAGGTCGATACAAGGCTGCGGCCATCGGGCGCACAGGGCCTGCTGGCGGTCAGTTTCGACAGTTTCGCCAAATATGAGCGCGAAGCCGCCTGGACCTGGGAGCATCTCGCGCTCACACGCGCCCGGCCGGTATTCGGATCACCCGAAGCTCGCGCCGCACTGGAGGCCATCCTCACCGAGACATTGCACCGCCCCCGCGACTTCGATGATCTGGCGCGGCAGGCGGTGCAGATGCGGCGGGACATCGCCACCCACAAACCGCCTGCCAGCGACCTCGACGTCAAGCTGGTGCCGGGCGGCCTGGTCGATCTCGAATTTCTGATCCATGTCTCGCAATTTCATCACGGCATGGCATTCGACCCGGATCTGGGCAAGGCACTGGCGGACCTGGTCGCTGCGGGGCATCTGCCCGCCGATCTCATCGCCGCGCATGACCTCATCACACGCTATCTCGTCGTCTCGCGTCTGGTCTCGCCCGGATCGACCGAACCGGCCGAAGCGACCCGCCCGCTCGTCGCGCGCGCCTGCGGGGCTGACCATTGGGACAGTCTGCTTGAAAGCTATGCGCAGGCGCGGCAAAGCGTCGGCCAGGCCTGGGCCGCGCTCGCCGCGCCCCATTCGGAGGATATATGATGCTGCAACAGGGCGACGCCATCCCCACGGGGACGATCAAGGACGCAGACGGCGTGGAATTCACGCTGGCCCGCTATGCGGGCAAGCCGCTCGTCGTCTATTTCTATCCCAAGGCGGACACGCCGGGCTGCACCAATGAAGCCAAGGATTTCACCGCGCTGGCCGACGAATTTGCGGCAGCGGGTGTGCCAGTCGTCGGCGTGTCTAAGGACAAACCCGCCAAGCTGCGCAAATTCGCCGATAAATATGGCCTGTCGGTGATCCTGGCCTCCGACGAGGAGGGCACGCTATGCGAGGCGTTCGGCACCTGGGTCGAAAAGTCCATGTATGGCCGCTCCTATATGGGCATCGAGCGCGACACCTTCCTGTTCGACGCGGACGGCCGCCTGCAGCGTGTCTGGTTCAAGGTGAAGGTCAAGGGCCACGCGCAGGAGGTGCTTGAGGCGGCGCAGGCACTTTGAGCCTGCCTGCTGGCGTTACCAGCGTGGGCGCCGCCTGTGCCCATGTCCTGCTGACCGCCGATCCCATCGCCAAGCTCATGGCCGCCCGCGCGACCGCGCGGGCGTGGCGGCTCGGACATCTGGCCCATGATTTCGATGTGGCCATGCCCGATCGACCCGCGCGCCCGGCCACGCCTGAACTGCTGCCGCCAGCCCAGATGCCCCGGCGCGGCAAGATTGGGTCGGAACGGGCGCGGATCGCCATGATCCACGCGCTCGCCCATATCGAATTTGTCGCGATCGACTTGGCTTTCGACCTGATCGGCCGCTTCGGCGCACAATTCCCGCCCGCCTTCACGGACGAATGGATGCGCGTCGGGGCGGACGAAGCGATGCACTTCGCCTTGCTCGACCGGCGGCTGCGCCAGATGGGCAGCTATTATGGCGCGCTGCCTGCGCATGACGGCCTGTGGCAGGCGGCCACCGAAACGGCGGAAGACGCGCTCGCCCGCCTCGCCATTGTGCCCATGGTGCTGGAGGCGCGCGCGCTCGACATCACGCCCGCGACGGTCGCGCGCTTCGACCAGGCAGGCGACGCGCCCACTGTCAAAATCCTTGAGCGCATCCTCGTCGACGAGATTCGCCATGTTCAAGCCGGGACGAACTGGTTCGTCACGGAGGCGAACCGAAGGAACCTAAATCCACCGATTCATTACCAAATGCTGGTGAAACGCCATTTTCGGGGCAGCGTTAAGCCGCCGTTCAACGACTCGGCGCGTCGACAGGCCGGTTTGACCCACGAATTCTACGCCGCGCTTGCAACCTGACCGCCAATTTGCAGTCTATGTCTGGCGGGGGCGATCTAGGTCGCCAAGAAAAACACGGGAAGCGCCGACGGGCAATCAAGCCTGCGGTGACATAAGTCGGGGTCGGCATGCTGTTTCTTCAATCGATCAATGCTGGTGCATCCAATTTGTTCCAGAGTGCAGCGAAAGCCGCGAAAATTTTTGGAAGCATCGCAATGGTCGGAACGCTATGCGCGGCGATGCCCGCGCAGGCGACCGAAGATGACGATCCCTATGGCGAAGTGACCGAAGCGGCGGCGACCACACCTGCCGCGGTCGATCTCGCCTTCTCCAACATCTTCTCCAGCCTGCAGCGCATGGATGGCACGCCCAAGGCGACCGCCTACATCCCGTCGGGTCGCCCGGTCGAAAAGCTTTCGCTGACCTCGAACTACGGCACCCGCTCCGATCCGTTCAACGGCCGCGCCCGCATGCACAAGGGCATCGACATCCCCGGTCCCGTCGGCACCCCCATCTACGCGACCGCCGACGGCATCGTCAGCCGTTCGGGCTGGGCTAGCGGCTATGGCAATCTCGTCCAGATCTCGCATGGTGGCGGCATGGAAACGCGCTACGGGCATATGTCGAAGCTGGTCGTTGCAGCCAACAGCTATGTGAAGCGTGGCCAGGTCATCGGCCTGATGGGTTCGACCGGCCGTTCCACCGGCAGCCACCTTCACTATGAAGTCCGCGTCGATGGCGCGGCGATAAACCCCATCCCCTTCGTTGCCGGTCCCGACTATCTGGTCGCCGCCAACACCAAGCCGCCGGTCGCCATGGGCGGCCCGACCACGGCGCAGGAAAAAGCGGCCGATTGATCGCCCTTTTTCGACTTTCGCAAAAGGCCCGGCACCCCATGGGTTGCCGGGCCTTTTGCTTGATCTTATCTAAGGTCCATGACCGACATTGATATCACCCCGTCTGCCGCCGCGCGTGTCGCCGCGATCGCTGCCAAACAGGGCAAGCCCGCGATCTTGCGGCTGGCGGTGGAGGGGGGCGGCTGTTCGGGCTTCCAATATCGTTTCGGCCTCGCCGATCAGATTGATGCCGAGGATGTATCGGTCGAGCGGGATGGCGTGACCCTGGTGGTCGATGATGTCAGCCTCGACCTGGTGCGCGGATCGGCGGTCGATTTCGTCTCCGATCTTGGCGGCGCGGCCTTCAAGGTGACCAACCCCAATGCGACCGCAGGCTGCGGCTGCGGCACCAGCTTCTCGGTCTGATAGCCAAGCGCCGTTCCAGGCATTAGGGACGGGGGCGAGGAGAATCGTCCATGCGTATCGCCACCTTCAACATCAACGGCATCAAGGCGCGCCTGCCGCGCCTGCTGGAATGGCTGGACGAAACACGGCCCGACATCGCCTGCCTGCAGGAGATCAAGACCTCCGACGAAACCTTCCCGGTCAAGGATATCGAGGAGGCCGGCTATGGCGTGATCTGGCACGGGCAAAAGGGCTTCAATGGCGTCGCCATCCTCGCGCGCGGCGAAACCCCGGTCGAAGTCCGGCGCGGCCTCGACGGTGAGCCGGAGGACGAGCATAGCCGCTATCTGGAGGCCGATGTGAAGGGCGTGCGCGTCGCTAGCATTTACCTTCCCAACGGCAATCCGCAGCCTGGCCCCAAATTTGACTATAAACTCCGCTGGATGCAACGCCTGCGCACCCGCGCCGCCGAAATCTGGGCGGAAGAAGTGCCTGCCATCCTGGCGGGCGACTATAATGTCATCCCCCGCGACGATGACACCTATTCCGTCAAGGCAATGGCCAACGACGCGCTGATGCAGCCCGAAAGCCGCGCAGCCTATCGCCGGATGCTGGCCGATGGCTGGACCGATGCGCTGCGCAGCCGCCATCCCGCAGGGGGCGTATGGACCTTTTGGGACTATCAGATGAACAGCTGGCCGCGCGACGCAGGCTTCCGCATCGATCATCTGCTCCTAAGCCCCGCCGCCGCCGACCGGCTGATCGACGCACAGGTAGACCGGGACTTTCGCGGCCGGGAAAAAGCCAGCGACCACGCCCCGACCTGGGTGGAATTACGCGACGCTTGAAGCGGGGACGCCGACCATCCTACGCACCGCCGTCATCCCGCACTTGATGCGGGATCCATTGGCCTCAACGTCTCCATGACGCTCGACCGTGGAGCGAATGGATGCCGGGTCGAAGCCCGGCATGACGGCGAATGGCATTGGCAGGGTAGCCGTCAACGATCAGACTATCACGCCGCCAACCGCAAAAACGGCACCGGCTGGGTCGATCGCAGCACGATCGGCTTGCCCTCCGACGCTTCGAACAATTCGCCGTCCAGTATCACGCTGCTATGGTTGCCTTCGATGCGGATGGTGTCGCCCTGTTCCAGGTGGATGCCCTGCATCTGCCGCTTGCCCACCCGCTTGAAGATGCTGGCCCACATCAGCCGCAGCAGCGCCGGCAAATTCTGATCCACCGCCATCAATTTCATATTGCCGCGCCGACTGTCGCCCGGCTGCACACCCAGCAGCAACCGTTCGAGCGTGGTCACGATCAACACCGAAAAGCGCCCGACCAACTGGCCGTCGCGGATCAGCGAGATGCTGACCGGCTTGCTCGATGGCGGCAGGAAACGGGCGCTGATGCCAAACAGCAGCGACACGAGCACCGCCATCGCGGTGATGAAGTGGCTCAGGCCGTTGGACAGCCCCAGCGGATAAATCTGGTTGCGGCAATAGAGCATATAGTCGGCCAGTCCCGCGCCGCCCAGGAACATGCCCAGCACCGGGCGGCTGCCGACCTGCCCATCCGACAGGGCGATAAGCTCCCGCGCGACGACATGATCGTCCACGCCCGCTTTGGCGATCGCCACGATCCGCTCTAGCGCCTTGATCGGGTCGCCATGGATACCAAGGTCCAGCGCGATCAGGTTGGTCTTGCCATTGGGCAGCACCGCGATCGGCGGCACCCGGCCCTTGAAATGCTCACCCTGATAGAGTTCGGTCAGCGACGCCTGCACCGTCCCGTCGCCGCCATTGATGACGATGACGACCGGATCGACGCGGGCGATGGTTTGGAACGCCCGGCCGATCTGTTCGACATGCTCCACTTCATAATGGAAGATGTCGGGGTTGCTCGCGCAATAGCTGCGCACGCGCGGAAGCGACTGCCGGTTGCCCGTGGATTTGGGATTGGACAGGAGGGCGACGCAAACCATGGCTTTGGGGTCACATATATTTGAGGGTGATCGTGATTTTCGTCACGCCGGGACCGGCATAGAAGGCGGCTTTCTCGACACCGGGCTTGCCCAGGTTGAAGATGCTGATCGACGGATTGTTGGAAAAACCACCGCCGTCGCTGGAAATGTCGGTCTTGCCATTGCCGTTGCGATCATGCCGCACGGCGATGCCATATTTGCCTGGCTGCGGCACCGGCATGCAGAATCGCATCGCACCATTGGCGGGACGCACCGCGGTATCGATGCGGTGCAGCCACTGACCCTTGTTCAGCCAGGCGGCCTTGGTGCCGGGATAGGATTGGACGCGCACCTTGCCGGTGGCGGCGGCAAAACCGCGTACATCGACCAGCACTGCCGGTCCGCTGGCGCTCGCCGCGCAACGGTCCAGATCATTGGCAATTTCCTGGCCATGGGCGAATGCGGGCGTCGCAGCGACCAGCGCTGCTCCCGACATCAAACCCATTGCAACTTTTATCATGACCATCAGACTCCTGGAAGCTATAGCCACCGGCATGGGCCGGATGGCGAGCCCCTGTTCGCCCCGCAACGCTATGCCATTTGATATGGCCGGGGTTTGCGGCCAAAACATGGTGATGGGACGACGACTTAGAGAATGCTGACCGCCACCGACCGTTATCTCGCCCGCCTGATCGCGGTGCCCATGCTGGGTACGCTGGTGATCGCCGCGATGCTGCTTGTCCTCGACAAGATGCTCAGCCTGTTCGATTTCGTCGCGGCGGAGGGCGGGCCGGTCAGCGTCGTGTGGCGGATGCTCGCCAATATGCTGCCCGAATATCTCTCGCTCGGCATTCCGATCGGCCTGATGCTCGGCATATTGCTGGCCTTTCGCAAGCTTGCCATGTCGTCGGAGCTGGACGTCATGCGGGGTGTCGGCCTGTCCTACGGCCGCTTGCTGCGTGTGCCCTATATGTATGCGATCGCGCTGGCGCTGCTCAATTTCGGCATCGTCGGCTGGGTTCAGCCTTTGTCACGCCACGCCTATGAAGCGTTGCGCTTCGAACTGCGGTCGGGGGCGCTCGGCGCATCGATAAAGGTCGGCGAGTTCACGAATCTGGGCAAGCGGATGACGATGCGAATTGAGCGCAGCCTGGACGAAGGCCGCAATCTCCAGGGCATTTTCGTGCGGGCGACCAGCCGCGACGGCCAATCGGTGGCGGTAACGGCGGCGCAGGGCATGTTCCTGGCCACCGACGATCCCGACACCATCATCTTCCGCCTGCGCAACGGCGTGCTGGTCAATGATGCGCCCAAATATAAGACGCCGCGCATCCTGTCCTTTTCCAGCCATGACCTGCCGATCGACCTGCCGCAGATCGAAAATTTTCGCGGCCGCGACGTGGATCGGGAAAAGACGATCCCCGAGCTGGTGGTGATCGGCCGCAGCGCGGCCACGCCCGACAAGCTGCGCGACGAAGTGCGTGCGAACTTCCATTTCCGCATGGTCGAAGTCGCCATGATGCTGCTGTTGCCGCTCGCCGCGCTGGCCTTTGCCATTCCGCCCAAGCGATCGACATCGGCGCTCGGCGTCTTCCTCTCGATCGTGTTCATCGTGACCTATCATAAGGTCAATCAATATGGCGAAGGTATCGGTGCGCTCGGCAAGGTCGACCCGATCATCGCTCTGTGGGGGCCGTTCATTCTGGCCGCCGGGCTGATCTTCTGGATGTATCATGTGGTGGCGCATCGCCCTGGTGGGCAACCGATCGGCGCGCTGGAATTCGCCTTCGCCAAATTGGGTAAGCAGGTCGCGCGGCTGTTGCGGCTAGGCCGCAAGCGGCGACCTGCCGTGACCGTGGAAGGAGCGGCCTGAGGCCATGCAGTTCAATTTCTTCCCGTCGACGCCCATCACCCTCTATATGGCGCGCCTGTTCCTGACCCGAACGTTCGCCGTGCTGGCGCTGCTGGTGGTGGTGCTGCAGACGCTCGACCTGCTCGGCAATTCGGGCGACGTGCTGGCCTATCCCGGCAATGGCGACGCGCAATTATGGCATTATGTCGGCCTTCGCGCGCCGCAGATCATCGCGCGCTTCCTGCCTTTTTCCGTGTTGCTCGGCACGCTGGTCATGCTGGCCACGCTCAACCAGAATAGCGAGATCATCTCGATGAAGGCGGCGGGCCTGTCCGCGCATCAGATATTGGCACCGCTGATCGCGGCGGCGCTGGGCGTCTCGCTGATCAGCTATGTCTTCAACGAACGGGTCGTGGCGCGGTCGACGGCGGCGCTCAGCGCCTGGGAAGCTGTGGATTATGGACCGATCCCGCGCGACAGCGGGGTCAAGAGCAACCCCTGGGTCCGCGACGGCAACAACCTCGTCAACGCCGCCATCGTGGCGGGGCGCGGCACGGAAGTCCAACTGCGCCAGGTCCGCATCTATAACCGGATCAACAACAGCCTGACGACCATAGTTGAGGCGCCTCGCGGCCGCTATGACGCCGCCAGCCACAGCTGGCTGCTGGAAGGCGCGCGGCAGTTCGACGTGGCGCGCGGCACGGTCACCAATGTCGGCACCGTCCGCTTCGGCCGCGACATTCGCCCCGACCAATTCACCCTGGCCAAGGTCGATCCCGATGCGCTGACCTTCGCGCAGCTCAAGGCGGCGATTGCCGACCTGCATGACGCCGGGCGGCCGACGGCGGAGCTGGAGGCAAGCCTGTGGCACAAATTATCGGGGCCGCTCTCCGCATTGCTGATGCCGATACTGGGGTCCGTTGCCGCCTTCGGCCTCGCCCGGTCGGGGCAATTGTTCGTGCGCGCGGTGATGGGCATGGCGCTTGGCTTTGCCTATTTCGTCGCTGACAATTTCTCGCTGGCGATGGGCAGCCTGGGTGCCTATCCGCCCTTCCTAGCCGCCTGGGCACCCTTCTTCCTGTTCCTGCTGGTCGGCGAAACCGTGCTGTTCAGGACAGAGGAATAAGGCTCAGCGCGCGCCCATCGTGCTGCGCGCGATCTTGCCCACCAGCGGGATCATCCCCGGATAATTGCCGCGATGATAGGGCGAATCCCCGTCCAGCGTCGCGATCAGCCGGGCATGGGCCTGGCCCAGCGCATGATAGGGGACGCTCGGCAACAGATGGTGGAGCGCATGATAGCGCAGCCCCACCGGCGCCCATAGCTCCGGCAGGACACCGGGCGGCGGCACATTGACCGAATCGAGATATTGCGCGGTCACCGTCATCGGGTCGCCTTCATTTTCCCACAGATGGGCGACCAAGGTGCGCAACTGGTTGACTACGGTCATCGCCGAATGGATCGCCATATAGACGAGCAAAGGCTTCCAGCCGAAGACGAATACGCTGCCCACCAGCGCCAGCGCAAAGAGGCAGGCACCCGCTTCCTGCCACGCCCACATGCGCGCAAAGTCACCCTCCGGCGCGCGGCGGCGATAGGCCGGATTGATCGACAGCGCCGACAGTTCCGCCACCACCTTGCGACGCAAGGGCGGCAGGATCAGGCTGAGCGGCGTCAGCAGCCCAAAGCGCAGGATCAGGCCGACAGGCGCAAGCGATGCAACCAGAATGAACAGCGGCAAGGACCAGGGCTTCATCAGCGCCAGCGGCAGATATTCGGGGTCTTCCGCCGTGCCATAGCGGGTGCGGGCATGATGCTGCGTATGCACGCCTTCATAGAGGAAGGACGGGATCATCAGCGGAATGCCGACGATGAGGTTCCAGCCGAAGCGAAAGCCCGGCAGCGCACCTTTACGGATATGCGTCAGCTCATGGATGAAGCTCGCCGCCCGATAAAGCGCCATCATCGCGACCAAGCCACACACAATAGCGATCGCCACATTCTCGGCCATGATCGCGCCTGCCATCGCGGCCCAACCAATCAGCGCCGAACCCAGCATGTCGGGCCAATAAATACGCGGATTGGCGACGCTATAGTCGCGCGTCAATTCCGCTGCGGCCCGCAACATGGCGGTGTCGTCGGGAATGGTCGCCCGCGCGCGCTGGGCGGCGGCCAATATGGGATCATGCACTGTCATAAGACCGTCCTAAACTCCAAATGCGCTGATATCGTGGCAGCACCATGACATCCGCGTCCCGATACGCCGCCAACCCGCGCCCGTGATTGACATTGCGCAAACAAGCGGCGAACTGCATCCCATTCCCATCATCAAGGCGGCAACCGTGGCGCAATCCGATCTGGTCATCACTCCCGTTTCCGGCAAGGCCGACCTCAAGGCTTTTATCGACCTGCCCTGGTCCCTCTATGCGAACGATCCGAACTGGGTGCCCCCGCTCAAGGCCGAGGTGAAGGCGCTGCTGACGCCCGGCGACAATCCCTTTTTCGACCATGCCGAAGCGCAATATTTCCTCGCGCGCCGCAGCAATCAGGTGGTTGGCCGCATTGCCGCGCATATTGATCGTCTGGCGCTGGCGCAGCCAGCGGAACAAGGCATGGGGCCGGGCACGGGCAATTTCGGCCTGTTCGAAGCGACCGATGCGGACGTAGGCACGGCGCTGATCGCGGCGGCCGAAGCCTGGCTGCGCACCAAGGGCATGACCCGCGTGCTGGGGCCGATTTCGCTGTCGATCTGGGAAGAGCCCGGCTTGCTGATCCAGGGCCATGATCATCCGCCAACGGTCATGATGGGGCATAACAGCCCGACCTATCAGGGTATGATAGAGAGCGCAGGCTATGCCCCGGCCAAGCAATTGCTCTGCTACGAGCTGGACATCACCAACCAATTCCCGCCGCTCATCCAGCGGATCGTCGCGTCGGGGCAGAAAAACCCGCGTATCCGCATCCGCAAGGTCGACAAGGCGAAGTTCGACAAGGAAGCGGCGATCATCCTGTCGATCCTTAACGACGCCTGGGGCAGGAATTGGGGCTTCGTGCCGATTACCGATGCGGAAGTCGCGCATACCGGCAAGAAGCTGAAACCCATCGTGTTCGAAGATCTGATCATGATCGCCGAACTGGATGGCGAGCCGGTCGCCTTCATGATGACCCTGCCCGACCTCAACGAGGCACTTGGGCCGCTCAACGGATCGCTTTTCCCGTTCGGTTGGCTAAAATTGCTGCGCTGGCTGCGCAAGCCCAAGGTCCGCACCATGCGCGTGCCGCTGATGGGCGTGGTGCAACGGCTGCAATCCTCGCGCATTGCCAGCCAACTCGCCTTCATGATGATCGAACATATCCGGCTCGACGCGATCGAACATTATGGCTCGACGCGGGGCGAGATCGGCTGGGTGCTGGACGATAATCAGGGGATGAATGCGATTGCCGAGGCGATCAACAGCACGGTCAACAAAGTCTATCAGATCTACGAAAAGCCGCTCTGATCAATCCTCGACCGGCACTGCCACCTCGATCGCGCCCGCCGCGATCCGGGCGGTGACGGGCGTTTTCGCCAACACTTCGCCATCGATCGAGATGCGCTGGGTCGGGCGGGTCGAAATCTTGAACGATTTGCCGGTAAATTCCTGCGTGTGGGAATCCCGGTCGCGCAGCTTGAAGAATTTGGCATACCAGTCCCAGGCGAGCCGGACATGGCTGCGTCCGACCACCGCCTGGACGACGATTTCGCCCGTATCCACATCGGCATGGTCGGACAATTCGACCCCCCCATGAAAGGGACCGTTGAGAATACGGACTTCGGTCGACCAGAGCCGATGCTCCTTCTGCCCATCGTCGATCACGAGGCGAAAGGCGCGAAATCCGACCGAACATTTGACCGCCCAGACGAGATAGCCGATCCTGCCGAGATAGCGTTTGAGCTTGTGCGGCACGGTCTTGCCGATCATCGGCGACAGGCCCAGCGAGGCCGCGTTGACGAAATAATCCCGGTCGATCATGCCCAGATCGACACGTCGTCGGCGGCCATGGGCAATCACCTGCACCGCGCCGTCCAGATCGAGCGGTAAGCCCAATGTGCGGGCAAAGCTGTTCGCGGTGCCGAGCGGCAGCACGGCAAAGACACAATCCTTGCCCACCAGTTCATCGACCGTGCCCGACATCGACCCATCGCCCCCGCCGACGATCACCATGGGCGCGCCATCGGCAATCGCTTGGCGGACCGTCCTATCCATTTGGCTGGGATCTTCGACCGCATGGGCGGCAACCAGCCGGACGCCTGCCTCTTCCAGCTTCTGCTTGGCTTGCGCATACAAGTCCTGGCCCCTGCGGCTATGCGCGTTGACGATCAGCGCGGCCTCGCGGGGGAGGGGGCGAAGAACAGGGCTGGGGGGCGCTTTCGTTTCCATGGCACAACAACACGGCAAGAGGGGATTTGGGTCCAATGGAAACCATCTGCTTACACTTCGTTACCCTTTAATGGCCCGCATCGCACATCTCTCCGACATTCACTTTGGCGCGAACGATCCCAGGATCGTCGACGCCGCCACCGCCTGGCTAGAGGAGCGCCGACCGGACCTGGTCGTCATCAGCGGCGATTTCACCCAGCGCGCCCGCGTCGATCAGTTCCGGGCGGCGTCGGCCTGGCTCAACCGCCTGCGCAGCGCAGGCCTCAAATTGCTCGTCGTGCCGGGCAATCATGACGTGCCACTTTATGACGTAGTGCGGCGCTTCATGGCCCCGCTCGATCGCTACAAACGCTATATCAGCAGCGACCTGTGTCCCTTCTACGAAGATGCCGAGGTCGCCATCCTGGGCCTCAACACCGCGCGCTCGCTGACGATCAAGGATGGCAGGATCAATCATGATCAAATGGAAATATTACGCCAGCGGCTCGCGGCTGTCGCGCCGGACAAGACGCGGATACTCGTGACCCACCACCCGCTATTCGCCATGCCGATCGGCCGGGGCGGCGAATTGAGCGAAGCGGTCGGCCAGCATGAGGACGCGATACAGGCGGCGCGCGAAGCGGGCGTGCATCTCGCACTGGCGGGCCATTTTCATCAGACCTATGCCGAATCGGCGACCAAGATGGTGGAACAAGCGGGCGGCGCGCTGGTGATCCAGGCCGGCACGGCGACATCGACACGCCTGCGCAACGACGAACCACAAAGCTTCAACTGGTTGCACGTCCATCGGAGCAACGAAGTGGAACTGCAGGTGATCGTCTGGGACGGCACCGGCTTCCAACGTGCCAGTCATGTCGCCTATCATCAGCATGGGGATCGCTGGACTGGCGAGGCGGTCGATCATCCCGCTATGGTCGGTGCCATCGCCTGACCTTGTCGGCGCTGCTTTTGTCAGAAGGCCTGATCGGCTAGGACGCGGCCTATGAGCGTTCGCAACCGGAATCCGAGCTGAGATGGCGATCGTCAGAAGCCTGTGCGGCCAGTGTGGCATGGGGTGCGGCGTGCGGGCGATGACCGGCACTGATCGCGACCTGCGGATCGAGGGCGACAAGGCGCACCCCGCCAATGCCGGGCGGCTGTGCGAAGGTGCGGATGCCCTGACTGCGATGACCGACCTGGACGGGCGCTTGCTGCACCCGCAGGTCGAAGGCAAGCAGGTGACATGGGACAAGGCGATCGCGCTGCTCGCCCGGCGGCTGGCCGCCGTGCAGGCGCGTCATGGGCCGGGCAGCGTGGCGCTCCATGTCGGCGGTGGCTTGCTGACCGAGGATTATTATGTCGCCAACAAGTTGATAAAGGGCTTTTTGGGGTCGGCCCATATCCATGCCCCCTGGCGCGGCGCGATCGGCGACGTGCAGCGCGCCGTCTATGGCGAAGATGCGATGCCCGCCGCGCTGGAGGATATCGACCGCGCCGACCTGATCCTGATCGCCGACGTGCCCGCGTTGCTGGCGCATCCGCTCTTGCTGGAGCGGGTGCAGGAGGCACGCACGACGCGCGGCACGCGGCTCGTGGTGCTGGGCACGGGGCTCGAAGGCGACATGCAATTGCCGGTGCGCGCAGGCAGCGTCGCTCGCTTACTGGCGGGGTGGATGCTCCACAGCATCGATGGCGGCCTGATCGACGCCGACTTCGTGGCCGCGCATGTGGCCGTACCGGATGGCTTTCGGGATCAGCTCGCCCCCGGCCATGATCTATGGTCGGTGGCGCGGGCCTGCGGCATCGAGCCTGGGCAGGTGCGGGATTTCTACGATGCGATCGGCCCGGTCGATCGGCTGGTGACCCTGTTCGGGGAGACGGCGGGCTTAGATGTGGCGGCGGCGGCGATCAACCTGCATCTGCTGACGGGACGGATCGGGCGACCGGGCGCGGCACCCTTCGCGCTGCCCTCCGGGGCGAACGGCATGGGCGCGCGCGAAGTGGGTTGTCACGCCAAAGACCTCGCTGCGCATGGCGATTTCTCTGATCCGATGCGGGCCAATGTCGCCCGCTTCTGGGGCGCGCGGCAGTTGGTGGAGCAGCCCGGACTGGAGGACGACGCGCTGCTCGACGCCGTGCGCGACGGGCAGGTGCGGGCGCTATGGAGCATCGGTGCGGAGGACGGCGCGGCGGACTGGCTGCACGCCGCGCGGGCGGCAGTCCCGCTGTCGATCCGATCGACCGATCGCGCGGACGAAGCCGACGACGGCTGGACCCTATGCCTCCCTTCGGCGAACTGGATCGAAAAGGATGGCACCGTGACAGGGCTGGACCGGCTGGTCAGTCGCCAGCGACGCCTGTTCGACTTGCCCGGCGAAGCGCGGCCCGATTGGTGGATATTGACGCGGGTGGCCCAAGCCATGGGCTGGGGCGATGCTTTTCATTATGAACAGCCTGCCGATATTTATCGCGAACATGGGCGGCTGACCGCCTATCGTAATGATGGCACGCGACTGCTCAACCTGCGCCGCCATGCGCCCATTTCCAACCCCGCCTATGCCGAATTGACCCCATGGCGCTGGGGCGAAGTGCCCTTCGACGGCGGACGTTTTCCCACGCCCGATGGCCGGGCGCGGCTGTTGCCGATCGCGGGTCAGGCCGAGGCAGCGATCCCCTGAAGATGCGCTAGCAGCGCGTCGCCATTGGCCGCCCAGGTAAAGCGCAGCGCCGCCTCGCGCACCTTTTCGGGTGCGGGTGGATCATCGAGGATAGTACGAATGGCCGCCGCGATGGCCTGCGGATCGCGATCGACGATCTGCCCAGCTTCGGGCCGATCGAGCAGTTCGCGCGCGCCGCCCACGTCGCTGATCACGATCGGCGTGCCGCAGGCGAGCGATTCGACCCATGCGTTTGCGAGGCCTTCGGACGATGAAGGCAGCGCCATCACATCGGCGGCGGCAAAGATGCGTGGCAATTTATGATGCGGCACCGACCCCAGGAAACCGACGCGGCGTTCGACGCCCAATTCCTGCGCCAGATTTTCGAGCGTCCGCCGATATTGCCCCTGTCCCGCCAGCAGCAAGGTGACGTCGGGCAATGCGGGCAGCGCGCGGACGAGCAGTTCCTGCCCCTTGCGCGGGATCAGCGCGCCGACGCACAGCACCACCGGCCCGCTGAAATCGAGCGCTTCCTTCGCCGCTGCGCGCTCGGACAGTTCGAACGTGTCGAGATCGACCCCGGTATAATGGACCCGGATCTTGTCGGCATCCATCCCCATCCGCGCCATCGACCGGCGCATCGCGTCGGATACGGCGAGCAGGCCCGCCGCCTGGTCGCCCGCCTGACGCACCATCTTGCGGGTGCCGCGCTGCGTGCCCCAATGGTGAATGTCCGCGCCGCGCGCCTTGACCGAATAAGGAATGCCGAGCGCCTTCGACAGCCGCTGCGCCACTGGCCCATCGGGGAAGAAGAAGCTGGCATCGATCACGTCGAACGGCGTCTGCGCATGGAGGCGGCGCACCAGCGGCAGGATGGCGCGCGTTATGGTGATGACATTGGTGCGCCCGCCGAATTTGGGAATGATCGGAAAGGTCGGACGATAGACGGTCAGTTCCCGCCAGCGTTCCTTGCGCGGCAGCGCGCGCAGCGGCGCATAGCGCGCGCTGAGCGACAATGGCCAAGGCGGCAGGCCGACCGGCGCGACGACGGTGACCGTCGCCTCCGCCCGGCTGGCCAGTTCGCGCGCCTGCCGTTCCACGAACACACCGAAATTGGGGCGGCTGATATCGGGAAAGAGGGTCGATAGCATGAGGACGTTGAGCGTCATGGTCTTGTCTTTCGCGGATCAGCCATTGCCATCGGGTTAAGCGGCGCGTCGCGCTTTGGCTAGAGCCGCCGGACGAGTTGCACGGCGACTGCGGCCCATGGCGGGTCAGTCAGCACCAATTGCCGCGCGCCCGACCCCAGCGGCAGCAGTTGCAGCCGGTCGCCTTCGCGCCCGATCAGCCGCCCGAACAGGAAGCGCCCGGCGGGACGCGGAAAGAGAATGTCGCGGTTGAGCGCGCTGGCGAATTCTTCCGGCCCGATGCGGCGGCACCAAATCGCGTCACCGCTGCGATAATCGCCGATGCTGGCGCTGACATGCACGCCCACCATGCCGTCGCTGGGCGCGGGCGAGGGGAAAGCGAGCGGCCGGGTCGGCGCGCGCACGCCATCGGGGCCAAGCAACGCGGCGACCGGCACTTCGGCCTGCCCCGGCAGCGCCACCAGTTCGGACGTGGTGACGCCCAGCGCCAGCGCGATCCGGTTGAGCCATTTCACCGATACGGTGCGCGTGCCCGTTTCCAGCCGCCCGATCGTCTGTGCTGTCGTCGGCGGATCGCACAGCGCCCCGACCTGTTCGAGCGTCAGCCCGTTCGCCTTGCGGACTTCGCGGATACGGGTGATCATGTCACGCCTCTATAATAACCTATTTGGTTTTCTCTTTCCTGCAAATGATCCCCCATGGCAAGAGTGGCTCTTCCGATTCTTGGGCAGCAGGAGGTGGTGATGGCCGCAACGCATATCGAACAGACGATCGAAGGCCCCGATGGCCGGGCGCAGCGCGTAATGGTCAATCTCGGCGAATCGCCGCTCGCCTGGCTGCATGCGCGCGGCCATGTGAGCGAACGCCAATATCTGGCGGGCGAACACCTGCGCGCCGATTGGGAGAAAGCGGGCCTCGGCGCACGGGTGACAATGTGCTGGGATGCTGCCCCGCGCGAGGGCGGACGGCGTGGCCCGGCACGGCAAGCGGACCCGACCAGCGCGCAACTGTCGGCGCGCGACCGTTTCGATGGCGCGGTCGCAGCCGCCGGGCCTGGCCTCGCCGACATATTATGGCGCGTGGTCTGTGCAGGCGAAGGCCTCGTCGCGGCGGAAAAAGCGCTGGGCTGGCCGAGCCGCGCAGGCAAGCTGGTGCTAACCCTCGCCCTGGAGCGGGTGGCCGACTGGTATCGGGTGGCCTAAGCCATCATCCCCGCGCCCAAAAGCAGGAGCAGCTTGACGTCCATCGCATAGCCCTGCGCGCGCCACTCCGCGATCTGGTCGGTCAGGGTGGCGAGGGGGATGCGGTGGACGATAATATCCTCGCCCTCCACGCCACCGCCGTCGCCGGTCTTCTCCAGGCCATGGGCGCGGAACAGGGTGAAACTTTCCGACACCATGCCCGGAGAGCTGAAAAACTGGCCCAGCGATTCGAGCCGGGCCGGGCGATAGCCCGTCTCTTCCTCCAACTCCCGCGCGGCGGCGATGCTGGCGTCCTCGCCCGCTGCTTCGTCACCGACCAGACCAGCGGGCAGTTCGATGCAGCGCCGACCCAACGGCACGCGATATTGATCGACCAGCAGCACATGGCCGTCATCGATCGCCAGGATCACGGCCGCCTGGATGCCGCGCGCGCGGCCCACATATTCCCATTTGCCGCGCTGTTTGGCGGTGATGAAGCGGCCCTGCCACATCACCTCTTCGGGCGCGTCACGATCCGGGTCGGTCATAATTCGATCAGCCTGTCGGGCAATTCGTTGATGTCGTCCTGCGCGCGCGGGAAATGCGTCGCCAAGATCGCGCCGACCTGCCGCACTTCGGCCGCCAGCCCTTCGCCGGGTCGCCCGTCGCGGATCGCCTCGATCAACGCCGCCATCGCCTCGCCCCAGGCTTCGGGCGCGACCTTGTCGTTGATGGCGCGGTCGGCCACCAGTTCGGCGCGATGTTCGTCGAGCGAGAGATAGAGCAGAACGCCGGTGCGGCCATGGGTGCGCGCCTCGACCGCCGAGCGGAACAGCAGGATGGCACGGCGGCGCACGCGACGCGCCTTGGTCGCCCGCGGCGTCAGCGCCATGCGCAGCGGCATGATCGCCAGCGCATAGCGCACGATCAGGAATTTGAGGAGGAGCAGCCCCAGCAGGCCGGTCATCAGCTTCCAGTCCGCCAGTTCATGCTCCCAATCGAGCCACAAGGTGGACATGAAGCTATGCAAATGGTCGGGGAAAGCTGCGGCAAGCGACAGGGCGATGAACACCGCCGCCGCCGCCCAGCTAAGCCCGACATCATGATAGGCGTCCGATCGGCGCGCGACGATGGTCACGATCTCGCCCGACGTCAGCGCCTCAGCCTCCGCGACCGCGGCGGACACCAGCGCATGGTCGACCTGGGTAAGGTTGAGCTGCATCACCAATCCCCCGACGCGCCGCCGCCGCCGAAGCTGCCGCCGCCCGAAAAGCCGCCGCCGCCGCCAAAGCCGCCGCCACCGCCCCAGCTGGAGCCGCCGCCCGACCCCCAGCCGGACCCGCCAGCACCCGGACCCCACAGGATGATCGGCATGCTGCTGCCGCCCCTGCGATAGCGCTTCCCACCACCGCCGCCGGTGCCGCGCGACATGAGCCGCATGGCGATGAAGAGGATGATGAACAGGATCGGCCACAAACCTAATATCGCACTGCCGCCGCGATCGGCGGCCCGCGCTTCGGTTTCCGCGGCCGCCGCGCGGGCCTTGGCCTCTTCGGGCGGCAAAGCGAGCAAGGCGGTGATCTGGTCCACGCCCGCCGCGATGCCACCGGGCATGTCGCCCGCCTTGAAGCGCGGCGTGATAGCGTTGCGGATGATCTGAGAGGAAAGCGCGTCGGTCAGCACGCCTTCCAGGCCATAGCCGACCTCGATCCGCACCTTGCGATCATTGGGCGCGATGATCAGCAATGCGCCATTGCTATCCTTGTCGCCAATGCCCCAGGCGCGACCCAGCCGATAGCCATAGTCGGCAATATCATAGCCCTGCAGATCGGCTATGGTCGCGACCACCAGCGACCGCCCGCTGGCCTGCTTCTGCGCGATCAGCGTCTGGCTAAGTGCCTGCTCCTGCGCCGGATCGAGCAGGTTGGCGGCATCCACCACGCCCTTGTCGTCGAACTTCGGAAAATCCTGCGCCCACGCCGTCGAGGCGAGCGCGAGGAGAAGGAGAAATAGGCCAGACAGTGCCGTGCGGAGCAGGCCTGTCGATACTCCTCCCCAACGAAAGAAAGGGGCCTTCGACAGTCTCAGGCCGAACGGAGAGGAAAGCATGGTTCCGATGCTCAACTACCGAAATCGACCTTGGGGGCTTCTTCCGCGCCAGGGGTGGTGGCCTGGAACGGTGCCATCGGCTTGGCCCCATGGATGATCTTCGCGCCGATCGCATCGGGGAAGGTGCGGATGCGGGTATTATAGGCCTGCACCGCGCCATTATAGTCGCGAATGGCGACGGCGATGCGGTTCTCGGTGCCTTCCAGTTGCGACTGCAGCTGCAGGAAATTCTCATTGCTCTTGAGGTCGGGATAGGCTTCGACCGAGGCGAGCAAACGGCCAAGCCCCTGGCTCAACTGCGCCTGTGCCGCCTGGAACTGCGCGACCTTGGCAGGATCGGACAGGTCTTCGGCATTGACCTGTACCGACGTGGCCTTGGCCCGCGCTTCGGTCACCTGGACCAGCGTGTCCTGCTCCTGCTTGCCCGCCGCCTTCACCGTCGCGACCAGATTGCCGACCAGATTGGAGCGGCGCTGATATTGCGCCTGCACGTCGGCCCACTTGGCCTTCGCCTCTTCCTCGGCCGTCGGAACACTGTTGATGCCGCACGCGGACAGGGCGAACGCCCCAAAGAGCGGCAGCAGAAAGGTGGAGAAGCGGCGCAGGCGCGTCATGGGACATCCTTGGCGATTGTTTCGCTGCTGGAAATAGGGCGTTGAACTGATCCGCGCAACGGGCCATGCAGATATTATCGCAGATGGTAAAAGGGCTTAAACCATGGGGCTGCTTTCGGAATTCAAGACTTTCATCAATCGCGGCAATGTGATGGACCTCGCGGTCGGCGTCATCATCGGTGGTGCCTTCGCGACCATCACCAAGTCGCTGACCGATGACCTGATCATGCCGGTGGTCGGCTATATTTTCGGCGGCGCCGACTTTTCGCGCTACTTCATCCGCATGGGTGATCTGCCGGCGGGTTTTCAAGGCAACCCCGAAAGCTATGCCGATCTGAAGGCTGCGGGTGTTGCCATGTTCGGTTGGGGCGAATTTCTGACCGTGCTGGTCAATTTTATGATCCTCGCCTTCATCATCTTCCTGTTGGTCAAGCTGGTGAACAGGCTGACCGCCAAGCAGGAGGCCGAGGCCCCCGCTGCGGCTCCCGCGCCCACGCCCGAAGACATCATGTTGCTACGCGAGATCCGTGATTCCCTCAAAAAATAGTCGTTTATGCGACGAAACGAGACTGCGACGGGAACCATCCCCGGCGCGACCGGTTGATCGCGGTCAGGGCTGAAGGCTGCGTGTGCGGCCTGGAAGCCTTGCGAAGTAGGTAGCCCCAGGGGGCGCAACAGGAGAACAACGCCGTGAAAACCTTCGTCAAAGTCCTTGGCCTCGCCAGCCTTGTCGCGCTCGCAGCGTGCGATTCCGCTAAGGAAAACCAGGTCGAGAACGCTTACGAAAATCAGGCGGACGCCCTCGACAACCAGGCTGACAATATGGAAGCCATGGCCGACAACCTGACCGGCAACGCCGAAATGTCGGCTGAAAATGCTGCCGATGCGCTGGAAAACAAGGCCGACGCCACCCGCGAAGCGGGCGAGAAGGCTGAAGAAGCGGTCGAAGACCAGCAGTAATCTGCTCTCGTCATTCAAGCGAAGGGGCGTCGTGACATGGTCACGGCGCCCCTTTTGCCGTCTGCGTCCCGGCTTTTAACGGCCCCTTAACCACGTCCCGCCAAAGGTGCCCGTCGCGCGCATCGGTGGGGCCATGGCAATGGACGAGTTACTGCAGGAATTCATATCGGAAACCCAGGAAACGCTTGAAGCGTTGGCTGGGGAGGTCGTGGCGTGGGAAGCCGACCCGTCCGACCGCGACCGGCTCGATGCGATCTTCCGTTTCTTCCACACGGTCAAGGGCAGCTGCGGCTTCCTCAACCTCCCCCGGTTCGAACGGCTCAGCCACGCTGCCGAAGATGTGCTGGCGGATATTCGTGCAGGTAAGCGTGGCGCTGATCCTGCCACGGTGAGCGCGGTACTGGGCCTGATGGACCGGATCGGCGAACTGACCGAAGCGGTGGCCATGGGCGCGGCGCTCCCCAATGAAAACGATGATTATCTGATCGCGGCGCTCAACGCGCCAGTGGACCAGCCCGCGGCGCAGGTGCAGGCGGCCCCGGTCGCGGTGGCGCGGCAAGCGGGACAGGCTGGACCACGCACCATCCGCCTGCCCTTGAGCCTCATCGACCAGTTGATGAACGGCGTGTCGGACATGGTGCTGGCCCGCAACGAATTGTCGCGCAAACTGCGCGAGCGATCCGCCGATCCTGAACTCGACAATGTGTTCGAACGGCTGTCGACCTGCGTCGCGGACATGCGCGACGTGATTTCCAAGACGCGGATGCAGCGGGTCGAACGGCTGTTCGCTGCCATCCCGCGCATGGTTCGCGATCTCGGCCGGGATCTGGGCAAACGCATCGACCTAACCTCTCTTATTCACGACGCTCGGTTTCGGGCCCGCTCTGGGCATTTGCTGCGGCTGGCTGTATTGCGCGGACGACCGGCATCGCTG
>Ga0156326_154_pt1 | contig 45444 bp, 42 predicted proteins | sample RifCSPlowO2_12_FD_107974 | JGI IMG/M metagenome (GOLD analysis project Ga0156326, IMG submission 107974) | Sphingomonadales bacterium RIFCSPLOWO2_12_FULL_63_15 | reverse complement strand
CCATATTGGCAAGGCAAGGAACCCGGCAGACGATCCACTTAACCGTTGCCGATCCCTGTTCAGACAAACCCGGCCACCTCTTAGTTATCCTTGTTCACAAGCGCCTTCCCAAACGTGGAGAGCGCGCGCCTGTTATTCTACGGGCGCGGGAGCCGAAGGCTGGTTCGGTCGAAATCCTTGGTTTGTTGCACTCGATTTTTGGTGCCCTGAATCTAGGCCTGCCGCTCGCCTCGCAACTTGCTGCGTCCTTCATAGAAGAATGGTGGAAAGCCGTGATAGCCCGTTTCAGTGGAAAGCCTGATGTCGCTGAAGCGATCATCAAAGGTTTTGTGGAGATGAACAAGGATCACCTTGTTTCTCGCGACGCCAGCGAAGCGCAGCGTCACCAGGAGATGATGGCGCTAATTGATATTTTACGTGCCGGTCTACTTGGGCAGCAACGGTCGGCAGAGCAATTTGTCGCACCAATCGGCCCGTCGGTGGAAACAGCCAGTGTCTTACCGACTGCGGCAAATCCTGTGGTGATCGGTGTAAAAGAAGCGGATGCAATACGCGACGGTGCTAAGTTGGTTTGGGGGCCGCTTGAGCAGCTTACTTTGCGAACAGACGGGTTCAAATTCCATACAAGTGGCTTAAGCATAGAGAACCCTGAAAGGGATGGGTACTTGATGGCGAGAGTGCGCGATCCTAGGTTCGTTGATGATCCTGATAACCCTTACACAGACGCCGCGCAGAGACGTGCGGAAATTGTTGTGTTAGGTAGACGAGGATACAAGGAGTCGACCCTAGCTGGTATCGACATAGTGGATTTCATTCGTGACAACCCTGCGTAAAGCCCGCGAAGAGGGCAAACTAGATCAGTTCATCGCGGAACGGGAAGGCCAGAGCGCCGACCCTGACGCCTTCAATCGCGCCGTTCAGGCAATGGTCCAAAAGTCCCCAGCAGTTCCGAAAGCATCGTCTCCGCGCAATCCCGACGATTGAAGCGATATTCCGCTTCCTTGGCGTATTTCCACAGGTGCTTGCCGGAAACGTGGATGTGCGTGCCGTTGATTGACCGCTTTAGCTGCGACCAGAAGCCTTCCACGCCATTGGTCGTTACATGACCGCGCACATATTCCCCGGCGCTGTGATTGACAGTCTTGTGCCAATAGCCTTTGAAGTCACCCAGATCGCTATAGCTGATAAATTCATCGGTATGGATTTCGGTGTGCGGCTTCACGTTGGCGAAGATATGTCCCTCTAAGGTCGAGCGCTTACGGTTGGGGATAACCTTGGTCACGATGTCGCCATTGCGCTCCATCATGCCCATGATTGCCGTCTTGTTGGCCTTGTAGCCTGTCCCTTTGCCCTTCGCGACGCCGCCGACATAAGTTTCGTCAATCTCGACCGTCTTGAATGCGCCTCCGATGGGATCTTCGCCGTCAACGTCGGCCATATGTTCGCGGATCAGGTGAGCCATGCGCCAGGCTGTCTTGTATGTGACGCCAAGCTGGCGCTCCAATTCCTTCGCCGCCACGCCGTTGCGCGTCGTGGTGAACAGGAAGATCGCATAGAACCACATTTGCAGCGGCGTGCGCGTCTGCTGAAACGGCGTGCCGACCGTGGGGTGCAGGTGATGACCGCACCACTGGCACGAATAGGCGCGCTCTGCCTTGATGCGGAACCACTTGGAGGGACGTTCGCAGGACGGACATTCAAAGCCATGCCCAAAGCGAATTTCAAACAGATGGTTCAGGCACGTTTCGTCATCGGGAAACTGCTTGAAAAACTGTGCGATCGTTTGGGGCTTCTTGCTCATGCCCCATTATATAGCAGCAAAAGTTACGTATGGGAAGGGGATAATCACCAAGCGCCGGGTGATCTAGGGCAGGGGCAGAATTTGCACCATGTCGCCGATGGCGGCTGGGGGGGAACCGGCGGGGCGGCGGATCAGGCAGTCGGCCAGCGCCATGGCGGCGGTGGCGGCGCTGTCCTGCGAGGTGACCGAGACGATGCCGCCTTCGCTGCGGAAGGCGCGGAGATAATCGTCGCGGTCGCCGGTGGCGGGGAGGGGGGACGCTAGGCGGGCTTCGTGCAAGGAAGGCAGGGGCGTGGATGCCCCTGCCATATGGCGCACCAACGGCAGCAGGAACAGGGTGCCGGTCACGAAGGCCGAGACCGGGTTGCCGGGGAGGCCCAGGAACAGCGCGTTGCCGAGGCGTCCGGCCATCAGCGGCTTGCCGGGGCGCATGGCGATCTTCCAGAAATCGAGCGTACCGCCCGCTTGCGCGAAGGCGGGGCGGACCATGTCATGATCGCCGACCGACGCGCCGCCGGTCGAGACGATGATATCGGCCTGACGCGCGCGATCGAGCGCTGCCACCATGGCGTCGAGATCGTCGGCGACGATGCCCAGGTCGATGACGTCGCAGGGCAAGGCGGCCAGCATCGCGGCGAGCATCGGGGCGTTGGACGAGGGGAGAGCACCCGGCGGGGTTGGCGCGCCGGGCGGCACCAGTTCGTCGCCGGTCGAGAGCAGCGCGACCTTAGGCCGCTGTCCGACGGGCAGGCAGCCATGGCCGCCCAGCACGGCCAGCGCGATCTGGGTCGGGCCTAGGCGCGAGCCTGCTTTGAGCAAGGGTGCGCCCTGCGCGAAGTCCGATGCGGCGGGGCGGACATGGCGGCCGGGGGGGAGCGGGTCGGCATTGGCGGTGAGGCTGTCGCCGTCGCGGGTCGCATTTTCCTGGATCAGGATGGCGTCGGCCCCTTCGGGCAAGGGCGCGCCGGTGAAGATGCGGCAGGCTTCGCCCGGCGCGAGGGGGGGCGGTGGCGTGCCGCCAGCGCTGCTGTTCATGGTGACGCGCCACGTGCCGGGCGCCTCGGCAGCGCGCACGGCATAGCCGTCCATGGCGCTGAGGTCGGCCCAAGGCTGGGCGCGCTGCGCGAGGATATCGCGGGCGAGCCAGCGACCAGCGCAGGCCGTAACCGGCACGTCTTCTGCGGGCAGCCGGTCGGCCAGTGCGAACAAGCGGGCTTGCGCCTCCGCAACCGGCAGCAGGCTCATGGCCTGTGCCAGTCGCCCGACTTTCCGCCGGTCTTGCTGAGCAAGCGGACGCCGTCGATGACCATTGCCTTGTCGATCGCCTTGGCCATGTCATAGATGGTGAGCAGGGCAACGGATGCGGCGGTCAGCGCTTCCATCTCGACGCCGGTCTGGCCTGCGGTGCGGGCGGTGGCGGTGACGCGGACGCCGGTGTCGTCCAGGTCGAAATCGATCGTCACGGCGCTGAGCGCGATCGGGTGGCAGAGCGGGATGAGATCGGCGGTGCGCTTGGCGGCCATGATGCCCGCGACCCGCGCGACGGCGAGGACGTCGCCCTTCTTGACCAGGCCCCCGAGGATCGCGGCGGCGGCCGCCTCGCTCATCTCGATCCGTCCGTCGGCCACGGCTTCGCGCGCGGTCACGGCTTTCGCCGACACATCGACCATGCGCGCGGCTCCGTCTGGGTCGAGATGGGTGAGGTCGCTCATGCGCCGGTCAGCAGATGGCGGGTGGCGGCTTCGACATCGGCCTGCCGCATCAATGTCTCCCCGACGAGGAAGCAGCGGACGCCATGGTCGGCCATGGCGGTGAGATCGGCATGGCCGGTGAGGCCGCTTTCGGCGACAAAGGTGCAGCCGTCGGGCGCCTTGCCCACCAGTTCATAGGTGCGGGCGAAGTCGACGGTGAAGTCGCGCAGGTCGCGGTTGTTGACGCCGATGAGGCGCGAGCGGAGCTTGAGCGCGCGGTCGAGTTCGGCTTCGTCATGCACTTCTATGAGGGCGTCCATGCCAAGGCCGAGCGCGGTATCCTCTATGTCCGCCATCTGGCCGTCATCCAGGGCAGCGACGATGATGAGGATAGCGTCGGCGCCGAGCGCCCGGCTTTCGAGGATCTGCCAAGGATCGACGATGAAATCCTTGCGCAGTACTGGCAGCGCGCAGGCAGACCGGGCGGCCATCAGATAGTCATCATGGCCCTGAAAATAGGGTTCGTCGGTCAGCACCGACAGACAGGCCGCACCGCCCGCCGCATAGGCCTGGGCATGGGCAGGGGGATCGAAATCCTCGCGGATCAGGCCTTTGGAGGGGCTGGCCTTCTTGACCTCCGCGATCAGGCCGAAGCCGGAGCGTGCTGCGTCGTCGAGCGCCTTGCGGAAACCGCGCGGGGGCGTCTGTTCGCTGGCGCGGGCGTGGAGCGCGGCGATGCTGGTTGCGGCTTTGCGTCGGGCGACATCTTCGCGCTTGAAATCGCAAATCTCGATCAGCTTGTTGGTCATGTATAGGCAATCCAGCAATTGAGCAGGGCATTGGCGAGGCCGCGGTCGATCGTCTCGGCGGCTTCCTCCACGCCTTCGCGAAGGTCGGTAACGGCGTCCGCGACGACAAGGGCGGCGGCGGCGTTGAGCAGTACCGCATCGCGATAAGGGCCGGCTTCGCCGTGGAGCAGCGCGCGCAGGGCGGCGGCATTATGGGCCGAATCGCCGCCGCGTATGGCTTCGACCGGATGGGTGGACAGGCCGAGTTCTGCGGCGGTGATGCGGTGCATCGCGATCAGGCGATGACCCGTGACTTCGGCCATGTCGTTGCCGCCCGCCAGCGAGAGTTCGTCCAGTCCCTCATCGCCCGATACGATCATAGCCCGATCGACGCCGAGTTCGGCAAGCGCCTCCGCATAGATGGGCACATAGTCCGGGCGGGCGATGCCGACGAGCTGGCGGCGGACCCCGGCCGGGTTGGCCAGCGGTCCCATCAGGTTGAAGATGGTGCGCTCGCCAATCGCCTTGCGAATGGGGCCGAGGCGCTTGAGCGCGGGGTGGTAATTTTGGGCGAAGAGGAAGCCGATGCCGAGATCCGCGAGCGTCGCTTCGGCGGTGGTGGCGGCATGGTCGAGGTTCAGGCCCAAGGCTTCGAGAGTGTCGGCGGCACCGGCCTTGGAAGAGGCGGCGCGATTGCCATGTTTGGCGACTGGCACGCCAGTGGCAGCGACCACCAGCGACACGGCAGTCGAGACGTTGAGCGTATGATGGCCATCGCCGCCGGTGCCGCAGACATCGATGGCTCCGGCGGGCGCGGTGACCGGGATCATGCGGGCGCGCATGGCGCGGGCGGCGGCGGCAATCTCTATCGCGCCTTCGCCGCGACGGGCCATGGTGACGAGGAAGGTCGCGATCTCCGCTTCCGGCAGGTCTGCATCGAACAGCAGGTCGAAGGCGATGGCGGCAGCCTGCGCGTCGAGCGGCGAGGAGGGGTCGGGCAGGCGGGTCATGACGCTTCGCCTTAGTCGTGACAGGGCCGGTAAGTCGAGAGGCCGTTTGGGCTTAACTTCGCACTTTTCCCGCACAATTTGAAATATGATTTCCTATTGCCGACAGATTAGGAAAGTGACCGGCGCAGCATAGCAAAGCCCATCCCGGTAGGACAGGCGTCAGGCGGCTTCGCGCGTCTTCACCTTCATGCCGGCGATCCGCATGAAATTGGCCAGCATGTCGTGGCCATGTTCGGTCGCGATGCTTTCGGGGTGAAACTGGACCGAGTGGATCGGCAGGGTTGCGTGGCGGAAGCCCATGACCGAGCCATCCTCGCTGGTCGCATTGACCAGCAGTTCGGCGGGAATATCCTCGACGATCAGCGAGTGGTAGCGGGTGGCGGTGAAGGGCGAAGGAATGCCCGCGAACAAGCCGGTGCCGTCATGGCTGACGGGCGACGTCTTGCCGTGCATCAGGCCGCCGCGCACGACCTTGCCGCCGAAATGCTGGCCGATCGCCTGATGGCCAAGGCACACGCCAAGCAAAGGCGCGCCCGCATCGGCGCAGGCGGCGACGAGGTCGAGGCTGACGCCCGCTTCGTTCGGCGTACAGGGGCCGGGCGAGAGCAGGAAGGCCTTGGCGCCGCTGGAGAGGGCCTGGCCCGCCGAAATGGCGTCGTTGCGGACGACTTCGACCCGCGCGCCCAGTTCCATCAGATAATGGACCAGGTTCCAGGTGAAGCTGTCATAATTGTCGATGACGAGGATCATGGGGACAAGGCTATAGGGCGGTCGGCGGGCGAGGGGAAGCGGGCGCGTGTGAAGAAATATCGCAACCGAAACAGCGCGACAGAGGGGCGCTGCGCCTGCTATGGGCAGCCATCGACGCGAACCCTGCCTGCAAGCATTCGCGTGACCGAGAGACGATCGCGCTCCCGCTTGCCAGCAAGGAGCGACCCTCTTGGGCGATCTCAACCATTATATAGGCTGTCGCACTGGTTCGAAGGACCAGGGCATATGAGCCGCGCCATCAATATCAAGGCGGAACTGGCCGACGTCAAAGCCATGTGCGAACGCCACGCCCTTGCGATTTCGACCATCGAGGCGTTGCCGGCCGGGGGCACGCGGGTCGTGATGCTGAACCCTGACGGGGCCGAGCGCTTACGGACGCTGATGAAGGGCAAGCTGATCGATACGCCTGTGGTGCGGTCGTCCCTGTTCCTGGCGCGGCAGCCACGGTCGGCGGGTTGATAGAGTCTGTCGGCGCGCAACGCTGACGGAACATCTTGAAAAGCCGTGCGGGCGCGCGCATATAGAGCGTGCCGGGTTCGCCCGGCTATGGTGATAAATTGTGTCGTATAATAGACGCAGCGGACCCGGGGGCAGTACCCGGCGGTTCCACCACATATCCCGATGGGCGTCATGCCCGGCGGGATGTCTGACGGGGCCGAACTAGGATCGACGTGTGTTCAAAGGCGATGTTTTTACCCGGCCCGTGTAAGCCGTTAAACTGTGCAAAACTCACAAGTGCCAACGATAACGAAGCACTCGCCATTGCAGCGTAACTGAGGGCCTCACGGCCTGACGTTACCCTAAAATAGCGCGGTTGAACCCACCGGGCAACAGAAGGGAATTCAGCGGCCTCCGGGAGGGCCGGGCAACAGAACCTCCCGGACCTTATTCCCTGACATCGATGTTCTTGGCTTCGCGTGCGATCTTCGCCGGAGCCTTACCCGCGACTCACGTCGCGAATCGATGGACATGGACCTGTCCTTTCGATTACGCTTTTATGACAGTGGGATGAAATATTCATAAGCTGCTGTTTTTACGTGAAACAAATTTGTTTCATCGAAAATGCGCGCTCTTGCGCTGATGTCATCTAAATGAAATACTCCTGACTATAGTAAGAAGTTTTTTTCAGGAGAATTAGGATGAAGACGGTAGCGGTAATGATGGGTTTTGCGCTGGCTTGTGTCGCGCCGGGCATGGCTCAGGCCGCACCGGATGAGGTCGTCGTCGTGGGTGTGCCCGATGGCCGCCTGGCCGCAGGATCGCTGATGCGCGGCGATTTCGACAAGGCTGCGCGCCGTTTGAACGCGGTCCGCCCGGATGCGGCGAGCGATCCGGCCCGACTGATCAACCTTGGTCACGCTTATCTTGGCATGGGCCGCGTCGCCGACGCGCATGATGCCTATAAGAGCGCGCGCTTTGCGCCTGAATCCGTGCTCGTGCTGGCCAATGGCGAAGAAGCGTCTTCGCGCGACATTGCGCGCCGCGCGATGGGGCGGATCCAGACCAGCTACGCCATGCGCTGATTATTCAACCTTTGCATTCAAGTTCATATTATAGGGTAAGGGTGTCGCTCATAAGGGTGGCACCCTTACCCTTGTCGTTGTGCCAACTGTCATCATAGCGACATGTGAGTCATATAATCGTCATATAAATGACGCTCCGCTGTCACGGAATACCAACAAGCCTGTCACGTCCCGCGCCTAGTTGCCCTGCTTGAGGGTGACAGGGGGCGTTATCCGATTCGAAATTCCCCTGCGCTCCGCATCCTGAACATATCCCGGCAGCAGCCGGAGCGGAGACGACATGGCCAAGATTAACCGTATCCAAACGATCCTGATGGCGAGCTGCGCTTGCATCGGCCTGAGCGCTTGCGGCGCAGACGACATCTCCTCGCCCGGCGAAGGCACCATCGTCATTCCCGCGCCGACGCCAACGCCGACGCCAACCCCCACGCCAACCCCGACCCCGACCCCCACGCCGACCAGCGTGACCCCGGCGGCCAACTGCCCGACCATTTCCGGTTCGGTTCAGCTTTCGGACCTGGGCACCATTTCGGATGGCACCAACACCTGGCGCAATTGCGGCTTCCCCGCGCGTTTCACCAGCTCGACCGCGATCGCCAAGGTTGCCGGCGTGATCTATTCGCTGCCCGGCCGTGTCGATGTCGGCACCGATCAGGGCGCAGCCAGTACCAACACCGACGTCACGCTGACGATCGATCCGGGCGTGAACATCTTTGCCGCCACCGGCAGCGCCTATCTGGCGGTCAACCGTGGCAACAAGATCAACGCCGTGGGTACGGCCAGCCAGCCGATCGTCTTTACCAGCCGTGAAAACGTGCTCGGCACCGCGACCGACCAGTCGTCGGCGCAGTGGGGCGGCGTCGTGCTGCTCGGCCGTGCGCGGATCACCGACTGTCTGGCCCCGGCCGCAGCCGCTGGCACGACCGCTTGCGAACGCGATACCGAAGGCAGCAGCGGCGCCCTGTATGGCGGCGCGAACGACGCCGACAGCTCGGGCCGCATGTCCTATGTCCAGATCCGTTATTCCGGCTTCGCCCTCACCGGCGGTTCGGAATTGCAGGGCTTGACCCCATCGGGCGTCGGCACCGGCACCGTGTTCGACCACATCCAGGTTCACAACAGCTCGGACGATGGCATCGAAGCCTTCGGCGGCAACGTCCACTTCAAATATCTGGTGCTGACCGGCAACGAAGACGATAATTTCGACTCCGACGTCGGCTATCGCGGCACCGTGCAATATGTCATCAGCGCCCAGCGTGCGAATAACGACATTGGTGACGGCTTCCTTGAAACCGACTCCAACGGCGGCACGGCTGCGAACAATGGCGAAGATGCGCTGCCCCGCCAGTATGTGAAGATTGCCAACTTCACCTACATTCACCGCTCGACCACGGGCAGCAACGGTGCGGCCATGCTGCTTCGCGGCGGTGCGGACCTGACGCTGGCCAACGGCATCATCGTTGCGCCGACCAACAGCTGTCTGCGTATCGACAGCACGACCACGACCCGCGACGCCGACACGGCGCTGCAGGACGCTGGCAAGCCGCGCTACCTCTCGGTGGTGATGCAGTGCAACAGCACGCCATATAAGGGCAGCCGTGGCGTCGATGCCGCCGCCGTCCAGTCGATCTTCGAAGCCGGTGCGAACAGCACGATCAGCTACACCCCGTCGCTGACCAGCCTGTTCATCAACGGCCCGACCGAAACGGCCCGTGCCGCGATCGACCCCAAGACGGTCGATGCCGCGTTCAACACCACCAACTATATCGGTGCGGTTCGTGACAGCAGCGATACCTGGTATGCCGGTTGGACCTGCAACTCGGTGACCGCCAGCTTCGGCACCGGCGGTAACTGCACCGCCATTCCGACGACCTGATCGGACCCACGACCTCAACAGGGGCGGGGGAGCGTGCATCTGCGCTTCCCCGCCTTCTTTTGCACTGCCTATCCCAAAGGGGGACATTTAGCATGTCGAAGCCGCTCAGTCTGGCGCGTCTGCTCCTGATTTCATCCGCTCTCGTCGCACCGGCCGCCATGGCGCAGATCGATGCCGGGGGCGCCGTGTCGCCAGCCGCCGCTCAAGAAGCGGCGCAGCAGGACGGGGTCGATGTGTCGATCCCTGGTGCCGACATCGTCGTCACGGGTCGTCGTACATCCAACGTCTCGCAGGCCGCGCCGCAGGTGGTGAACGTGCTGTCCGCCGCCGACATCCGCCGCACGGGCGAGGGCGATATCGCCGGTTCGCTCCAGCGCGTGACCGGCCTTTCGGTCGTGTCGGGTGGCTATGTCTATGTGCGTGGTCTTGGCGATCGCTATTCGCTGGCGCTGCTCAACGGCTCGCCGTTGCCCAGCCCAGAGCCTTTGAAGCGCGTCGTTCCGCTCGACATCTTTCCGACCAGCGTGATCGCTTCGACGCTGGTGCAGAAGACCTATTCGGTCAACTTCCCCGGTGAATTCGGTGGCGGCGTCATCAACCTGACCACCAAGGCCATTCCGAGCGAAAGCTATCTGGAAATCGGCGTCGGCAGCTCGGCCAATACCGAAACGTCGGGGCAGATGGGCTATACCCATTATGGGGCCAAGTCCGACTGGACCGGCTTTGACGACAGCTCGCGCGATGTGCCGCCGCTGCTGGCGCAGGCTTTTGGTAGCGGCGTGCCGCTGGCCAATGTTCCCCGCGCGGACCAGCAAGCCATTGCGATGCAGTTCCTGAACGCCGATACGTCGGTTGTTCAGCGGACCAACAGCCTGCCATTCAATTTTTCCGGGTCGATCAATGGCGGCACCGCCGTCGACATTGGCAGTGACGGCCGCCTGGGCGTGATCGCCACGGCGTCCTATGCCAACAAATGGCGCACGCGCGAGAATCTGCAGCAGGCGTCGCTCGACGTCGCGGCGGGTGCCGGCCGCAGCTATAATCAAGTCAGCACCGACAATGAAGTGACGGTCAACGGCCTGGTTGGCTTCGGGCTGGAACTGGGCGACCAGAAGCTGCGCTGGACCAACCTCTATATTCGCGACACATTGAAGCGCAGCGCGCTGGCCGTTGGTCAGAATGACGGCACAATTCAGGAAGCCGACTTCCTGCAACAGAATACCGCCTGGTATGAGCGGCAGCTGATCGACACGCAGTTGGTCGGCGAATTCAAGCTGTCGGATGCACTCAGCCTCGACATGCGCGGCGGCTTTGCCAATTCGCAGCGGGAAGCGCCTTATGAGCGCGAGTTCGTCTATGTTCGCACCAACCGCGATCTGGCGACCGATCCGGTCGGTGATCGCTTCGTCAATGCGCTCAACCGCCAGCGCGGCGATGCGTCGGTCACGTTCAGCGACCTGAACGAAGATCTGTGGTTTGCGGGCGTCGATCTGAGCTACAAGATCGCGCCGGGCTTCTCGCTGACGGCAGGCTATGCCTTCAACGACACCAAGCGTCGGTCGTCGCGTTATGAGCTGCATTTCGATGCGGTGAACCTGCCGATCCCCGTGCAGCAGTTGCGGCCCGACTATCTGCTGTCGGATGCCTCGATCCAGCTTTACGACATCGGTCTGCTCGATTTTTCGGGTGACTATCCGGTCTATGACGCCGCGCTGCGGACCCATGCAGGCTATGGTCAGGTCCAGGCGGAACTCTTCTCCGGCTTCTCTGTCAATGCCGGTGTCCGCTATGAAAAGGGCGACATGTCGGTAACCGGCGTGGACGTTTACAGCACCGGGCTGACCCCGTTCAACGAGATCCGCAAGGAATATTGGCTGCCGGCCGTGACGTTCACGCTCGAAGCGGCCAAGGGTCTGCAATTGCGCGCCAGCGCGTCCAAGACGATCGCTCGCCCGCAGTTCCGCGAACTGATCGCCCAGCCCTATCTCGACGTCGAATCCAACCGCTTCTTCCGCGGCAATCCGTTCCTGCAGGACAGCAAGCTGTGGAACGCGGATATCCGCGCCGAATGGTATATGGGACGTGACGAGCGGATCACGGCGGCGGCCTTCTACAAGAAGATCGACAATCCGATCGAAACCTACACCACGATCACCGATACCTATATCGTGACGACCAGCTTCGCCAACGCGCCCGAAGCGACGCTTTATGGTGCAGAACTGGAAGTGCAGAAATATATCCCGCTCGATGGCGTGTCGAACTCCGACTTCTTCGCCGCGCGCCGGATCGTGCTGATCGGCAACTATACCTACACCCAGTCGGAGTTGAATGTGAGCGAGGGTGACACCACCACCCCTTACACCTACACCACCGGCGATCTCCCGGCGGCGTCGGACTTCTTCCTCGACGGCGTGCCGTTGACGGGTCAGTCGGACCATCTGGTCAACCTGCAGGTCGGGTTGGAAGATACCGACAAATTGTCGCAGCAGACGCTCTTGCTGACCTATGCCAGCGATCGCGTGACCAGCCGCGGACCAAGCCTGCAGCCGGACATCAAGGAACGGCCGGGCGTACAACTCGACTTCGTGGCACGGCAGGGCGTCAAGCTGCCGGGCGGCATCAACAGCGAGTTCAAGTTCGAAGCCCGCAACATATTGGGCCGCAAGTTCCAGGAGTTCCAGGAACAGGACGGCAACCGCGTCTATTATAACCGCTACAAGATCGGCACCACCATCGCCGCGTCGATGACGGTGGCCTTCTGATATAAGCCAAGGGGCCGCCTGCACGCGGCCCTGCGGTTTGCCAAGCGACCGGCTCGTTTCGTGCGAGCCGGTCGTTTTGCGTCCGGACGCTTATGGCGGTCCTCGCATCCGTTCAGCCCCAGGGCTTTTCGCGATACCATTTGGTGATGACATGCTTGACGCCGCTGCGCACCTTCATGCCGTGATGGATGCTGGCGGGGTTCGGCTGACCGGGGGCCAGACGGTTGTTCCAGGCGAGCAGTTTGCCGGTCTGGGGCTGGACCGTCTTGCCGATTTTGGTGAAGCGGGTCGCGCCTCCGGCGGCCGGTTCGTTGAGATAGACCATCAAGGTCCAGGTGCGGTTACCAGCGACCGAGCAATAGGTCGCATAGTCCGCACCCTTGGGGTCGAAATAATCGGTATGCGCCTTAAATTCCTGCCCGACATCATAGCGCTGCCCCTGGATCGGTTCGCCATAGGCGGTCGCGATCCCGGCAAAGGCGTCAAGGCGCGCGTTGATGGCCGCAACGAACGGGTCGCCATGATCGAGATCGCAAGTTTCGCTGGTGCGGAAATAGCCGTCGCCATTGGCGTCGGCGATGGTGGAGGGGCGACGCTGGGCGTCGATTCGCTCGATCAGCGCGGCGCAATCCTGCGCAGAGAGAAAATCGCGCAGGATGAACAGGGAGAGTTCCTTGTTCGGCACGCGCTGCACGCGGGCGTGCGCGCCGATCCAGGCTGGATTGCCGTCGGCGGCGGCTGCTATGGTCTGGTCCGTCATGGTCGGTCCTGCAATGGCGGTCGGATGCGGTAAAGACGCCGCCGTTGCTATCGTTCAGCCGCCAAAATGCAAGCGATGTGCGTGCCTGCCATCATGTCATATTACAGTCATATAAACGTCATCTTGCCGTAAGAAGAAATGCCTAGCAGGCTCCCATATTAAAGGGGGCTTCATCAGATCATGCGAGTGCCGTTCGGCCAGACTGTGCGCGGGTGGAGCGAGCGTAGACCGCGGGGCTTGCCGCCGTTCGACGGGTGGCGCCTGTTGGAGCGCGGCCTGTTGATGCTGCTGGCGTTGCAATTGGTGCGGCTCGTCTGGGCGGTCGTGGTGCCGGTCGGCAGCTTCGGACCATGGGAGGGCCGCCAAGCGCAAATCCTGTCGCCCAGCGCGCGGCAGGCGTTGTTCGCGTCCTTCGACCCCTTCTTCCGCAGCGATGCGCCGACGCCGTCGGGCGATGGCGTGGTCACGTCGCTGGCGCTCACCCTTTATGGGGTGCGCGTCAATGAAGGGTCGGGGCTGGGCTCGGCCATCATCGCGTCGCCGGACGGCGTGCAGAACAGCTTTGCCGTGGGCGACGAAATCATGCCCGGCGTGGTGTTGAAGGCTGTTGCGTTCGACCATGTGACGATCGACCGAGGCGGGGCGGAAGAGCAGATTTTCATCGATCAATCGACCCCGGCACCCGCCGCCGCGCCCGAAGGTGGCGCGCCTTCTGTCGACGCATCACCATCACCGGGCGAAGGGTCGGTTGCGCCGATCGGCTCCGGGCCTACGGCGGACAGTTTGAAGCGCGACATCGGCTTTGCGCCCCGGATGCAGAATGGCCGGGTTACGGGCTTGGCGGTGAGTGCCAAGGGACCGGGCTTTGCCAGCGCTGGTTTCCGCCCCGGCGACATCGTCACCCAGATCAACGGTCAGCCGATCGGCGACCTGCAATCCATCCAGAACCAGATCGCGCCCGGTGCGCGCCTGTCCCTGACCGTGGAGCGCGGCGCTGCCGTCGCCTCCGTCAACCTGATCGTGCAAGGCCAATGACCCGCAAACTCCTCCACACCGCCGCCCTTGCCCTCGCGCTGGCGACGCCGATCGCCGCGCCGCTGATGGCGCAGCAGACGCTCAACGTCCGCGATGCCGATATTCGCGCCTTCATTCAGGACGCGGCGCGGGTGACGGGGCGGACCTTCGTCATCGACAATCGGGTGCAGGGGAAGGTGTCGGTCGTGACAGACCGGCCGCTGTCGCGATCGGAATATTTCGAGATCGTGCTGTCCACGCTGCGCGCCAATGGCCTGGTGGCGGTGCCAGCGCCGGGCGGTGCCTATCGCATCCAGCCTGCCGATGGCGCGTCGGGCCAGCCGAGCAGCGTCGGCCGGGGTGCCAGCCGCAACAGCTTCGTGACGGAGGTGTTCCGCCTGCGCTCGATCGATGCGGCGAGCGCGCTGGAAACGCTGCGCCCGCTGGTCAGCAAGGAAGGGTCGGTCACCGCCAACCGCGCGGGCAACAGCGTGGTGGTGGCGGACTATGCCGATAATATCGCGCGCATCCGCCAGGTGATTGCGCGCGTCGATCGCGACACGTCGGCGACGCAGATGGTGATGTTGAAAAATGCGGGCGCGCGCGAGATTGCGACATCATTGCAGGCGCTGGTGGCGAGCAGTGGCGGCGGCGAGAATGCGGTGGCTTCGGCCGCGACCGTGGTGCCGATCGATAGCAGCAATTCGATCGCCATCCGGGGCGATGCCAATACGGTTGCCCGCCTTTCCGCCATGGCGCGTCAGCTCGACCAGCAGGCCGCGAGCGGCACCGAAATCCGCGTCTATTGGCTGGAACATGCCGATGCCGAAAAGCTGTTGCCGGTGTTGCAACAGTTGGTGGGGCAGTCGACCAATCAGCCGGTAACCGCCTCCACGCCAGCGGCGGGCGGCAGCGCCGCGCCTGCTGCGCAGGCCGCGGCCCCGGTTGCGGCTGCGTCTTCGGGTTCCTCCAGTGGGAATGGCATTTCGACCCGTGGTCCTGCGATCGTCACCCGTTACGAAGGGGCGAACGCGATCATCGTCGCGGCGAATAGCGATGTGCAGCGGATGCTGGGCGAGACGATCCGCCAGATCGACACACGTCGCGAACAGGTGCTGGTGGAGGCGATCATCGTCGAAATCAGCGATGCGGCCGCCAAGAAGCTGGGCGTGCAATTCCTGCTCGGTAGCACTTCGACCGGCTTTGCCGCGTCCAACTATTCCAACGCTTCGCCCAATTTGCTGACACTGGCCGGGGCCTATGGCGCGACTCAGCTGGGCACGACGACAACGACCGTTGTTGCGCCCGACGGCACGCGCACCACGACCGAGGTCCAGAATAGCGGCGACCTCGCCAGCACCTTGCAGCAGGCGGCGATCAACAGTCTGACCAGCGCGACCGGGGCGATCGCGGGCCTTGGTGGGAGCATCGGCAAGAATGGCATTTTCGGCGCGATCATCAATGCGGTGAAGTCCGATACGGAGAGCAATCTGCTGTCCACGCCGTCGGTGATGACGCTCGATAATCAGAAGGCGTCGATTTTGGTCGGGCAGCAGGTGCCGGTGACGACCGGCGAGGCGCTGAGCCAGAATTTCGATAACCAGTTCCGCACCGTCCAGCGCCAGGATGTCGGCATCAAGCTGGAAGTGAAGCCGCAGATCAATACGGGCGGCGCGATCAAGCTGTTCCTGCGCCAGGAAGTGTCGAGCGTGGCCGGGCCGGTGAGCAATTCCAGCAGCGACCTCATCATCAACAAGCGCGAGATCGAAACCACGGTCACGGTCGATGATGGCGAAATATTGGCGCTGGGCGGCTTGCTCGATGATAATGAGCGCAAAACGATCGAGCGGATTCCGTTGCTGTCGGACATTCCGGGGCTGGGTGAATTGTTCAAGTCGCGTAGCCGCAGCCGCACCAAGACCAATTTGATGGTATTCATCCGCCCGACGATTCTGCGGTCGAAGGAGGATGCGCAAAAGCTGACGCAGCAACGCTATGGCTATGTCCGGGGGATGCAGTTGCAGCGCAACCCCGACATGGAGCCGACCATCGATGAGCTGGTCCGCGACTATATGGGGGCAACGCCGCCCTTGCCGCCGCAGCCGACCGATGCGGTGGTGGCGCCTGCGCAGCCGGACGTGATCGAGCCGATCGTGCGGCAGTCGAGCGGCGTGGTGCGGCCGGTGGATCTGCCCCCAAGCGGAGGTCAGCAGTGAGCGACACGGGTTCAGCCATGCCAGCGGACGCTGCTTCCGGCATCGGGACGTTTCCCCCCGCGCCGCCGCGGCCCATCGACATACCCTATACGTTCGCGCGCAAGAATGGCGTCGTCATGCTACCGATCGAAGGCGAGCGGCTGACGATCGGGGTGCGGGAGGGGAGCGATCCGCGCGTGCTGCTGGAGGTGCGCCGCCACTTGGCGCGCAGTTTCGATGTCGTTTTCACGACGCCTGCCGAGTTCGACCGGCATCTGTCCAACCATTATGCGATGGAGGGCAGCGCGGCCGCCATGGCGGGATCGCTGGATGTCGGCGCGGATGAGCTGGATATTTTGGCCGCCGATATTCCGACGGCGGACGATCTGCTGGATAGCGCGGACGATGCGCCCGCAATCCGCCTGATCAACGGCATCATCGCCGAAGCGGCGCGGCAGGGTGTGTCGGACATCCATATCGAACCCTATGAGACGGGCCTGATCGTGCGCATGCGCGTCGATGGCGTGTTGCGCGAGACGCTGCGTATGCCGCCGCACGTCGCGCCGGTGGTGGTCAGCCGCATCAAGGTGATGGCGCGGCTCGACATTGCCGAACGGCGCGTGCCGCAGGATGGGCGGATCGGCCTGACGCTGGGCGGCAAGCTGCTTGACGTGCGTGTATCGACCCTGCCAAGCCGGGCGGGCGAGCGGGTGGTGCTGCGTATTCTCGACAAGGACAATGCCGGGATCACGCTTGACCTGCTGGGGATGAATGGCACGCCGGACCGGATTTTCCGCGAGGGGTTGAGCGAGCCTAATGGCATCATCCTGGTCACAGGGCCTACCGGGTCGGGCAAGACGACGACGCTTTATGCCGGTTTGCGCCAGCTCAACGATGGATCGCGCAATATCCTGACTGTCGAAGATCCGGTCGAATATGCGATGGAGGGCGTTGGCCAGACCCAGGTGAATGCCAAGGTCGGGCTGACCTTCGCGGCTGGGCTCCGCGCGATTTTGCGGCAAGATCCCGATGTGGTGATGGTCGGCGAAATCCGCGATCGCGAGACGGCGGAGATTGCGGTGCAAGCGTCGCTGACCGGGCATCTGGTGCTGTCCACCGTCCATACCAACGACGCGGTCGGGGCGATCACGCGGATGCGCGACATGCGGGTCGAACCATTCCTGCTGGCCTCCACGCTGCGCGCGGTGATCGCCCAGCGGCTGGTGCGGCGCTTGTGTCAGAGTTGCCGCGAGCCGGTGCAGGCGGACAAGTCGGCCAGTGCGCTGCTGGGTTTCGACCCCGGCACGATCATCTACCGCGCGCGCGGCTGCGATGAATGTAACGGCACGGGTTACAAGGGACGGATCGGCGTGTTCGAGGCGATCCGCGTCGATGATACGATCCGCCGCCTGATCAACGACGGTGGCGATGAATCGCTGATTGCGCGCCATGCCTTCCTCAATGCGCCCAATCTGGGGTCGGCCGCGCGCGCTTTGGTACGCGACGGCCAGACGACGGCGGAAGAGGCGATCCGCGTGTCACGGCGCGATTCGGTCGAGGCGGAAACGATCGTCGATGGCTGAGTTCGACTATGTCGCGATCGACCCTGCGGGCAAGGACCGCAAGGGATCGATCAAGGCCGATAGCATCGAGGAGGCGCGCGCCAAGCTGGACGCGCGCAAGCTGTTCATCGTCGCGCTGGAGCCGGGCGCGGTCGAGAGCGCGCGCAGCCGCGCGAACCTGTCGCTGCGCAGCCCGCGCCTGAGCGCCAAGGAACTGACTTTGTTCACGCGGCAATTGGCGACGCTGACGCAGGTCAGCCCGCTGGAGGAGTCGCTGCGCACGATCGGGCGGCAGAGCGAGCAGGATCATGTCCGCGCCGTCGTCGGCAAGGTCCATTCGGGCGTGATGGAGGGGCGGCGGCTGGCCGATGCGCTGGGCGCAGAGCCGAAAAGCTTTCCGCCGCTCTATCGCGCGATGATCTCGGCGGGCGAAAGCTCCGGCAGCCTGCCCACGATCATGGAGCGATTGTCCGACCTGATGGAACGGCAGGCGTTGATGCGGTCGAAAGTGCTGACCGCGATTGCCTATCCGTCGGTGCTGGCGACCTTTGCGGTGTTCGTGGTGGCGGCGTTGATGATCTTCGTCGTGCCCAAGGTGGTCGAGCAATTCGATACGGTAGGGCAGGAATTGCCTTTGCTAACGCGGATGGTGATGGGCTTGTCGGCGTTTCTGGCGGCCTATTGGTGGCTGTTGCTGATCGCGATGATCCTGGGCGGCGTCGCCTTCTGGCGCGCGCTCAAGAATGAGCGGTTCCGCTATCGGTTCGACGCGACCCTGCTGGGGTTGCCGGTGCTGGGCAAGCTGATCCGCGATCTGCACGCCGCGCGGATGGCGCGCACGCTGTCGACCATGGTGGCGAGCCGCCTGCCGCTGATGGAGGGGCTGACGCTGACCGCCAACACCGTCCATAACCGGGTGCTGCGCCGCGCGTCGGACGAGATTGTCGAAGCCATCCGGGGCGGGGGCAGCCTGTCCGCCGCGCTGCGCCGGGCCGGGGTGTTTCCGCCGCTGCTGGTCTATCTCGCGGCGAGTGGCGAAAGCGCCGGGCGGCTCGACACCATGTTGGAGCGGGCGGCCGACTATCTGGAGCGGGAGTTCGACTCGTTCACCTCGACCGCGCTCGCCATGCTGGAGCCGATCATCATCATATTGATGGGCGGCATCGTCGCCGTCATCATCCTGTCCATCCTGCTGCCGATTTTGCAGTTGCAAAGCCTGACCGGGGCTTAGGAGTTGAATATGTTTGAATTTTTTCACCGCGTTCGACTTGGGTTGTTCCCCGGCGAAAGCCGGGGTCCAGGGCACAGGGCACAGCGTCAAGAACCCTGGACCCCGGCTTTCGCCGGGGCACGCTCGGGTGCCGACGAGCGTGGCTTCACGCCTTTGCGGCGTTCCGCCGAACACGGCTTCACTTTGGTCGAACTGATGGTGGTGATCGTCATCATCGGCCTGCTGGCGACGATCGTGGCGATTAATGTCATTCCCGCGACGGATACCGCACGGGTCGAGAAGGCGAAGGCCGACATCTCCACGATCGAACAGGCGCTGGAGCAATATCGGCTCGACAATCTGACCTATCCCGCCGGGTCCGACGGGTTGCAGGCACTGCTCAACCCGCCCGCCTCGCTGGCCCAACCGCAGCGCTACCGTCGTGGCGGCTATATCAAGAAGCTGCCCGACGATCCGTGGGGCCGCGCCTATGTCTACACCGTGCCGGGCCGCAAGGGCGCGTTCGACATCAGTTCGCTGGGCGCGGATGGCCAGCCGGGCGGCGAGAGTGAAAATGCGGATATTTATTCCAGCGAGATGTAACTCATCTGCCGTTCGCTTCGAGCGTGTCGAGAAGCGTTTAGCTTCGCTGAACTCGGCTCTGCCTCGTTTCTCGACTTCGCTCGAAACGAACGGATGTGGGTTCAACTTTGTGCGGCGTTCCGCCCAACAGGGTTTCACGCTTGTGGAACTGATGGTCGTGCTGACGATCATCGGTTTCATTTCGGCTGCCGTCGTCATGGCCATTCCCGATCCGCGCGGGCGCGTGATCGAGGATGCCGACCGCTTTGCCGCGCGCGTTGCTGCCGCGCGCGACGAAGCGGTCGTCACGGCTGCGCCGATGGGATTGTGGGTGTCGGCGTCAGGCTATGGCTTCCAGCGCCGCGAGGATGGGCGTTGGGTGCCGCTGGAGGACAAGCCGTTCGTCACTGCCAACTGGAAGGGCGGCACGCGCGCTTTGGTGGGCAAGGACGGGCGGCAACAGATCGGCTTTGATGGCACGGGGCTGCCGACCGATCCTCTGACCGTCACGCTGGCGCGCGAAGGTGAGCGGGTGTCGGTGACGGTCGATATGGCCGGGAAGGTCATGGTCGGTGGGTAAGCTGCCATCCCCTCCGTTGTCATGCCGGGCTGGACCCCGTGTCCAGGGCGAGACAGGGCAGCGCTTTGCGCCCTGGACCCCGGATCAAGTCCGGGGTGACGGCAAATGTGAACGTGGCTTCACGCTTTTAGAAATGCTCGTCGCGCTGGCGGTGTTCAGTCTGGCGGCGCTGGCTTTGGTGCGGTTGCAGGGAGTGACGCTGCGGACCGCCGCCGACCTCGACAGCAAGGCTTTGGGCCAGATCGTCGCGCGCAACCTGATGGTCGAGGTGCAGAGCGATCCTTTGCCGCCTTCGGTGGGCGAAGAGGAGGGCGCGGTCGCCAATGGCGGGCGGAACTGGCGTTGGCACCGGATCGTCAAGCCGACCGACGACCAGCGGCTGCTACAGGTGGACGTGACGGTGGATGGGCAGCCGGGCGCGTCGCCGGTGGTGCTGAGTTTCGTGCGGGTGGTAGAGTGATGCATTGCGCGCGCCTCCATCCGTTCGCGTTGCGCGAAGGCTTCTCGACTTCGCTCGAAGCGAGCGGAGAGAGTGGTCCGGAAGCAGGCTTCACGCTGATCGAGTTGCTCGTCGCGCTGATGATCTTTGCGATGCTGGCCAGTGCTGGCGTCCTGCTGCTAGGTAACAGTGTGTCGGCGCAGGCGCAGATCAAGGCGCGGCTTGACGATATGGCCGCAGTCCAGCGCGCGGGCGGGGCGCTGGCGGGCGATCTGGGGCAGGCGGTGCCGCGCATCACCCGCACGGAGAGCGGCACGCTCGCACCGGCTTTCTGGGCGAACGGGGAGGGCGAAGGCCAGCCGGTGATGCAGTTCGTGCGTGGCGGTTGGGACAATCTGGGCGATTTGCCGCGGCCTTCTCTGCAAAAGATCGAATATTGGGTGCGGCAGGGGCGGCTGGAGCGGCGCAGCTATGCGCAGCTGGATGGCGCGGCGGGCGATGAACCGGCGGCGCTGCTGGAAAATGTCGAAGCGGTCGTGCTGAAATTTCGCGATGCGCAGGGCAAATGGCGGGACGATTGGACCCCGACCCAACCCGACCTTCTCCCCCGTGCGGTGGAGATGGTGTTGAAGCGGACGGGCGAACCGCCGGTCACCTTGCGCTTCCTGGTCGCGCCCGGCCCGATCGAGCAGCCGATCATCGAAGGCGCAACCGGTGCCTGATCCGCGCAAGCCCAATGAACGCGGGGCGGCGTTGCTGACGGTATTGCTGCTGGTGGCGGTCATGTCCGTCGTCGCCGCGACCGCGCTTGAACGGGTGGCGCTGGCCACGCGCATGACGGGCAATGGCGGCGCGATCGATCAGGCGCGGGCCTATGCCGATGCCGGGACGCAGATTGCGCGCATGCGGATCGGCGATCTCGTCGCGGCCAATCCGGCCAGGATCACGCTGGCGGGCGGATGGATGGGGACGCCGCAGAGCATTCCCGTCCCCGGCGGCATCGCAACCGCGCGGGTTACCGATGGCGGCAATTGCTTCAATCTGAACAGCGTCGTGACAGGCGAGAGCGAGGCCAGCCTGAAGGTCCGGCCCATCGGCGTATCGCAATTTCAGGCCTTGCTTCAGGCGCTGGGTGTCGATGCGCGACAGGCGCAGGGGGCTGCGGCCGCGCTCGCCGACTGGGTCGATAGCGATAGCGTTGCGCAGCCGGGTGGTGCGGAGGATGAAACCTATGCGCAGGCCCCGCGCGCCTATCGCGCGGCAAACCGGATGATGGTCGATGCGAGCGAGTTGCGCGCGGTCAACGGCATCACGCCTGCCATTTACGATCTGGCGCGGCCATGGGTCTGCGCTTTGCCCGTCACGGATTTGTCGCCGATCAACATCAATACGCTGCTACCGACACAGGCACCGCTATTCGCGATGCTGTTACCGGGGCAATTGTCGGTCGCGCAGGCGCGGCAATTGCTGGCGCAGCGGCCACCGGACGGCTACGGCAGCACGGTGCAATTCTGGGCTATGCCTTCGCTTAGCGGCCTGTCGCCGATGACCGAGGTGGCGGAGCAGGTCAAATTGACGACGGGGTTTTTCGAAGTGGACGTGTCGGTGAATGTCGGGGGAACGCAATTGGTGGAGCGCGCGCTGATCGACGCGCGGGAGAACCCGGTGACGATCGTGCGACGCAGCTGGGGCGCGGGCGCATGAGCGCACGCGATGCCCTGATCGTCTTTCTGCCCGAAGCGGAAGAGACGGAACCGCATTGGATGCGGGTGATCGATGGCGCGCTGGTGCAGTCGGGCGTGGGCGCCAATTGGTTGGCGGCCTGCGGCATTGCCGCCTTGCCCGATGAGGCGCGGGTGATGCTGGTGCCGCCCGCCGCTCTGGTGGCTTTGCATTGGACGGTTCATCCCGACCTGCCGGTGCGGCAGGGCAGGGCGGCGGCGCGGCTGGCCGCGCTGGCAGGTGGCATCGCGCCAGCGGACCAGTTGTTCGCCGCCCCTTGCGCCAATGAAGACCCCTCCCGCCCGCATATCATCGCGCTCGCCAGCCGCGCCGACATGCAACATTGGTTGCTATGGGCGCAGCATCATGGGTTGGACCCTGATCTGATCGTCCCGGCTGCTTTGTTGCTGCCTGAGCCGGAAGACGGCTTTGCGCGGGGTGAGATTGGCGGTGCAACCGTGCTGCGCGGCGTCGATATGGCGCTGACCGACGACATGGCGTCGGCCGCGCTGGTCGGCGATGCACCGATTGCGGACGTGTCGCCTGGTCTGATCGAAGGGCGCGCTATCGCCGCGCTCGACAATCCGCCGCTCGACCTGCGCCAGGGCGATTTTGCCAAGCGGGTGCGGCGGTCGATCGACCAGCGGGTGATAGGACGGATTGCCCTTTGGAGTGGCCTGATCCTGCTCGCCAGCCTGTTGATTGCGCTCATCGGCATTGCAAAAAATTATGGTGAGGCGAGCCGCCTCGACGCGGACAGTCTGGCGCAGGCGCAGCAAGTGCTGCCGGGCGCCAGTGATCCGGCGCAGGCGCTGGCCGAGATGGAGGGGCAGCTTGCTGCACGCGGGGCGGGCGGACGGGCCTTTACCGCACCGGTGGCCGGATTGCTGAGCGCGATGCAGGATGCGCCGGGTGTGGCGCTAACCAGCCTGTCGCGCGACCCCGACGGGATGGTGCGCGCGACCCTGGCCTCGGCCAAGGCCGATGACATCAACATCGTGCTGCTCGCGCTGCAGGCGGCGGGCTTCACGATCACGGCCACCCCATCGCAGGATCCGGGCGGGCGAACGCTGGCGGATATTACGGTGCGGTCATGATGGAACGGATGAAAAGCCTTTGGGCCGAACGCTCGGCGCGTGAACAGGTGATGCTGGGCGTGATGTTCGCGCTGCTGGCGGGCGTGATCCTGTGGTTCGGGGTGGCGATGCCGCTCGACCGCGCGCAGATCGCGGCGCGCGATGACCTACGCGCCGCGACCGACCGCAATGCGGCGGTGCGGGCTGCGGTTAAGCAGTTGAAGGCATTGCCGCGCAATGCGCAGGCGGCAGGGCCAGACGCGCCGATCGACCAGTTGGTTGGCCAGAGCGCGGGCGAGGCGGGATTGACGCTGGAACGGGCGCAAGCGCAAGGGGCGGACCGGATGGATATCGCGATCGCCTCGGTTCGCCCGGTGGCGCTGTTCAGCTGGCTCGCCACGCTGGAAGCGCAAGGCGTGCGCGTCGATACGATGAGCGCGCGGCCTGCGCCTACGGCGGGCAGCGTGTCGGTGCAAGCCGTGCTTGCGCGAGGGAACGGACAATGATGGGCCTGACCCTGTCTCGTCGGATGCGGATCATCCTGCTCGTCACGCTGGCGCTTGGCCTGCTGATCTTCCTGCCAATGCGCGTGGCGCTTGGCCTTGCCGGGCTGGAGCGGCTGGGCGTTGCCGCGCGCGAGGTGCGGGGGACGGTGTGGAGCGGGCGGATCGACCAGTTGATGCTGGGCGAGATGCCGATGGGGAGCGTGCGCGCTGGCCTGTCGCCCATTGCCCTGCTGACCGGGCGTGCGCGATTCGACATAGAGCGGCGCAACGGCCTGGCCGACGATATTGGCGGCGCTTTGACGGTCGGCTTCGGCCGGATCGGCATCGATGATGTGACGGGCGCAGTGCCGCCGGGCCGCACCTTTGCGCCGCTCCCAGTGGGTAGCCTGATGCTGGAGGATGTCAGTGCCTATTTCGCCGGCGATCGCTGCGGCCATGCCGAGGGGCGAGTGCGGGCGCGGATGGCGGGGCAATTCCCCGGTCTCAACCTGACGCAGGGGCTTTCGGGCGTCGTCAGCTGCGATGGCGATGCCTTGCTGCTGCGGCTGGTCAGCCAGTCGGGGATGGAAAAGTTGACGCTGCGCATCTGGCGGTCGGGACGCTATTCTGCTGAAATGCGGGTGGAGACGGCGGATCCGGCACTGGCCGGGGCGCTGGGGCTGGCGGGCTTTGCGGCTGTCGGCAACGGGCAGCTGCTCAAGGTCGACGGCACGCTGTGATCGAGCCGGTTGCGGCGCTGATCGGCGGGCTGGCGGGTGCGATTCTCGGCAGTTTTCTTGCGACGCTGATCTTGCGCTGGCCGCAGGGGCGCAGCGTGATGCGGGGGCGGTCGGCCTGTGACGGGTGCGGGCGAACGCTTGGCGCGCGGGATTTGATACCCTTGGTCAGCGCGATGATGCAGCGCGGGCGATGCCGCAGTTGTGGGGCAGCGATCGACCCTTTGCATGGCCGAGTCGAAGCGGGATGCGCCGTGATTGGCGCGCTGGCGCTGGGGGCGATGCCCAATCTGGGCGGCATCGGCTGGGCTGTGTTCGGATGGTTGCTGCTGACGCTGGCGGTGCTGGACTGGCGGCATTTCTGGCTCCCCGACGCGCTAACGCTGCCGCTGGCCTTTCTAGGCTTCACCATCGGCCTGTGGGCAACCGACGTGGCGCTGGTCGATCGCGCCATTGGTGCAGCGGCGGGCTATGGCGCGCTATTGGCCATTGCGCTTGGCTATCGGGCGGTGCGGGGGCGGGACGGGCTGGGCCTGGGCGATGCCAAGCTGCTGGGCGCGCTCGGCGCATGGATGGGCTGGCAAGCCTTGCCCTTCATCCTGCTGATCGCGTCGGCGACGGGTCTGTTGGTGATGCTGGTGACGGGCCGGGCCAAGGCGGCCGGTGCGCGCGTCCCGCTGGGGACGTTCCTGGCGCTGGCGACAGTGCCGGCCTGGATCATCGTGCAGCGCATCATGTGAGGTAAGTGGTCGGGGAGACAGGATTCGAACCTGCGACATCCTGCTCCCAAAGCAGGCGCGCTACCAGACTGCGCTACTCCCCGACGTCGATGCGCCTTAGCGGCCCAATGTGCGTGCCGTCAATCGACTTACAAACAAAAAGGGCGGACCTGACGGCCCGCCCTTCGGAAATCTCGCTGACGCGAAGATTACATCGCGTTCGCAGCGTTGTTTGCCATCATCGCAGCGTTGTCGGCAGCGTTGGCGGCATTCATGGCATTGTCCGAGGCGTTCATGGCGTTCTCGACGACATTCTCAACCACGGCGTTCGAAGCGTTCGCGGTTTCGTTGGCCGGGGTCTCACCGCAAGCGGCGAGAGCCATCAGGCTGGCCGAAGCGAAAACTACAGCGATCTTCTTCATTGTGTACGGCTCCCATAGCATTTTGCCGCGTCAGCCACTTTATGATGTGACCCTACGCGAGCGACCCGCATTAACGTGTGCGCTGCACAAATCAATGCTTTTCTGCGTCGGTGAAGCGACAGAATCACGCGACGGGGTGTTGTCTACAATAAAAGTTCAGTTAACGCCCATGGATTCTGATGCATTGGCGATAAGGTTCAATGTGACGGCCCAGGCGGCGACGTTTTGGCGCAGTTGCGCGGGGTCCACCTTGTCCAGCGTATCGTCGGGCGTGTGGTGCAGATCAAAATAGCGCGTGCCATCCTGCTGAAGGTCGATGACGGGCACGCCCGCCCGCACCAAAGGCGCGATGTCCGCGCCGCCGCCAGCCTCCTGCTTGCTTGCGCCGATGCCGAGCGGGGCCAGTGCCGCCGCTACGTGCGTCGCCAGCGCTTCATGCCCTTGCGGTAGCTTGAAATCGACGCGCCACACCCGGTCGGCACCAAAGTCCGACTCGATCGCCAGCGCATGTTTTTCCGCGCCATGGGCCTTGAAATAAGCGCGCGCGCCGTCGCCGCCGACTTCCTCTGCGCCCGCCATCAGCACGCGGATGGTGCGGCGGGGCTGGCCTGCTTTCGCGACATGCAGGGCGGATGCCGCCGCAATGGCGCAGCCGCTGGCATCATCGATAGCGCCCGTGCCCTGGTCCCAGCTGTCGAGGTGACAGGCCGCGACGACGACGCCTGCCGCCGGATCGCTGCCGGGAATTTCCGCGATGACATTGCCCGACGGCTGATCCTTGAGCATCTTCGATGTCAGAGTGAGGTGGAGCTTGACCGGTTGTCCGCGCGCAATGACGCGGGCGAGTTGTTCGGCATCGGGTACGGAGAGCGCTGCGGCCGGGATCGGCGTGACGCCATCGGCCCACATTTGGACGCCGGTGTGCGGCATGCGGTGATGGTCGGTGCCGATCGAGCGGATGAGGATGCCGATCGCGCCCTTCTTCGCCGCGATGCTCGGCCCCTGCCGACGCGCTGCGCCGAAATAGCCGTAGGAGGAGCCGTCCTGCGTTGCTTCCATACCATGGCTGACGAAGGCGATCTTGCCCTTCAGGCTCGCATCGGGGGCCGCTTCCAGATCGGCGAGGGTCGGGAAATAGACGACTTCGCCGGTAATCCCCTTGTCCGTGGTCGATCCGCTATTGCCCAGCGCCGCCAGCACCAGATTTTGCGGGAAGGGCGAGAGGATCTTCGCTTCGTCATGGCCGCGCACCCACACTGGCATGGTATAGGGTTCGGCCCGCACATTGCTGAACCCCAGCGCCTTGAGCTTGGCCACCGCCCAGTCACGCGCGCGCGCCTCCTGCGGCGTGCCAGCCGGGCGTGGCCCGACTTCGGTGGTCAGCCCTTCGGTAAAGTCCCAGGCGACGTCGTCCTTGAGCGCCGCCTCGCGAATCGCGGCGCTGTCTGCTGGGGCAGCGAAGGAGAGGGTGGGGGTGAAAGCGCTGCCAAGGAGGAGGGCGGCCAGCGTGCCCGATCGGATTTTCTGCATGGATGGGAGCGTAGCGAGCGATCACCCATTTGCCAATGCGTCCCGCCTCCGCTAACTCCGCGCCAAATCCTTTCTCTGTCTTTATTCGGAGCTGCAGAACCCATGTCCGCCTCCTCGCAATATGCCTATGTCATGAAGAGCATGACAAAGACCTTCCCCGGCGCGCCCAAGCCGGTGTTGAGCAACATCAACCTGCAATTTTATCGCGGGTCCAAGATCGGCATCGTCGGGCCGAACGGCGCGGGTAAATCGACCCTGATCAAGATCATGGCCGGGATCGACACGGATTTTTCGGGTGAAGCGTGGCCGGGCGAGAATATCACGGTCGGCTATCTGGCGCAGGAGCCGCAGCTCGACCCCAACAAGAATGTCCTGGAAAACGTCAAGGACGGTGCCCGCGAGATTGCGGACAAGATGGATCGCTTCAACGAGATCAGCAACATCATGGCCGATCCGCCAGAAGACGTCGATTTCGACGCGCTGATGGAGGAAATGGGCACGTTGCAGGAGCAGATCGACGCGGTCGATGGCTGGACGCTCGACAATCAGCTTGAGATCGCGATGGAAGCGCTGCGCTGTCCGCCGTCCGACCTGTCGGTCGAAAATCTGTCGGGCGGTGAAAAGCGCCGGATCGCGCTGACCCGGCTGCTGATCCAGAAGCCCGACATTCTCCTGCTGGACGAACCGACCAACCATCTCGACGCCGAAAGCGTCACCTGGCTCGAAAATCACCTGAAGGAATATGCGGGCGCGGTGCTGATGATCACCCATGACCGCTACTTCCTCGACAATGTCGTGGGCTGGATCCTCGAACTCGATCGCGGCAAATATTTCCCCTACGAAGGCAACTACTCCACCTATCTGGAGAAGAAGGCCAAGCGTCTGGAGCAGGAGGACCGCGAGGCCACCGGCCGCCAGAAGGCGATCAACGACGAGCTGGAGTGGATCCGGGCAGGGACCAAGGGGCGTCAGACCAAGTCCAAGGCGCGTATCAAGAAGTTCGAGGAACTTGTCGCAGGCCAGAACAACCGCTCGCCCGGCAAGGCACAGATCGTCATCCAGGTGCCGGAGCGTCTGGGCGGCAAGGTCATCGAGTTCAAGGGTATCAGCAAGGCCTATGGCGACAAGCTGTTGTTCGAAGACCTGTCCTTCCTGCTGCCGCCGGGCGGCATCGTCGGCGTGATCGGGCCGAACGGCGCGGGTAAATCCACGCTGTTCAAGATCATCACGGGCCAGGAGACGCCCGATAGCGGCGAAGTCGATATCGGTACGACCGTGCGGCTGGGCTATGTCGACCAGAGCCGTGATCATCTCGACCCAAGCAAGAATGTCTGGGAGGAAATTTCCGACGGCCTCGATTATGTGAAGGTCAACGGCCATGACATGTCGACGCGCGCCTATGTCGGTGCCTTCAACTTCAAGGGGCAGGACCAGCAGAAGAATGTCGGCAAGCTGTCGGGCGGTGAGCGCAACCGCGTCCACATCGCCAAGATGTTGAAAAAGGGCGGCAACGTGCTGCTGCTCGATGAACCGACCAACGATCTCGACATCGAAACGCTGGGCGCGCTGGAAGAGGCGATCGAAAATTTCGCGGGCTGCGCCGTGGTCATCAGCCATGACCGCTTCTTCCTCGATCGCTTGGCCACCCACATCCTTGCGTTCGAAGGCGACAGCCATGTCGAATGGTTCGAAGGCAATTTCGAAGCCTATGAAGAGGATAAGCGCCGCCGTCTGGGCGATGCGGCCGATCGGCCCACGCGCCTCGCCTATAAGAAGCTGACCCGATAATCGCGCATCACGGATTTTTGACGATGACCAACTCTACCCCTCCGTTCCGCGCCGATCATGTCGGCTCGTTGCTGCGGCCCGCTGCCGTTACCGCTGCCCGAAAGGCGTTTTTCGAAGAGGGCAGCATCTCCCGCGCGGAATTGACCGCGATCGAAGATGCCGGGATCGTCGAAGCGGTTAGGATGCAGGAATCCGTTGGCCTGAAAGTCGTGACCGACGGCGAAATTCGCCGGTCCTTTTGGCATTATGATTTTATGGGCGGGCTGACTGGCTTTGACCTGGAACAGCGTGACCCCGAAGACGGTGCGCAATTCCATGGCGTCAAATTGCGGCCGACCTTTCCGGTCATCACGGGCAAGCTGGAATTCCCTGCGGACCATCCGATGCTCGACCATTTCCGGTTCCTGGCGAAAACAACCAGCGTAACGCCAAAGATTTCGATTCCCGGCCCAAGCTGCTGCCATTTTCGCACCGCGAAGGAGGATATTCGCGTCCCCGAATATGCTGATCTCGGTGCGCTATTTGCGGACCTGTCCGCAACCTATGCCAAGGCGGTCCAGGCTTTTTATGACGCGGGTTGCCGCTATTTGCAGATGGACGATATCTTCTTCGCCTATCTCTGCGACCCCAAGCATCGGGCGCAGAAGGTCGCCGAAGGCATCGATCCCGACTGGCTGATCACGGCCTATGCCCGCATGATGCAGGATGCGATCAAGGATCGTCCCACCGACATGCTGATCGGGATGCATATGTGCCGCGGCAATTTCCGCTCCACCTGGGCCGCCGAAGGGGCCTATGATCTGGCGGCGGACGCCATCTTCAATCAGACCGGCGTCGATCTGTTCTTCATGGAATATGATAGCGAGCGGGCCGGTGGTCTGGAGCCGCTGCGCTTCCTGGCCAAGGGCAAGCAGCGGGTCTATCCCGGCTTCATCACGACGAAGGTGCCCGATCTGGAGCCGATCGACGGCTTGAAGCGGCAGATTGAGGAAGCGGCGAAATATGCCGACATCGACCAGCTCGGCATCGCGCCCCAATGTGGCTTTGCCTCCACCGAAGAGGGCAACGCGATCACGCCGGATGAGCAGCGAGCGAAGCTCGAACTCGTCGTACAGACGGCGCAAGCCATCTGGGGCGAAGCCTGATTCCATTGCGGTTGCAACATTTGCAACCGCAGACCATCGCTTTGCACTTGTTATGATACCGCTATCAATGCAGGAAGACGGTGCCTTTCAGGCATCCTCTCCTAAAACTTTACGGGCCGGTCTTTGCGAAGACCGGCCCTTTTTTTGTGATCGTCGGTAGCGTCGCGGCTTTCCGTCGGGCGGATCAATTGACCCGCTTGATCCAGACCTGCCCGCCTTCGCGCGTTTCCGAGATGAAATTGGGGATGTCCTGCACCAGGTCGGACAGGCGCTTATAGCCATAATTGCGCACGTCGAAGCTGGAGCGGTTGCCGGCCAATTGGCCGACTGATCCCAGTCGCACGAAGCCGCGTTCGTCGCGGGTGACCGATCCATAGGCATCGATGAGCAATTTGATGACTTCCTCGTCCACGGCCTTCTTCGCTACCGGGGCGGGTGGCGCGGCTTTGGCCGGGCTGGCTTTCGCAGGCGTGCTTTTTTCTGTCGCTGGCGGTGACTTGGCGGCGGTTGCTGTCACTTTCTTCGCGACCGGCTTGGTCAACGGCACTTCGGCTGCGGCCAGCGCTGCGACGTCGATGAAGCGGGTGCAGGCGCGACGGAAGCCTTCGGGCGTCTGAACCGAGCCAAAGCCATAGACCGGAATACCCTGCTGCCGGATGCGGGTGACGAGCGGGGTGAAGTCGCTGTCGCTCGACATCAGGCCAAAGCCATCGACCCGGCCCGACGCCATCAGGTCCATCGCGTCGATCGTCATCTTCATATCGGTGGCGTTCTTGCCTTTGGTCAGGTCGAACTGCTGCTGCGGCTCGATCGCCTGCGCGACCGAGAGCGCGGCCCAAGTCTTGAGCGTGGTCTTGCTCCAATTGCCATAGGCGCGGCGGATGTTGACCGTGCCGAGTTCGGCCAAGACGGTCATCACCGGATCGAAATGCGCAGCGGACGCATTGTCGGCATCTATCAGCAGGGCGATATTGCCGCTGCCATCGCGTGTCGACGCCATATCAGTCCTTTCAGGCGGGCGAGAAAATGCCGCTTTGCTCGTCCATGACGTGCAACTGGCCATCGGCAATGGCGAAGAAGGCACCGACGAGTTTCAATTCGCCCTTGCGCTCCTTGGAGCGGACGCAGGGGAAGGTGCGCAGGTTGGCGAGGCTGACCTTGACCGCTTCCTGCTCCATCGCCCGTTCGACTGCGTCGCTACGTTCGTCGCCATGGGCAGCAATCACCGTCTCGCGTGCATCGTCGAGCAGTTCGATCCAGGCATGGATAAATCCGCCGTCGCCCGGTTCCGCGTCTTTCAGATCATGGCTGAGCGCAGCCTTGCAGCCGCCGCATTTGCCATGGCCCATGACCACGATCTCGCCCACTTTCAGCACCTGCACAGCAAATTCCAGCGCCGCCGACACGCCGTGATGGCCCGGCGTCGTTTCGAACGGGGGCACGAGGGCAGCGACGTTGCGGACGACGAAGATTTCGCCGGGGCTGCTGTCGAAAATCTGGGTCGGATCGACCCGGCTGTCGGAACAGGCGATCACCATGACGCGGGGGCTTTGCCCTTCGTTCAATTCATCCCATCGGCCGCGCTGTTGCGCCCATCCGGTTTCACGGAAGCGGCGATAGCCTGCGAGCATGTCGGTAAAGTCGGTCATGCGACGGGGTGTGCCCGACAATATCAGCACTGGCAAGACCGGCCCTGCATCGCTATCTGGGGCCAATGAACGACATTGCCCCCATCCCCGTGCCCGGCCAGCCGGAGCGTATGCGCAAGCCCGACTGGATCCGCGTCAAGGCACCGACCAGCCCCGCCTATCATGAGACGCGCAAGCTGATGCGGGACAAGGGGCTGGCGACGGTGTGCGAGGAAGCGGCCTGTCCCAATATCGGCGAATGCTGGTCGAAGAAACATGCGACCGTCATGATCCTGGGCGATGTCTGCACGCGGGCCTGCGCCTTCTGCAACGTCAAGACGGGGATGCCGCGCAAGGTCGATGTCAACGAGCCGCAGAATCTGGCCGATGCGTCGGCGGAGATGGGGCTGGAGCATATCGTCATCACCTCGGTCGATCGCGATGATTTGCCCGATGGCGGCGCGTCGCAATTCGTCAAGGTGATCGAGGCGCTGCGCCGGACGACGCCCAACACGACGATCGAGATACTGACCCCTGACTTCCGCAACAAGCATGAGCGGGCGGTCGAAATGATCGTCGCCGCGCGGCCGGACGTCTATAACCATAATCTGGAGACGGTGCCGCGTCTCTATCCGACCATCCGGCCTGGTGCGCGCTATTATGCGTCGCTGCGGCTGTTGGAGTCGGTCAAGCGGCTCGATCCGTCGATCTTTACCAAGTCGGGCATCATGTTGGGCTTGGGCGAAGAGCGGCTGGAAGTGCATCAGGTGATGGACGATATGCGGTCGGCCGACATCGATTTCCTGACGATGGGCCAATATCTGCAGCCCACGCCCAAACATACCAAGGTGATGGAGTTCGTCACCCCGGCGGCGTTCAACAGCTATGCCGCAATCGCGCGGGCCAAGGGCTTCCTGCAGGTCGCGTCCAGCCCGCTCACCCGGTCGAGCTATCATGCCGGCGAGGATTTCGCGCAGATGCGCGCGGCGCGGGAAGCCAAGCTGGCCAAAGCGGCTGTGAAGGCCTGAGTTCTCAATGCCCAAGCATAGCGAAACCCGCCATCTGCCCTACACGCCGACCCAGATGTTCGACCTGGTGTCCAATGTCGCGGCCTATCCTGAATTTCTGCCCTGGGTCAGTGCGATCCGTGTCCGATCGGACAGCGAAGCGGACATGGTTGCCGACATGATCGTGGGCTTCAAGGGGATCAAGGAAAGCTTCACGTCGCGCGTTCACAAGCATCGCCCCGACCATGTCCGGGTCGATTATCTGGACGGTCCGCTCAAGCATCTGCACAATGAATGGCGCTTTCGCGACGACGGGCAGGGCGGGGTGCTGGTGGATTTCGAGGTCGAATTCGAGTTCAAGAACCGCTTGTTCGAAATGCTTGCGGGCCAGGTGTTCGACCGGGCGCTGCGCAAGATGATCGGTGCGTTCGAAACCCGCGCTGCCGCGCTTTATGGTGCCGAGGGTTCGGGAAGCAGCAGTTCGAGCGCGCATAGCGCCGCCTGAAGCCGGACGCCGCCCCGGCCGGTATCGCCGAAATGCCGCATGTCGGCGACGACCTTGTCCGCCGACGCGCCGCGTTCGGCGCGGGCGAAGACGACCGTGCCGACCGGTTTCTGTTCGGTGCCGCCGCCCGGCCCTGCGATCCCGGTGATGGCGACGGCGACATGGGCGTGGCTTTGTTTGAGCGCGCCTTGGGCCATGGCCCAGGCAGTGGCGATCGAGACAGCGCCGAAGGTTTCCAGCACATCCTGAGACACTTTGAGAAGTTCGACCTTCATGTCGTTGGAATAGGTGATGAAACCGGCTTCGAACACGTCGGATGATCCGGCGATCTCTGTGAGCGCGGCTGATACCAGCCCGCCGGTGCAGCTTTCCGCCACGGCAATGGTGCGGCCTGCACGTCGGTTGGCGATGATGACGCGCTCGGCGAGTTCGACGAGGGCTGTGGGGAGGATGTTGTCGGGCATGATGTCAGGATAGCGCGGGAAGGGAGAGGGTGGCAACCGCCTGCGCCGCAATACCTTCGCGCCGCCCGGCAAAGCCCAGCCGCTCGGTGGTGGTCGCTTTGACGCTGATGCGATCGATGGGCACCGCGAGAATGGTGGCGATGCGGGCGCGCATGGCGTCGCGATGTGGGCCGATCTTGGGCGCTTCGCAGATGATGGTCAGGTCGACATGATCGATCCGCCCGCAGCGCGCCGTCACCCGATCGCCCGCATAGGCGAGGAAACGATCGGACGACGCGCCGCGCCATTGCGCGTCGGAAGGCGGGAAATGGCTGCCGATATCGCCTTCCGCCAGCGCGCCGAGCAGGGCATCGACGATGGCGTGGAGCGCGACGTCGGCGTCGCTATGGCCTGCAAGGCCGCGATCATGCGGGACCAGCACGCCGCCCAGCCATAATAATTCGTCCGCTGCGAGACGGTGGACATCATAGCCCATGCCGACGCGAACGGTCATGGTGGGCGCGAGCCGGGCTTCGGCGCGGGTAAAATCCAGGGGATAGGTCAATTTTTCCAGTCCTTCATCGCCATCCACCAGGATGACGTCATGGCCCGCGGCGCGGAGAATCTGTGCGTCGTCCGTGGCTTCGCGGGCGATGTCCCAACTCCGGTGCGCCGCGAGAATCGTGTCGAAGCGGAACGCCTGGGGTGTCTGCACCCGGAACAGTCCGTCGCGGGACACGCCATCGGCCATGCGTCCGTCCATTCCGCGCACCAGCGTATCGGCAACCGGCAATATGGGGATCGCGCCGTCTGCCTCGCCTAGCGCGCCGAGCAGTCGGTCGATCACGGCACCCGGCAGGAACGGGCGTGCAGCGTCATGGATCAAAATCCGCGCTGCGCCACCTGTTGCCGCAATCGACTCCAGCCCGGCGCGCACGGAGCCGCGGCGGCTGTCAGCGCCTTCGATGAAGGAGGCCGCGCGATCGCCGAGCAACTTGCGGGCCGTGTCTTTCTGCCCTCCGCCCAGCACGATATGGATCGCATCGATCCCGCCATGCGCTGCCAGCGCATCATAGGCATGGGCCAGCACGGCCTTGCTCGCGACCAGGCGAAATTGCTTGGGTGTGTCGCCACCGGCCCGGTTGCCCTGGCCCGCCGCGACGAGCAGGGCGACAGTCTTGCTATTGTCTATCATGGCGCCAGCGCATAGCCGAGTGCCGGGAGGGCCGCCAGACCCCATCCCTTGCCGACCCTTCCCATTTCGGCTATGGCCTGCCTGTTTTTTAGGCAGTAGCATCAGAGTTTATGTCCAGGCTTTCCCCCATCTCCATCGGTCCGGTCACCATCGCCACGCCGGTCGTTCTTGCGCCGATGACGGGCGTGACCGACATGCCGTTCCGCACGCTGGTCCGTCGCTATGGCTGCGGCCTCAACGTGACCGAGATGATTGCGACCGCCGCGATGATCCGCGAGACGCGTCAGTCGCTGCAGAAAGCGGCCTGGCATCCGCTGGAAGAGCCGGTGTCGATGCAATTGGCCGGTTGTTCGCCGACCGAAATGGCCGAAGCCGCCAAGCTGAATGCCGATCGTGGGGCGGCGATCATCGACATCAATATGGGCTGCCCGGTCAAGAAGGTCGTCAATGGCGATGCGGGCAGCGCGCTGATGCGCGACCTGCCGCTGGCCGCTGCGCTGATCAAGGCGACGGTCGAGGCGGTGGATGTGCCGGTGACCGTCAAGATGCGGATGGGCTGGGACCATAGCAGCCTCAATGCACCAGAACTCGCGCATATCGCCGAGGATCTGGGCGCGAAGCTTATCACTGTTCATGGCCGGACCCGGTGCCAGATGTACAAGGGCAGCGCCGATTGGGGCTTTATTCGCTCCGTTAAGGAGGCGGTGAAGCTGCCCGTGATCGCCAATGGCGACATTTGTTCGATCGAGGATGCCGACATGGCGCTGGCGCAGAGCGGCGCGGATGGCGTGATGATCGGTCGGGGTGCCTATGGTCGTCCCTGGCTGATCGGACAGGTCATGGCCTGGCTGGAGCGGGGCGAGCGTATTCCCGATCCCACGCTGGAGGAACAATATCACGCGATCATAGGCCATTATAAGGCAATGCTCGACCATTATGACAACCATACCGGCGTTAATATGGCGCGCAAGCATATCGGCTGGTACACCAAGGGGCTGACCGGATCGGCCGAGTTCCGCCATGCCGTGAACCAGGAACCCGACGCCGCCAAGGTGCTCGACATGCTCGCTGGTTTCTATGAGCCGTTGATCGCCAGCGGTGCGGATGCCACCGCCATGCGTCAGGCGGCATGACCGTTGCCATGACGGTCGTCCCGCCGCTTCGCATGCAGCAGGACGGACCATCGCTCAGCGACCAGATGACGGCCTTGCCGGTCGCGACCCTGTTGGTGCGGCCGGACAACAGCATTGCCGAAGCCAATGTCAGTGCCGAGACGTTGCTCAACATGGCGCGGTCGGCGATCATCGGCAGCGATGTGGCGCGGACGATCCGTATCGCGGAGGCAGGGGCGCGTTTCGATATCTGGCACAGCAACAAGCCGATCGCCGCCTATGACATCAAGGTCCATGCCGGGCGCACCGCCGAGATGGAGGTCGACCTGATGATCTCCCCGATCATCGATCATGAGGGATGGCGGGTCGTGTCGCTCCATGCGCAGAGTCAGGCGCGCAAGATCGGCCATCGCGGCACGTCGGGGGGCGCGCGGTCGGCCATGGGCGCGGCGGCGATCCTGGCGCATGAGATCAAGAACCCGCTATCGGGTATTAGGGGCGCTGCGCAACTGCTTGAATCGGGGCAGGATGGCCGTGACAGTGCCTTGACCCAGCTCATCTGCAACGAGGTCGATCGCATCGCGGCGCTGATCGACCGGATGCAGGATTTCACGACCGACCGGACGCTGGAATGCCGCCCCGGCAATATCTATCCATTGATCGACCGGGCGGCGGGGATAGCGTCGGCGGGATTTGCCAGAAACGTAAAGATCATAAAACATTATGATCCATCCTTGCCATTCGCCAACATCAATGAAGATGCTCTGGTGCAGGTGATGATCAACCTGCTGAAGAATTCGGCCGAGGCGCTGGATCAGGTCGAAAATCCCAGTATCCGCGTGGAGACGGCCTTTCGCCATGGCGTGTCCGTGGTGATGGGCGGGGGCAAGGGGAGTGCGGTCCTGCCGATCGAGATCGTCGTGGTGGACAATGGACCGGGGGTTCCCGAACATATTCTGGATCATTTGTTCAATCCCTTCATCACGGGAAAACGGGACGGGCAGGGGCTGGGGCTGGCGCTGGTCGACAAGCTGGTCCGCGACATGAGCGGCTTCGTCCAATATTCGCGCGATGCGCAGGCGGGCGAATCGACGTTCCGTATCCTCCTGCCGATGGGCATGGGCTGATGGCGGCGACGGGGTCCGTTCTGGTTGTCGATGACGATCCCGCCATCTGCGTGGTAGTGGGCGAGGCGCTGCGGCGGCAGGGGCATAAGGTGAAGACCGCCGCATCGATCCGCGAGCGGGCGGCGCTGATGGAGAGTTTTCGGCCCGATATCCTCATCACGGACGTCATGCTGCCCGATGGCGATGGGCTGGAGGGGGTGGCGGACATCATTGCCAGTCGCCCGGACCTGAATGTCATCATCCTGTCGGCGCAGAACACACTCAACACCGCGATCCGCGCGACCGAAAAGGGTGCGTTCGAATATCTGCCCAAGCCGTTCGACCTTAACGAACTGACCCGTGCCGTCGCCGATGCGCTGGGCACGCGGGAGAGCGCGACGGAGGAGGAGGGCGATGGCGGCCTGCCGCATGACGGCCTGCCGCTGGTCGGCCGGTCGCCCGCGATGCAGGAAGTCTATCGGACCATCGCGCGGGTGCTTTCCAACGACCTGTCGATCCTGGTGCTGGGCGAGTCGGGCACGGGCAAGGAGTTGGTGGCCGAGGCGATCCATAGCCTGGGTCAACGGCGCACGCGGCCGTTCATCGCGATCAATATGGCGGCGATTCCGCGCGAGCTGATCGAAGCGGAATTGTTCGGTTATGAGAAGGGGGCGTTCACCGGCGCCCATGCTCGCACCGCCGGCAAGTTCGAGCAGGCGCAGGGCGGCACATTGTTTCTCGACGAGATTGGCGACATGCCGATGGAGGCGCAGACGCGGTTGCTGCGCGTCCTGCAATCGGGCGAGGTGACGACAGTGGGCGGGTCCAAGCCGGTGCGGGTCAATGTCCGCATCATCGCCGCGACCAACAAGGATCTGCCGCCGCTGATCGAGGAAAATCGCTTTCGGCAGGATCTCTATTACCGGCTGAACGTCGTGCCGATCGCATTGCCCGCGCTGCGGGAGCGGCGCGATGATGTGATCCTGCTGGCGCGTCATTTTCTGGAGCGGGCGGCGCAGGAAGGCCTGCCGCGCAAGACGCTGGCGGACGATGCGGCGCAATTGCTGATGGCCTATCACTGGCCCGGCAATGTGCGCGAATTGCAGAATATGATGCAGCGCCTGTCGGTGCTAAGCCGGGAAAATGTCATCACCGCGGATATCCTGCGCAACATGCTGCCGATGGATGCGGTGCCCGCCGATTATGCCGCGCCTGCCGATCATCTCGCCCACGCCGTGCGCGATTGGGCCAAGCGGCAATTGGGCATAGGCCTCGGGCAGGCCAATCGCAGCCTACATGATGATCTGCTGGCGGTGATCGAGCCGATCCTGTTGCAAGAGGTGCTGTCGAGCGTCGATGGCAATCAGATTCGCGCCGCCGGACTGCTGGGGATCAATCGCAATACGCTGCGCAAGAAACTGACCGATTATGGTCTGGACCCGCTCCAGCTCCGCCTTGCCGACTAATCTGCATCAGCGGCATTTTCGGGACGAACCGACGGGCGATATCGACCAGCGACAGGTTTTGGCCCAAATACTGTGTTTGATCGGGCACGGGGTTGTTGTAACAAAGCCACTATGAGCGGCGCGACCACATTTTCCCGGCGGGCATCGACATGGCGCCGACGATTGCCGCCTTTCCTGCGGCATGGACGGTTGGCGGCGCTGGTAGAGGGCGTAACGCTCGCCCTGTTCCTGGGCGTTGCGGTGCTGACCTATCAATTGTTGGCGGGGGGGAGTGCGCCGTCGGGCGACCTGCTGACCCCGCCGATTATCGCGCTGTTGCTGGTCGCCAATCTGGTGCCCGCGATCGCGCTGCTGATGCTGTTGGGGCGGCGCGTGGCCAAGCGGCGCGCGGCGCAATCAGCGATCGGCAGCGATGGGCAGTTGCATGTCCGGCTGGTCGCCATCTTCTCGATCGCGGCGAGCGTGCCGATGCTGCTGGTCGTGATCTTCGCGTCCCTGCTGTTCCAATATGGCGTGCAATTCTGGGCGTCGGACAGCGCGCGCGGGATGCTGCAGAATGCGAGCGACCTGGCGCGCGGCTATTATGAGCAGAATCTGCGCGAGGTCAGCGATGAAACCGTCACTATGGCGGACGATCTGCGCGACTATCTGACCCAGTCCGATGTCTCCAGCCCGCGCTTTGCCGAGGGGTTCATCTTCCAGGTGGTGACGCGCAAACTGAACCGTGCGTCGATCATCGAGGTCGGCAAGGATGGCGTGGCGCGGACGGCCGCGACGGTCGAACCGGACAATCGCCCCGCATCCGAGATATTGACGCCGGAAGTCACCAAGCGGCTGGCGGCGGGCGAAAATGTCGTGGTGCAGGCGCGGCAGAATCAGATCGAGGCGGTGACGCTGCTCTATCCGGGGTCGAAAATCTATCTCTACGTCACGCGCAATGCGGGCAGTTCATCCTTCTCCAATGCGGAGCGGGCGAAGACGGTGATCGCGGACTATGACCTGTTCGCGGCGCAATCGCGCGCGTTGCAGTTGCGGTTCAACATCGCCTTGTTCGTGGGGTCGCTGCTGCTGGTCGGCATTGCCGTCTATATCGCGCTGGCGGTGGCCGACTGGATGGTGCGGCCGGTCAATGAGCTGGTGACGGCGGCGCGGCGGATCACGGCGGGCGACTTGTCGGCGCGCGTTACCAGCCTGCAGAGCCGCGATGAGATCGGCACGCTGGCAGCGGCGTTCAACCGGATGACACAGCGGCTGGAAGCGCAGACCGGCACGCTGGTGGGCGCGAACAGCCAGTTGGACGAGCGGCGCGCCTTTATCGAAGCGATCCTGTCCGGCGTCAGCGCGGGCGTGTTGTCGGTGGATCGTGACGGCGAAATCCAGTTGCTCAACCGGTCGGCCGCCGCAATTTTGGTGGAGGAGGGCGACGATCCGGTCGGTCGGACATTGGCCGAGATCGCGCCGGAATTGGCGGAGTTCATTGCGTCGGGCGATGGCGCGGGCATCGTGCAGGTGCGCGCGCATGGCGACCTACGCACGCTGGCGGTCAAGCGGTCCGAGGATGCGTCGCGCCATATTTTGACGTTCGATGACATCACCCAGCAATTGTCGGATCAGCGGCGCGCCGCCTGGTCCGATGTCGCGCGCCGGATCGCGCATGAAATCAAGAACCCGCTGACGCCGATCCAACTGGCCGCCGAGCGACTCCAGCGCCGCTATGCCGAGGAAATCACCAGCGACCGGCCGACCTTCACCCGGCTGACCAGCACGATCGTTCGGCAAGTGGGCGATCTACGCCGGATCGTGGATGAATTCTCGTCCTTCGCGCGGATGCCCAAGCCCGTGTTCCGGCGCGAGGCTGTGGCCGATATTGCGCGCCATTCCCTGTTCCTGCACGAAGTCGCGCATCCGGCGATCCGTTTCGAATTCCATACCGATCAACCCGACCTGGAAATGGTGTGCGACCGGCGGCAGTTGGGCCAGGCGCTGACGAACATTGTCAAGAATGCGGTGGAAGCCATTGAACCCAAGCCGGTTCCCGACGATGGCAGTCCGCGTGGCCATGTCCGCATGACGTTGGCGGGCGAGGGCGACGCGTTGATCATCACGGTTAGCGATGACGGCATCGGGCTGCCGCCTGAACGCGATCGCATACTGGAACCCTATATGACGACGCGGACCAAGGGGACGGGTCTGGGCCTGGCCATCGTCAAGAAGATTGTGGAGGAGCATCTGGGGGAAATCCGCTTTGACGATGCGCAAGGTGGCGGTGCGCGCGTGACATTGCGGTTTGCCGCAGGTGCGCTGGAACGACTGGAAGAGGGGCAGGTAATCGCCATGCCCCAGGGTAATTTGACGGGAAAAGTGACGGCCAATGGCGCTTGATATTCTGATAGTCGACGATGAGGAGGATATTCGCGATCTGGTCGCGGGTGTTTTGGAGGATGAGGGCTTTACCGCCCGCACCGCCGGCAATGCCGACGCCGCGATCGAGGCGCTGGACGCGCGCCGCCCCTCGCTCGTCCTGCTCGACGTCTGGTTACAAGGGTCGCGGATGGACGGCCTGGAACTGCTGGACGAGATCAAGCGGCGTGACCCGACCATCCCGGTGCTGATGATTTCGGGGCATGGCAATATCGACACCGCCGTCGCGGCGATCCGCAAGGGCGCAGCCGACTTCATCGAAAAGCCGTTCGAGGCCGACCGGCTGTTACACCTTGTCAGCCGCGCCACCGAGACCGAACGGTTGCGGCGCGAGAATCAGGTGCTGCGCGCCCGTTTCGGGCAGGATGATGAGTTGACCGGCAGTTCCGCGTCGATCAACGGCGTGCGCGCCACGATCAAGAAGGTTGCGGGCACCGGCAGCCGCGTGCTGATTTCGGGTCCGGCGGGCGTCGGTAAAGAGATAGCCGCGCGTATGCTGCATAGCTGGAGCGGGCGGGCCGACTCGCCCTTCATCATCGTCGCCGCCGCGCGCATGGACCCCGACCGGGTCGAAGAGGAATTGTTCGGGCTGGAGGATCAAAGCGGTCTCGTCCGCCCCGGCTTTCTGGAGCAGGCGCATGGCGGCACGCTCTATATCGATGAAGTCGCCGACATGCCGATCACCACGCAGGGCAAGATTTTGCGCGTGCTGACCGACCAGAGTTTTACGCGGGTTGGCGGTCAGCGTCATGTGAAGGTGGATGTACGGGTTATCTCGTCCACGGCGCGCGACCTGGCGGGCGAGATCGAGGAAAGGCGATTCCGTGAAGACCTTTTCTATCGCCTCAATGTCGTGCCGCTGGCCATTCCGCCATTGTCTGAACGGCGCGATGATATTCCACCGCTGGTCGAACATTATCTCGCCCGCTTCGCCGCAGAGCGGCGCGTGCCGCCGCCGGAAATGGCGAGCGATGCGATGGCCGCGCTGCAGGCCAATGAATGGCCCGGCAATGTCCGCCAGTTGCGCAACGTCATCGAACGCACGATGATCCTGGCACCGGGGGATCGGATCGGCCGGATCGAACTCGACATGCTGCCGCCCGAATTGACCAGCGGTGGCGGCGGGGAGGGGATGGGCCAATCCGCGATCATGGGCGCGCCGCTCCGCGAGGCACGCGAGAGTTTCGAGCGCGAGTATTTGCGCATTCAGATCCGCCGTTTTTCGGGCAATATCTCACGCACCGCGACCTTCATCGGCATGGAACGCTCTGCATTGCACCGGAAATTGAAGCTGTTGGGGATAACCGACGACAAGGAATAGACGCGCGCCATTCCCCATGGACGACTGTTCGCAATTGCGATACGGTCGTTGCGCCTCCGACAAGCGGGGCAAGCAAGACACCCTGCTTAAGGGCGCACGAGCGGGTAACGTCCCGCCAAGAATAAAGGACTGGCGACGACCATGGCCGACAAAATGAACAATTTGCAGGATATTTTCCTCAACAGCCTGCGCAAGAGCAAGACCCCGGTGACCATGTTCCTGGTCAAGGGCGTCAAGCTGCAGGGCATCATCACCTGGTTCGACAATTTTTCCGTGCTCTTGCGCCGCGATGGCCAGTCGCAGCTTGTCTACAAGCATGCCATTTCGACCGTCATGCCGGCGCAGCCGATGGACCTGTCCGACCTGCGCAAGGCGAGCGAGGGCAATGGCAAGGCCAAGCTGCTGCAGGAAATCTTCCTGTCCGCCGTCCGTAAATCAGGCAGCCCCGTGACGATGTTCCTGGTTAACGGCGTCATGCTGCAGGGTGAAATCGCTGCGTTCGACCTGTTCTGCATGTTGCTGGAACGCGATGGCATGGTCCAGCTCGTCTACAAGCACGCCATTTCGACGGTCCAGCCGCTCCATGCGCTCGACCTGACCGGCGAGAATGAACAGGACGATTGACCTACTCTGCGCGGAACGCACGCGCCGTCCGCATTTCATCGAATACTAGTCTATGCGCTCCCGCGCAGGCCTTTGCCCCGTTCCTTTGTTGGACCGGGTAATTGTCTGTTCGGGAGCGTCCTGTGTTTTGAGGCGTTACACTTCCATGGCCATATTCAATCGCGATTCCGAAGATGAAGTGGCGCGCGGCGCGCGCGCTGTCGTCGTTCATGCCGAAACCCATGGCGGTGATCGGCGCGACAGCGACGCCCGGCTGGAGGAAGCGCGCGGGCTGGCCTTGGCGATCGGCATCGATGTGCGCGCGGCGCAGGCATTCCGGGTGCGCGATCGCAAGCCCGCCACCTTGTTCGGCAGCGGTCAGGTCGATCAGATCGCTACACTGGCGCGGCAGGAAGAGGCCGACCTCATCATCGTCGATAATAGCCTGTCTCCCGTGCAGCAGAGCAACCTCGAAAAGGCGTGCGAGGCCAAGGTCATCGACCGAACCGGGCTGATCCTGGAAATCTTTGGCGAACGCGCCGCGACCAATGAAGGGCGGCTGCAGGTCGAGCTGGCGCATCTCGATTATCAGGCCGGGCGCCTGGTGCGCAGCTGGACCCATTTGGAGCGGCAGCGCGGCGGCTTCGGCTTTCTGGGCGGTCCGGGCGAAACCCAGATCGAGGCGGATCGGCGCATGATCCGCGATCGCATGGCGAAGATCCGCAAGGAACTCGATCAAGTCACGCGCACGCGCGGGCTGCATCGCGCCCGGCGGCAGCGCGCACCCTGGCCGGTGATTGCGCTGGTGGGCTATACCAATGCGGGCAAATCGACGCTGTTCAACCGGATGACCGGCGCGGATGTCATGGCGCAGGATTTGCTGTTCGCCACGCTTGATCCCACGATGCGCCAGATTGCGCTGCCCGGCCTCGACAAGGCGATCCTGTCCGACACGGTGGGTTTCGTCTCCGATCTGCCGACCCAGTTGATCGCGGCGTTCCGCGCCACGTTGGAAGAAGTGCTGTCGGCCGACCTGATCGTGCATGTTCGCGATATTGCCCATCCCGACAGCGATGCGCAGCGCGACGATGTGCTGGATGTGCTTGGCGAACTGGGCGTTGCGGGCGAAGCCGCGCTGGAGCGGGCTGAGGGTGAACCGCCCGCGCCATTGATTATCGAGGCTTGGAACAAGCTTGATTTGCTGGACGCCGACGCCGCTGTGTTGGCGCGCGAAACAGCAGCGCGGCGCGATGATGTGGCCATCTTGTCGGCGCTGACCGGGGAGGGGGTAGAGCAGCTTCAACGCATGATCAGCGACCATATGACCACGGGCGCGAAGGTCTATGGCCTGCGCATCCCGGTGTCGGATGGCGCGGCGATGGCCTGGCTGCATGAACATGGCGAAGTGCTGTCCACGGACGTCGAAGAGGAGGAGAGCCGCGTCGAGGTGCGGCTGTCCGATGCAGCCTTTGCGCGGTTCGGGAAGCGCGGGGAAGCCTAAGCGCTTAGGGCCTTTTCTCCTGCCGCTTGGCCTGCTGCCATAGCTCTTCCTTCGCTTCCAGCGAGAGGGCGGCGAAGTCGGCGCCAGCCTGCTGCTCCATCGCGCGGAAGCGGCGATCGAATTTTGCATTGCCTGCGCGCAGAGCGGCTTCCGGGTCGACCTTCAGATGGCGTGCGAGGTTGACGACGGCGAACAACAGGTCGCCGACTTCCTCGGTGCGCTCAGCCTGCGTGGTCGCAGCGCGGACTTCGTCCAGTTCCTCCACGATCTTGTCGATGGCGCCGGCCGTATCGGGCCAGTCGAAGCCGGTACGGGCGGCGCGCTTCTGCAGCTTTTCAGCGCGAAGCAGCGCGGGCAGGGCGTTCGCCACACCGGCAAGCGCGCTGGGGTCCGGTTCCTTTTCGGCCCGTTCGGCGGCTTTGATCGCCTCCCATTGGGCATGGCCGTCTTCGCGCCGTGCGTTTTGTCCGAAGACATGGGGATGCCGCCGGGTCATCTTTTGGGTGATGCCGTCGATCACATCCTGCAGATTGAAGTGACCGGCCTGTTCGGCCATGCGGCTGTGAAAGGCCACCTGGAGCAGAAGGTCGCCAAGTTCATCGCAAAGCGCCGCCATATCGTTGCGCTCGATGGCGTCGGCGACTTCATAGGCTTCCTCGATCGTATAGGGCGCGATCGAGCCGAAATCCTGCGCGATGTCCCATGGGCAGCCCGTGTCGGGATCGCGTAGCCGCGCCATGACGGTGGCAAGCGGCATGATGTCGGCGGGACTGCCTTTGGACATGGGCGGTTCCGGCTGTTGGAGAGGCTGATCCAGCCGATAGGGCGTGTGCCGGGCTATGGCCAGCCCCGATCATTGTTCCTGCCATTTAGAGAAGTCACAATTTCTGCCATATAGAAATGTCACACGTTGAGGAAAGCAGGGGCTGCGTGGAGCCCTCGGGATAG
>Ga0156326_147_pt4 | contig 48697 bp, 50 predicted proteins | sample RifCSPlowO2_12_FD_107974 | JGI IMG/M metagenome (GOLD analysis project Ga0156326, IMG submission 107974) | Sphingomonadales bacterium RIFCSPLOWO2_12_FULL_63_15 | reverse complement strand
CCATCGATCTTGGCGCCATCGGCTTCGATGCCGTCAAGCACCTCGTCCTGTGCCGGATCGAACGCGTACCGCCCAGGCTGGACCTGGACGTCTATCCCTTCCTGCCACGCACCACGGTCGAGAAGACCTTTGCCAGAGCCTATCTGAGCCTGCTCTCCGACCGGCAGGAGGCCGCATGAGCGATCAGGCCCCGGAGATCCTTCTCGCTCACCATCTCAAGGCGCTCAAGCTGCCTACGTGCCTGCGTGAGCATCACAAGCTCGCGCGGCAATGTGCCGCTGAAGGCGTCGATCATATCCGCTTCCTCGCCCGCCTCGTCGAGATGGAAATGATCGACAGGGAGCGTCGCATGGTCGAGCGGCGCATCAAGGCCGCGCGCTTCCCCGCCGTCAAAAGCCTCGACAGCTTCGACTTCGCCGCCATCCCCAGGCTCAACAAGATGCAGGTGCTCGAGATGGCGCGCTGCGAGTGGATCGAGCGGCGTGAGAACGCCATCGCTCTGGGGCCATCAGGCACCGGAAAGACGCACGTAGCGTTGGGGCTCGGACTGGCAGCATGCCAGAAAGGACTGTCGGTGGGCTTCACCACCGCGGCAGCGCTGGTCAGCGAAATGATGGAGGCCCGCGACGAGCGCCGTCTTCTGCGCTTCCAGAAGCAGATGGCCGGATACAAGCTGCTCATCATCGACGAACTGGGCTTTGTGCCGCTCTCCAAGACCGGCGCCGAACTGTTGTTCGAGCTGATCTCCCAGCGTTACGAACGCGGCTCCACCTTCATCACCAGCAACCTGCCCTTCGACGAATGGACCGAAACCTTCGGATCTGAGCGTCTCACAGGCGCGCTCCTCGATCGCCTGACCCATCACGTCAGCATCCTCGAGATGAACGGCGAAAGCTATCGCCTCGCGCACAGCCGGGCCCGCAAGGCCAAAACCAGACCCTGAAAATTACACCAATGCCGGGGGGAGTGGCCCTCGGGCTACGCCCTCACGCCACTCCCCCCGGCATGTAACACGATGGCCTGGTTTTACGCCGCCGAATGGCCGACTTTTGCTCCGCCGTTGACACAAGGGGCTTCTCTCGCCTATCGTTCATGTCTTCAACGCCTTGTAGGTAAGGCGACCAGCGGTCTGCGCGAGAAGGGCGTTCACGCGGTCGCCTACGCCGATGCTACGGAGATTGAAACGCCATGTCATTTCGCCAAGGTAGGCGTTCAGGTGCTTGGGCGAAAGGAAATGGTGCGTGCCGATGATCTGGCGCTTGAACGGCGTCTAAACGCTCCCAATCCCGTTGGTGTGCGGGATATAGTGGCGGACGTACTCTCCAGCGCTGCGGTTTACGCGGTGGTAATTGTAGGCGTCGGACAGGCCGACGAACGCGCCATGTCCATCGGTCATCAGGCTAGCGCCCGACTTCACGTTGTCGCGGATAACGGTCTGCACGGGCTTGGCGCTTAGGTTCGGCGTAGTGCCAGTGCGCAGTTCGCCGTCCCGCTCCAGCATACCCAGCACCGCGACCTTACCCTTGCCGCCCTGCCTTCCGCCGGTGCGCGTGCTTGTTCTTTTCTTTGCCGCCGATGAAGGTCTCGTCGGCCTCGATAATGCCGTCCAGCGGACGGTTAAAGGACTGCGTTTTGATGGCGTAGCGCAAATGGTGGGTCGTGAACCACGCGGTCTTTTGCGTCACGCCGATATCCTTGGCAAGTTGGGTGCTGGCGATGCCCTTCTTGTGCGGCGTGATAAGCCAGATGGCCAACATCCACGAGCGCAGTGGGATTTTGCTATCCTCAAAAATCGTGCCGACCTTGATGGAGAAGAGCTTACGGCAATCGCCGCACTTGTGGGTGCGGTTGTCGGAGAAGTGGTAAACCTTGGTGGAAATGAAGTGCGGGCAGAATGGGCCATTCTTCCAACGGATCGCTCGGAAGTGGTCGATCGCGGTCTTTTCCTCCGGGATATCGCCCATCATCTCAAGGATGGTGTCGAACTGCTGAATGGCGGACCCTTGCTCATGCAGTCTGATTAGAACTCTCCCTGAATTGGGTCAAGCACGTATATAAGCCCCTTTTTATCGAATAAATAAATCTGAAAAATGAAGTCTTGATGAGGTGCTATATGCTAATCTCAATGCCTCATGAACCCGTGCTAGTGTGAGATGGAGCAAACAGACATCGGTCTCGTCTCGCATAACCGGTCGCTTATACTGCGAGACACAGTTTCGCAGTATGTGTACCGTATGAGGCAAGTAACGGCGCAACCGTGCAGTGAAATGGTCGGCTTCCCAGCCATCAGTGGGAATGCCATGTTTTTTCTCTGAACCTCGTTTTTGACTGTTCGACGATGGCACCCTGCGCGCGGATGTTGGCCATTCTGAAGCAGATTTGGGTCGGTATCGAGGCAGATCCTGCCGTTCTTGATCGAGAGCGGGAAGCGTTAGATTGAGATGTCCAATGAATAATAATGCTGCTGGCCTTGTGAAAGCGGGGAAGGGCTAAGAAAAAGCAGGCCACTGGGTAAGCGCCGCGGCCGGTTGCAGCACGCGCGGGCGGGCGGGGAAGCCCAAACCTTGGGCAATTATGCTGCACATGCGAAACAATTGGCCTACTGCCGCGTTTTCTTGGGATGGACTTCAGCCTGACCCATATCACATCGACGGCAGCCGTTTCGATCGCGCTCGCTGTCGCTTCGGCCTTTCTCATTCATTGGGCGCTCTATGCCGTCGTGTTGCGCCTGGTGCGGCAGCGGATGGACCCGGTGTTGTTGCCGGCGCTGTTTCAGCCGACGCGGTGGCTGGTGGTGTTGCTGGCGCTGGGGGCGGGAGTGCAGCCGCTGGATCTGGGGGCACGCGTCGAGGGGCTTTGGTCGATCGGGTCGAAGATGGTCTTCGCGCTGCTGGTCGGCTGGCTGCTGTTCCGGCTGATGCGCGCGACCCGCGTGATGATCGAGCGCAGCGTCGACATCAACGCGGAGGATAATCTGAAAGCGCGCCAACGCCATACCCGCGTCCGCATCCTCTATCGTGTCGCGCAGAGCGTCATCGCGGTGCTGGTGATCGCGATGATATTGATGGCGATCCCCGGCGTGCGGACGATCGGCGTGACGCTGGCGGCGTCGGCCGGTCTGGTCGGCCTGGCCGTGGGTGCGGCGGCCCAGCCAGCGCTCAAAAATCTGATCGCGGGCATCCAGATGGCCTTTTCCGAGCCGATCCGGCTGGACGATGTGGTGATCGTCGAGGGCGAATGGGGGCGGATCGAGGATATTACGCTGACCTTCGTCGTGGTCCGCATATGGGACGATCGGCGGATGGTGGTGCCGGTATCCTATTTTCTGGAAAAGCCGTTTCAGAACTGGACGACCAAGACGTCGGACCTGTTGGGCACGGTGTTCCTTTATGTCGATCCGACCGCCGATGTGGCGCGTATCCGCGAGAAGTTGGTGGAAGTGACGACCGCCAACGCGCGCTGGGACAAGCGGGTCGTGCTGTTGCAGGTGACCGACCATCGTGCCGACGCGCTGGAACTGCGCTGCTTGCTGTCGGCGCGCAATGCCGGGGTGGCGTTCGACCTGCGCTGCGATGTGCGAGAGGCGATGCTGGACTTTTTGCGGACCGAGATGCCCGAAGCGCTAGTGCGCGGGCGGCAGCGGATCGAGACGGCGGAGGGGGCGGCGATGGTGCCTTTTACCAGGCCGTCCGACGCGGCGGGATGAGCGCCATCAGCGCGTCATAGATGCGCGGCTTGATCGGCTCGATGAACTCCATGCCGATCCGGCCATCTTCCACCCAGCGTATGTCGGCGGGCATGTCCTGCACCAGTGGGAGCCACACGGTCACGCGCTCGCCAACGGATACCCTCTCGTCGCTGCGGCACATGAGGCCGAGCGGCGAGATGTTGATGATCCGCACGCTATGGGCGTGATGCCCGGCGGTGACATGGCTGACCAGGTCAACAAGATCGCGGCGCGCCCGGCGCTGATCCACGGCGGGATCGCGCGAGCGCAGGACATGGTCGAGATGTGCAAACAGCGAGGACATGGCCGCAGCCTGCCCGTCTAGATGTGAACGACGTCCTGTCAGAAAGCGTTAATGCCGGCCTAAGACTCTATTCCCCGTCAGGCGACGATCATGCCATGTTTTTTCGCGCCGAAACTCACTTTGTCGCCTGCGTTCAGCATCATGGCCGGATCGGTCACGACCTGACCATTCACGCGAATCGCGCCTTCGGCCAGCTTGCGCCGGACTTCCTTGTTCGATGGCGCAAAGCCAAGACCGGCGGTCGCCTGGACGACGGTCAGGCCGTCGGTGCCGAGGCTGACCGTCGGCAGGTTGGCATCGGATGCGCCTTCCTCGAACGTCTTGCGCGCGGTTTCGGCGGCGGCGGTGGCGGCGTCCGTGCCATGGGCCATGGCGGTCGCGGCATCGGCGAGCATCTTCTTGGCATGGTTGATTTCCGCGCCGCCAAGCTGTTCGAGTTCGGCAATCTCTTCGAGCGGCAGGTCGGTGAACAGGCGCATGAAGCGACCGACATCGGCATCCTGCGTGTTGCGCCAGAATTGCCAATAGTCATAGGGCGAGAGCGCATCGGCATTGAGCCACACCGCGCCCTTGGCGGTCTTGCCCATCTTGCCGCCGTCCGCCGTGGTGATGAGTGGGGAGGTGAGGCCGAAGACCTGGCTGCCATCGACCCGGCGGGCGAGTTCGATGCCGTTGACGATATTGCCCCACTGGTCCGACCCGCCCATTTGCAGGCGGCAGGAGGCCCGGCGCGACAATTCCAGAAAGTCGTAGGCCTGCAGGATCATGTAATTGAATTCGAGGAAGCTGAGCGATTGTTCGCGGTCGAGCCGCAGCTTGACCGAATCGAAGCTCAGCATCCGGTTGACCGAGAAATGCTGGCCGATGTCGCGCAGGAAGGGGATATATTCGAGCTTGTCAAGCCAGTCGGCATTGTCGACCATCACCGCGTCGGTCGGGCCATCGCCAAAGGTCAGGAAGCGTTCGAATACGCGCTTGATGCTCGCGACATTCTCCGCGATCTTTTCGTTGGTCAGCAGCGAGCGGGCTTCGTCGCGCAGCGAGGGATCGCCGATCTTGCCGGTGCCACCGCCCATCAGCACGATCGGCTTGTGCCCGGCCTGCTGCATCTGCCGCAGCATCATGATCTGCACCAGGCTGCCGACATGGAGCGAGGGGGCGGTGGGATCGAAACCGATATAGCCCGGCACCACTTGCCTTGCGGCCATGGCGTCGAGGCCGGCCGCGTCGGTTAGCTGATGGATGTAGCCGCGCGCTTCGAGCAGGCGCAGAAGATCGGACTGATAGTTGCTCATGGGCCGCGCCTGTAGCATTGGCGAAGGCGTGATTAAAGAGGCGGAGTCTATTCCTTATGCTGGCAATTGGCCTGATGTCCGGGACGTCACGCGACGGGATCGACGCGGCGCTGATCGAGACGGACGGGGCGGGGGCGGTGACGCCGGTCGCCTTTCACGCCAAGGCGTATGAGGATGGGTTTCGCGTGCGGCTGGCGGAAAGCTGCACGCGGGCAATGGCGATGGACGCGCCGGGATTCGAGCCGCTCATCGCGTCGATCGAAGGCGAACTGACCGCATTGCATGTCGAGGCGGTCGCGGACCTTTTGGGGCGCAGCGGGCATATGGCGCAGGATATCGGCGTGATCGGCTTTCATGGCCATACCGTGGCGCATCGGCCCGACCGGGGTTGGACCTGGCAGATTGGCGACGGGGCGGCGCTGGCGGGGGCGTTCGGCATTACGGTGGTAGGCGACCTGCGCAGCGCCGATGTAGCGGCGGGCGGGCAGGGCGCGCCGCTGATGCCGGTCTACCATCGCGCGCTGGCGGAGGGACTAGCGAAGCCCGCCGCGATCCTCAATCTGGGCGGGGTGGCGAACATCACCGCGATCGGGACGGACGGCGATCTGGTCGCATTTGACACGGGCATGGCGAGCGGGCTGATCGACAATTGGATGCAGGCGCAGGGCAATGCCGCTTATGACGAGGGCGGCGCGGTGGCGGCGCTTGGCCAAGTGGACGAGGCGCGGCTGGCGGCGATGCTGGCCGATCCCTGGTTAGACCTAGCCCCGCCCAAGAGCATCGACCGGGAAGCCTTTACCATTGACGCGGTGCTGGGCCTGAGCCTGGAGGACGGCGCGGCGACGCTTACCGCTTTTTCGGCCGCAGCGGTGGCGCGGGCGATCGACCATCTGGCGGTACGCCCCGCCTGCATCCATGTTGCGGGCGGCGGGCGGCATAATGCAACCTTGATGGCGATGCTGCGGGCGCGGACGGGGTTGGATGTGGTGCCGGTCGATGGCCTGGGCTGGGACGGCGACGCGCTGGAGGCGCAGGGCTTTGCTTATATGGCGGTTCGGTCGATGCTGGGGCTGCCGATCAGCTTTCCGGGCACGACGGGCGTGCCGGAGCCGATGACGGGTGGGGTGCTGTTTCGGCCTTAACTTCGCATATTTCCCGGCAATCGTGACATTTTGTTGCGCGGGATTGATCCTATCGCAAAGTGCGTGGCGCATCATAGCAGGCGAGATTGCTGTAGGACAGCCGGGGCATCACGCCATCGCCTCATGCCGGCCAAAGCCGTCCGTGCCTTCCGCTGGGCGCTGCCTGATCCAGCGGCTGGCGATCCGCTTTGTGCCTGATCGTACTGCCAGTCCAGCATGTTCGCTCAACGGGTCTGGGCGGCCATCGGGCAGGCAGTTGGCAAAGAGCAGGCCATCACCCTTGCGCCCGCGATGGGTGAGGCCGAGGCGGGTGAAACGGGTTTCGCCGCCGTCATAATCCTCGTTGAGATAGACCAGCAGGGTGAGCGCACGCTGGTTGGCGAGACCGGGGACAGCGTCGAGATGGGGGCGATAGTGCTGGCCGGGTTGGTAGCGCAATATCTGGAGGGTTTCGCCCTGTTCGACCGTCGTTCCGCTCACCGCCGCCAGCCGCCGATTGATGGCGTGGATGGCAGGCCATTCGGAGACAATCGGGAAGCCCGCCGCGTCCGAACTTCGGATCGGGTCGGCGACGAAGCGGCCTTGCCCTTCATGGAAGATCAGCGCCGGGCGCTGACGCCCTTCGGACAGGTCGGCGAGCAGGTCGCATTCCGACGGGGTGAGCAAGGCGGGTATGGCTTGGATGCGGGGTTGATCGACTAATATGTGTCGGGGCGGAATATCTAGCGGGTCGCCCGACTGGTCGATCGCCATTGTCGCGATCAGCGCGGATTGCCGGGCCGCAAGCGGATCTCGATCAGCCCAGGCTTGGAGCAGGGCGAACGCTCCGGTCCAATCGCGTGTGCCGCCCACGCCCGTTGCCAGGAAGCCCGCGAGCATACGCGCTGCGCCGATATTCCCGGCATTTGCGGCGGCATGCATGTCGGCGCGGGCGGCAGGCAAGGCGCGTGGCATCAGTCGCCCTTCGACCCGCCAGAGGGCGCGCAGCCCCAGCGCTGCGCTATCGCCCTGCGCGCAGGCGGCGTCCACCAACGCGCGAGCGGCGGTATTTTTGTCCTGCCGCAGCAGCGCCAGCACCTGTTCGACGACCCCAGCCATCACCGCTTCCGCGTCAATTCCCGCATCGCTTCGTCTATCCCCGCGATCGTCAGCGGATACATGCGATCGTTCATCAGGTCGCGGATCAGGCGGGTGGACTGGCTATAGCCCCAATGGGCCTGCGGTGTTGGGTTGAGCCAGACGGTGGCGGGGTAAGTGTGGGCGATCCGTTCGAGCCAGACCGCGCCCGATTCCTCGTTCATATGTTCGACCGATCCGCCCGGATGGCTGATCTCATAGGGGCTCATCGCTGCGTCGCCGACGAAAATCACCTTATAATCATGGCCATATTTGTGGAGAATGTCCCAGGTCGGCGTGCGCTCGGCGAAGCGGCGGCGGTTGTCCTTCCACACGCCTTCATAGAGGCAGTTGTGGAAGTAGAAAAATTCCAGATTCTTGAATTCGCCGGTCGCGGCGGAGAATAATTCTTCGCACAGCGTGACGAACGGGTCCATCGATCCGCCGACGTCAAGAAACAGCAGCAGCTTGACCGCATTATGCCGTTCGGGCCGCATGCGGATGTCGAGCCAGCCCTGGCGTGCGGTGCCGCGGATGGTTTCGTCGAGGTCGAGTTCGTCGGCTGCGCCCTCGCGCGCGAAACGGCGCAGGCGGCGCAGCGCGACCTTGATGTTGCGGGTGCCCAGTTCCTTGGTGTTGTCGAGATTGGCGAAGTCGCGCTTTTCCCAGACCTTGATCGCGCGCTTGTGCCGGGATTCGCCGCCGATGCGGACGCCTTCGGGATTATAGCCGCCATGGCCGAAGGGCGAGGTGCCGCCGGTGCCGACCCATTTATTGCCGCCCTGATGCCGCCCCTTCTGCTCCTCCAGCCGCTTTTTCAGCGTGTCCATGATCTCGTCCCAGTCACCCAGCGACTTGATCTTCTCCATCTCTTCGGCGCTCAGATATTTTTCCGCGACGAGGCGAAGCCATTCTTCGGGGATGTCGGCCTCGACACCTTCCGCGCCGAACACGCCCTTGAACACCTGCGCGAAGACCTGGTCGAAGCGGTCAAGCAGGCCCTCATCCTTCACATAGGTCGCGCGGGCGAGATAGTAGAAATCCTCCGGGCGGCGGGCGATGACGTCGAGGTCGAGTGCTTCGAGGAGCAGCAGATGCTCCTTGATGCTGGCGGGAATGCCGGCCGCGCGCAGGGCGTCGAGAAAGTTGAGCAACATGGGAAGGCTTGTCGGCCAGGGTGCGCGCCGATGCAAGCCGGTCGAGCGATCATAACGGCAGCACAATATTAAGTGTTGCAGTGCAGGGTTAATGCGTCACTATCCAGACATGATTGCAGCTGCGGGGCGCGCTTGAAAAACGGGGACTTACTGGCCGATTTGGGCGAAAGATCGGGCGACATTGCATTGCAATGCAGCGAAAGAGCCGGGTTTCTGGGCGCGCTCAATCACCGCATCCAGGGCGACGCCGCACAACTGGCCGATTTGCAGGCGAATATGGATGCGCTGGCGGCCAGCCATGGCGAGAGCGTGACGGCGGCACAGGAATTGCGCCTGACCGCGCGGCGGGCCGGCCAGATCATTGCCGAGGGGCATGACGTCATCACCCTGTCGATCGGCGAGCTGACCGGCCTGGTCGAGCATGTCACCGGGCTGGAGGGGCATTTGCGCCAATTTCTCAGTGTGATCGAAGCGGTGGGCGATGTGTCCGACGAACTGGGTGCGATCGCGCGGCAAACGCGGCTGCTCGGCGTCAATGCCGCGATCGAGGCGGCGCGCGGGGGTGCAGCGACGCAGGGCTTTGCCGTGGTGGCGGACGAAATCCGGCGGCTGGCGGGACAGGCGGGGGAGTCGGCCGCGTCGGTCGGCGACACGCTGCACCAGCTCGATCGCGATGCGCGCCAGCTGATCGGCGGCGTCGAAGCCAATATCGTGCGGGGCCGTGGGGTCGGCACTCATATCGACCGGCTGCGGCTGAGCATGGCCGAAATCGCATCGCTGGTGACGCAATTTGGTGAACGGTCCGAAACGATCGTGGCCTGCACCGATGCGGCCGATGGCGACGTCGCGGCGCTGCGCCATGGCCTGACGACGTTCAGCCAGTCAGCCAGCGAGAGCGCGGCGCGGGCGGACGAGGCGCGGGTGCAGCTCGAAGGGCTGGAGGGCATGGCCAATGCGATGCTCAACAGCGCAGCGCACGGGCCGCAACGCACGCGCAACAGCCGCTATATCGCGCTGGCCGAGGAAGGCGCGGATGAGATTGCCGCGCTGATCGAACAGGGGCTGGCCGACGGGCATATCGGCACGGCGCAATTGTTCGATGTCGATTATCGCCGTATCGCGGGGTCGGACCCGGCGCAATATCAGACAGGCTTCACCGCCTTTGCCGACGCGATGCTGCGCCCGGCGCTGGACCGGCAGACGGCACAGGACAGCGCGATCGTGGGCTGCTGCCTGATCGACATGAACGGCTATCTGCCCACCCATATCAGCGCGCGAAGCCAGCCGCAGCGGCCCGGCCAGCATCACTGGAACATGGAACATGCGCGCAACCGCCAGATTTTTATGGACAGCCAGACCCGCCGTGCGCTGGACGGCGAGGGCGACTTCTTCCTTTATACCTATCGCCAGGATCTGGGCGAAGGCCGCTATCGCGCGCTGCGCAGCGTATTCGTGCCGCTGGTGTTCGGCGGGCGACGCTGGGGCCTGTATGAGGTGGGCTATCTGATCTGAGCTATCTGTTCTGGGCAGGGCTGCGGCAGGTGCCGTGGATCAGCGAGACGAGGACGAAGCTGATGATCATCAGCAGATACCAGCTGCCAAGTTTTGCCACACTGACCATGTGCCAGCCATTGCGCTGGTCGGGATAGGTCCAGGCATTGGCGAAAGTGGCGATATTTTCCGCCAGCCAGATGAACAGCGCGACGAGGAAGAAGCCCAGTAGCAGCGGCATACGGCGTGGCGTGCGCCAGGGGGAGAAGACGACCCAGCTTCGCCCGAAGAGCAGGATGGCCGCGGCGAATAGGCCCAAGCGGACATCAGGCAGCCAGTGATGGGCAAAGAAGTTGATATAGATCGCTACGGCCAGCAGCACGGTCGCCCATACCGGGGGATAGTGGGTGAAGGAGAAGTCGAAGATCCGCCAGACGCGCGCGATGTAGCTGCCGACGGCGGCATACATGAAGCCGGAGAAGAGCGGGACGGCGCCGATATGAAGGATGCTGGCTTCGGGATAGATCCATGATCCGGCCTGCGTCTTGAACAATTCCATGATGGTGCCGATGACGTGGAACGCGGCAATGACCTTCGCCTCCCGCCAGCTTTCCAGCCGGAAAACCAGCATTGCGCCCTGGATCGCCAGTGCGGCGATGGTGAGGAAATCATAGCGGTGCAGCGGCGCATCGGCAGGGTAGAAGAGATGCGTCGCCAGTAACAGTGCCAGTATCAGGCCGCCGAACAGGCAGGCCCAACCCTGTTTGAAACCGAAAAGCAGAAATTCATAGGCCCAGGCCTGCGGTCCGTCGGCGACGGGCAGCGTTTCGAGGCGGGCGCGGATGCGGGCGAAACGGGTGGCACCGGACGGTAGGCTCATCCCTTCGCCTTAACCGTCGATAGCCGCCGACGAAAGGGGGATCAGCGGGCGGTTGTCGCCTGCACCATGGTCACCTCGCCGGTCGCGGTGTAGGCGGCCGTTGCGTTGGCCTTGGCGGTGTGGGGGTCGTTGCCATCGAGGATGGCGGCAACCTGGCGAGGGCTGGGGACGCGGTCGTAGGTGCCGTAGAGGTCGGTCTGGCCGACCATGTGGATCGACAACTTATAGCCTGCGCCGCTGGTGGCGGGGTCAAAGGCGAGAACGGTGCCGCTGTCGTCAACGGGCACGATGATCGCGCCGTCGTTGCGGCCGACCTGCTGGAGCATCTCGTAGCTGCCCTGCGCCGTCGCGACGGTGCCGCGCACGCAAAGCGCATCCTTGCCTTCGCGGGGCATGCGGACGTCCTGCGGCACGGCTTCGCCGGTCCCGGTTGCGCGGGTGAGGCGCGCGTCCTTGTTGGCGGCGACCGGGCAGGCGTCGAACCGGGCGGGGGCGGTGGTGTGCAGGGACGCCGGATCATCCAGCGTCATTTGTGCGAGCATGCCGTCCAGCCCAGCCAACACTTCGGCGCGGCGATGGGTAGGGCCGGTGACGCGGATCTTGACGATCCAGCGGCCGGCATGGACGAAGCCCGCCGCCGTGGTGAGCGCGCCATCGGCCGCATCGTCATAGACGGCGCGGATCGCGCCATCCGCGTGCCCCGCGACGGGCGCGCTGGCATAAGCGGTGCGGCGGGTCTTGGGGCCGAAACGCTCCATCACGGCCTTGTCGGTCATATAGGCGGCGAGCGAGGCGTCGGCATAGGTGGGCAGATAGACATAGAGCGTCGCCTGCACCGCGCCGTCCTGCGAGACATATTGCGCATAATTGTCCACGCCGCGACCGCCGTTCGAGGCTTCGCCGCTCTTGGTGAGCGACAGGGTGGCGATGCTGTGGGGCAGGCTGATCCCGGCGGCGGTCGCGCGGATGCTGCTATCGGTCGGGGTCCAAGCTTCGGGCGCGTCTTCGGCTTGCGCGGCAATGGGCGCGGCCAGACAGAGGGCGGCGGTAAAGAGAAAAAGGGCGTGCTTTGGCATTGGCATCCAGCTCCTGATCCAGACCGTCTTGGCGCGGCGTTGAATAGTTACAGGAAGGCTACAGACAATGCGCGCGGGTGCAAGCGGATTCGCGCGAGATTATGGGGATCTGCGTTGGGGTGAACCCTTACCGGCCCTGACGCCGCGCCATGAAGGCGAGGCGTTCGAACAGCATGATGTCCTGCTCATTTTTGAGCAGCGCGCCGTGGAGCGGGGGGATAGCCTTGGTCGGGTCGCTATTCTGGAGGACGTCGAGCGGCATATCCTCGTTCAGCAACAGTTTGAGCCAGTCGAGCAATTCGCTGGTTGAGGGCTTTTTCTTGAGGCCCGGAACGTCGCGAATCTCGTAGAAAATATCCATCGCCTTGCTGACCAGGATTTTCTGGATGCCGGGGAAATGGACATCGACGATCGCCTGCATCGTCTGACGATCAGGGAATTTGATATAATGGAAGAAGCAGCGGCGCAGGAAGGCGTCGGGCAGTTCTTTCTCATTATTCGAGGTGATGATGACCACGGGCCGGTCGGCTGCCGCGATCGTCTCACCGGTTTCATAGACGTGGAAGGCCATGCGATCGAGTTCCTGCAACAGATCGTTGGGAAATTCGATGTCGGCCTTGTCGATTTCGTCGATCAACAGCACGGGGAGGGTGGGGGACGTGAACGCCTCCCACAGCTTACCCTTGCGGATGTAATTGGAGATTTCGTGGACGCGCGGGTCGCCAAGCTGGCCATCGCGCAGGCGGGCGACGGCGTCATATTCATAGAGGCCCTGATGCGCCTTGGTTGTCGATTTGACGTTCCATTCGATCAGCGGTGCGCCAAGCGCGGTCGCGATCTCCTGCGCCAGCACGGTCTTGCCGGTGCCCGGTTCCCCCTTTACCAGCAGCGGGCGGCGCAGCAGCACGGCGGCGTTGACCGCGACCTTCAGATCGTCGGTGGCGACATAGTCCTGGGTGCCTTCAAAACGCATCATCGTTCGCCTGCTTAGCCTGTCACTGTGGCGGGACTAGGCAAAGCAGAGTGCGGGCGCAAGCCGTGTGGGCGGTATCGGCGGGGTTCAGTCCTGCCGCGCGCGCACATCGGCGCGGGCGGCGAGCAAGTCCCACAGGCCGCGATGCTGGTTGAGCAACTGGCGTGCGCCGAACTGGATGGCCCGGTCCACGCCATCGTCGCCGCCGATCGCGCGGGCGACGTCGAGCGTGGCGGCGCGGTCGGGCAGGGTGCAGGCATGGGGTTCGATGCCCGCGCGCAGGGCAGCGATATCAAGCACCTGGCGCACGGCGCGCCAGTCGAGCGCCAGTGCCATCGCCGCGCCCATGGCGCAGCCGCGCCGGTCGGACTGGGCGAGCATATCGAGCGCGTGGCGTTGCTGGCTGACGGCGGTTTCGCAATCGGCCTGGCCAGCAGTGCTGGGGACGGGACCGGCGGCGACGGTGACTTGGGTAATATAAGCGCGTTCGGCGGCGAAGGCGTCGGCGGCTTCAATCAGCCAGGTGCGCGCGGCATTATCGGCCGAGCGGGTGGCAGCATGGTCTATGACACCAGGATGGCGGCCATGAAGCAGGCAGAGATAATAAGCCGCGTCCGCAAGGTCGCCGAGCGACAGCAGCGTGTCACGAGCAATGCCAGTCCCCGCGCGCAGCGCATAGCTATGCGCTGCGGTGCCATCGGCAGCGACCAGCGCCTCCAATATCCGCGCGATATCGCCAAATTGGTAGCGGGGTGCCGCTTCACTCATGCCAGGATTCCTGTCTTGCCCGATCCGCCGACGGGCTTCGCAACGCAGGTTAAGCAAAAGGGGGTAAAGAAGCGGTTTACATCGACATAAAAAAGGGCGACCCGCGGGCCGCCCTTTCTCATGTCGCTGAAAAGCGGCAGATTATTGGTCGAGGAAGCTGCGCATCTTGCGGCTGCGCGAAGGATGTTTGAGCTTGCGCAGCGCCTTCGCTTCGATCTGACGGATGCGTTCGCGGGTCACGCTGAACTGCTGGCCGACTTCCTCCAGCGTATGATCGGTGTTCATGCCGATACCGAAACGCATGCGCAGCACGCGCTCTTCGCGGGGCGTGAGGCTGGCGAGGACGCGGGTGACCGTTTCCTTGAGGTTCGCCTGAATGGCAGCATCCACCGGGATGATGGCATTCTTGTCCTCGATGAAATCGCCCAGATGGCTGTCTTCCTCGTCGCCGATCGGCGTTTCGAGGGAGATCGGTTCCTTGGCGATCTTCATCACCTTGCGAACCTTTTCCAGCGGCATGGAGAGGCGTTCGGCCATCTCTTCCGGGGTCGGTTCGCGGCCCTGCTCGTGCAGGAACTGGCGGCTGGTGCGCACCAGCTTGTTGATCGTCTCGATCATATGGACCGGGATGCGGATGGTCCGCGCCTGATCGGCGATCGAGCGGGTGATCGCCTGCCGGATCCACCACGTCGCATAGGTGCTGAACTTGTAGCCGCGGCGATATTCAAACTTATCGACCGCCTTCATCAGGCCGATATTGCCTTCCTGAATGAGATCCAGAAATTGCAGGCCGCGATTGGTATATTTTTTCGCGATGGAGATGACGAGGCGCAGATTGGCTTCGACCATTTCCTTCTTGGCGATGCGCGCCTCGCGCTCGCCCTTTTGCACCATGTTGACGATGCGGCGGAATTCGCCGAGCGACATGCCGGTCGCCTGCGCGATTTCGCTGACTTCGTTGCGGATGCGTTCGACCGCGCGCGCTTCGGCGGCGGCGAAGGCGGCCCATTTCTTGTCGATGCCGCTGACCCGGTCGAGCCAGGCATCGTCCAGTTCGAAATTGACGTAGCGGTCGAGGAAATCCTTGCGGCTGACCTTGTGCCGCTCGGCCAGGCGCAACATCTGCCCGCCCAGCGCGGTCAGGCGGCGGTTATAGGCATAGAGCTGATCGACCAGATATTCGATCTTCTGCTGATGGAACTGGACGCTCTCGACCTGCGCGGTCAGGCTCTCGCGCAGTTCCTGATAATCATCCTCATCCTTCTGGCTCAGCACTTCGCCCGTGCCCATGGCGAGCATGCGCGACGATTGAATAGCCGAAAAGGCGCGGAAAATTTCGGTGATGGTGGCGAACTTCTCCAGCGCGATCGGCTTGAGCGTCTCTTCCATCTGGGCGAGGGAGAGGGTGTTGTCCTCCTCCTCTTCCTCTTCGACGCGGCGGGTGCGGCGTTCAGTGCCGTCCTCATCCTCATCGGCGTCGGCGGATTCCTCCTCCGGCTCTTCTTCTTCCTTGAAGCTCGGACCAGCGGTCTTCTCGCTGATCTCGCCATCATCATCCTCGGCGCCTTCCTCCAGGCTTTCCGGAGCAGGGTCTTTGGAGAGCATGGCGTCGAGATCGAGAATCTCGCGCAGCTGCATTTCGCCATTGTTGAGCGCGGTCGACCATTCGATGATCGCGTTGAAGGTGGTCGGGCTTTCGCACAGACCCAGGATCATGGTGTCGCGGCCAGCCTCGATCCGCTTGGCGATGGCGATTTCGCCCTCACGGCTGAGCAACTCCACCGCGCCCATTTCGCGCAGATACATGCGAACGGGATCGTCGGTGCGATCGACCGTTTCCTTCTTCTTTTCGGTGACCAGGCGCGGCGAGCCATCGTCATCGTCCGCCGCCTCATTGGCGTCGTCGTTATCATCCTCGCGCTGCTGGTCCTCGCCATCTTCGCTGGCTTCTTCATTTTCGACGATGTTGACGCCCATGTCGTTGAGCGCGGACATGACATCCTCGATCTGCTCGGAGGACATCTGGTCCTGCGGCAGGGCGTTGTTCAGCTCGTCATAGGTGATGTAGCCACGCTTTTTGGCGCGGGCGAGCAGCTTCTTGACCGAGGCTTCGTTGAGGTCGAGCAGGGGCGCATCGCCACCTTCATCCCCACCATCGCCTGCACCCGCCGCATTCTTGCTGTTCGCCTTGGTCGCCATTTATTCGCCTTAACTCCGCCGCTCCCTCTGGCGGGAGCGATCAATTCCAATGCATCGTCCGCCAAAGGGACGCTCCGTTCAAACCTTGCCGCCCCGCTAGGGAACGACCCGTTCAAACAATGTCTTCGGGCTGCGCCAGTTCCGCCAGTCGACGGTCATGGTCGGCCTTGAGCGCCAGCAAGCGCTGTTGCTCAGCGAGATTTTCCTCGCTGACATCGCTCTTGAACCGCCGTGTCGCCTCCGCCAGCGCTGCCTCAAGCTCCGGTCCCTGCGCCATCACCCGAATGGCCTCCTCCAGATCGCGCGCAAGGCGATCCGGGTCAGCGGTCATCTTGTGAGGGGTGAGTGTGAACGTGTCGGCCCGGAGCATCCCTTTAGCCATATTATACACTTCACCTGCCCCCAATATGGTAAGGAGGCCCTGTGTTTCAACAGTTTCTTTGCGTAGCGACGCACTAATCATCGAATCGGCCAGCCGGGCGAGGATGGGATCGCCGATCGGCAGGCCCGCCAGCGTCTCGCGATGCAGCGCAATCTGGTCGGGATGGCGCAAAAGGCCCGCCAGAATCGCGCGCAAAAGCCGCTGTTCCATGCCGCTCGCGCCGATGGCGCGGACCTCGTAGCCCGCCGGGCCGATCGGCGCTTTCCAGTTACCGCGCTTGTCGCGTTGCCAGCGGGCGGCGCTGTTGCCGCCGCCGGAGCCGCGCGCCGTGGGGGTGAAGGCGGGGCGGGCGAAGAAGAGCGCGTCATAGCGTTCGCGAAAGGCGTGCGCATAATGCGCGCGGACATCGGGGTCCGCGATCGCATCGGTCAGCGCGCGCAGGCGCTGCTTGAGCGCGGCCTTCTGCTCCGGCGTGTCGAGCGGGGCGGACCCCTGCTCATGGCTCCACAGACGCTCCACCAGCGGCTGCGCGGCGTCCAGCACGGCGTCCATCGCCGCAGGCCCGCTCGCGCGCAGCAGGTCGTCTGGGTCTTGCCCCTGGGGCAGGGTGGCGAAGGCGAGGCTGTGGCCGGGGCGCAGCAGGGGCAGGGCGCGGGTGGCAGCGCGGATGGCGGCTTTCTGCCCCGCCGAATCGCCATCGAAGCAAAGGATAGGCACCTCGACCATCTTCCAAAGTCGCTCGATCTGATGCTCGGTCAGCGCGGTGCCGAGCGGCGCGACGGCATCGCCGAACCCGGCCTGCGCGAGCGCGATCACGTCCATATAGCCTTCGACCACGATCACCCGGCCGGTCTGCCGACTGGCGGGGGAGGCGCGGCCGATATTATAGAGGGTGCGGCCCTTGTCGAAGAGCGGGGTGTCGGGGGAGTTGAGATATTTGGGTTCGCCCTGGCCCAATATCCGTCCGCCAAAGGCAATCGTCCGCCCGCGAATGTCGCGGATCGGCAGCATCAGGCGACCGCGAAAGCGATCATAGGGTTCGCGCTTCTTGGCCCGGTCGCTATCCGGTTCGGCGGCGTCGGGATCGATCAGCAGGCCCGCTTCGACCAGCATCGGATCGCCATAATCCTTGAGCGCGGTGCGCAGCCGCCCGCGACTGTCGGGCGAATAGCCAAAGCCGAAGGCGCGGCGGGTGGCGTCGCTGATGCCGCGCTTGCCGAGGTAAGCGCGCGCCTCCGCCCCCTCGATCGCGTCGAGTTGCGCGGCGAAGAAATCCTGCGCGGCGGCCATCGCGTCGTGCAGACCCTTGGCCGCTTCGGCGCGTTTGGCGGCGCGCGGATCGGGCGCGGGCACATCCATCCCCGCCGCCTGCGCCAGCTCCTTCACCGCTTCCATGAAGGGCAGGCCGCGCTGGTCGGTCATCCACCGGATCGCATCGCCATGCGCTCCGCAGCCGAAGCAATGGTAGAAGCCCTTTTCATCGTTGATCGTGAAACTGGGCGTCTTTTCATTATGAAACGGACAGCAGGCCTTATACTCGCGCCCGGCCTTCTGCACCTTGATGGTGCGGCCGATGAGCGTGGACAGCGACGTGCGCATGCGCAGTTCGTCGAGGAAGGCGGGGGTTAGACTCAAAATCTCCCCTCCCGCGAGGGCGCACCAAATCCGTTCGTGTCGAGCGAAGTCGAGACACGCTCGCACTGCGCTTGCGGCTGTTCCAAGTCATCTGGCGTGCAAGATGCATCGCCCACATCCCGCTCTTTCGGCGGTCTGGCGAAGTAGGACAGTAAGGACCAATTCCCGGCGATCAGCGCTTCCTTCTTGGCACGCGACCAGCCGCCAACGATGCGTTCGGCTTCCAGCGCTTCGATCCGCGTTCCGAACGTCTCGCTCCATACCAGGGTCACCGGTCGGCGATCGCGGGTGAAGGCGCTGCCCTGGCCGCAATGGTGCTGGGCGATTCGATGATCCAGATTATCGGTGTGGCCCGTATAATAACGGCCGTCAGAGCATTTCAGCATATAGGTCCAGAACGCCATTGACGGAATATGCCTGAACCCGCGCCAGTGTCGAGCGGTGTCCCGCGCCTCCGGTGTCGCTGGCCTTGGCTCTACCGCGTTTCTCGACTTCGCTCGAAACGAACGGAGGTAAGGAAGGGCGCGTGGCCCCTCCCTTGCAAGGGAGGGGCATTTACCGTGTCACGAAAGCGCCGCCTTCACCATCCCGCTGGCCTTGCTCATGTCGATCACGCTGCCGTGGCGTTCTTTCAGCACGGCCATGACCTTGCCCATATCCTTGAGGCTCGCGGCCCCCACTTCCGCCTTGATCGCGTCGATCGCGGCTTTGGTCTCGTCCTCGCTCAACTGCGTCGGCAGGAAACTTTCGATGACGTCCAGTTCGACCTGTTCCTTGGCCGCCAGTTCCTCGCGGCCGCCGCTGGTGAACATTTCGATCGATTCGCGGCGCTGCTTGACCATCTTCTGCAGCACTTCGACCACGGTGGCGTCATCGTCGGGCACGGTCGATGCGGTGCGCAGTTCGATGTCGCGGTCCTTGAGCTTGGCCAGGATGAGGCGCACGGCGGCCAGGCGTTCCTTGTCGCCTGCTTTCATGGCGGTGATCTGGGCGCTCTTTATCTGCTCGCGAATCATGGCGAAGCGAATCCTCGTGTCTTTGCGGAAAGCGACAGATATAATGCGAAAAGAGATTTTTAACAGACGTTGACCCCAAGCGCGCACAGGCATAGGTGACCGGCCGTTTAACCCGCATCAGACGGGTTCCAAAGCCAACGCAAAAAAGGACGCTGATCTCATGGCTGACGCCAAGACCCTTACCGTGCCCAAAGGAGCGACCGGGGTCGTGGTTTTTGCCGATGGCAGTGCCGTGTTCGGGCGCGGTTTCGGCGCGGTGGGCGATGCGGTGGGCGAACTCTGCTTCAACACCGCGATCACCGGCTATCAGGAGATCATGACCGACCCCAGCTATGCGGGCCAGGTCATCACCTTCACCTTCCCCCATATCGGCAATGTCGGCACCAATTTGGACGATGTCGAGGCGACCAGCCCCTATGCGCTGGGCTGCGTAGTGCGCGAGGATGTGACCGCGCCGTCCAATTTCCGCAACGTCATGCCGTTCGACCAGTGGATGTCGGATAATGGCCGCATCGGCCTGGCCGGGGTCGATACCCGTGCGCTGACCCGGATGATCCGCGAGAACGGCGCGCCCAATGTCGTGATCGCGCATGACCCCGATGGCGCGTTCGACCTTGCCGCGCTGGCGGCGAAGGCGGCGGGTTGGCCGGGGCTGGAGGGCATGGACCTCGCCATCGAAGTCACGGGGCAGGAAACGCGGCTGTGGCAGGATGGCGGCTGGACGCTGGGCAAGGGCTATGGCCTCAACGCCGTGGGCGAAGGCGCCCCCCATGTCGTGGCGATCGATTATGGCGCGAAGAACAACATCTTCCGCAATCTGGTGCAGGCCGGCGCGCGCGTGACCGTGTTGCCCGCGACCGCGACGGTCGAGCAGATCATGGACTTGTCGCCCGATGGCGTGTTCCTCTCCAACGGCCCCGGCGATCCGGCGGCGACCGGCAGCTATGCCGTGCCGGTGATCGCCGCGCTGCTGGCGCGCAACGTGCCGATCTTCGGCATCTGCCTTGGCCATCAATTGCTGGGCCTGGCGGTGGGTGCCAAGACGATCAAGATGCATCAGGGGCATCGCGGCGCGAACCATCCGGTCAAGCGGCTGAGCGATGGCCTGGTGGAGATCACGTCGATGAACCATGGCTTTGCGGTCGATGCCGACACGCTGCCCGCCAATGTCCGCACGACCCATGTCTCGCTGTTCGACGGCAGCAATTGCGGCATCGAACTGACCGACAAGAATGCCTTTTCGGTGCAATATCACCCCGAAGCCTCGCCGGGGCCGCAGGACAGCTTCTATCTGTTCCAGCGGTTCGTCGATGGCCTGAAAAAGCCGGTGGCGGCATGAGCATCAAGCTGCCCCCGGTCGATGAAGCCCGCCTCGCCGCCGAATGGGAAGCGGACCGCGAAGTCCTCGCCAACCTCGCCGCCAACGGCGACAAGCCGATGATCCCGCGCGCCGTGGACGTCAGCTTCAAGGGCAATGACAAGGATTTCGACCGCGTCCTGGAAATCGCCAGCCAGTTCGGCATGGTCGAACTCGACCGCGAAGAGGATGAGGATGGCGACCTGTTCCTGTTCCTCGAATGCGAACAGGCGGTGGATGAAGCGTCGATCAAGGCGCTGACCAAGAAATGCCTGCAGATCGAGATATTGTGCGGCGTTGAGTATGACGGCTGGGGGTGCGAGGCCCGGACGGGGGCGGTGCATTGATGGCTGATAACAGCATTGAAGATTATGCGTTGGCTTATGTCCTTGGAAATGCCGAGCGGCTTAACATCCCTGACTCTTACATGCGGTCGGAAGAGCTTTGGTCTCATTTTGCTGAAGAGATAGAGAACCACTTAGCTTCACTAGATGCCCGCGGTTTAGTCAACACGACGATTACCGCTCAAAAACTTTACGAGTTGATGCTGGACTATGAATTGTTTGGTGTGATTGGTGATGCCGTAGCGGGCGATTACATAGCATACAGGCCGGGTAAATATGCAAAGTTTCGAGATCAGATATTATCTAACAGTCCCATATATTCAGTGGCGAGCCGAGTAGGAAATAGATTCTATAAGGATGTTTTCGATAAATTTTCTGAAATTAACTCAGGAACGTCGGTTGAGCGCGGCGAGACTCATGTCGATGCTGTTGCTCCTGCTTCTGATAGAGTAGTAACTTTTTCTGACAACGAAATTTCGGATTTCGATATTAAAACGTCTGAAATTATCTCTGCAGTGTCAGCACAGAATCAGATTGATGGGTCCCCAGGCCTGCGAGAAATTCTTTTAGGTCAATTGAAAGCCGGTCGAGAGCTAATCCGCGCCGGTAGTTTTAAGCTCTATGTTCTTGAAGTCACTTTAGTTCAATCTTTGACATTCTTAGCGCAGCGATATGAAAAAGAAGCCATCGGCGCTCTTGCCGCTGCATTGCTAACGACTCTGTTAAAGCACATCGGAATCGACGGATAGCATGCCTAAACGCACCGACATCGCCTCTATCCGCAGCATCGGTGCTGGGCACACCCGGACTCCCTCTCCCCTGCGGGGAGAGGGTTGGGGTGAGGGGGATCGGCGTTGATGGGATATTCGACAGTCGTCCTACACCCTCATCCAACTTCGCCTAGCCAGCAAGCTGGCAAGGCTTCGTATCCTTCTCCCTCAAGGGAGAAGGTGGAAGCGGTTGCGTCGTTTGCTACACAGGCTCTATCCTCCTCAAGGGAGAAGGTTTCGGGAGAGGCGCAATTCGGCGCGGAGGCTTTCCAGCACGCCGTCGATATTTGCCAGGACATCATGGTTCCAGAAGCGGATGACGCGGTAGCCATGCGCTTCGATAAGCGCGGTGCGCGCTGCGTCACTATCGCCAATAGCATGCTGTCCGCCATCCAGTTCGATCACCAGTCTCGCCCCCCGGCAAGCAAAGTCGGCGACATGCGCCCCGATCGGAAATTGCCGGACGAATTTAAAGCCATCGACCTGCCCCACGCGCAGTCGCGTCCACAGCGCCTTTTCCGCTTCGGTCGGGTCGCCGCGCAGTTTGCGCGCGGTGCCGGTCAAGCGTTTCTCCACCACCGTCTCACACCCTCACCCAACCCTCTCCCTCAAGGGAGAGGGCTTTGGAGCGTATCAGTCAATGCCTAAAAGAACCGACATCTCCTCCATCCTCATCATCGGCGCTGGCCCGATCATCATCGGCCAGGCGTGCGAGTTCGATTATTCGGGCACGCAGGCGGTCAAGGCGTTGAAGGAGGAGGGCTATCGCATCATCCTCGTCAATTCCAATCCGGCCACGATCATGACCGACCCGGAATTTGCCGACGCGACCTATGTCGAGCCGATCACGCCGGAAATCGTGGCGAAGATCATCGAGAAGGAGCGGCCGGACGCGGTGTTACCGACGATGGGCGGGCAGACGGCGCTGAACACGGCGCTGGCGCTGTTCAATGACGGCACGCTGGAGAAATATGGCGTCCAGATGATCGGCGCGGATGCCGAGGCGATCGACAAGGCCGAGGACCGGATCAAGTTCCGCGACGCGATGGACAAGATCGGGCTGGAATCGGCGCGCTCGCGTATCGCGCATACGATGGAAGAGGCGCTCGAAGGGCTGGAGTTTACCGGGCTTCCGTCGATCATCCGGCCTAGCTTCACCATGGGCGGCACCGGCGGGGGCATCGCCTATAATCGCGACGAGTTCATGACGATCGTGCGCGGCGGGCTGGATGCGTCGCCGACAACCGAAGTGCTGATCGAGGAATCGCTGCTCGGCTGGAAAGAATATGAGATGGAGGTCGTGCGGGACCGCAACGACAATTGCATCATCATCTGTTCGATCGAGAATGTGGACCCGATGGGCGTCCATACCGGCGACAGCATCACCGTCGCCCCGGCGCTGACGCTGACCGACAAGGAATATCAGATCATGCGCAACGCATCCATTGCGGTGCTGCGTGAAATCGGTGTGGAAACAGGCGGTTCCAACGTACAGTTCGCGGTCAATCCCAAGGATGGCCGCCTGGTCGTCATCGAGATGAACCCGCGCGTGTCGCGCTCGTCGGCGCTGGCGTCCAAGGCGACCGGCTTTCCCATCGCCAAGGTCGCAGCGAAGCTGGCGGTGGGCTATACGCTCGACGAGATCGAGAATGACATTACCGGGGCGACCCCGGCCTCGTTCGAACCGACGATCGACTATGTCGTCACTAAGATCCCGCGCTTCGCGTTCGAGAAGTTCAAGGGTGCCGAACCGCTGCTGGGCACGGCGATGAAGTCGGTCGGCGAAGTGATGGCGATCGGCCGCAACATCCATGAATCGATGCAGAAGGCGCTGCGCGGCCTCGAAACCGGGCTGTGCGGCTTCAACGATGTTGATCATCTGGCGGGCGCGCCCAAGGACGACATCGTGGCCGCTCTGGCGCAGCCGACGCCCGACCGGCTGCTGGTCGCAGCGCAGGCCTTGCGCGAAGGGCTGACCGTCGCGGAAATTCACAATATCGCCAAATTCGATCCCTGGTTCCTGGAGCGGATCAAGGAGATCGTCGAGGCCGAAGCGCAGGTTCTGGAAAACGGCTTGCCGCGTGATGCCGATGGCATGCGGCACCTCAAGTCGATGGGCTTTTCCGACAAGCGGCTGGCCTATCTGGCGCTCAAATCTGCCAATCTGCGCGGCATGGAGCGGGGCATTGCGCGCGGGTCGGGCCTGATCCACGAAGCGGTCAAGGCGATGACCGACGGCGTGACCGAAGCGGAGGTGCGCAAGCTGCGCCATAAGCTCGGCGTGCGGCCGGTGTTCAAGCGGATCGACACCTGCGCGGCCGAGTTCGCGGCCAAGACGCCCTATATGTATTCGACCTATGAAGCGCCGATCTTCGGTGAGGCGGAGAATGAATCCGCCCCGACCGATCGCGAGAAGGTCGTGATTCTGGGCGGCGGGCCGAACCGGATCGGGCAGGGGATCGAGTTCGACTATTGCTGCGTCCATGCCTGTTTCGCGCTGTCGGAGGCGGGCTATGAGACGATCATGGTCAACTGCAACCCGGAAACGGTGTCGACCGACTATGACACGTCGGACCGGCTCTATTTCGAGCCGCTGACCGCCGAGGACGTGCTGGAAATTTTGGCCGTCGAAATGACCAACGGGACGCTCAAAGGCGTGATCGTGCAGTTCGGCGGGCAGACGCCGCTCAAGCTGGCGCAAGCGCTGGAGGATGCGGGCATCCCGATCCTGGGCACCTCGCCCGATGCGATCGACCTGGCCGAGGATCGTGAGCGGTTCGCCGCGCTGATCGACAAGCTCAAGCTGCGCCAGCCCGCCAACGGCATTGCGCGCAGCCGGGAGGAGGCGATCGCGGTCGCCAACCGCATCGGCTATCCGGTGCTGATGCGGCCGAGCTATGTGCTGGGCGGCCGGGCGATGGAGATTGTCGACGGGCAAGCGCAGTTGGAGGAATATATCACCACCGCCGTCCAGGTGTCGGGCGAATCGCCGGTGCTGATCGACCAATATCTGCGCGACGCGATCGAGGTCGATGTCGATGCGCTGTGCGATGGCGAGGATGTCGTGGTCGCGGGCGTGTTGCAGCATATCGAGGAGGCGGGGGTCCATTCGGGCGACAGCGCCTGCTCGCTGCCGCCCTACAGCCTATCCGATGACATCATCGCCGAGATCGAGCGGCAGACCGAGGTATTGGCCCATGCGCTGTCGGTGCGCGGCCTCATGAACATCCAGTTCGCGGTAAAGGATGGCATGGTCTATCTGATCGAGGTCAACCCGCGCGCCAGCCGCACGGTGCCCTTTGTCGCCAAGGCCATCGGCACGCCCATCGCCAAGATCGCCGCGCGCGTGATGGCGGGCGAGATGATCCGCGACCTGCCCAAGATCGACCGCAATGCGATCGACCATGTCGCGGTCAAGGAAGCGGTGTTCCCGTTCGGGCGCTTCCCCGGTGTCGATCCCGTCCTGTCGCCGGAAATGAAGAGCACCGGCGAAGTCATGGGAATCGATAGCAATTTCGCGACCGCCTTTGCCAAGGCGCAGATTGGTGCGGGCACGCTGTTGCCGACCAGCGGTACGGTGTTCATCTCGCTCAAGGATAGCGACAAGCCGGTGATCCTGCCCGCCGCGCGCAAGCTGGCCGATATGGGCTTCACGCTGATCGCGACGGGCGGCACCGCCGATTATCTGGCCAACCATGGCATCGCGGTGGAAAAGGTGAACAAGGTGGCCGAGGGGCGTCCGCATATCGTGGACAAGATCACCGATGGCGACGTGCAGCTGATCTTCAACACGACCGAAGGTTGGCAGTCGTTGAAGGACAGCAAGGCGATCCGCACCAGCGCGCTACGCGGCAAGGTCGCCAGCTTCACCACGGCGGCCGCCAGCGTCGCTGCGGCCGATGCGATCGAGGCTTTACGGGGACATCCCCTTGAAGTGCGCTCGCTCCAGTCCTATTATCCCCTGTCGCACGCCTGATCCCCTGCACAAGGAAGCATGCTGCGGGCGGCCCGCTGTTCGGGCCGCCAAAGGGAAGTTTTGACGAAGGATTTGCATAATGGCGACCGTTGAGAAGATGCCGATGCTGCAGATGGGCTATGACAAGCTCAATACGCAGCTGCGCGAACTCAAGGCCGAACGGCCCCTCATCGTGGACGCCATCGAGGAAGCGCGCGCCCATGGCGACCTGTCCGAGAATGCGGAATATCACGCTGCCAAGGAACGGCAGGGCCAGGTAGAGGCCACGATCAACGATCTGGAAGACAAGCTGTCGCGCGCGCAGATCATTGATCCGGCGACCCTGTCAGGCAACAAGATCGTGTTCGGCGCGACCGTGACCTTGCTCGACGAAGATGACAAGCCGGTGAAATATCAGATTGTCGGTCAGGCCGAGGCGGATGCCAAGGCGGGCATGATCTCGTACAACAGCCCGCTGGGGCGTGCGCTGATCGGTCGCACGGTCGGCGAGGATGTCGAGGTATCGGTGCCGTCGGGCGACAAATTCTACTCGGTCGAAAAAATCGAGTTCATCTGATCCCGTGAAATTGCCCGCTGGCCCCATGACGAACGGGATCGCGGCGATCAGCTTCGCCGTGTTCCTGATCCTGTATCTGACGGGTCATATCGACAATGCAGCCGTGCTGGGCGGGTTCATCCCCGCGCGCGTGGGCGATCCCGACCTGCTGGCGGGGCTGGCGGCGGTGCCGTGGTGGCTGACGTCGCTCACCTGCACGCTCATCCATGCCGGATGGCTGCATGTCGGCTTCAATATGTTGATGCTCGTCTTTTGCGGGCGGCATGTCGAACATGTGCTGGGCAAGGGGCCAACGCTGCTGCTCTATGGCGTGGGCGCCTATGCCGCCTGCGGGGCGCAGTGGCTGATCGATCCGGGCTCGACCGGGCCGATGGTCGGCGCAAGCGGGGCCATTTCGGCTGTCGTGGCGACCTATGCCTTGCTCTATAGCCAGCAACAGGTACGCCGGATCGGGCCGTTTTCGGCCAATATCGTGCGTCTGGCCTGGCTGGCTGGCGGCTGGATCGCGCTCCAGTTGATGATCGGATTTGCCACCGCCGGAGGCATGGGCGATCTCGGGCAGATTGCGGTCGCTGCGCATATCGGCGGGTTTCTCGCCGGGCTGGCCCTGACCCGCCCGCTGCTCCGCTGGCGCTTCCGCAAAAGGCCGCACGCGGTTAATTGATCACCAGAAAATAGCCGTTCCCCGGTTTCATCCGGGGAACGGCTATGGTCAATTTCAGTCCGCCTTGGGCAGTTCAGGTTCGAGCAGGCGATGCAGATGCACGATCACATAGCGCATTTCAGCGTCGTCCACCGTACGCTGCGCCGCGCCGCGCCAAGCCTTTTCGGCCGAAGCATAGTCGGGAAACACGCCGACCAGGTCGACTTTGCTGAGGTCTTGAAATTCGAGCGTCTGCGGATCGGTTACGCGACCGCCAAGCACCAGATGCATTTTGCTCATGGCGTTTTATTATCTCCCTTGGGTGGGCGGCGACCCTAGCAGCGCCGCACGCCCCATCCAAGGGGGACTAAAGCCGTGTTGGCATGCTTTTCACGCCGTCGCGATTAGCTTTTGGGCAACCGCGCCTTGATCGCATCGCCCAGCGCTTCAATACGGTGCGCCACAAGCGAGGTCACGTCATCGGCGAGCTTCGACGCCTTGGCCGATAGATCGGCCGAAGCGAGATTGTCGCGTGCATGCGAAGCGGCGTCGCCCGCGTTGTGCAGGGCATGGGCGGCATTGGTCTTCACCGTTTCAGCGCCCTCGGCTGCCGCCGCGCGGGCGGCGAGCGCCGCTTCGGCAACCCGCGATCCGGCGGTAACGGCAAGACCCGGCAAGGCCTTCATCATCGCGCGGCTCTTGGGGAACATCCACGCCACGACGGCACCAACGGCGATCGCACCAGCAACGGCGGCGACCGGATGGTCCTGCACGATCTGGTTGGCGCGGGTTGCGGCGCGCTGCGTCTTGTCGCGCGCGTCGCCATAGGCCATGCCCGCCTTGTCGCGGCCGGTCTGGACCAGTTCGCCAGCGCCTTCGCGCGCCTTGGCCGTGGTTTCACGGATGCGGTCGGTTGCGGTCGAGGCGGCGTCATTCGCCGCTTCACGGGCACGGTTCACTTGGGCACGAATGTCAGCCATGGTCATTCTCCGGCATATCTGTTGGGGTGTTCCTGAAACGAACGTATAAGCGTTGGAAAAGTGCCGTAATCGGCCGCCGCGCCAGAAAAAGCGCGAATGCGGCAGCGGCTGCACCGACGGCAACGGGGCGTTGCTGCGCCTTGGCTGCGCCGAGAGCCACCGCGCTCGATACAGCGCCAGATACGCCGTCGATCGCCTTATCCTTAGCGTCCTGAATCAGAAGTGCAGGCGCGATCCGCGCCTTCGCTTGCGCGGCACTGATCTTCATCTGCGCGCGGGCCAGGTCGGCGCGGGCGCAGGCCTCTCGATAAGCCAGTCCCTGCGTCATGGCGTGATCGCCTTCTTCATGCGGGTGATGCAGCCCTTGGCCATCAGCAGCAGCAGGACCGTCACGAGCAACCCGCCGCCGGTTACGATCAGCGTCGCCCACAAAGGGTCGAGATGGCGGGACAAGGCCACGACAAGACCGACCAGCAACGCCACGATGCTGGCAAACGCCAGCATGAGCGCGACCAGTCCCAGCACCGCCGCATTGCGGACGCCGACGCCGACGATGCTGAGCCTCAGCTTCTGCTTGTCCGCTTCGGCCGAGGCATAAGCCCGGCCATCGGCGTAAAGGCGGGCGAAGGCGTCACGCACGCTTTCGGTGCGTGCGCCATCTTCCGGACCGCCTGGATCCAATCCTTCGGCGTGCGGCGTAACCGCCGTTTCCGTTGGCTCTTGTGTCAATAGATCCTCCGCCCCGAAACCGGAGCCTTTCGTTTCAGTGACGGGAAAGCCGGAACGGCAAACCCTCAGGCCTTGTCGTCCGACCCTTTGGCAAGGCGCATCAACACGAAGCCGACAACGGCGGCCGCGCCGATGGCGACAGCCGGGCTCTTGCGCACGAAATCGCGCGCTTCGGCCATCAACTGATCGACATCCTTGTTGTCGAGGCTGTCTGCTGCACCGGCAACCTGTTCGGCGGCCTGACGGGCATAGTCGCCATATTGCGGGCCGAGTTTGGCATCGACCGTGGCGGCCGTGTCGGCGATCAGCTTGGACAGGCTCTGCATGGCCGTCCCGGTCTTGTCCTTGGCGACGCCTGCGGCGGACTTGGCGGTCTTGCCAGCCTGCTCCTTGATCGGGTCGATATGGGCTTTCCAATCAACCGCGTTCAACTTCTCGGCCGCAGCCTTGGCAGCCTTCTCGGCTTGCTCCTTGATCGGCTTGATCTGTGCGCTCAGGCCCTTTGCAGCGCTTTCCACCTCAGCGGCGGCGTCTGACGCCGCTTCCGTCGCGGCTTTCTTGAGCGGCTCGGCCTTCACGGCGACGGCGTTGGCGGCGGTATCCAGGGTCTTGGCCTTGGGGGGGCGTCCGCGCTTGGCGGCCGGCGTTACCGGGGTATCAACCATCGTCCTCAATCTCCCTCTTGATGCAGCATGGTGCGCCGCGCGAGGCGGCAGGTGGTTATATTCCAAATGCTCCGCAGCGGCATGCAGTTCCGTTGCCGTCACATTTTCGACCATCGGCATTTTTTCGATGCGTGCAAGCCCTGCATTGCCAATAGCCGGGCCGCTGGCTAAGCGGAGCGCGGAAAAACAGGGGAGGGGCCGCCATCAGGGTTGCCCGCCCATTGTCAGTGCAGGGAGCGATCATGACCGCCATTCTCGACATTCACGCCCGCCAGATTTTCGACAGCCGGGGCAACCCCACCGTCGAAGTCGATGTCATGCTTGATGATGGCAGCTTCGGCCGCGCGGCGGTGCCATCAGGCGCGTCAACCGGCGCCTATGAAGCGGTGGAAAAGCGCGACGGCGACAAGAGCCGCTATATGGGCAAGGGCGTGCTGAAAGCGGTCGATACCGTCAATGACGAGATTGCAGGCGAACTGATCGGCTTCGATGCCGAAGATCAAGGCGAAGTCGATGCCGCGATGATCGCGCTCGACGGCACCGACAATAAGTCGAACCTGGGCGCCAACGCGATCTTGGGCGTCAGCCTGGCGGTGGCAAAAGCCGCTGCCGATGCGCGCGGCCTGCCGCTCTATCGCTATGTCGGCGGCGTGTCGGCGCATGTGCTGCCAGTGCCGATGATGAACATCATCAACGGCGGCGAACATGCCGACAACCCGATCGATTTTCAGGAATTCATGATCATGCCGGTCGGGGCCGAAAGCATCGCCGATGCCGTGCGGATCGGGTCGGAAATCTTCCACACGTTGAAGAAGGGCCTGCACGACAAGGGGCTGGCGACGTCGGTCGGCGATGAAGGCGGCTTCGCGCCCAACATCGCCTCGACCCGCGATGCGCTCGACTTCATCATGCTGTCGGTCGAAAAGGCTGGCTACAAGCCCGGCGACGACGTCATGCTGGCGCTGGACTGTGCCGCGACGGAGTTCTTCAAGAACGGCAAGTACGAGATTTCGGGTGAAGGCCTTTCGCTCAGTCCGGTTGAAATGGCCGACTATCTCGCCGCCCTGTGCGCTTACTATCCGATCAAGTCGATCGAGGATGGCATGGGCGAGGATGATTTCGAGGGCTGGAAGGCGCTGACCGACAAGATCGGCGGTTCGGTGCAATTGGTCGGCGATGACCTGTTCGTCACCAACCCCAAGCGACTTTCGATGGGCATCGACATGGGCCTGGCCAATTCGCTGCTGGTCAAGGTCAACCAGATCGGCACGCTGACCGAAACGCTGGCGGCGGTCGATATGGCGCACCGCGCCCGCTACACTGCCGTCATGTCGCATCGGTCGGGCGAGACCGAGGACGCGACCATCGCCGACCTCGCGGTCGCCACCAATTGCGGTCAGATCAAGACCGGCTCGCTCGCCCGGTCGGACCGGCTTGCGAAGTATAACCAGCTCATCCGCATCGAGGAAGAACTGGGCGATGTCGCCGTCTATGCCGGACGCTCCATCTTCCGCTGATCGGCTTTCCTTCGGTTGGCCGCAAGTTCGACAAAATTCGCTTGCGGCCGACCTTTTCTTGTGATTCTTGTGGGCGATGGCGCACATCGCGAAGCTACGTCTCCTTTTATTCTCGGCCCTTGGCCCTGCGATTGCGCTGCTTCTGCTGCTGTCCTTCGCGGGCTACGTCGTCGTGGGATCGAACGGCATCCTCGCCTGGGGCGATTATTCGCGGCAGCTCGGCGCGGCCAAGGCCGAACTTAAGCGGGTGCAGCAAGCGCGCGCCGACTTGCGCAACCGGGTCGACCTACTCAACCCGCGCCGCGTCGATCCCGATCTGTCGGACGAACTGATCCGCCGCCAGCTTGGTGTTATCCATCATGACGAAGTGATCGTGCCGCTCAACTGAGCCTTCGCCACGACCAATATTAGCTCAAGATGATAGCTTTAGCCCGGATTCCGTCGGGTCCGCCGTTGCAATATATGCAACTCTGCCGCTATATCGAGCTTCCTTCCATCCGACCCCACGCAAGAGGATAAGAGCCTTGGCGAAACCAACGACGCCGCGCCCGACCCGCGCAGAGGCCGAGGCGAAAAGCCCGGTCGGCGCGGACCATAACCGGCCTCGCCCCGACACTCCGACCGATTACAAGGCCAGCAAGGAAGAATTGCTGGAATTCTACCGGCAGATGGTCCTCATCCGCCGCTTCGAAGAGAAAGCGGGCCAGCTGTACGGCCTGGGTCTCATCGGCGGCTTCTGTCACCTTTATATCGGCCAGGAAGCGGTTGCGGTCGGCATCCAGTCGGCACTCGTGCCCGGCAAGGACAGCGTTATCACCGGCTATCGCGACCATGGCCACATGCTGGCCTATGGCATCGACCCCAACGTCATCATGGCCGAACTGACCGGCCGTGGCGCGGGCATTTCGCGCGGCAAGGGCGGTTCGATGCATATGTTCAGCGTCGAACATAAATTTTTCGGCGGTCATGGCATCGTCGGCGCACAGGTGTCGCTCGGCGCGGGCCTGGGCTTTGCGCACAAATATAATGGCGATGGCGGCGTGTGCGTCGCCTATTTCGGTGACGGCGCGGCCAACCAGGGCCAGGTCTATGAATCCTTCAACATGGCCGAACTGTGGAAGCTCCCGATCATTTTCGTTATCGAGAATAATCAATACGCTATGGGCACCAGCGTCAACCGCTCTTCGGCGGAAGACCAGCTCTATCGCCGGGGCGAAAGCTTCCGCATTCCCGGCATCCAGGTCAACGGCATGGACGTGCTGGCCGTGCGCGGCGCGACCGAGGAAGCGTTGAAGTGGGTGCAGGGCGGCAATGGCCCGATCCTGCTGGAAATGAAGACCTACCGCTATCGCGGCCACTCCATGTCCGATCCGGCCAAGTACCGGTCGCGCGAAGAAGTGCAGGCGATGCGCGACAAGTCCGACCCGATCGAGGGCGCCAAGGTCTATCTCGCCGAACATGGCGTGGGCGAGGACGAACTCAAGAAAATCGACCAGGACATCCGCAAGATCGTCAGCGAAGCGGCCGATTTCGCCGAATCTTCGCCTGAGCCGGACATGGCCGAACTCTATACCGACGTGCTGGTGGAGCAATATTAATGGGTATCGAAATCAAGATGCCGGCGCTCTCGCCGACGATGGAAGAGGGCACGCTGGCCAAGTGGCTGGTGAAGGAAGGCGACGAAGTGAAGTCCGGCGACATTTTGGCCGAGATCGAAACCGACAAGGCGACGATGGAATTCGAAGCCGTCGATGAAGGCAAGATCGGCAAGATCATGATCGCCGAAGGGTCCGAAGGCGTGAAGGTCGGCACCGTCATCGCGACGATGGCCGGCGAAGAGGGCGAGGACGAAGCACCCGCGCCCAAGGCCGCAGCACCTGCCAAGGCTGAAGCCGAAGCGCCCAAAAAGGCCGAAAGCGGCACCGCCAAGCTGGCGTCGGAAGCCAAGGCGACCGTTGCCGATCCGGACCTGCCTGAAGGCACCGAGTTCGTCAAAACCACCGTCCGCGAAGCCTTGCGCGACGCCATGGCCGAAGAAATGCGCGCCGATGAGCGCGTGTTCGTGATCGGCGAGGAAGTGGCCGAATATCAGGGTGCCTATAAGGTCACCCAGGGTCTGCTGGACGAATTTGGCGGCAAGCGCGTCATCGACACGCCGATCACCGAATATGGCTTTGCCGGCATCGGTACCGGCGCGGCCATGGGCGGCCTGCGTCCGATCGTCGAGTTCATGACGTTCAACTTCGCCATGCAGGCGATCGACCACATCATCAACTCGGCGGCCAAGACCAATTACATGTCCGGTGGCCAGATGCGCTGCCCGATCGTGTTTCGTGGTCCCAACGGCGCGGCCAGCCGCGTCGGCGCGCAGCATAGCCAGAATTACGCACCCTGGTATGCCGCCGTCCCCGGTCTGATCGTCATCGCGCCTTATGACGCGGCCGATGCCAAGGGTCTGCTCAAGGCGGCGATTCGCTCGACCGACCCGGTCGTGTTCCTGGAAAACGAACTGCTCTACGGGCGTAGCTTCGACGTGCCCAAGGTCGATGACTATGTCCTGCCGATCGGCAAGGCGCGGATCATGCGGCCGGGCAAGGACGTGACGCTGGTCAGCTATTCGATCGGCGTGGGCCTCGCGCTCGACGCCGCGGAAACGCTGGCCGCAGAGGGCATCGACGCGGAGGTCATCGACCTGCGCACGCTGCGCCCGCTCGACACCGCGACCGTGCTGGAAAGCCTCAAGAAGACCAACCGCATCGTCGTGGTCGAAGAAGGCTGGCCGACCTGCTCGATCGCGTCGGAAATCGCCGCCGTCGTCATGGAAAAGGGCTTCGACGATCTCGACGCCCCGGTACTGCGCGTCACCAACGAAGACGTGCCGCTCCCCTATGCCGCAAACCTCGAAAAAGCCGCCCTCATCGACGCCGCCCGCGTGGTCGAAGCGGCGAAGAAGGTCTGCTACAAGTAATAAGGAAAGGGCGGCTTGCGGGCCGCCCTTTTTTTCATCAGGTGCAGCGAGCCGTGGCGGATGCCGCCAGATTGCCCGCATTCTTGATGGCTTGGTCGGTGCGTTCCCGCACATTGAACGCGCTGGTATAGCGGATCACCTTCGGGCCAAACAGGTCGTTGGTCACCAGTGGTTGGTAGGTGTAGGCGACTTCCACGAACATGACCGCGGTGCCGGTGCCGGACGTGATCTTGGTCGCAGCCGTGGGGCCTGGCCCCATGCCATCCCTCAGGCTCGCGTCGGTCGCGCCATCGCCCGCCACGCCATAGCTCGACGGAAAGGCACCCGCGCCCCAGCAGCGCTGCCACCTTATGGTCTGGCCTTCATTCGGGCCGGTCAATCCATTGGGTTCCAGGCTGGATAATATGATCCGGCCATGTTGCTGCAATCCCAGCTTGTCCGACGTCAGTTCGGCTCCCACCATGATTTCATTGACGTCGGCCTCATCGATGGAGGTGCGCACGCGCGCGGCATTGTCGGCAACCAGCATCGCGATCTGGCTGAGGCGCATATGCGCCAGCGCCAGGTTCGCCGTCTCCAACCCGGCCATGCACAAAATCAACAGCACCGGCAGCGAGAAGGCAAATTCGATCATCGCGACCCCGCGATCATCCTCGCGCAGGCGGCGTGGTCGATGGGGCAGGGTGAACAGCTTTCGGGTCATACGCATTTGATCGCTGGCTTGGCCTGATTGGCCCAGGGCTGGTTGCGGACGATGGTAGTGGCTTTCGTCGATTGCGTGGCGCTCCATCCCAGCATCTTGGCCATGGGGAAGATGCGCGGCATCGACACGGTGACTTCATAATAGACTATGTCGTCTGCGCCGCCCAGGCCGTCCGACCCCAACGCCATGTCGTAGGAGCCGTTGCCATTGGCGTCTTCATAACAGTCGCCACTATTGTAACTGCCTAGCGGGGCGGTGTCGGTAGTGATCTTCTCCGGCTTGCCCACGCGCGAGAAATTATAATAGCTCTTCTTCACCACCGACGTCGTGCCGTTCTTGGCGTTGATCGTCGCCATCTGCGCCGCGATATAGGCGTCGATCTGCGCACTGTTCAAAGTCCCGACCGACGCGGATCGCGACGCCTGTTCCAGTGCCCCGCGCGTCACCGATCGCAGATAGGATTGATAGCCCAGATCTGCGATCGCCATGATCGTCAGGCACAGCGGCGCTGCGATCAGGCCGAATTCCACCAGCGTCACGCCCCGCGTGTCGCGGCGCAGCCGCGCCAGACGGGTGATCCCTACCCGCATCATTTCGACACCCGCAAACCGCCGATATTCTTGGCGATGTCCTTGAACTTCTGGGTTAGCTGCGCCTGGGTATAGGCCATCATCCAGTGATTGGAACTGGACGCGCAGCCTTGGAGCGGTGCCTGGATATTGCCTTCGGACTGGTTGCGGAACCCGATGACCCAGACGGTGATCCCTCTGCCCTTGACCGCATTGCACAGCATTTCGAGACGGCGATTGTGAACGGCGGTCAGCGACGTATTGTCCGCAGACGTCGCGGCAACGCGACCGTCCAGCTTTTGATAGCCATAGGCACCATATACTTGGTCATAGGCACTCATGTCGCCATCGGTCATGAAAACGATGTGACGCGAGATATTGAAGCCGTTGGGCGCATTACTATTGTCGGCTGCAAAGATGCCCGTGGGCGACAGGAAGCGCGCGCCCCAGATCATGCCGATGTCGTGATAGGTGCCACCAATCGCAATCAGGTCATCGACATAGGCATCGAAACTGCTCGTCTGGCCTGTGGGAATGGCGGTGCGGCTGGCATAGCTGGTAAGACGGCGCGATTGGCTGGGGCAGGCGTTCCAACCGCCTGAGCTTGCCCGATAATCGGGATGGCGATTATCATGAAGCCAGCGTCCGTCGGGTGTGAACATCACCTCCGGCCAATGTGGACGCCATTTGGTGTCGGCATTGGTGGCTGGCGTGTCGATCTGAAGATCAAAGGCCGTCGCCGGGATCGATGCGATCGAACTGGTCGCCGTGATACTGCTGTCTGTCTTCCGTTCCTCGATACACCCCAGCCAGCTTGTGGTGGACGCGACAGTTGTGCCGTTCACGTCGCCTGGCAGGCTCGCGTGATAGGTTGGATTGGCAACCGCATTCCCCTTGATATAATTGGTCACATCAACCGGGAACTTCCCATATTCCCAGCTAAATTGCGGTGTCTGCGTATCGGTGTCGGTCTTCGTCTCGGTATAATTGCTAAAGGTGCGGACCTTGATGACGCAGCTGCTTGGAGAGCCATCTATCCAATATCTCCGATACCACGGCCCCGTCCAATAGCCCGACGTGGCAGGGGTATAGGTCGCGCTATATTCCCTGCCGTTCCTCACGCGGGTCGTGCTGGTGGTCGTGGTTATCGCACCGTTGCTGCCGGTGCTGGTCGACGTGGTCGGATTGTTCGTCACCGTCGTGACGGTATTGGCGGGTGCGACGCAGGCGGCGGATGATCCACCCGATGTCGAACTCTGGTTAGCCCATGACGAAAGCGTGCCTGACGTATATACCCACGAACCTGTCGTGCTGGAGGGGATATAGGTGGTGACCAGACGGCGCGTTTGATAGTCGGCTGTTTCACCAGCAACGCCGCCTAGCAAGGCGGTCGGGGGCAATTGATAACCGACATTGACCGTCGAACTATAAGGGACGAATCCATAACGGATACGTCCGGTCGCATCCGATCCCGCGCCCAGCGTGTCGTAGAAATCCCTGACCGCCTGCCGCAGCGCCGCGATGCGCGTGGTGCTGCCGCCATTGCCGTCGCTGATCGCCTGCGCCATCGATCCCGTGGTATCGAGGACCAGCATGACATCGGTATTGCCGATGTCGAACCGCGCTTCGCACGTGACGTTGAGGGGCAGCGTCGTGAATGTGAAGATCTTCATCACCGTGGTCGGGATGCTGGTCGATGCCGTCACCTGAACCGTGGTGGTTTCGCCCGGCTTGCTCTGGATCACGGGCGTAAAACCGGTGGTTTCCGCCGTGCCTTGCGGAAAGTTGAAATCGAAGAACTTTCTTGCTTCCGCGATATTCGCCGTGGTCATCGATGACGTCGTCATCGCCCGGCGTCCCGCCAGCGCCGCCGCGTCGCACGCCTGTTGCAGGCGTGATCGGGCCATATAGGCGCGGCTCATGTCCAGACCGCCACCGATCAGGGCGGCGAGCGGGATGATCGCGGCGGCGACGATGGCCATGGTATTGCCCGCTTGGCTCTTCGCCAGGCGGCGAAGGAACCCTACAGGATGTTCGATCTGCTTGCCCATTTGTCCGCCATCACCCATGTCGTGCCCGTCGCCCCCCATGTCGGGCCGGACAGATTATTTTCGCCTATGCAGGCGCACTCGTTAGAATGTGTATGAGGAAGATGGTTAAAGGACCGATAACCCGCCAATCCCGCCTGCTCTGCGGCTGTCCGCGCCGATGAGCGGCTTGACGCAGGAATTGCCGCCGCTGGTCGATGTGCTGGTGGCGCATGCCGGGCGGGGGGCGGAGCGGCACCGGGCGCTCTGGGCGTTCGACGCGCGGCTCGCCCATGTCGCGCGGACGACGAGCGAACCGGCGATCGGGCAGATGCGGCTGGCCTGGTGGAATGACGTCATCGATGATGCCGCCGTGCGCAAGGGGCGGGGCGAGCCCGTGGTCGATGCGTTGCGGGCCACGGGCGCGATGGCCGCGCCGGGGCTGGTGGCGATGATCGACGGCTGGGAAATCCTGGTGGTCGAGCCGGAAATCGACGTCGATGGCCTGCGCGCCTACGCCGCCGGGCGGGGCGGCGGGCTGTTCCGCGCGCTGGCCGATGTCGCCGATGCGCCGGACTGGCTGGAGGCGGCGGGGCAGGTCTGGGCCTTGTGGGATATGGCCGGCCATGTCGGCGACGCGGCGCTGGCCGACGCTGCGCTGGCTCTGGCGCGCGAGATCGCGCCGCAAATGGATGGCGCGCGCTGGCCGCGTGGGTGGAAGCCGCTGCGGATATTGGCAACGCTGGCGCGACAGGATGTGCTGGCCGGACGACGCGCGCCGCTGGGGATGCCGCGTTCGCTCGCATGGCGGCTGCTGCGGATCGCGCTTGTCGGGCGGTAGGCAGACGCGATAGGCTGCGCCCCGCACGGCAAGGGAGCAGGCATATGGGGCGATTGCTGGCAGGGGGCATGGCGGCGTTGCTGCTCGTCGCGGGCGGCCTGTTCTGGTGGTCGGGCCAAGCAAGCAGCGATCCCGCACCCCAACTGGCCATGGCCGCGCCACCGCCGCCCGTTATGGAGAACTTGCCGGAGGGCGATCCCGATGCCGTGGGGGCCACGCCGCCCATGCCTGCCGAGGCCAGCCCGCAAAGCCGTGAAGAGCGACGCTTTGCCCGCTACGACCGCAATCGCGACGGGGTCATCACCCGCATCGAAATGCTGGGCAGCCGGACCAAGGCGTTCAAGGCGCTCGATAAAAACGGCGACAATCTGCTGTCCTTCGAGGAATGGGCCGTGGCGACATCCGACCGTTTCGGTGCGGCGGATAAGGATGGCGACGCCAAACTCACCCCCGCCGAATTTGCCACCACCGCCCCCAAACGCGCCGCCAAAGCGAAATGCCGCTGCTGAGCCGTTCAGGCCTCAGGCCGGGTCCAGATCCACGTCCCGCCGATCAGCGCGGCGGCGATCGGGATCAGGAACCAGGGAAAGGGCGAGAAGATCAGCGCCAGCACGATGCTGAAGGCAAAGGCACCCAATGCCGCCTTCTTGCCCCGCCGACTGATCGCTCCGCCTTCGCGCCAGCGGCGGATATGCGCGCCGAAATGCTTATGATCGAGCAGCTTGGCCTCCAGCGTCGGGCTGGACCGGGCAAAGCAGAAAGCGGCCAGGATCATGAACGGGACGGTCGGCAGCAACGGCAGGAACGCCCCGATCGTGCCGAGGCCCAGCGACGCCCAACCCGCGATGAAATAGAGATATCGCCGCATGATCGGTCCTGTGGGCGCGGGGGTGTTGCTATTGTTTCGCAACTGCGACCCGTGATGGCAAGGGAAAGATCAGGCCGCTGGTAAGCGCAATCGCGCGAGCAGTCCGCCCAGATCCTCGCTTTCCTCCAATAGCACCGATCCGCCATAGATTTCGGCAACATCGCGCACGATGGCGAGGCCAAGGCCGGTGCCGGGCTTGCCCGAATCGAGCCGCACGCCGCGATCGAAGATGCGGACGCGCTCTTCCAGCGGAATGCCCATGCCGTCATCCTCGACCAATATCTCGACCATCTCGCCCGCGCGCTTCACCGTCGCAAACACCGATCCACCGCCATATTTGGCCGCATTCTCGATGAGGTTGCCCAGCATTTCGTCGAGATCCTGTCGCTCGACGCGCACCGCCGCGCCCTTGTCGCCATCCATGTCCACCCGCGCCTGCGGATAGAGGCGCTGCACCGCGCGCTCGACGGCGGTCAGGCTCGCCCACACCTCCGCCCGGCTCTGCGCCGCGCCGCGCCGCCCGACCGCGCGGGCACGGGCCAGATGGTGATCGACCTGCCGCCGCATCGTCGTCGCCTCGCGGATGACCGCTTCGCCAAGGTCGGGCGACTGCGCGGTCGCGGCGTTCATGATGACGGTCAGCGGCGTCTTGAGCGCATGGGCAAGATTGCCCGCATGGGTGCGCGCCTCCTCCGCCTGCCGCTCATTATGGGCGAGCAGGGCGTTCAATTCCTCGACCATCGGCAGCACTTCGGCCGGCATGGGCTCGGTCAGGCGGCTTTTCTGCCCGTCACGCATCCGCACGATTTCCTGCCGCACCTTGCGCAGGGGCCGCAGCCCGTAAAAGGTCTGCAACGTCGCCAGCACGAACAGGCCGAGCGCGAGCAGTGCAAAGCTCTGGAACAGCGTCGCGCGCAGCGTTTTGATCTGTGCGTCCAGCCCGGATCGCGCTTGGCCGACCATGAACAGCCAGCGGCTGGCGGAACCGGGTAGCACGACGGTCCGCTCCATGATGCGCAGATCCTCGCCGGGAAACTGTTTGCTGTCATAGACATGCAGGTGCCGGTCGCGATGCTCGTCGGGCACTTTGAGCGCGCGGTCCCACAGCGAGCGGGAACGCCAATCCTCATGCCCCTTGGCGCTCACCTGATAATAAAGGCCGCTATTGGGTTCGAGGAAACGCTGATCGGCGAGTTCGCGGTTGAACAACACCTCGCCTTCCGGCCCGATCTCGGCCGCCGCGATCATCGCCGTCAGCACATAATTCATGCCATCGTCGAAATTGCGTGTGATCGCGTCGCTCAACACCCGATCCAGCGCCACCCCGCCGCCGATCAGCAACAGGCTGATCCACAGCGCGGCAATGCCCATCATCCGGCGGCTGATGGACCCGGTAGAGCGGACGGGGGGAGGGGATTGGGAATCGGTCATGCTATTATCAGACGGCCCCATGCCCCTTCGGCCCCATATCCGTTCGGGCTGAGCCTGTCGAAGCCCTCACCTGAGCGGAGCGAAGGCGCCTCACTGCGTTCGGCAGAGCCCTTTGACTTCGCTCAGGGCGAACGGGACGAGAAATCAGATCAGCGCCCCGGCTCGTCGAGGCTGTAGCCCAGACCACGGATGGTGGTGATCACATCGGCACCCAGTTTCTTGCGGATGCGCGTCACGAACACTTCGATCGTGTTGGAATCGCGGTCGAAATCCTGGTCGTAAATATGTTCGATCAATTCGGTGCGGCTGACCACCTTGCCCTTGTGATGGAGCAGGTAGGACAGCAATTTATACTCCTGCGCCGTGAGTTTGACCGGATCGCCGGCCAGCGTCACCTTGCCCGACCGCGTATCGAGGCGCACGTCGCCCGCCGTCAGTTCGCTCGACGCATTGCCTGATGCGCGGCGGATCAGTGCGCGCAGCCGGGCGATCAGTTCCTCGCTCTGGAACGGCTTGGCGAGATAGTCGTCTGCGCCTGCGTCCAGGCCCGCCACCTTGTCCGACCAGCTGTCGCGAGCAGTCAGCACCAGCACCGGAAAGGTACGACCTTCCTTGCGCCAGCGGTCCAGCACCGTCAACCCGTCGATCGTCGGCAGGCCAAGGTCCAGCACGACCGCGTCGTAATTTTCGGTGGAACCCAGGAAATGGCCGTCTTCGCCATCGGTGGCGAGGTCGATGGCATAGCCAGCCCCCTCCAGCGTGTTCCTGAGCTGCTGGCCCAGATTCGGTTCATCCTCGACGATCAGCAGACGCATGGGCTTTCCGTTTCTATTATAAAGCGAGCGCGGTCAGCGCGCCCAGCCGATGATATCGCCTGTCCGGCCGTCGGCATCAACCCATACCACCTTGCCGTCCTTCACATATTTCAGGCGATAGCGGTTGGCACCGGGGTTGAACTCGCTGCCGACATAGGTCGCCCCGTCCATCTGGGCGTCCACGCGGCGCTTGATCATGGAAAAGGGCATGACATGCCCGTCCAGCATCGCGCGCCGGGCGGCGTCCTGTTCATCGCGGCGACCGCCTGCATCAGCCGCAGGCACAGTCGCCACCAGCGCGAGCGCCGCACCAATCCCGATCGTCACAGAGGCTGGCAGAATTTTCCACTTCATAAGCATGGGCATGGCATAGGCGCAGGGCATTGAACAGGTGGTGAATGATGGGGATTGTTTTGAGGCGCCCCATCATGCCGACTACCGCCAACATGATGGGGAAGGCTATCCCTTACTTATCCAACGCATATTGCACGGTCAGCGTCACCGACGCGCTGACCTGGCCGGGTTCGACCGGAGTCGTTGCGACCGAATCCGCCTTGAAACGGGCACTCTGCAGCATCGGCATGGGCGGCTGGCCACCGCTGTTGCTTTCGCTGATCGAAATCAGCCGCGCGGTGCGAAAACCGGCTGCCTGGGCGTAGAAATCGGCCTGCGCCTTGGCGCTCTTCAACGCCTGCCCACGGGCCTGGGCCAGCATCGGCGCAGGATCGTCGATCGCGAAGCTGGGGCCGTTGACGTTGGTCGCGCCCGCCGCGACCATCGCATCGAGCAGCGAGCCGACCTTCTTCACGTCGCGCAGCTTGACGGTCAGCGTGTTGGACGCCTCATAGCCCAGGAAGCGCGGGCCGCTGGGTTCGCCGTCGCGCTGGTTATAGTCATATTGCGCGTTCAGGTTGATGCCGCTGGTCTGGATGTCCTTCTTGGCGATACCCGCACGGGCCAGCGCCGCGATCAGCTTCTCCGTCTTGGCGGCATTGTCCTGCATTGCGGCCTGCGCGGTCGGCGCGCGGGTCTGAACGCCGGTGCCCACGGTCGCGATGTCGGGCGATGCTTCCACGCTTTCGGTGACGTTCAACGTCACGACCGGCGCGGTTTCGGCGATGGTCACATTGGTCTGGGCGGCCGCGATGGCGGGTAGGGCGGCACTGGCCAGGGCCAGAAGAACAAGGGCGGATTTCATGAAGGGTAACTCTCCTGTGGGGATGCCGGTCTTTTGTATCGGCTGCGATGAACGGACGCTGACATGCGTTGAAAGCCGTGGGACAGCTTCCGGTTCCTTCGCCCTTGCCCCCCGGCGCGCTAACGCCTAGCTGCACGGCCATGGCAGCACCTCTTCTTTCCTACGAAAATCTTGGCCTCTCCCAAGGCTCCCACTGGTTGTTCGAGGGGATCGACATTCATGTCGGTCAGCGCGACCGGCTGGCGCTGATCGGGCGCAACGGCGCGGGCAAGACGACCCTGTTGAAACTGGTCGCGGGCTTGATCGAGCCGGACCGTGGCACGCGATCGGTGCAGCCGGGCGCGCGGGTCATCATGCTGGAGCAAGATCCCGACGTCACGCCCTTCGCCACGCTGCATGACTTCGCGCTGGCAGGCGAGTTTGCGCCTGCCCCGCATGAGGTGGAGGCGATCGCCGACCAACTCGGTATCGATCTGTCGCGCGAAGCGAAGACCGCGAGCGGCGGCGAACGGCGCCGCGCCGCCATCGCCCGTGCGCTGGCGAGCGAACCGGACCTGCTGCTGCTGGACGAGCCGACCAACCATCTGGACATCGCCGCGATCGATTGGCTGGAAAACTGGCTGGCGCGCTATAATGGCGCGTTCGTCGTCATCAGCCATGACCGCGCCTTCCTGACCCGGCTCACGCGCCAGACCCTGTGGCTCGACCGGGGCGTCATGCGGCGCAGTGAAATCGGCTTCGGCGGCTTCGAACAATGGATGGAAGCCGTCTATGCCGAAGAGGCGCGGGCGGCCGAAAAGCTGGACGCCAAGCTTAAGATCGAGGCGCATTGGCTGGAACGCGGCGTGACCGCACGGCGCAAGCGCAACCAGGGGCGGCTCGCCAAGCTATGGGAAATGCGCGAAACCCGCGCCGCGATGCAGGGGCCGCAGGGGACCGCGAAGATCGCCGTGGCCAGCGACGACAGCAAGACCAAGAGCGTCATCAAGGCCGAGCATGTCACCAAGATGTTCGGGGACAGGGTCATCATTGAAGACTTCACCCTGCGTATCCAGCGCGGCGACCGGATCGGCATCGTCGGCGGCAATGGCGCGGGCAAATCGACGCTGCTCAAGCTGCTGACCGGCGAACTCGCGCCCGACAGCGGCAGCGTGACGCTGGCCCAAACGCTCGACATGATCTTCATCGATCAGCAGCGCAGCCTGATGCAGGGCGACAAGACGGTGCGCGACGTGCTGGCCGAAGGCGGCGACTGGATCGACGTGCGGGGGGTGCGCAAGCATGTCCATGGCTATCTCAAGGACTTTCTGTTCGATCCCAGCCTTGCCGAAGCAAAGGTCGCGACCCTGTCCGGCGGCGAGCGCTCGCGCTTGTTGTTCGCGCGCGAATTTGCCCGCGAATCGAACCTGCTGGTGCTGGACGAACCGACCAACGATCTCGACCTCGAAACGCTCGACCTGTTGCAGGAAGTGATCGCCGATTATGACGGCACGGTCCTGATCGTCAGCCATGACCGCGACTTTCTCGACCGCACCGTGACGGTCACGCTGGGGCTGGACGGCACCGGCGTCGTGGATGTGATCGTCGGCGGCTATGCCGACTGGATCGCCAAGCGCGATCCGCGCAAGGCCGCCAAGGCCGAGAAAAAGGCCGCCGCCGCGCCCGCGCCACCCAAGCCCGTCTCCGCCAAGCTGACCTATAAGGATCAGCGCGACCTGGAACTGCTGCCCAAGCGAGTCGAGGAATTGGAAGCGGCCATCGCCCGCGATGAAGAAGCGCTGGCCGACCCAGCGCTCTACACCCGCGACCCCAAGAAATTCGCCGCGCTGACCGGCGCGATCGACAAGGCGAAGGCGGAGAAAGAGGAGGCGGAAATGCGCTGGCTGGAACTGGAGGAAAAGGCCGAAGGGTTGGCGGGGTAGAAAACGCCCCGTTCGGGCTGAGCTTGTCGAAGCCCTGTTCTTACTTCAAACAAGTAAAGCCCTTCGACAGGCTCAGGGCGAACGGATGTGGGGATGGCGCTGACCAATGGACGATGTAACTGACCAGCCTCACCACGCGGTCCATTATGTCAACCGCGTCGGCTGGCTGCGCGCAACCGTGCTGGGGGCCAATGACGGGATCGTCTCCACCGCCAGCCTGATGACCGGCATCGCCGCGTCGGGCGCGAGCAGCCAGACGATATTGCTGACCGGCATCGCCGCTTTGGTGGCCGGTGCCATGTCGATGGCGGCAGGCGAATATGTCTCGGTCAGCGCGCAGTCGGACACCGAACGCGCCGATCTCGCCAAGGAGCGCAACGCGCTCGCCACCCAGCCGCACGCCGAATGGATCGAACTGCGCGACATCTATGTCGAACGTGGCCTCACCGCCGATCTCGCCGGGCAGGTGGCGGAGCAGTTGATGGCGACCGATGCGCTGGGTGCCCATGCCCGCGACGAACTTGGCATTTCGGACATGGCGACCGCGCGCCCGGTACAGGCGGCGCTGGCCTCGGCCGCCAGCTTTGCCGTGGGGGCCACCCCGCCGGTGCTGGTCTCCGCGATCGTCCCGGCTGGCAGCGCGCTGGTCGCGATCGTGGGCCTGTGCCTGCTTTGCCTGGCGCTATTGGGCTATGTCGGCGCGCGGCTGGGCGGAGCAAAGCCGCTGCGGTCCATCCTGCGCACCCTGTTGTGGGGCGCGCTGGCGATGGCCATGACCGCAGGCGTAGGCCATCTTTTCGGCGCGGCCATATAGTGGCAGGGTTCGCGCCAACCATAGGAGACCAAGCATGACCGACATTCAGCAGATCCCGCTCAAGACGATCAAGGGCACTGACGCCAGCCTCGCCGACTATGCGGGCAAGGTGGTTCTGGCCGTCAATGTCGCCTCCAAATGCGGCCTGACCCCGCAATATGAAGGGCTGGAGCAGCTTTACGCCGCCTATAAGGATAAGGGGCTGGTGGTCGCGGGCTTCCCGGCCAATGATTTCGGCGCGCAGGAGCCGGGCAGCAATGACGAGATCGCGACCTTCTGCACCACCAATTTCGGCGTCGATTTCCCCATGTTCGAAAAGATCGTGGTGACCGGCCCGGACAAGCACCCCCTCTATGCCGCCCTGACCAGCGCGGTGCCGGAAGCACAGGGGGAGGGCGATGCCTTCCGGGAGAAGCTCAAGGGCTATGGCATGACCCCGAACCCGGTGCCCGAAGTCCTGTGGAATTTCGAGAAATTCCTGATCGCCAAGGATGGCAGCGTCGCCGCACGCTTTGCCCCGACCACCGCACCCGACGATGCGGCGCTGGTTGCGGCGATCGAAGCGGAACTCGCCAAGTGATGAAGGCAGGCCTGATCGCGGGCGCGCTGCTGCTGGCGGGCACGCCCGCCATGGCGGCGCTGTCGCCCGCCGAACGCGCGATGACGCAAAGCGTCGAGGCGGGCTATGAGCCCGCGATCGGCCTGCTCGAAACCCTTGTGAACCAGAATAGCGGATCGATGAATTTCGCGGGCGTGAAGGCCGTGGCCGACATGCTGCGCCCGCAGTTCGAGGCGCTGGGCTTTACCGTGACCTGGCAGCCGATGGACGCTGCCAAGCGTGCCGGTCACCTGATCGCGGTGCATAAGGGCCGCGCCGGAACCACGAAGATGCTGCTCATCGGCCATCTCGACACAGTGTTCGAACCCGACTCGCCGTTCCAGACATTCGAGCGTACCGGCGACATGGCCAAGGGACCGGGCGTGGCGGACGACAAGGGCGGCGTCGTCACGATGCTGCTGGCGTTGAAAGCGATGCAGGCGGCGGGCACGCTCAAAAATGCCAATATCGAAGTCGTGCTGACCGGTGACGAGGAAGATTCGGGCGAACCCATCGCCATCGCCCGCGCCGACCTGATCCAGGCGGGCAAGCGCGCCGATGTGGCGCTCGATTTCGAAGGGCTGTCGGTCGAGGACGGCAAGGATATGGGATCGATCGCCCGGCGATCCTCCAATAGCTGGACGCTGACCGCTACCGGCAAGTCGGGCCATAGTTCGGGCATCTTTTCCGCCAGTGCGGGCGATGGCGCGGTCTATGAACTGGCGCGCATCATCGTCGCCTTCCGCAAGGAATTGCCCGAACCCAATCTGACCTTCAATGTCGGCCTGATCGGCGGTGGACAAAGCGCGGACGTGGACAAGGACGGCGTGCGGATTGCAGTGACGGGCAAGACCAACATCATCCCGCCGATCGCCGTCGCCAAGGGCGATTTCCGCACGCTCAGCGAAGAGCAGACCGCCCGCGTGCGCGCCAAGATGCAGGCGATCGTCGGGGCAGGGCATCTGCCCGGCACCTCGGCCAGCATCGCCTTCGACATGGGCTATCCCTCCATGGCCCCGACGGCGGGCAACCGGGCGTTGCTGGCCAAGCTCAACAGCGTCAACACCGATCTGGGGTTGGCGACGATGCCCGAACTCGATCCGCTCAAACGTGGCGCAGGCGATATCAGCTTCGTCTCGCAGGATGTGGACGGCCTGATCGGCCTCGGCGTCACATCGACCGGCGACCACAGCCCGGCGGAACAGGCCGACCTGTCGAGCATGAAACGCCAAGCCAAGCGCGCCGCGATCCTGATGAGCCGCCTCGCGACCGAAAAAGGGCGGAAATAGACTCTCGAAACCGAACCTCGTCATCCCCGCGAAGGCGGGGACCCATCTCCCAACCACGCACCCGACGATAGCGTAGGAGATGGGTTCCCGCCTTCGCGGGAATGACGGAAATATGATGAGGTTCGCTCGACACAAGCGGGTGAGCAGCGTTAGATCGCGCCATGCTTCCCCCCGTCGCCTCGCTCGCCACCACCATCGGCCCGGTGCTCGAAACCCTGAGCATCGTCGGCACCTTCGTCTTCGCCGCATCCGGCGCGCTGGCCGCCGCGCGGTTGCAGCAGACGCTGGTGACCTTCGCCTTCTTCGCGCTCGTGACGGGCGTCGGCGGCGGCACGGTGCGCGACCTTTTGATCGACGCGCCGGTCTTCTGGGTCGCGGATCCCATACCCGCCATCGCCTGCATGGCTGCGGCGCTGATGGTCTGGTTCACGCCGCGCAAATTCTGGAGCGAACGCGCGCTCGACTGGCTCGACGCGATCGGTCTCGCGGCCTTCGCCGTGTTCGGCGCGGCCAAGGCGATGAGCTTTGGCGTGCCGCCCTTCGTCGCCGGGATGATGGGCGTCGTCACCGGCTGCGTCGGCGGCATCATGCGCGATCTGCTGGCGGGCGAACCGTCCATTCTGCTGCGCCCCGAACTTTATGTGACGGCCGCGGCCGTCGCCTCCGGCCTGTTCGTGCTGCTGCGCGCCATCGGTCTGGACGTCCCCGTCGCAGGCCTGATCGCCGCGCTGATCGGGTTCGCGCTTCGGGCCGTAGCGATCCGGCGAGGACTGGGATTGCCGGTGTATCGGGATGGGGAGGGATAGGCATAGCCTGAGCGAGAATAGCATCCCCTCCCGTCATGCCAGCGAACGCTGGCATCTCTCTTTCTTTTCAACAGTGCTGCCAGAAGAAGTGAGATCCCAGCTTTCGCTGGGATGACGGGGTGGGATTTTTACCCCCACAACTCCACCAGCATCGCCATCACCCCGCGCTCCTCCGCCGCATCGCGCGTCCTCGGCGCGCCATAGCCACGGCATTCCAGGCAATCCGCGCGCATGCCTGCGCCCATCACCAGCGCCTTGACGTCCGCAACCGCCTGCATCGCCCAGCCGCGCTGGACCATTGCCTGGCGCGCCAGCATGTCGCGCGGCGCGCTGGCATCGTCGCTATCGCGCTCCGCCATCGCTTCGATCCACTCGGCCCATTTGTCCGGCGCCTTCTCGATACGATAAGCGCGCGCCGTCTTGGGGTCGATCTTCGCCCGGCGCGCCGCTTCGGCAATCGCGTCCTCCAGTCCACCGAAGCGATCGACCAGCCCGTTCTGGCGCGCGGTGCCGCCGTCCCAGACGCGACCCTGCGCGATGGCGTCGATCTGCTCGGGTGTCTTGCGGCGCGATTGCGCGACCAGGCCGACGAAGCGGCGATAAATATCCTCGACCCCCATCTGCATGATTGCGTCGAATTGCGGCGATGTGCCGCCGGCCAGGTCCGGCTGCCCCGACAGGGGCGTCGTCGCCACGCCATCGGTGGTGACCCCCATCTTGGCGAGCGTCCCTTCAAAGCTCGGCAAAATGCCGAACACGCCGATCGATCCGGTGATGGTGTCCGGCTCGGCAAAGATCATGTCCGCCGGGGTCGACACCCAATAGCCGCCGCTGGCCGCCACATTGCCCATCGAGACGACGACCGGCAGCCCGTCCGCCTTGGCGGTCATGATGGCGCTGCGGATCTTCTCCGATGCCATGACCGATCCGCCCGGCGAATCGACCCGAACGACCAGCGCCTTCAAATCCTTTTCGTTGAGCGCGGTCAGCAGCAGATCGGAGATGGTATCCCCCGCCGCCGTACCGGGGCCAGCCTCGCCATCGACGATATTGCCTGCGATCGTCAATACGCCGATCTGCCCGTCATTGGCGGGCTTGCGCGCCTTCACATAAGCGGCCAGGTCGATCTTCGCAAAACCGCCCGCCTTGG
>Ga0156326_104_pt2 | contig 50424 bp, 54 predicted proteins | sample RifCSPlowO2_12_FD_107974 | JGI IMG/M metagenome (GOLD analysis project Ga0156326, IMG submission 107974) | Sphingomonadales bacterium RIFCSPLOWO2_12_FULL_63_15 | reverse complement strand
GGTCGTCCGCGCAATACAGCCAGCCGCAGCAAATGCCCAGAGCGGGCCCGAAACCGAGCGTCGTGAATAAGAGAGGCTAGCCGCAGCATTGGTATCCGATTCCGGCTTAGAGCTGAGCTATATGCGCCTATCGGCTATGCTCGACATGGAAGCCTGGATCGAACATTGGCGCGGATGATGTAGCGGCTATGTAGCGCGCTGCGCATCTAATCCGATGTCGGCAAATGTATCGGGCGTTGTACCCAATCTCTCCTCATCTGCGCCCAGCGCGACGCTTCCTCACGCTCGATGCCATCGGCGGGCATCTTGTCCATCAGCCAGAAATCGAACCATCGCAGATTGCGGCGATAGACGTTCAGGCGGTGGGTTGGCTGGCGCTTGATATGGAGTTCGTCAGGGAAAACATAGACATCAACCGGACTATTGGCAGCGCGGAGCGCGCGGACGGCTTCCAGGGTTGGGTAAAGCTCCCCATCTGCCGCTTGCATGAGAATAGGGAAAGCAACGCGGCTGGCATTGCGGGAAAGCGACATTTGCGACCAGATTGCTGAACTGGCTTCTGGGGAAGCAGGCCAGCCTATGCTTTGATAATGTTGCTGGATGGCGGTACCCAGAAGCCAGGTCTGGGAGGGCTCCCAGCAACAGCCGCTGATCGATGCAGCCTTGAACATTTGGCTGTGCAGCGCTGCAAATTGTGTCGTTGTCGAGCCGTCACTGAGACCAGTGATCCCGATCCTGTCCGGATCGACCAGGCCTGCGTCTATCAGTTCCAAGACCTTGGTCTCTATGGTCGACAGGATATTGCGTCGTGCGGAAAAGTCGGCATTTTCGCGTCTTTGCCTTTCAAGTGGCGCAAGCTGTTTGGCGGAGACGGGCGATTGGGGGCGCTCGATGTTGAGGACCAGATAGCCTGCCTTTGCGAAAAGCTGGATGGGGAATTCATCGCCAGTGCCCCCACGCAGAAATCCCCTACTTTCATATTGGGTGATAATCAGCGGATAGCGGCGGCTCGGCTGGAATGTCGGTGGATAGACAAGATCGCCAAAGCTGCGGATTCCCATCGCATTGGTCCATTGCAGCCGCTCAACTCTACCGCGGATGATCATTGCATAATCGGGATTTGGCTCGAAGATGGGCCTGCTCTTGCCGTCCTGCAGACTGATCCTGTCTATATATCGGGGCCGGGTCGCGTTTTCGCGCACACACAGGGCATCATCGTCGATGGGTACGCATCCCCTGAGTAGGTCGCTCGTCTGGAAAAGGCGGGCAGGATCTGTGTCGCCGCCCTTCCATTCGTAAATGGCAGCGAGGCTTTGGCCCCATCCTTCTCGCCGTACGAACCGGATATGTCCGGCCTGCGTGACCCATGGCTGACCTTCGATGTCGGTGCAGCTGGCGCGGCGACAAAACTGCGCCGCCGTCCCGAACACCATATGGATCCGGCTCATACCCTCGGCATCCGCTTTGACATCGACCATTATCGCGCCGCTGCGCAGAGCCGCGGATCGATCGTTGGTGAAGGCGGCGATCTCCGCCTCAGTTGCTGGCCCGCGAGCGCTGCCGTCCAGATCCACTCTATAAAAACGATAGGCAGCGCCGCCGCGCGGAAAGGGCGCGCGCGACGCGAATGGAAAGAAGCGATCATCGAGACGGTAGCCCCGTGCCGCTTCCTGGTTCAGCTCTTCCGTCGACGAACCATCCGCGCGCTGCTTGTACACCAGGCTTTTGCCGTCGGCCCCGAAGCGAAAATCGACGATATCATCTTCTGGTGCTGCGACGGGGCGACTATGGCCCCCCACATCCCAACGCCACAATTGCAACCGATCATTGACGAGCTTCAGAAAAGCCAGATTGTCTCCGTTTGAAGACCATAAAGGCGTGATGACCTTGGTGATGCCAGTAGGAAATCCTCGCGTGCCAAAGAAATTATCATAGCGCCAGAAGGCGACGCCGGGTCCCGCGTCGATCAGCGATGCTTGCCCATCCTGGTTGACGATATAGATGCCGGAGCAATAGCTGTTGGACCTCCCGTCGGCCCTTCGCACGGCCACAGCGAGGCGTGATCGATCGGGCGAGAGGGTAAAAACAGGATCGCTTTCCATCCCGCCATTGGAGCCGATATCCAGAGTCTCGATGAGATCGGTGGCCTCGATGGGGCGAGTGGCTCCCGCCGGCCGGCGAATCTCTAACATCTTCGCGCAATCCAGATCCGCAGCTACGACCGGCAGGGCGGCCGTAGCTGCGCCAGCAAGGCTCATCGCGAGGGAGATGAGCATTACCAGGCCTTGGAAAGGGTAAGACTGATGGTGCGCCCGATCGCGGGATAATTTGTCGCATCATAATTGGGCAGGGCGACGCTTGTCGTGCGAATAAGCGACGGCTTCCGATTCAGGATGTTCTGGCTCGCAAGTAGGAATGACCAACCAGCCCAGAGGCCGCTACCGTGAGGCTTCCAACCAATGGTGGCGTCAGCCGAATGAAAGGCTTTGACCCGGTAGGTCGTGCTGGTTCGGCTGTCTTTGGTGCCGCCAAGATAATTATAGGCGATCGCTATGCTTATCTCGCCGCGCTTCCAGCTAGCGTTCGCGCTCCCGCGCCAGTGCGGTGGCCGGAATATGGTGCCGGCCTGTTCGAAGACGGGTTGCCCCGCGCTTAGCTGCTGATCGCTTTTGAGGTAGCTTGCATTGGCTTCAAGCTTGAAATCGCTGCTGCCGGTAAAGAAAGCATAGGCGATCGAACTATCCACCCCCTGAATATGTTGACGGGCGACATTCTGATATCCGGTGTAGACGATCGCAGCAAGATTTGCAGGATCATAAGCGGCGCCACTTAGATTTTGAACGCCGAGCGGCAGGCTGGCAGTTGCCGCCAATACCTGATCGAGGGTCGGATTGAGAATGATGAGGTCGGCATATTCGTCCCTGAATGCCTGCGAACTGGACGCTATGGGATAGGTTACGCGGTTTTTGTAGCGGACGTCGAAGAAACTGGCCTCGAGTTTCAGACCCGCTATCGATGAAGGCTCCAACTGGACGGTGAATGTAAGGGTCCTGGCCTTTTCAGGCTCCAGCGCCTTTCGACTTCCGTCGATCTGCAGAACATTTTCGTTGGTTGGAGGCGCTGGCAGGTATCGGCTTGAAGCGTAAAGCGTTGCCTGCGGAGCGATATTTAATTGGCTGAGCGTCGGCGCCTTGAACGATTTCCCCCACGCAGCCTTGAGCGTCAGATCGGCGATCGGCTGATAGGCAATGCCAAGCTTGGGTGTCGCAAGGCTGCCCATCTGGTCATAGCGTTCATATCGCAACGCGCCGGTGATCTCCAGCGCGTGAATGAGTGGTAACGCATTTGCGCCAGCGATGAGCGGCAGAAACATCTCGCCATAAGCGAATAGAGCGGTCTGCGAGTCTGTATAATTTTGGATGGCAAAGGTTGCAGTTGACGTCGTTCTGAAGATCGAGCCATCCAGGCCGTTGGTACGCAGTCCGGCCCCCAGCGCGACACGTGCGTCGCCACCCGGTAAGGCAAAGAGAGGGCCTTCACTGCTGAACTCTGCTGACCAAAGGTCATTCTTGTAGCGCACATCGTTGACGAACAACCGGCTGCTGCCTGAGAAGACTTCCGCCTTGACCCCGCTATCGCTGATAGCGCGCGTGACGCGGGCGGTCATTTCCCAGTCGGCAGGCAGGTGGAAGGTGAGGGACGGGCTGATCGACCAGCTCTCGACGTCCGGGGAGGCGGTGGCGCCGGACTGAATATTGGTGCCGCTGCCATTGGGGAGTGAAAAACGGGATCTACGGCGGATATAATGGGCATCGAGCCCGAACTCCATGACGTCCCCCAAGGACTGATGGCCTGCTACTACAGCGCTTAACTGCTTGTTTGAGGGAAGAATGGTCATTTCAGGGTTCACGGCGCCATGCGTGTAGGAACGCTGGCCGGCAGAGACGTCGGTCGCCCTAGCGAAATCGCCGGCGATCATGATGCCGCCGCTATTCCATCGGCGACCCGTCACCCCGCTATATTGCTGCTGGAACGCCCCGCCATCGGTCGCGCCGCCAATTCTCGCGCTGGTTTCCAGGCCGTCGAAATCGCGGCGGAGGATGATGTTGGCGACGCCGCCAACCGCATCGGAACCATAAAGCGCCGATGCGCCGTCAGCGACAATTTCGACCCGCTCGACCGCCGCCAGCGGTATAGCCGATATGTCGATGCCCTGGCTCACCGCGTCATAGGCAAGCCGATGTCCGTTGAGCAAAGTGAGCGTAGCGTCTGCGCCCAATCCCCTGAGGTTGAGAGCGGACGACGACGTGACATTTTCCGAACCATTCTGCCGAGCGGACACCACGCCTGGGTTCTGGCCGCCATTATAATTTTGCGGGATGCTGCGTGCGAATGATCCAAGGTCGCTATGGCCGAGCTCGACGATTTTGTCCCGGCTAGCCGATATCACCGGAGACGTCGGCTTCGCACCGCGAATGCGGGAACCTGTGACCGAAAGCTCGATGTCCGTCGCGCTGGTTACCGCCTCGCGCGACGGCGCTTCTCGCCCCCGCAGGGTGATGGTGCGCTCCCTGATGTCGGCGGTGAGGCCCGAAGGCGCGAGGAGGGCGGCCACGGCGTCCTCGAGCGTGTAGGCCCCGGCGAGCGACGGGGCGCGACGACCCTTGAGCGACCGGCCATCGGCAACGAGCTGATAATCGCTCATCCTCGATACGGCGCGCAGCGCATCGCCAAGATCCTGCTCAGGCAGATCGTAGCTTTTGGGTGCTTCCTGGGCATGGATCTGGGGAACCAGAATACACATGGACAGTGCAACGCCGCTGAGAAGCCCAATTTTACCGATACGCATGAAACTTGCCCCCTTGTTCCGCAGGGCCTCTTATTGAGGCTCAGAACGGAAGACGGGCGCGTGCCTATCTAAAGCTGCAATGCGTCATTATTTTTCGGCGGTGAGCAGCAATATGTCTTTCTGGGTTCGTTCGATCTTGAGGTTGAGAAAGCCGCTCAAGGCTTGGGCAACGCGCTCGATATTGCGGATTTCGATGTCTGCAAATATCTCGCGCGTCCCCAGCGATGGCTGGGCCAGGATGATCTTGGTCTCGCTATAGCTGTTGGCTTCGGCGATGACGTCGCAGGTCGGGACATAATCATAGCTTTTCACGCCGCTCACCCATTGCTGCTCTGACCGTTTGGCAGAATTGATGGAAAAAGCCGGGATTTGTCCAGCCTTGAGCGTGAGTAACTGGCCGGAATGCAATGTAAGGGCTTTGGGCAGCTGGCGCGGGTCAGTGCGGGGTAGTGTGACATTGACGTCGCCCTCGATGGCATGAACGCGCGCGCCCTTACGGATCGTCATGTCGAACTGGCCGACGCCTGCCGTCACCTCAATGCCGCGCCCATGTACCATAAAGGGCCTTGCCGTCTGGCTGGCAACGGTGAAGCGGGCACGTCCACGCTTGAATTCGATCGTGCGGCGCTCGGCAGTATATCCGATCAGAACCAACGTGTCGGTATCCAATAAGATAGAGCTGCCATCTTCAAGGCGCTCCGTGCGCACCTCGCCGACCCGTGTCTCCAGCGGCGTGCGCGCCTCGCTCTGCCCGATCAGCGAGGGCGGTGCATCGGTTGAACGCCAAAGCAGACCCGTTGCCACAAGGAGGCAAAGCGCCACTGATGCGGCGAGGAGAAGCCGTGGTGGACGGCTTTCCACTTTTCGCGTCTGGTGCAGGAGAGGCCCGCGCGAATGCGTTAGTGCGGCGGCTTGGCTTGCCTGCTGCACGGTGTCTACCACGCGCAGATAGGCGATCTTACGGGACGGGTTTTCGGCGATCCAGACGTCGAAGGCACGCTGATGTGGACCTAGCCTGTCGAGATTCCTGGGATCTGGCACAGCGTCCGCGTCGGCCATGATGAGCATGGCCCATTCATGGGCATCGCGCGATCCTTCGTGGGGATCATGATCGGCAGGCAGGTCAGTCATCATTCGCCTCGCGATAGGCGGTAACATGGCGAATGGCTTTGAGCATCTGTTTCTGCACGACCCAGAGCGGAAGATCGAGCTCTGCTGCAATCGCGACATAGGTCTGCCCTTCGACCCGATTGCGCAGGAAGATATCTAGCGTTTGTAGCGGAAGTTGGTTGAGGATCAGCGTCCAGCGCGCCAGATCCTGCTTTGCCTGCAACTCGCGATGGGTGTCGGAAGGGGCAATTGCATGCAGGCCATCGTCGAGCGGCTTGGTGCGTTTCGACAACAGGGTCGATCCGCGCTCGACGAAATCGCGCAGCAGGTTCGTCGCGATGCGCGTGAGGTAAGCCTGCGGGCTGGCAAGCGCTTGTGCGGGCGCTGTGCGCACGAAACGGGTGAAGCTTTCCTGGGCAAGTTCGTCGGCATCAGCCTGATTGCCAAGCTGGCGCGTGAAGAAGCGCATGAGGCGGGGCTTCTCCCTTGTGTAGAATTCCGGAAAGCTGAACCGATTGCTTCCGGGATTTCTGATCATGACCGGATCGCACAGCCGATCCTCGCTTCTGCCCTGGCTCATTCGTCGCACCTATGTCCTCTCGGGGCGACGGCCAAAGCCGGATGTTGGAAACCTGTCTTGCGGCAGGCGCATGCGCCTTTACCGTTGCCGGCTGGACATGCGCGCATGCCACCCGGCCCCAGTGAAACTGTGACCGAGCTGCAAGAAAGAGGTTTCCACGCCCCGCTTCCGCGCTTTCAGCGGAAGCGGGGCTACCTTGCCGGATTGGCGGGGCAGCGCAACCCCCTAAGAAACCCATTATAACGTTTTTACGAAGCGGATTAGCAGCTGAAGGAAGGGGTGGGCGACTGCCCGCTGCGCGGGCATCGCGCTCTTGTCGGCACGGCGTGCCGCCGCGCCGACCGGGCTCGGCTGCGCCGATCCCGGCCCTACGGGCGGTGATCGCTGTCGCAGCGGTGAGGGCGGGGTGTGAAGCGGGGAAGTGCCGAGGTGAAGGGGGGTAGGTAGAACGCGCTGATCCCTCGCGCACGAGAAACAGTAATTTCGCGGGTCCTTGGGAGGGAAGGGGGAACGGGTTGGGGACTGAACCCGATATGCGGAGTGTCCTGCTGTGACCTTGCTACCTGTCCTGCGCCAGGCATTGGCGAAATTGATTTTGTGCGTTCAAAACTTGGCGGATGATGACCGTTGCTGCGCCCGGATCGACCGCTATCTCGATACTGTTGACCTGCAGATGATGGCTGAACCGATCGGCGCGGGCGGCGGCGAGGAAGCTGCGCGAATCAGGCAAGTCGTCGCTAAAATGCAGCCGCTGACGCGTGCCATCCTCATTCTTGTCGTCGGGCGAAAAATGAGCGTGGCGGAAGTATCACTGCGTTTTGGGATGCGCGAGGAGCGGGTGTGTCGACATTACCGGGCGGCCGTGGGCGAGGTGACGGCGCGATGCGACGCGGACGGTGTGACGTAAATCGTCGGCCCGCCTGCTGAGCAGATAGACGGCCAGGACTGGGACTTTCCCGAATGTCGGCTTCGGAGCGTCGAAGCGTGGAAAGCAGACGTTAGGGATGGCCATCGCTGTCGCTACCGTTTTCGACCTTACGAATCGCCGCAATGGAAAGGCGAGCTTTTCAGTAGAGCCGAACCTAACTGCTCAATCAGTCCAGCAAACTCCAGAACTGCCGACTCTTTGATTACCAGCCGCTGCCCAACGGCGTAGGTGGCATCGCCACTCCGCGTAATGTAGTCTGCGTCTACGATGCCCTGTTGGTGAGCAAGTAAATGGCGTTGCTGGTAGAAAACTCGGAGACGATCCATAGCTGCCGTGCCTACAATTTTCTCAAACGACGACCCCGCCACCGTATCCCACAGATTGGATCCCGCATCGAGGTTTTGAAACGCATTTCGCCGGGCCGATACGCCGGCCCGGCTTTCGTAAATCTGCTCCGCTAGGCGCTGAAACGACATCACCGTATCCTGAATAGCCTTTTCCAGCAGTGTGCGAGTCATCAACTCAGCTTCGTCCGGGCCTAACGTGTTGCGTAGAGTTTCACGTAGCCCAGCGGCGGTCCTGATGGTGGCGAGGGTCTGCTGAAATGTGTGGTGGGCAGAGTTATGCCCGCAACTAGGACAGAAATATGCGGCACCTACGTATGAATAGCGACAGCCGCAAGAATCGCATTTGGTACGCAAGCGCATGGGCTCTGCGGATGCAACCGGCAACAACACTGCGTTGCGGCCACCTTTCACGTTTAGGGTGATGCTTAGGAACGAGCCTGGCCGCTGTCGCCGCTTCGAAGCCGCGGCATCTGCTCGCATCGCCCCGTTGATGCGATTAATCACGACTCCGCGCGCGTACTGCTTGGCCGCTTCTATCTGCTCCGTCGTGTACCAAGACTTTGCCGGTGCGGCATGTCGGCAGGATGGGCAGAACACTTCCTCATCGCGGACGAGATTTGTCCAGTCTTCAGCAACTATCTTGAATTGGAACAGGCATGCTTCAGCCGGGCATTCCTTATCGGCATATCCCTCAGAATCGGCTTCCAAAGGAACCTCTACCTGTTGAAGGCGGGAGAGGCGGTCAAGTTCGTGTTGGAGGTTCTCAAACATGCAGCCGCTCGGATGTTGATGGTTCAGTACATAACATGAACGAATGGAGGGCATATGTCCAGTTGCGCTGACCTTGTTCGCCTAGGCTGAACGAGATTGATCATTGCGGAGTGCTTCGAGGCAATTTGGAAATGTCGTCCCGAAAAGTTCGGAAAGCTCTTCTATGGTCGCGGATGTCGGGATGTGCCGTACTTGTATCGTTGCGATAGCATCACGATCTTTACTGCTCTGCAAGAGGACCACGGATCATGACCGAAATCGACTGGGACAATCTGCCGCCGACGACAATCCCAACCGATCTGGGACTCACTGTGAAAGGGTTCGAAAACGAGGAGGGCGCGCGCGAACTCGGTCATGCGGTGCTCGATGCCATTAGGCTGTTTGGCCGCTTCATGAACCTGTCGACGCTTGATGGGGTCACGGTTGCGATCGACTATGATCAAGCCCTAGCCGATCTCGACCGCGGCCTGCCTGGGCTAAGGCCGCTTACCCGCTCGAACACCGCCGAGATGCAGGGCGTCGCGATGTCGCCGGCGGTGATGCGCGACGGTCAGGTCAAAACACACCTCGTCTTTAACGCCCAGATGGTCGCAGGCCTTACAGCCGACATCGCGGCCGAGGAAGACAAAGCGGCGGCCATCGGAATCATCGCGCATGAATGCGCGCACGTGCAGGTCCCGGATGGGGAAGAGACCGTGATCGTCCTCGGTCCAGCTGATCGAACCGTGCAGCTTGCACAGATAGACGAAGCCGTCGACCGCCGACCACTTCCTGTTGGTGATGTCGAGCTGCTCCGCCATCGCGTATCTGAAGGTGGACGGGTTGAACCGGCGCTCGACCACGCCCGAGAAGCCGTTGGCATATGGCAGACCCAGACGGTCCATCGCTCGCTCGTTGAACAGGTCGTAGTTCGTGGAGAATATCCACGGTCGTGGGAGTGATCGGTCGCGAAGGATCAGCCGCCGATAGAATGACTCGTACGTTCCCAGCACGGAGTCGTCGCCCTTCGAGAACAGGCCTGCGGTGCACCTCTCCCACAGGAAGGCCTGCACCTTCCCGATCATCTTCTCGATCTTGGCGGCCTCCTCCTCGTCGCCATCATCGTCACTGCGCCTCAGCACGAACCGCAGCGCGTGTAGGGTCTCCATCAGGCGTTCGAGGTTGCGTGCATACTCGCCTTCGAGGCTCAAACCGTAGCCGGCAAGGCAGCTTCGCTCCGACGCGTCGAACACCCAAGGCTCGGCACCTTCTGGAGCAGCGCAGAATTCCCTGGCCAATGGCAGCATCGTCGAGATGCCGCGCTCCTTATCATCGACCACCATCGAGGAGCAGCCTGCGCCGAGCAAGAACGCGACGTTCCGTGCACCCAACGCCTCGGCAAGGGCCTTGCGTACCTGATCGGGCCCCTTCTCCCAGTCCAAGTCCTGAGCGGCGTGATCACCTTGTCGAATGAAAGAAAAGCCTGAGGTCGGTGCTGGCGCCGGTGCCAGATTTTCGTCCTGAGTATTTACCGCTTCGCTCACGCGTCATCCCTGATCCAGTTACGATAGCATATCGACACCATTCAGCCGAGTAATACAACCGTTGCGACGGGCGAGGTGGCACAGGATTTTTCTCGACCTCTGACGCTTCGCCTTCGCCCTTCCATTTCACCCTCAATCATTGGGATGATAAACACGGGGCGGCATCGACCAATCGTACGTTCAGTATGGGCAAGGGGTCACCACTGATTGACCGCTGAATGCAACTGCCAGTATTGGGGCACATTGCTATCTGGCGGCTTCGCATTTAGCGGACAGCAAGTTCTAGGAGGAGCTGTCTATCCAAGTCCGAACGTAAACGAGGCATCTTGGTCGACAGCTGCCGGAAAAGCGGAATGTCTGCCGCTGGGAATCGCAAATCTGGCGCCGAGCGACCGGCATGGGTCGCGATCGCAGCCGGGTGACGGCCTACGCTGATATGCATTCAAGGCCGAATTCGCCCTGCTAATGAAACAGTCGCACTCTCTCATTTTCCCGACTGCTCAACCAGCCTTGCCGCCAAATCTCGCGCGGTGCGTGCTGCCCCCATTAATGTCGCCGATCCCGCCCCACTCCAGTCACCATAGCCCGCAAGCCAAAGCCGCGGTTCCCTGATCGATCGTTGCCCGTTTAACAGTACGCGGCCATCTCCCTCGACCACGCCTAGTTCGAAAAGGTGATTCAGCGCGGGCCTGAACCCGGTACACCAGATGATGGCATCGACGGCCATGTCCGATCCGTCCGGCCAGACGATGCCAGTGGGCGTCATCCGGTCAAAAGGCCTTACCGAAGACAAGTCGCCCCGGTCGCGCGCGGCCTTGACCGGCGGAACCATGACGATGTCGCCAATGCCTCCGACCGGCATATCATTTGCGTCGCCCTTCAAGCGCGCGACAGCCCGTTCGAACAGCACGCGGCCATCGACGTCATCGGGCAGGAAGATCGGTTCCTGGGTCGTTACCCATAGGGTACGGGCTATCGGGGCAATCTCGGCTATGATCTGCGCGCCGCTGTTGCCGCCGCCGACCACCAGCACGGTCTGACCGGCATAGTCTTCGGGGCCAACATAGTGCGCGGAATGAACCTGACCGCCTTCGAACAACGCGCGTCCGGCTATGTCCGGCACATAGGGATGCGACCATGTGCCGGTCGCGCTGACGACCATCCTCGCCGTCATCTTGCCCTGGTTCGTGGCGATCTCCAGCCCTGCGCCGCCTGGCTCGATCGTCTCCACACGGACAGGTCGGCGGATCGGCAGGTCGTAGCGGTGCTCATAAGCGCGCAGATAGGCGAGCACATCGTCGCGGGTCGGATAGCCTTCATGATGGGGCGGCGGCATCATCCAGCCGGGAAGCGAACTATATCGAGCCGGCGAGAACAGCCGGAGCGAATTCCAGCCATGGCGCCACGCACCGCCAGGCCCGTCTTCGCGATCGAGGATCAGGAAGTCCGCTTTGGCGCGGCGCAAATAATAGCCGAGCGCCAGGCCCATCTGTCCGCCGCCGACGATGATGATGTCATGCCTGTTCAATGCCTGGTCCTGACTCAAGCCGGCAGAAGGGATCGTGCCGGGTCAGTCCTGCATGGGCTATTATGTCACCTGTGACGATAGACGATGGAGGGCGGCGCTAGTTGCGAACGCTATTCGGCGGACGACCCTGCAAGCGCCTCGCGCATGATGTAATAGAGGCTGTGCTGCTCGATCGTGCCCTTGACCAGATGCGCCATCGGCCCTGATGCGCGGGCCAGCACATCGTCGCCACCGTGCGTTTCCGACCCCAGCGGCACCAGCGCCTGCTGGCGATAGTCGAGCGCCGTCGTGTCGGTCTGGAGCGGATCGGCGCGCGGCGTGTCGATCGTTGCGCCCGGACCATTGGCGTAACCCAGCGTCGTATAGCCTTTGCCGTCCTTCGCCTTGAGCGCCTGACCGCCATTGGTCACCGTACCCAGGATCGGGTTGCCGCGACCGGGGTAGCCGCTGATCGCGAAGGTGTGGCTATGGTCCGCGGTTGCCAGCACCAGCGTATCTGTGCGGTCGGTCACCTCCATCGCGACCTTGACTGCCTCGTCCATGGCGATGGTGTCCTCCAGCGCCCGGCGGGCGTTGCCAGCATGATGCGCGTGGTCGATCCGGCCACCTTCCACCAAAAGGACATACCCCTTTTCGCGGCTGCCCAGCATGGTGATTGCCGCACGGGTCATATCCGCCAGCGAGGGCTCTCCGCCGAAGTCCTTCGCGCGATCGGCTTCATATTGCATATGGTCTGGCTCGAAGAGGCCGAGCAGGCGCGAGGTTTTGGCGAAATCGACCTTGGCAAAGGCGTCGCTGTTCCAGACATAGGCGCCACGCGGATTGCGCCGCTGCCATGCTTTGGTCAGGTCTTTCCGATCGGTGCGCTTTCCCTTGGCAGCGGCATATTCGGGGTCGCGACTGGTCGTCGGCAGAAAGTTGGCGCGGCCACCGCCCAGGATGAGGTCGAGCCGTGAACCGACATCGCCTTCGATCATCTGCCGCGCAATGTCGATGCAGCCCTGCGCGCGGGCGTCGGCGGACAGGTCGCCATCGGCTTCCCAGTCGCGCTGGCGGTGTGGGCATAGGTGGCGGCAGGCGTCGCATGGGTGATGCGGGCGGTGGAGATCACGCCTGTCGCCATGCCCTGCACCTGAGCAAAGCCAAACAGTGACGGCAGTTCGTGCGCCTTGCTGCCGGCGCAGTCATTTTCCGCCACTTCGGGGCCGACGCCAATGACGCCATTGCGCGTCTTGACGCCGGTCAGGATCGCCGTGGCGGTTGGTGCCGAGTCCGACACCTGCCCGTCATGGGAGTAGGTCTTGATCAGCGCGGTGTTGGACAGGCGGTCCATGGCGGGGACGAAGGATTCACCATCCACGCCCTGCCGCTGCCCCTGATGGATGCGCGCTGCGGTCAGGGTGCTTACGCCCATGCCGTCGCCGATGAACAGGATGATGTTGCGCGCCTTGCCGATCACCGGTGCATCCGCCTTGATACGCTCCAGTTCAGCCATCGCCTGCGCGCGATAGGCGTCCGTCGTCGTGGCGTGCTGGGCCAGCGCCGGACCTGCGGTGATGAGTAGCGCAACGATAAAAGGGCAAGCGAAACGGCGGGCTGCCAGCATGAAAGGTCTCCTTTGGGAGAAGCTCCTTCCACGCAATGATGACATAAAGACTACAATGATTCGATATTTTTGCGTTTCTCGAAATATCATTGACGGCCGTCTTGTGGGACCATAATTCGACGATGATCGAATCGAGGGTAGCAATGGATCAGGATAAAGCTGTCGCCGCACTTGCCGCGCTGGCGCAGGATACACGGCTTTCGGTGTTCCGCCTGCTGGTGAAGGCCGGTCCCGATGGCATGATTGCGGGCGCGCTTGCGCAGGCAATGGATGTGCCGCCGTCCACCATGTCCCACCATCTGGCCAAGCTGGAGCAGGCCGGACTTGCCACCTCGTGGCGGACGAGCCGTCTCATTCACTATGCTGCGGACTATGCCGGGATGCAGGCGTTGCTCGGCTTTTTGATGGCCGATTGCTGCCAGGGCGATCCCCAGATGTGCGACAGCCTTCTTTCATCCATCCGTTGCGATGCAGTTTCCCAGGGAGCCCCAGCATGACCGACAAGATCTATAACGTCCTGTTCCTGTGCACCGGCAATTCCGCCCGCTCCATTCTGGGCGAAGCGTTGATGAACAAGCTGGGCGAAGGCCGTTTTCGCGCCTGGAGTGCAGGCAGCCAGCCCAAGGGCGAAGTCCACCCCATGGCGCTGTCCGTCCTTTCGGGGCTGGGCTTCGACGTCGAGGGGATGCGCTCCAAAAGCTGGGACGAGTTCGCCATGCCCGGTGCGCCGCAGTTCGATTTCATCTTCACCGTCTGCGACAATGCGGCAGGCGAGACCTGCCCGGTGTGGATCGGTCATCCGATGACCGCGCATTGGGGCATCGAAGATCCCGCGGCGGTCGAGGGGGATGGGCAGCGCGACGCATTCCTTCAGGCGCTGCGCTTTCTGCAGAACCGCATCGCCCTGTTCCTGGCACTGCCGCTCTCCAGCCTGGATGACATGGCGACACGCCGCAAGCTCAAGGAAATCGGACAGAGCGACGGTGCCAGCACCAAGGCGGGAGCGGACCTATGACACCGGACATCATCATCTATCACAACCCGGAATGCGGTACGTCGCGCAACACGCTGGCTATGATCCGTAACGCGGGTATCGAACCGCATGTCGTGGAATATCTCAAGACGCCGCCATCCCGAGCCATGTTGGAAGGCCTGATTGCGCGTGCCGGGATCGCCCCCCGCGCTCTGCTGCGGGAAAAGGGCACGCCCTTCACAGAGCTGGGGCTGGGCGATGACAGCCTGTCCGACGCCGCGCTGATCGATGCGATGATGGCGCATCCGATCCTCATCAACCGCCCCTTGGTGGTGTCGCCGCTGGGCGTCACACTGTGCCGTCCTTCCGAAGCCGTTCTCGACCTGATCCCGGCAGCCCAGCAAGGCGCCTTTGCCAAGGAGGATGGCGAGCAGGTCGTGGATGCCACTGGTGCCCGCGTGGGCGCGGCCTGAACGATGGCGGCTACCGCTGTCCGTCAGGCAATTCAAGCCGACGCTTCGGCGATTGCCGCCATCTACGCCCATCATGTCCGCCATGGCACGGCCAGTTTCGATACCGTGCCGCGCTCACTGGTCGAAACCGAAGGCAGGATCGCGGAATGTTTTGCGAGAAGCTGGCCCTTTCTGGTCGCTGAGCAGGACGGGCAAGTGGTGGGCTATGCCTATGCTACGCAATTCCGTGACCGCCCTGCTTACGGGTCGACCTGCGAAAACTCGATCTATGTTCATCCCGACCGTCAGGGCCAGGGCATCGGCAAAGCGCTTCTGGGTGCCCTGCTGGGGCAGGCACAGGCGGCCGGATTTCGCCAGATGATCGCCGTCATCGGGGGTGGCGAACCGGCGTCGGTCGCCCTTCATGCCCGCCTCGGCTTCCAGCACGCTGGTCGCATGCACTCGGTGGGGCGCAAGTTCGGTCGCTGGCTCGACACCATCTACATGCAGATTGCGCTGGGTGCCGGAGATTCCGCCCCTCCGCTCAAGGAACCTCAATGACCCAGACCTGTCGTCCGCGCCTGTCGTTCCTCGACCGCTACCTGACCTTGTGGATTTTCCTCGCCATGGCGCTCGGCATCGGCCTGGGTACGAGCGTCGAGGGGCTGCCGCAAGCGATCAACAGCCTGTCCTGGGGCACGACGAACATCCCGATCGCCATCGGCCTTATTCTGATGATGTATCCGCCGCTTGCGCGGGTGCGCTATGAAGAACTGCCGCGCGTGTTCGAGGATAGGCGGGAGCTGGCGATCTCGCTGATCCAGAACTGGATCATCGGGCCGGTGCTGATGTTCGCGCTGGCGGTTCTCTTCCTGCGTGACCAGCCGGAATATATGACGGGTCTGATCCTGATCGGCCTGGCTCGCTGCATCGCCATGGTCATCGTCTGGAACCAGTTGGCCAAGGGCGACAATCAATATGTCGCGGCGCTGGTGGCGTTCAACTCGATCTTCCAGATCCTGTTTTTCAGCGTCTATGCCTGGTTCTTCCTTGCTTTCCTGCCACCACTGTTCGGGCTGGAGGGCAGCGTCATCGACGTCAGTTTCTGGACGATCGCAGAGGCCGTGCTGATCTATCTCGGCGTTCCGTTCCTGGCGGGATATCTGACCCGCAAACTGTTGGTCAGGGCGAAAGGCGATGACTGGTATGAAGGCGTATTCCTGCCAAGGATCGGTCCCGTCACGCTGATCGCCCTGCTGTTTACGATCGTCGCCATGTTCAGCCTGAAGGGCAATGAGATCGTCACGCTGCCCAGCGACGCGATCCGCATCGCCATCCCGCTGACCATCTATTTCGTCGTGCAGTTCACGATCAGCTTCTTCATGGGCAAGCTGATCGCCAGCGATTATCCACGCACCACGGCGGTAGCCTTCACGGCGGCGGGCAATAATTTCGAGCTTGCGATCGCGGTCGCCATCGCCGCGTTCGGCCTTGCCTCCCCCGTGGCCTTTGCCGCGGTGATCGGACCGCTGGTGGAGGTGCCGGTTCTGATCCTGCTGGTCAATGTCGCCTTCTGGTTCGGACGCCGCTGGTTCCCGGATACGGTTCCTGCGAGAGATCGGGCATGACCATGACGGAACAGAATTGGAATGCAGCCGACTTCCGCTATCTTCGCACCCTGACCGATATCGACGCGCTGCCGGCGTTGAACCCGGACTATGCGCATCGCCGTCCGGCGTTCGGCCTTGGCGAACTGGATCCGCCACCCCGTATCCTGCTGCTCTACGGATCGCTGCGGGATCGGTCCTATTCGCGGCTCGTTGTCGAGGAGTCGGCGCGCCTGCTGCACTATTTCGGATGCGAGACGCGCATCTTCGATCCAAGCGACCTGCCGCTGCCCGATCAGGTTGCTGGCGACGATCATCCCGCTGTCCACGAACTGCGTGCCCATTCGCTCTGGTCGGAAGGCCAGGTCTGGTGCAGCCCGGAACGCCATGGCCAGATTACCGGGATCATGAAGGCGCAGGTCGACCATCTGCCGCTGGCCTATAAAGGGTTGCGACCGACACAGGGGCGGACTCTCGCGGTTATGCAGGTGTCGGCGGGATCACAATCGTTCAACAGCATCAATACGCTGCGTGTCCTTGGACGATGGATGCGGATGTTCACGATCCCCAATCAGTCCTCCGTCGCGAAGGCCTATGAGGAGTTCGATGAAGCGGGACGGATGAAGCCGTCGGCCTATTATGATCGTATCGTCGATGTCGTGGAGGAACTTGTCCGCTTCACCGTTTTGCTACGCCCCCATGCCGACCAGCTGGTCGATCGCTATTCGGAACGCAAGGAACGCGACGAACCTATTGTTACGCATGTCGAAAAGGCAGGAATCGCGAAAAATACCGGCGCTTAACTCGGGCAAGCGATCTTCTTAGCTTAGATTGTGCAGAACCCTCCGTCCAACTACCGTTTTGGCTGAAGGTCGAAGCTGGTGGAGCCAGAGCCGATCAAGCGACTGCTACACCTCAAAGTAGGACGGGTAGAATCGAAAAGCGGTCGGACCGCTCCTAGGAAGAGAAAGCTGGACGCTGAGCGTCTGGCATGGGTCGATACGAAAAGGCAGCAGCTGAGGCTGAGCCACCCTAATAGAAGAAATTCCAGACGACATTTTTCGCTGAAATAAGCCTATCAGTTTAAACGCTCCTGCACCACCTGCCTCGCGATCTGCCGGGTAAAAGCCCATGGGCTGGGCGTTCAGCAGTGCGGCGCAGAAGACATCTGGATGATGGCATTTGAGCCAGGAGGAGGCATAGGCGATGAGCGCGAAGCTTGCGGCATGGCTTTCGGGAAAACCATAGGAGCCAAAGCCTTCGATCTGCTTGAAGGTCTGTTCGGCAAAAGCCTGCTCATAGCCGCGCTCGACCATGCCGCCGATCAGCTTTTCGCGAAAATGGCTGACCCCGCCGGTCAGCTTGAACGTCGCCATCGCCCGCCGCAAAAGATCCGCCTCGCTAGCGGTAAAACCGGCGCACTCAATTGCGACCCGCATCGCCTGCTCCTGAAAGAGCGGGACGCCGAGCGTCTTTTCAAGGACCCGGCGCAGCTCCGGCTTGGGATAGCTGACCTCTTCCTTGCCTTCGCGACGCCTCAAATAAGGATGGACCATGTCGCCCTGGATGGGGCCGGGCCGCACGATGGCGACCTCGACGACCAGATCATAGAATGTCCTTGGCTTGATCCGCGGCAGCATTGCCATCTGCGCCCGGCTCTCGATCTGGAAGACGCCAAGCGTGTCGGCCTTGCGGATCATCGCATAGGTTGCAGGATCTTCGGCCGGAATCGTGGCGAGGTCGAGGTGGATGTCCTTCTCCTCGCGCAGGAGATCGAAGCCGCGTCGCATGCAGCTGAGCATGCCTAATGCCAGCACATCGACCTTCATGAACCCCATGAGGTCGATATCATCCTTGTCCCATTCGATAATCTGGCGATCATCCATGCGGGCAGGTTCAATCGGCACCAACTCGTCGAGCCGGTCGCGGGTCAGCACGAAGCCGCCGGGATGCTGCGAGGAATGGCGCGGCGTATCCATGAGCAGACGCGACAGCTCCAGCGTGAGGGCAAGGCGGCGATCGGTCATATCAAGATTGAGCTCGGCAACATGGCGGTCCTGCACACCCTCGCGGCTCCACCCCCACACCTGTCCTGACAGCGCGTCGGTGACATCGGTCGACAGGCCAAGCGCCTTGCCGACCTCGCGGATTGCGCCTTTGGTACGGAAGCGGGAGATGACGGCGGTCAGCGCACTATGGTTGCGGCCATAGGTCTCGTAGATCCATTGGATCACTTCCTCGCGGCGCTCATGCTCGAAATCGACATCGATATCGGGTGGCTCGCGTCGCTCAGCGCTCACGAACCGTTCGAACAGCAGTTCGGTGCGCACCGGATCGATCGAGGTGATGCCAAGGCAATAGCAGACCGCCGAGTTCGCGGCCGATCCCCGGCCCTGGCACAAAATGTCTTTCGAGCGCGCAAAATTGACGATCGCGTGGACCGTCAGAAAATAGGGTGCGTAATCGAGCTGGGCGATGAGACGCAGCTCATGCTCCAGCTGGGCCCTTGTCTTGTCTATAGCGCGACGATCTGGGTGAGAGGCTGGCGTCAATCAGGATGAGAACTGATTGTCGCGGCAGTTGTTATTTGCCTGTGTTGATTGACGCTGGCAAGTGTCAGCTGTCAGTCTGATTGTCGCTGAGCGACATTTCCTCGGTTGCTTTGATTGTCGCGTAGGTTGGCGGTCGTCCGGCGCGCGTTTGTCGCTGGAGCGCGGTGCGTCGGCGATAGCTTTCGACGTTCATCTCGAAGATCGTGGCATGATGCACGAGGCGGTCGACGGCGGCGAGCGTCATGGCGGGATCGGGGAAGACGCGGTTCCATTCTCCGAAGGGTTGGTTTGCGGTGATCAGCGTGGAGCGGCGCTCGTAGCGGGCGCTGATCAGCTCGAACAGGACGGAGGTCTCGGCCTGATCCTTGGTGACGTAGGCAAGGTCATCGAGGATCAGCAGATGGTATTTGTCGAGCTTGGCCAGCGCGTTTTCGAGCGCCAGTTCGCGGCGGGCGACCTGAAGTTTCTGAACAAGGTCGGAGGTGCGGGCGAACAGCACGCGCCAGCCCTTTTCGATCAACGCGAGACCGATCGCGGCGGCGAGGTGTGATTTGCCTCCACCGGGCGGCCCGAACATGATCAGGTTGGCGCCCTTTTCGAGCCAGCTGTCGCCCGAACAGAGCGCCATCACCTGCGCGCGGGAGATCATCGGCACGGCGTCGAACGCGAAGCTGTCGAGCGTCTTGCCCGGCGGCAAGCGCGCTTCACTCAGGTGCCGTTCGATCCGGCGCCGGTCACGTTCGGCGATCTCATGTTCGGCCAGTGCCGCGATTAGGCGGGCGCCGGGCCAGCCTTCCTTGTCGGCGCGTTCGGCAAAGTCGGGCCAGATCAGCTTGATCGCCGGCAGGCGCAGATCATTGAGGATGAGGCTGAGCCGCTGGGCGTCGATCGCCTGGTTGGTCATGTTCATGCGGCTTCTCCCATCAGCAAGACATCGTAGTCGGTGAGCGGGGCTAGCTTGACCACCACTTCGGGCAAAGTCGCCGGGTCGGGAGCGAACCGCGCGTGGAGCGCCACAATGTCGGGCAAGCGATCGGCGGCGATATCGGCGGCCAGGAGTTCGGCGAGTTCGGCCTCGCAGGCCCGGTCATGTGCCAGGCTAACGCGTCGCCGGGCTGCCGCTGCAGGGTCAGCGCGAGGTAGCTGCGTTCCTGAAAGATGGATGAGACGCTGACGAGGTCCGCCTGCGTTTTTGCGTCGTCGCTATCGGGGATAAGGATGGCGATCAGCCCCTCGCTCCACGTGGCGACATCATCCCAATGCAGTTCGCAGCCCCCTTTACCGGCGCGCGATTTGCCGAGCGTCAGCAGACGACAGAGACGGCCATAGGCTGCGCGGTCGGTCGGATAGACAAGCAGACCAGTGCCACAGTAAAGATCCAGCCTGCAGCCGTTGATGACGCGCACGCCCGTCGAACGGCCAGCGTCCCAGGCGCGCACCAATCCCGCCAGACTGTTGCGATCCACGATGCCGATCGCCGGCAGGCCCAGCATGGCGGCGGCGGTCAGGAGTTCCTCAGGCGAGGATGCACCCCGCAGGAAGCTGAAATGGCTCGTCACCTGCAACTCGACATAGCGCTGATCGGCAAGGCTCATGCGAAGGCGCCATGGATGAACCAGGCCATCGGTCCGGTCGACGACCATTGGCCGTCGCCCAAGCGAAACAGCCAGTAGCGCCCGCCGCCCTCGACCTCGACCTGGAAATAGTCGCGCACGAGATAGGGGGTATCGGCTTCCAGCCCCTTGTCGCGCCACCATTCGCCCTGGAGGCGTTCGGGGCCATCGGCCTGGACGACCTTGCGGCGTTTGCCCCGCCAGACGAACTGGGCCGGCGGATGGTCGGGCATCATCGCGATCACCTGGACCGGCTCGGGCGGTTCGATCATGCGGCCCGGGCGCGGCAGGACAGCGTTCCAGCGCCGATCCGCGCCCTCGCGCAGCGCCATTGTGCGCTTGACGGTTCGTTCGGGCATGGCGGACGAGCAGGGCGTCGTGCCGTACAGCCGGTCACGGCCGAAACGGTTCGCCAGCGCGTCGATAAGGGCACCAAGGTCCAGGCCGCGATGCGTATCGCCTGCAAGATCAGCCTGTGCGCTGCGGAGTGGTTCGACGATCGGCGCGATCAGGATCATGGTCTCGATCCCAAGGCCTGGATCAATCCGCTCGATCCTGGGAACCAGGAGCTTTGTCAAATGCCGGGCATCCCTGGTGGGAGACGCCATACCGATCCTGACAGACTGATATTGGCCATCGACCCGTTCGCAATGGAGGTCGAGGCGCCGCGCGCCGGTGCCGCCCCGCATCAACGCAGCGCAAATGTCGTCGGTGAGATCGCTGATGACTTTTGCGATGGCGTCGGCCGTGCCGATGGGTTCAAGAAGCCCGCGGCGCGCCTGGGGCAGTGATGGCGGGAAGATCGGGGCCATCGCTTCTGGCACATGGCCCAGGGCCTGGTCGAGGCGGCGATAGAGCTCATGTCCGTAGCGGCGCGCAATGGGACCGCGCGGCTCGGCAATGAGTTGCTCGATCCGGGTGAAGCCCATCTTGTGCAGATCGCTTGCCACTTTTGCCGGGATGCGCAAGGCGGCAAGAGGTAGGAGGCCGACCGCCTTCTTCTGGTCTCCAGGAAGAATGATAACCGGGCGACCGGCAGGGACATGGCGCGCGACCGCATGGGCGCAGCCTGCCGTGTCAGCAACAGCGATCTGTGCTGTAAGGCCCGAGCCGTTCACCCGGCGGAACAGGTCCTTGACCAGCGCTTCCTCGCCGCCGAACAGTTCGCCGCATCCGCTGATGTCGAGCCATAGGCCATCGGGGTAATCGACCGCGACGAAGGGGGCGTAGCGCTGCCCTGCCCATAGAGCTAGCCGCTCAAGCCCTTGCGCGTCGGCCGCTTCGTCTGCATCGAGCACGTCAAGATCGGGCACCATGGTCCTTGCCTTGGTGACGCTCATGCCGGGCGTGATGCCAAGGCTGCGGCCAAGCGCGTCCACCGCCGCGATCAGCTTGCGACCGTGCGATTCTATGGCCGTGACAAGCGGCTGACCAGATAGCGCTGCGTTCGCCTCAGACGGCGATACGCCACGCTTCCTGCTCATCCGGTCTGTCGACCAGTATGGCAGGTAGAGCGAGACGACCCTGCGCATCGCAGGCCTCCACTATCCAGCTTTTAGGTTCTGCGCCGCGGACGCGCTCGAGCGCGACCGACCAGCGCGGGCGGGCAAGGGCAGGGATGCCCAGATCTGCGCTCGGTGATGCCGTAACACGCCATCGGGTCTGTGCTGCAGAGCCCTCGATCATTGCGTCCGCCTTGGCGGCGCGACGCAGGATGAACGCAGTCACCCCGGACCCTTCGGCAGCAAGCTGAAGCCGTTTCGACGCGGTCGTTGAGAGCTTTGAGACCTCGCCCACAACGCCGGCGATGCCAGCCACGCGCAGGCAATATTCCATCGCGATCAGCCCGCCCTTGTCATCGCCAGGCTCGACGATGGTCAGGCGGTCAGGATGAAGGCCTGCAAGGTCGAGGGCAGGGGTGAACAAATCGCGCCAGCGCAGGCACCAGAAAACCGGGCCTTCCATGCGCGCCAATATGCCTGCGATAAAGACCGTTGCCGCTGCGTCGTCGCAAATGTCGGGAGAGCCCAGAACCTCATGCAATGCGCCGGTTGCAAGACCATTTCCGGGCAGATGATCGTCGATGTCGTCAAGGCCGAAAGGATGGACGCCATGACGGCGCCCATCGCCCGTCACATGGGCGATCGACGAACGCAAATCCTCGAGGATGGCATTGCGGGGCATTCCTTGGTCTCATCGGTCTAACAGTGTGTTCCCTTTCTGTTCTCCATGACTCCCCGGACTGTCAAGTTAGTCCAGCGCCTGTTTCGGGGTGAACGAGGTCCTGCTTGGGCCATCCGACGGATCCAACGTCATGGATTCCCTGAATCGTTTCGCGACGCGATCGTGCGTTCAGAAAAATTGAGCGCGAGAGAAAATCGAGGGGCGATGCCCGGATCGATATCGCCAAATCATTCGGTCGCTGTTCGCCGTGTTCGCATTCCGAATCGGGGCCGATCAAAGAGATGCAGATGTCTGTTTCCCAGCACTCGAAACAGGAGAGATCAGGCTGGTGGCGAGTTCATCCGGCGTTCCGAAGCTGGGAACCAGGCGCGTTCGCTCGGCAGTTTCGAAAATCGATATCGTCGTCGAGTACCAAAGCGACCATGTCGCCATCTATGATCAGGGCAGCGTCCGTCGCGTCGAACCGCCGCCCCAGGGATGAGGGCCTTGGCTTTAGCGCGACCGTCCGTCTCCCGATCGTTACGAGCGCGCCATCCGGGCTGATCTTGGCAAGGAAGGTTCGACCGCCGTCGCAATATATGGTCAGCGCGTCGCTGTTCGATGCGCAGGCTGCGGTCGGAACAGCGGCGACAAGCATGGCAGAGAGGAGAAGCCGTCCCATCGAAACAGATGCTCCAGGGGAGGGTCCCACGCGAAGCTTAACCTTCCGGCTCCTGCGGCGTTCCGTGCGACAGCGCATCGACGATCATGGCGACAAGCGTTTCTTCGGCCCGTCCACGGGCATTGAGGTCCTTTGACGACAGGTCGTGGCGAAGCCATTGCGGCGCGCGGGCAATGACACGCGTGATGAGCTCGGAAGTTTCCTGGTCCATTTGGACCCTATGGGTGGTCGCGCGCAGACAAGCAATCATCAAGGTGACACCCAAAAGGCGATCGTGATGAAAGCAGGGGACGCATAAAAAAAGCCCCGCCGGAGCAAGGCTCGGGGCGGGACCGAAGTTCAGGGAGGTGCCGCTCCAAAGGGGGGAAGAAGCGACAGAACATGAAATAGCATGTTGCGATGAATGACGGGTGAAGCTGCTGTTCAAGAGCGCTGCAGCTCGGTTTTTTCCAGCAAGGCTTGTGGCTGCCACGGCATCGGAACGCAAAAGCCGGGCCACATTCGTCAGCAGAGAGCTCTAGCGGAACCGCACCATTGTCCATCTGTTCGATCTATCGACCGGCTCTGCGAAAATCGCCGATGCATATGACCCGAAAGAAAGAGGAACCGACCATGGCTGAGACACAAGACGTCCGCGATAATGGAGGCGAGAGCCGCTATGAACTCAAGGTCGATGGTGGCACGGCTATTGCGGCCTATGAACGGCGCGATGGCGCATTGATCTTCACGCACACGCAAGTTCCTGACGCGCTCGAGGGGCAAGGCATTGCCAGCAAGCTGATCGCCGGCGCGTTGGCGGACGTGCGGGAGAAAGGATTGAAGGTCGTGCCGCTATGCGAATTCGTCGCCGGCTATTTTGATCGCCATCCAGAGGAGCAGGATTTGTTGGCGCTCGACGCGCCAGGCTGATCGCAGAGTGTGTGGATCATCCATGACTTATAACCATTTTCATGCCTTTCCCGCGCCAGCTAGGTCAACGCAACGATGAAGATCGCGACCTATAATGTGAACGGGATCAACGGGCGTCTGCCTGTCCTGCTGCGATGGCTGAGCGAAGCCGCACCTGACATCGTCTGTCTTCAGGAATTGAAGGCGCCAGGGGATAAATTTCCTGAAACAGCGATCCGCGACGCAGGATATGACGCGGTCTGGCACGGGCAAAGCCAGTGGAACGGGGTTGCGATCCTGAGCCGGGTCGGTGAAATTCACGAGACGCGCCGCGGGCTGCCGGGCGATCCGGACGATACGCAAAGCCGCTACATCGAAGCGGCGGTTGCCGGGGTTCTGGTGGCTGGTCTTTATCTGCCCAACGGCAATCCACGCCCTGGACCCAAGTTCGACTTCAAATTGCGCTGGTTCGAGCGGCTTCATGATCACCTTGCCTCGCTCGTCGATCTCGATGCGCCGGTTATGGTCGCCGGGGACTTCAACGTCATGTCAACCGATCTGGATGTTTATGCGCCCGAGCGGTGGCGGGACGATGCGCTCTTCGCGCCGGAGGTGAGGGAAGCCTATCGCCATGTGCTGGATCAGGGATGGAGCGATGCTCTGCGCGAAATGCACCCCGATGAGACCATCTACACCTTCTGGAAATATTGGCGTGGGGCGTTCGAGCGCAACGCAGGCCTTCGGATCGACCATATTCTGCTCAACGCAAAGGCACGGAGCAGGCTTGAATGGGCGCAGGTCGATACAGCGCCGCGCGGATGGGAAAAGACGAGCGACCATGCTCCGGTTTGGATTAAGCTGGCCGACAAGCCGGTGCGCAAGGCGCGTCAGTCGAGGGCTGCAAACCAGTCAGCATAGGGCGTATTGCGCGCCATATGGCGATTATAGTCAGGTGCGCCATCAGTCCACCAGACTGGGCCACGCTCGCCAAGTCCGCGTTTGGCAATGTCCACCGCCGCATGCGCTTCACGCTCGGCCGATACATCGCCATTTTTACGGGCGTCGCGCACGGCTCTGCGCGCCTGCATCAGATCCGATACCAGCGAAGCTCGGACGCCTTCGCCCAACGCGTGATTGGCCAGCCGCCATAGGCGGCCACGCACGACAAAATAACGGCCATCGGGCGTTGCCGGGTGGGCGGCGGACTTACGGCTCACGCTGGTCGTGCCGCCTCGCGCGCCCATGCAATGATGGCCTGTTGCGGCATAGCGCCCGATTGCCGCGCAATCTCGCGGCCACCCCGAAACAGGATCATCGTGGGAATGGACCGGATGGCATAGCGACCCGCGATCGCCTGATGCGCCTCGGTATCGAGTTTCCCAAGGCGCATATAGGGTTCGAGTTGTCCGGCCGCGGCGCTGAAGGCGGGGGCCATCTGACGACAGGGACCACACCAGCTCGCCCAGAAATCGACGAGCAGCGGAATATCGGACCGCGCGGCATGCGCGTCGAAATTACCTGCGGTCAGTTTGACGGGCTCCCCAGAGAATAGGGGGCGTTTGCATCGGCCGCAGGTTCCGCCCTTGGCCAGCCTTTCGCGGGGCAACCGGTTCGCCGTTGCGCAAGCCGGACATAGGACAATCAGGGCATCATTGGGCGCCGTAGCCATTCTGGTCTCCATCATGCGTCGTCTTTGATGGCATAGATGCCATAGATGGGATCGGGCATCCCGAATGTCAGGCCCTTCGAAGGCAAGCACGGCCTGGGAGGACGATGAAGCCCATAGACGGCCAAAAAGCGATAGCGTCCTGGCTGGACGTTGGCTTGCGCCCTCGTCTATGCCCGCGGTCCAACGACACAGGATATAGCCCATGAACAATACCGACCTCGCTGAGAAGATCGCCGGCGACAACGGCCTTTCCAAGGCGGATGCCCGCAAGCTGGTCGATGCGGTCTTCGCCGCAATCGCTGATGCTGCAGCAGCGGGCGAAGAAATTGCCCTCAATGGCTTTGGCAAGTTCAAGGTCAAGGACACGCCAGCGCGCGAAGGTCGCAACCCCTCCACCGGCGCCACTATCCAGATCGCGGCTTCCAAGAAGCTCGGGTTCACGCCCGCCAAGGCCGTCAAGGACAAGCTGAACGGTTGAAGATGTGCCGGGAAGCGCCTTTACATGGCTCTTCCCGGCTACCGGTTGACAATATTGTTCGCTTTATGTTCCATGTCTGGATGTCTTTCGAGTCTCCCTAGGAGCGGTCGATGTCCAGATTGCATACGACCCTGGCGAGTGTCGGCGAAGTCGCCATGCATTTCGGTGCGGCGCTGCCGCAAGGGCCTGTCCATTTTGCTTGTGAAACCACCGAGGGCGCCGACGGGCTCGTCGTCTTTGAAAGCCGGGGACGTCGGCTGATACGGTCGATGGGGTGGGGATTCCCGCGCCTGACCCGCGAGATGCGCGAACATGGCGACGATCCTCAGCGGCTGGGGCTGGTTGCCGATCTTACCAATCCCATGTGGGAGCATATGGTCGTGGACCCGCGCTATCGCTGCCTTATCGTCCTGACCCATTTCGCCAATCCGGACGGCGCGCCCGGGCATAAGACGAGGACCTGGTTCTCGGTCAAACATGCGCCCGTCATGGCCTGGGCCGGCTTCTGCCGGAACCTGCCTGATTATGGACCAGTCTATGCCGGTATGACCATGGCGGCCAACGCCGCGGTCATGCCGACCAACGACAGGATGCCGGTTCTTCTCGATCCCCACGAATATGACGCCTGGCTGCATGGCAGCATCAGGGACGTCATCGGATTCCAGCATCGCGCGCCTTTTGCTGCCGAACGCATGGTCGTCGAGCATACAGACGATCTCTGGCGCAGCGGAAAATTGCCCGCCACAGCGCAGCCGCAGCTTGCCTTGCTCTGAGCGCTACGCAACACTTGTAGTCGGGCGGCGCGACAAGGCAGGTGCAAACAATGTGCAACCTCTATACTGAGCGATTGAGTGCAGCCGAGGTGGCGGCGCATTTCGGCGTCGAGCCGCCCGACATCGCCGCCATGAACGTGCCGGACGAAGTCTATCCCGGCTATCCCGGCATGGTGGTGCGCGAGGCAGAAGGAAAGCGTGTCCTTCAATCCATGGTCTGGGGATTTCCGCTCGTCCTGCGGGGCATGAAGCCTGGATCCAAGCCCAAGCCCGTTAATAATATCGCCGACCTGCGCAAACCCATGTGGGTTGGTCTCGCGCGAAAACCGCAGTGGCGTTGCCTTATCCCGCTGACTGCCTTTGCAGAAGCCGAAGGCGAGAAGGGAAGCAAGACCCGCACCTGGTTCAATCTCAAGGATCGGCCTGTCTTTGCCTGGGCCGGCCTTTGGCGAGAAAGCCAGGAATGGGGCGCGGTCTATTCGGGCGTCATGACTGATTGCAATGAAGCGATCCGCCCGGTGCATGATCGCATGCCTGTGCTTTTGCATGAGGATGAATATGACCAGTGGCTGGGCGGATCGTTCGATGAGGTAGTCGCCTTCCAGGATCGCTGCTTCCCCGACCACCTCATCGAGATGACGCGCACCAGCGATCCCTGGAACAAGCCACGAGTGGCAGCATCCGCGCCGTCGCTCCTGTGAGGGGCGATCTTGAGCGCTGGGCCGAAGCACTGGCGGTAGAGCGGCAACATGGCGCCGATGCAGGGCAATTTATCGCAGAAAGAGTAAGAACTCTCGCACTGGCGGGTGATGAGGCAGGAGTGACGCGATGGCTCGACATTGCAACACGGCTCGATCAGCTACTTGATGCAGGCGCCCTGGAGCACTGAAGCTTTGTTGCTATCTGACCATGTTCCGGTCCGTCAGTGTGTCTGACAGCGTACGGAAGGTGATCGACCAGCGGGTTTCTTCCATTTCAGCTATGCTATGTTCCCATTGATGCCGCGCTTCACCCTGAAGGTGATAGATCGAACGCGGTGCTAGCGGGACGGTGACGCGATCGAACCCGCCGGCCTTGCGCCGCCGAAAGCGTAGCGGTGCGGACACGCCCAGCGAAATGCCAACGACATGGTCGAATACCGGACGATCGCGGTGCCAGCCAATGCCAGCGCCCGGATCGTAGCGGATGAGGAGCGCCTGGGCGAGGCTAGCAGGCTCAAGGCCGGCAAAGGCGGCGGCTCTGCCGCGCGTAGGTAGCAGCCAATCAGGCATGGGATCGGTCGGCCCGAAGCGCGCATCGTCAAAATCATAACGCCAGCCAAAGGAACTGGTCAGGCGTTTGCCAAGCCAGCCCTGGAAGCGAAATGGCTCGAGCGTGGTAGCATTGATCCCGGCTATCAGGCTCAATTCCTCGTCGCGAGAGAGAAGGTCGTCACGATAGGAGAGGCCCGGAATTTTCGGGGGCTCGAACAGATCGGGAAACAGGCTGGCCATCCATGCCTAAATTGGGACGCTGCGCTTAGAAGGCAATCGCATAGGTGATTTATGATTTCCCGCCTTCCCATAACTCAATAATCCGATCAAGCAGACGGTCGACGATGGCAAGGCCTTGGGCCGTCATCGAAATCGCGACGCGTCGCCCATCAGGACGAGGAATGTCCCGCGTCACCAACCCCCGCTTTTCCATCTCGGCGATCTTGCGGTGGGCGGTCGATTGCGGAATGTCGGGGGCGGCGGTATACAGGGAAAAGAGATAGACCTCCCGCTTCTCATATTGCGCCAGGTAAAGATCGAGCAGCATGTCCCAGACAGGGCTGGGGCATAGACGATAGCCAATAGCCTCACCAATCGTCCGCCGCATCACCACCAGCCTGCGGCACATATCGATACGTCTGTCGGGGGGATATATCTGCGTCATGTCATGCCTCCTTTTTTGGATACTGACCCTTCGCTCCTCTCTTCGGCCCGTGGACGAGCGGGCCATGTTTGACAGCCACATCGATCATTGCAGTTCGCCTGAAGTGGTTGCCGCCTTTCTGGCTACGCCTGCTGTGCGGCGCGGCGGGGCGTGGGGCTAAAGATACCCCGCCTGGCGGAAGCTCACATGTCCGGCATGGGCGATGACCAGATGATCATGGACCGCGACATCCAGGCAGCGTGCGGCATCGACAATCTTCCTCGTGAAGGCCCGGTCAGCCCGTGAAGGCTGAGGTTGGCCCGATGGATGATTATGAATAAGAAAAATTGCGGTCGCGCCTATCTCGACGCATCGCTTCATGATTTCGCGCGGATAGGCGTGCACATGAGATATGGTGCCGGTAGCCAGCACCTCATCTGCCAGTATCTCATTGACGGCGTTGAGGAAAAGCACCCGCAACTGTTCGACCGGCGCGAATGCCATGGTGGCGCGCAGATAGTCCAGCAGTGCCTGTTCGTTCGAGAGTATCGATTTACCGGCGAGTTTTCCGCGCAGAATATGGTGGATAGACATTTGCAGGCACTCAAATGTCCGCTCGACACATAGCGCGCCATCCAGAAGGCGCATCCGGTCCTGGCGCCGCGCAGAGAGGGTTGCCGCAAAAGAACCGAACCTGTCGACCAGCCGCTGCGCCAGTTCGGGCGCGCGCGCCGGACAGGTGAGCGCGATCAGCTCTTCCAGGGCCTGTCGACACCGCGCTGTTTTATCCGGCTGCGATGTCGAAAGGTCGCGCCGATGAGCATGGTTTGTGCCACCCAACTCCACACCGCCAGCGCATCGACATAGGCACGCGGTACAATCGCCGGCATCAGGATCCGCATCAGATGCACGGCTACCTCTGCGCCTAGCATCGCCGCAACCCAGAGCGGCCAGAACCGTGTGCTTTGTAGAGAAAGCCATATAAACACACTCAATAAAGCGAAATCGACCAGGAGAATGGCGATCTCGATATGATGGAACCGGTCGCCGAACGGGTCGACAAGCCCTACGGACAGACAGGCAGCGCCCAGCAGGGCTGCAGCGCCGATCCTTTCGGGCGTGCCGCCCCGCCATGCGGCATAGAGGGTGCTGACAATGAGCAGGGTCAGGAACGCGATTTGCCGGGTCATGACCATGATTGAACCCAGGTAGCCGCATTGCGTCAATCGTCTCGTGCGCGTCAAACGACGCGCAGATGGGCAGGCTGATCATGCGAGACAACTTTGAAAAGATCGCCATAGGCGGTTTGCCCGAGGCCAACATCATCGCTGGCCCGTTTGAGATGGGCGTGGGTTATGACCATCTGCTCGCGTGTCTGCGCAATCAGCATGACAGCAGCGGCAGATGTCGCGATAGCCTCCTGGCCGATCGCGGCCGCAAAACGGGCATCAAGACGGGCCAGAGGTAGCGAGGCGTTGAGTTCGGCAATCCGGGCAGCAGCAATATCGAGCGCAGCTTCGGCAGCAAACAGCCGCTCGGCAACCGATTTGGCGATGGTCTGTCGTTTAATACGCATAGAATCTCCTTCCCGCAAAAGCGGGTGAACAGGGAAAACATAAAAATGTTGGTTCTATTGGCGAGCCAGGGCGTCTAGCGCCGAGAGCAGAGACGCGGCCGATCCTGCCATCACAAGAGCAAGCGCCGCCATGATCGCCAGAGCAATCAACGTCATGTTCGAATTCAGGTCATTGTCGGGCCTCCCGCTTGTGCGGAATGGCAGAAAATTGCCCATCAGGGGAAAGCGTACCGAACCATGGTAGCCCTCCTGCTGTGCGGCCAATAAACCGGCATCGGCAATATCTGCGTCCACTTGATCGTCAGAGGAATCAGATTGGCCAGACGCAGCCGGGAATGGCAGGACCAAAGATTGGGCGCCTATTTTTTGGGCCCCCAAAGACGTCTCGGTGTGGTCCGCTTCGTAGGCAGCCACGAGGCGTGCCGCCTGCTGGCGGCCAATGCCGCCCAGCTTGCCGCGCGCTTCATATATATGCTTGTCGACACGGCCGGAACTATTGCCCAGTCGCGTAGCAATTTCCTTGCTGGAATAGCCCTGCGCCACCAGTACAAGGCATTCCCGTTGCCGACCCGTAAGGCTGGCGAGCCTTGTCCTGAATACCGCAATGTCGGGCGAAACGGGTGGTTTGTTCATCATCGCGCACTGTCTCCAGCCTTGCGACGCATCGGGGCAGATCGGTCGCGCCTGATATCTCCTCTGCGGCCCCGCTCACAATGTCATGAAATTGCAACGCAAACGCAACCATTTGGCCGAGCAATTGAGACGAATTGAAGAAATTTGCATAGCGATGTCGCAACTGGCCTGGTGCGGGATGCCGCCATCCAGACCTCCGGGCATGGAGGGGAGGGGATTGTGAGCGGATGATCGGGCAGGTTTCGGCCAGAACGTCCCAACGGATATTCACCATGAACGCATTTATCGTCCGCCTCGCGCGCCATATATTCGCCTGCCTGCGTTACCGCAGGGATGAGGCTCTCATAGGCACTATATTTGTCTGGCTCGACGACCAGGAACAAGCGGATCAGGATGATCTTCTGACCAAACAACGGTCGCAGGACCGATCCGCATGGTATTACGATCAATCGGCCTTGTCTTCCGGCAAAACCGATATGACCGCACGCTGCGCTGAACATATGCCAACCCCGACCCGGCTCTTTCTCTTGCTGCGCGTACGTTATGCCATGCAGATTGACGACATTGCGCGAACCTTCGAGATCCGCCCCCGCCGGGTTCGTCGCCATTTACGGCGAGCCGTAGCGATACTTGCGCGCAACAGGCTTTGACGAAATGACAGTTCCCCTCGACCGGCTTGTCATGGAAGCACGCGCAAAGCTGCTGGTCAAACGTCTGGGCGGCCGCTGGGCCTCGTCTGGCGGCCTGTGCCTTTGCCCGGCCCATGACGATCATCATCCCAGCCTTTCTGTCCGGTTGGGCAAGACAGCTCTGCTCTTCAAATGCTTTGCAGGCTGCCATGCCCGCGATGTGCTGCGCGCAATCGCACGGATCGACCATCAGGCGCTGACAGCTTGTCATGAGCCTGGTCATTCGACGCGCGATTTTCAATCCGGTTTCCGCAGCCAGGCGAGGGACATCTGGCATGCGAGCCGACCGATCGCTGATACGCCGGCCCAGGCCTATCTGCAGTCGCGTTCCATCACCAATCTGGGAGAATGGCTGCGATTTCATCCGCGAACGCCCTTGCTAAGTGACACGGGTCTTCAGTTTCGCCCTGCCATGATTGCTGCGGTGCGGGATGGTGGAGAAATTGTCGCTATCCATCGGACATTTCTTGATCGTCGCTATTCCCGTCTCGCCGGCGACGTACAACCGGCCCGTCGCTTGCTGGGCCGACCCGGTCATGGCGCCGTCAGGCTGGCTCCCGCTACCAATATTGTTGGTCTTGCCGAGGGCATCGAGACGGCCCTGTCGGCCATGTCCTTTCTCGACATTCCGGTCTGGGCCACGCTCGGTAGTGAGCGCCTGCACAGCATTGCCATTCCCGCGTCAGTTAACCGGCTTATTCTGCTTCCCGACAACGATCGTGCGGGCAAAATCGCCGCAGCGCGGGCGCTGGCGGCATATGGCGGCGCCGGCAGGACGGTCAGGCATATCTGGCCGCCATCAGGCTATAATGACTGGAACGATGTCCAGCAGGCTAGGGAGGGAGGGGGATTGGATGATGTGGCGCAGGAAGACCCGATGGGCGGGTCTTTGGCACCTGGAGATCTCAGTCGATGAACCAGCTTCCCATTCTCGTGGCCGCGGCGAACCTCAGCAAGTCGCCATCCAATGTCCGCAAGTCCAGCGATGCTGTCGCTGACGCCCAGCTCGAGGCCAATATCGCCGCCAAGGGCATAAGGCAGAATCTGATCGGCGTGCCGGTTGCGCGCAAGAAAGGCCATTATCGTATCGCCGCGGGCGGACGGCGCCTCGATGCGGTGCATCGTCTCATCGAAAAGGGCGTCTTCGCGCCAGACTATCAGGTGCCGGTGCTGGTCCTGCGCGACGCGAAAGATGCGATCGCCACCAGCCTGGAGGAAAATTTCTTCAAGCTCAGCATGAACCCTGCCGACACCTGCCGGGCTTTCCAGGATATTGTCGAAACAGAAGGCAAGACCCCGGCCGAGATCGCCAAACGTTTTGGCCTGACCGAGCGCTTCGTACTGGGACGGCTGCGCCTCGCAGATTTAGCGCCCTGCATTTTTGATGCCCTGCGCGACGGTGAGATCAGCCTTGAGATCGCCACGGCTTATGCCAGCAGTCCCGATGCCGTGCGCCAGGCGCAGATATTCGAAACTCTTGGGCAGAGCTATTACCGCAATAATCTGAACGAGATCCGGCGCCAGCTTGCCCAAGGCAGCTATAGTGGCAATGATCCAAAAGCCCTGCTTGTCGGTCGCGAGGCCTATGTGGCCGCCGGTGGCCGGATCGACAGCGACCTGTTCACCGACGATGCGAGCGAGATGTGGATCGATGGCGACCTGCTCGATCAACTGGCGACCGATAGGCTGGCGCAGGCGGCGCAAGCGATCCGGGAACGGGAAGGCTTTGGCGATGTCCGCATCGTGTCCGGCACTCATATTGCCTATAGCGCAACCTGGGATCTCAAGCCCATTGAGGGCGAACAGCCACCGCTGACGCCAGAGCAGGAACAGCGCCTCGCTGATATCGAAGTGGAACTGGAAGCGTTCGAGAACCCGGTTGAAACCGACGAGACCGAGGAGGAGGTCGAAGCGCGCTATGATCGGCTGAATGCTGAACATGAGGCAATTCGGCAACGGGCTCCGATCCTGACCGAGGAGCAAAAGGCGTCCGCACTGGCCTATGTGGTGATCGGTTCCGACGGTCAGCCGCGCGTCCACGAACAGCTTTATCATGTTCCGGCTGAACAGGCCGACGATGCGCAGGATTCGACCGGTGATGACGATGAAGGCGATGCGGATGCGGATCGCGCGCCAGCACAGGTGGTGCCGGGCCAGCCCAAGATCAGCCAGCGCCTTGCCGATGAGCTCGCTGAAATGAAGGCTGAACTTCTGCGCGTCCATATCGCCAGCGATCCGCGGTTCGCGCTCGATCTCGCCACCTTCTTCATGGCTGACGCGGCAACGCGCACCTATGGCAGCGCCGAACGGGCCACCGACCTGCGCGCCAATGCCCACGCATCGCCGCTTCATGGCTATGAGAGCGATACGCCTGCCGCCGACCAGTGGCTCAAGCTGGAAAACGATCTTGATCGATGCTGGATCAATCATGCCGATGTGCGGACACGCTATGAAGCCTTTTGCGCTTTGAGCCAGGAGGCACGGGCTGCCTGGTTCAGCTGGGCAATTGCCCGGACGGTCCAGGCGGTGCCTGCCGGGCGGACCGGCAGCGTGTTTCTCGACCATCTGGGTATCAAGTGCGGGATCGATGTTACGGCCTGGTGGCGACCGACCGCGCGCAACTATTTCGACCGGGTCAGCAAGGCGATGATCCTCCAGGCGTTCGAAACGGTCGGCGGCCTGGAGCTGAGTTCCCGCTACGCGGCGTCGAAAAAGCATGACCTTGCGCTCTCGGCCGAGCGACTGTTCAGCGGCGATCTCATCGTCGAGGCAGAGGTCAAGGAACGCGCGCTGCAATGGTTGCCGGACGCCATGCGCTTTGTGCCGGTTGGTGAAGCTGAAGCCAGTCTCACCGGAGATGGCGATGCCGATTGTGGCGTCGGGCGGGTCAGTGTCGATGGAGATGCTGCGGCGGAAGCGCTGGCTGAGGCACCTGACGAAGATTCTGGAGAGGACCGCGTCGCGCAGGCGGCCTGAACCTGGGGTATAATGCTGGGGACCATGATGTGTCGTCATGGTCCCTTTTTCTGTCCGCCGTCCTGGGAGGGAAGGGGAGCGGACGAGGCGTGGACCGATCGGGTCCGAGCCCTGGAGATTTTTATGACTCTTCCTTTGTTCGCTACGCAGCAGCCTGATCCCGTCGCAACGCGTTCACGCGCGCAACGCCTATTCGATGTCGCGACAATACTCGCCGACAGTCTGACGCAATCGCAGATACCGACCCGACATGCCCTACGAAAGCTGATGACCGCCAGCTTTGGCGCGAGCGATGCACAAGGCGCATGGTCGATGCGCCAGGCCTATGACGCGCTTGAAATCGCCCTGATACTGTTCCTGCGGCGGGGGAATAGTGGCATCGCCAGATCCGGAGATCCGACTGCCTGTTACGCCGCTTTGCGCCGTCTTGAAACCAGCCTGCCCACGCATAGCTATCGCAGCGAACAGCAGATCGCGATGCAGCAGTTCAGCACGCCGCTGACCCTCGCCTGGCTGGCGGTCCAGGCAGCACGCCTTGGGCCAGAGGATCATATTCTCGAACCATCGGCAGGCATGGGAATGTTGCTCGGATCCATTCCGCCTGGACGCTGCACCTTCACGCTCAATGAACGCGATCCCGACCGCGCGGCGCTGCTCACGCTTGCCATCGGGCAGGCTGTCACCTGCCATGACGCGGAATATATCCATGACCTGTTGCCCCTGGGCAATGACCCTTCTGTGGTCCTGATCAATCCGCCCTTCGGTCGCAGCGAGGGACGCGGCAATGACCGGCAGGCCGGGGCGCGGCATTTGCGCTCGGCCTTGCTACGACTGCGCCAGCACGGTCGCTGTGTCGCCATCATGCCACCTGGCTTTGCTGCTGATGGCAGCGGCGCAAACGCCTATGCGACGATCGCGCAATTGATCCCGCCCCGCGCTGAAATAACCATCCTGGGCAGCCCCTTTGCCAAACATGGCACCGGTATCGCTGTACGACTGCTGTTATTCGACAAGGGATGGCATGGTCAGGGACAAAGTCATGTCGCCGATAATCTGGACGCAGCGCTTGATCTCGTCCTGGCACTGCCTGACCGGCTCGATCCACCTGCCTTGTTGCCACCCCCGCCGTTGCCAAAGCCACCAAGTCCTGCCGTCGCGTTCCATCTCCCTCGCCCAAAGGCAAAGGATGAGGCGGCATCGCTGTTTCGCACTTTGTCCGCCACGCCGCTCGCCGCGCCGGCGCGTATAGCAGCACACAATGCCAATGCTGTTCCGCTTTCCTACGCCGTTCGCGACACGCCTCTGCCGGTAGGCGAGCCTGTTGGCATCTATGCGCCCTGGCGGCTTGCGCGGATTGCGATCGAAGGTGCGACACCTCATCCCGACAATCTGGTGGAATCCCTGGCCATGGGATCAGTATTGCCGCCCGTACCGCGCTGGCAGCCATTATTACAACCAAGGGCGCTCGCTGCCCTGTCCGAGGCGCAACTGGAAACCATCATCCATGCAGGCGAAGCCTTTTCACGCGATCTGCCCGGTACGTTCACGCCCAATGCAGCAGGGGATCAGCTCCATGAAGATCCCGCAGGGCGCGCCTATCGGACGGGCTATTTCATTGGCGATGGCACAGGCGTTGGCAAGGGCCGGGAAGGGGCGGGCCTGATCCTTGACCAGTGGAACAGGGGTAATCGCCGTGCCATCTGGATTTCGCGCAGTGCTGCCCTGCTCGAAGACGCCCGAAGGGACTGGAGCGCCCTTGGCGGCCTGCCGATCGATATCCAGCCGCTCGATGCCTTCCCGCTCGGTGAGCCGATCGCCATGACGTCTGGCATTCTCTTCCTCACCTATGCAACGCTGCGCTCGGTCCGTCAGGACAATATCTCACGCCTGCAGCAGATATTGGTCTGGACCGATGCTGAATTTGAGGGCGTCATCCTGTTTGATGAATCCCACGCGATGGGCAACGCTGCAGGCACGCAAGGCGATTTTGGAACGGCGAAGGGGTCAGAGCAAGGCCTGGCGGGCGTTCGCCTCCAAAATGCCCTGCCCCGCGCGCGGATAGCCTATGTGTCCGCGACGGGTGCCACCAAGCCTGAAAACCTCAGCTATGCCTCGCGCCTTGGCCTGTGGGGGCCGGGCACAGGCTTTACCGACCGCAATGCTTTCATGGCGGCGATGGACGGGGGCGGGATCGCCGCGATGGAGATCGTGGCGCGCGATCTCAAAGCCACCGGCCTCTACACCGCGCGGGCGCTCAGCTTTGCCGGGGTGGAATATGATCCGCTCGAACATCGATTGAGCCCTGACCAGATCGCCATATACGATGCCTTTGCGGATGGGTGGGCGGTGATCCATGCCAATCTGCACAAGATATTGGGTGCGTCCGGCGTGGTTGATACCATGTCAGGACAGACGCTGAACGGCCAGGCTAAAGGCGCGGCGCTCAGTCGATTTGAAAGTGCCAAGCAGCGCTTCTTCTCGCAATTGTTGATTGCGATGAAGGTGCCGAGCCTGATCAAGGCCATAGAGGCAGAGATAGCCGTCGGCCATGTTGCTGTCGTGCAACTCGTCACGACAGCCGAAGCGATATTGGAACGCCGTCTTGCCGATTTATGTGCGGAAGATCGTGCCAGATTAAATCTTAACCTGTCGCCGCTTCAAACCCTGATTGATTATCTCACATCGGCCTTTCCCACCCGGCAGATGCGGGTGTACCGCGCCAGCGACGGCGAACTACGCTCTGAACCGATGATCGATGCCGACGGGCAGCCCGTTCATTGCCAGGAAGCGCTCGATGCGCGCGACACGATGATCGAGGATCTGTGCGCGCTCCCTCCCATCCCTGCTGCCCTGGACGCGCTCATCGCGCATTTTGGTGCGGACAAGGTCGCCGAGGTTACCGGGCGCTCACGCCGGATCGTCGTTGATAGCAGCGGGCGGCAGCAGGTCGAGCGGCGCGGCACACATGCCAATATCAGCGAAACACGGACGTTCATGGACGGGATCAAGCCCATATTGATATTCAGCGACGCCGGATCAACCGGGCGCTCCTACCATGCCGATCTTGCCAGCAAAAGCGCGGACAAACGCCGCATCCATTTCCTGCTCGAACCGGGTTGGCGTGCCGACGTCGCGATCCAGGGGCTTGGGCGCACCCATCGTACCAACCAGGCCTGCCCCCCGGTGTTCCGGCCTGTGACCACCAACTGCAAGGGCGAACGCCGCTTCATCAGCACGATTGCGCGAAGGCTGGACGGCCTTGGTGCCCTAACTCGCGGACAACGGCAGACGGGCGGCCAAAATATGTTCGATCCGGCCGACAATCTTGAAAGCGACTATGCGCGTGAAGCGCTTGGGCAATGGTATCGGCTGCTTTTCGCAGGCAAGCTTTCCAGCGTGACGATGGGCGACTTCGTCACACTGACTGGTCTCAAGCTCTTCGATGAGGGCGGTAACCTGCTTGAAACCCTCCCGCCCATCCAGCGCTGGCTCAATCGCATCCTGGCGCTGCGGATCACGATCCAGAATGCGATCTTTGAGGAATATATGGGTCTTATCCAGGCGAGGGTGGACGCAGCACGCGCGGCGGGCACGCTGGACCTTGGAGTCGAGACTATTCGCGCCGAGCGGATCGAGACCTTGTCTGAGCAGATTTTGCGCACAGATCCGGTGACCGGCGCGCAGGCCCGTCTGTTGCGCCTCGAGCTTCACATCCGGCCCCGCGTTACCACATGGCACATCCTGAACCAGCGGTATCAGGGCATCGATGACATGGCTTGGTTGCGCAACAGCCGCTCCGGGCGCGTCGCCTTGCAATTGCCCTCCTGGTCGATCACCGATGAAGAAGGGCGACCCATTCTCATGTGCCAGCTTGTCCGGCCCACTGGATCGACGCGGATCGACCGGGCATCGCTCGCGCATAGTCACTGGGCCTGCATCGATGCCCAGACATTCAAGGCTTTCTGGGACGAGGAGGTAGCCGCCGCGGAGGGACGGCTCGACCTCGAGACCATCTGGGTCGCGACGGGCCTTCTTCTGCCTGTTTGGAACAGGCTACCACAGGACGATGTGCGCGTGTGGCGTATCGATAATGGCGCGGGCACATCCATCTTAGGCCGGATCATTCGTCCGGGCGCGGTCGAAAAACTGCAGGCAGCCTTTGGACTGGAACAGGGCATAAGGCTCGGTGCCAGAGACCTGCTTACTGCCGTAAAAGCTGGGGACGAAGTCGCCATACCGGGTCTTGGTAAAGCGCGTCTTGCCTATGTTCTCGTCAACAGTGCCCGTCGCCTTGAAATCCGTGACTATGATACTGGTGACCGCGCCTGGCTGAAAGCGCGCGGTGTGTTCAGCGAGATCATCCAGTATCGCACGCGGCTTTTCGTTCCCGTCGACAGGGCTGTCGAAATACTCGACGCGATCATCGCGGAGCGACGCTGAGACGGCCATGTGTAACATGCCAATGCCGTACCCGCTTATCTGACAGGGGAAACTTATGTTCAATCCGTTTCAGCGTACATGCGCCGACGCCTATTGCGAGGGTGACTTCGCCCATGTCGAAGATATCGAGCAGGTTCGCGCAGTAAGCGATACGCTCTTCACATTTCTGATGATTGAGTTGGGCACCCCCGAGGATTGCGACACGCGCGAAGAAGCACTGCGCAGAATGGCGGTGGCAATTGGAAACATCCAGGATGTTGCCGCTGCCATTGAAAAGATGCAGACAGCCTGAATATCTGGACTTGTAGGTAGCAATCCTAAGGTCAGACATTGGCCGCCGAAGCTCATGGAACCCAAGCACCCCGGCGGCTGTCCTGCTTAACTCGATGTCTCGGACTAGGTCAGCTTTCCGCCGTTTCCGGCGCGGACTGCGCGTCGGGCGTTTTGATACCGAGGGTCTTTCGAGGGGATTTTACGGCCTTTGCAGAGCGAGCTTTGGGTGCGGGTTGCACTGGCGTCTTTTTCGCGGTGACGCTCGATTGACGTTTCGCTTTCGCAGGCTTCGAGGCTTTGACGGTGTCAACAGGTGGGGCGATCGCATCACTAGATGTCGCCGATATGCTGACTTTGGAAGGCGTTTTTCGCGCAGGCTTGGCGACAGGCTGGTCTCCTGCTGCCGTCACCTTGCGCGATGCCTTGGGTGGTAAAATGTCGGCAGATGTCGTTATGACTGGATCTTTTGGAGCGTCGGTTGCGGACATCTTCTCATCGGCGGTTGATGCTATGAGCGCAGATACAGCCTTGCTTGTGGGCCTGGCCCGGCTTGTTGCGACCGTCGTTTTAGGCGTCTTTACCTTCCGCTCCTTGCCCGTCACAGGCGCAGACGCTTGTTCGGTAGAGACATCGGCGGCGGTCGTCTCGCTCGTCGCCGGCGACGCTTTAGCAGCGCTCGCTGAGGCGGCTTTTGCTGCAGTTCCACGCTGTCCAAGGCCGAGCCTTTGCGCCACTTCCCGGCGCTGCGCGGAATAGCCCGGTGCAACCATGGGATAGGTTGAAGCAAGACCATAGCGCTCACGATATTGCGCGGGCGTCAGGCCATGCGAGGCCAGATGCCGTTTGAGCGTTTTATAAGGCCGGCCGTCGATGAGGCTGATGAGATGCTCGCGGGAGGCGAGACTTTTGCGAACACTGACTGCAGGCGTGTATTCCGGTACGGGCTCTGCCTCCGCTGCCGATGTTTGCGCCACCAGCGCTGCGCGAGTCGACTGGATCAACCCTGCCAGATCTGCGCTTGGCACCATATTATTGGTGACATAGGCGCTGAGCAACTGAACGGTCAGAACCGTGTAGTCGGGCTGGTCGGCATCGGTCATGGGAATATCCTGTCCAAGGCATGGTAAGAATGTCGGCGCTGCAGGAGCCGCAGCTCAAAAACAGGACTTTAGCCATCCGGGCCGTGATTTGTCAAAGGGGAGGGGGAGCCATGTCTGTGCAGGCAAACAGCTTGGGCAGGTAAACCGGTACAGGAGCATATGGACAGTGGCGGACATATATATTCAGGGGAGTTTTGCGTTCACATGTCATGTGGAAGAGGCCGAAACATTGGACCAAGCCTGGTACGCCGTAATGTCGTTGCGCGATGACGTCGAGCCAGACACGCCCTCCGCCGCACTCACTACATTGTTTCCCCCTCTTGATGAAGACGATCCATGGTCAGGCCTGCTCAGCATCTTCGACGATCGCGATTTCCCCGACTTTGGTGCTGATCTCCAGATCGACGTCGACCGCGATAATCGGGACATGCGAATAGTGGTGATTTGCGGGATGACGGATTTTCAGCCTGCGCCGATCGAAAAGCTGATCCAGCGCCCCTGCGCCCAAAGCCTGGCACAGGCACCGATCGGCTTTGAATGGGCGGAAGTCTGTTCCAGACCGCGCGTCGGACATTTTCGCGGCGGGTGGTGCGCCATGTTTCCTGATCGCCTCGAATTTGAAAGCACCCATCATGTTTTGTCGGCGGCCCTGAGCGGTGCCGTGATCTGAACGGTGACAGGCTGTTTGTGGAACACAGGACCATGGCCAGACATGCGGAGGGGAGGGGGGAAGGATTTGCGAGGATCAGTGGCGCTGCCCTGGCTTCATGACCCTATGAGGAGAGCCTCCCATGTCCAGTCTTACAATACCTGTCGACAATGCGCCGGTAACGGGTGCCTATCGCGTCGATATTTCCCGCGGCCATAATGTCAGCCGTGTCTCGTCAGAATGGTTTTCGCGCCCCGAAGACGAGAAATTCCTGTCGCTGACCGACCTTTACGACAATGTCCGCACGCGGGCCGAGCAAGCGACAACACGGATCGTCGAAAGCCGATCGCTCCGGGTTGAAGCGCGTGCCGATAATCCAGAACGCCTGACCTTGTTCGTGCCGGGCGAGGATATGCCTATCGCGCCCACCAACTGGTCCTTTGGCCAGCTCTCCAGCCTGGTCGGTGCACCCGCTTCCTATCTGCGCTCGCTACCCGCAGCGCTTGCCGGCATCAATCTCCAGCATGGTCTGCTGGCGCATCGCGGCGAACAGGTGAAGCTGCTTCAGACGCAGGATGGCCGCGCTGAATTGCGCGCGGTTACGGGTCCTGATTATGGGCGCATCTGGGATCATGAGCTGGTCGCCGCAGTCATGAAGATCGCGGGCGACGGCGTGGGCGATACGCGCTGGAAAGTGCCCGGCGTTCTTGACTGGTCTTCGATGCACTATAACCCCTTTGTCGATGTAACGCGTGATACGACGACGCTCTATGCGTCCGATCGCGATGTCTTCCTCTTCCTTGTGGATGATACCCACCCGATTGAGGCCGGACGCCTTGCCAATGGCGATCCGGACCTGTTCTTCCGCGGCTTTTACTGCTGGAATTCGGAAGTCGGGTCAAAGACGCTGGGCATTGCCACTTTCTACCTGCGCGCCGTCTGCATGAATCGCAATCTGTGGGGTGTGGAGAATTTCGAGGAAATCTCGATCCGCCACTCCAAGTTTGCCGCCAATCGCTTCGCCCATGAAGCCGCGCCTGCACTTGAAAACTTCGCTGATTCCTCCGCCAGCGGCTTCATCCAGGGCATTCGCGCCGCACGCGAGCGCATCGTTGCCCGCACCGACGAAGATCGCCAGACATTCCTGCGAGGTCAGGGTTTTTCCAAAGCCGAAACCGGCAAGATCATCGCCACCGTGCTGGCCGAAGAAGGTCATCCGCCTGCCAGCATTTTCGACTTTGTCCAGGGCATCACCGCCCATGCCCGGTCCAAATCCAACCAGGACAGCCGTCTCGACGTTGAGGCGAAGGGACGCCGCTTACTCGAACGGGCGCATTAACCCCGGCTGAGCCCGGCACCGCGTCGCATTCCCCCATTCCCCATTCCCCCATCAGTGACGGTCGTTGGAAGGCGATCGTCACGCTCGCCCTTGAAAGGACGCCATCATGTGGACATCGTCCCAGCATTCGCTCCAAAGCTTTCGCGTCGATATCCACTTCTTCAGCGGATCTGACCTTTATGCCTGTGAAACCTACCGGATCGATGCGCCAGACTGGTATCGTGCCGAGCAGCAGGCGCTGCAATTGTCGGGCGAGAGCGCTTACGACAATAGTCGGGTGCCGGATCTTCGGCGCACGGCGACATCATCGCTGGCCTGACCATGTGTCTAGCGCGCCATGTCGCCGCGCAGACACACCTCCTACACCATATATTTGAGGAGTTTTCCTATGCCTTCCTCTGCAAAGCGCGGCCTTGCCTCGCTTCTGGCGGGATCGTCCATGCCCGCACGCACCCATCCTGAATTGCGCAGCCGACCTGCAGAACAGTCGCCCACGCCCGCAATTGGCATGATCGGCAAATATCAGCTGCTTTCCACCGCGCATCTCTCAATGAACACGGCGCTGCTGCTCGATAGCTGGTGCAATGGCCACGCCCATGAAGCGCCAACCACCGTGGCGCGCAACGCCCATGGCTGGTTTTTATCGACCCGCTCTATGTCAGCCGATTGCGAACGCGCCCTGCCTGCCGATCTGATGGCTGCCATCCTCTTTGCGCGGCGGCGCGGCATCGATCTGCTGCATTTCGACTGCGATGGTCCAACGCTGCCGCAATTGCTGGTGCATGACTGGTAAACATGAAGCACGCCGGCGGAAAATCGCTTTCGCGTGGATCGGCCTGGCAGCGGCGCATTTGCGATCGGAGGGGAGGGGGACTTTGAGAAGGGGTGGAAAATGACCGCTTGTCCAAGGAGACACATATAATGGCTTTACCTCTCACGATCACCTCACAGGTGGGCGCGTCCCTCATCACGCGCGTCACGCGTCTGTTCAATGGCACGATCCACGATGTGCTGAACGAACTGCTGCAAAATAGCCGCCGCGCTGGCGCCAGCGCTGTAAATCTGGATCTTGAAGGCTACGATAGTGCCCCCATCCTTGTTGTAAGTGATGACGGTTCGGGCATCGATGACCCGGCTGCGCTGCTGACTCTTGGCTATTCAGGCTGGAATGATACGGTTGCCCACCGCGAAGATCCGGCCGGCATGGGCATGTTCAGCCTTGCAGGACGTCAAGTCGAAATACGATCCTGGTCGCGCAGCGCGGGCAGGGGCTGGATGGTCGAGATCCCCGAACAAGGCTGGCAGAGCCCAGAGCCACTCGCGATCCAGCCCTGCGCCATAACCGGCGGTACGCAGTTGCGCATCGCTTTGCCGGACGCATGGGCCAAGAATTTGCTAGCCGCCGCCCGCAACGCCGCCCGCTATTTTCCGCTGCCGGTAACTTTGTCGGGCACGTCTCTGCCACGCGAGGACTTCCTCGCCGAAGCTGCTCGGGTCGAAAACTGGCAGGGCTGCCGCATCGGCATTTTCAGCTGGCGCGGCTACCAGCCGGTCGACATGGCCCGTATTAATTTTCATGGGCTTACCGTGCCTTGCGATTTGCCGTTCGTGTCGGAGGTGGGCAAAATCGACAAATGGTGCGTGAAGGTCGACATTATCGACGCGCCCGATCTGCAACTGGTTCTGCCTGCGCGCAAGGAACTGGTCCGCAATGCGGGGCTCGACGCGCTCAAGATCGCGGCAGAAGCCGCTATTTATCGGATGATCTGCGACAATGGCGACCATCGACTGGGCTTTACGGAATGGGCGCGCGCCAGGGCATTGGGCATCATGCTGCCGCATGCAGCGCCCTGGCTTCCATGCTGGGCACCAATGACCGCCGACAGCATGGGGTGCGATCAGGGCGAACCCATATCGTCTCCTGATATGCTGGTCGTGCCCGCAATGGAGATAGATCTTCAGCAAGGCGCTGCGCCGATACTGAATGCGCCGGAAAAGCTCGGCATGTGCACGGTACGGATCGCGCCGGAATTTTCTGGCTATGACTGGTATGACAGACTGCCCCGCCTGCAGACTCTTGCCTTTGTGATAGAGCAAAATGGCCTCGAACATATGTATGAGGCCGACACCGAACTGGATCCGTCCTGCACATCGGGACGGGCCGACGCAATCACGCTCGAACTGGGGATCGCCGATTGCGCCTTGCCTGGCGCGACGATTACGAAGCGATGCTTCCCGCTTGAACTGCTGGTGTGTCGCAATGAAGGCTATGATATCGAGGATGCCATCATCCTTATTGGGAGCAATGCCGTCGTTTCACCCGATGATCTGGCCTGGCAAATGGAGCTGAGCCTTTTTAGGGCATTGGATGACAGCGATTGCGACAGTTGGGAAACCCAGCAGGACAATTTTCAACGAAGCGCGCGTAACAACGCTTATGCGTTGCTGCTGAGCGAGGAGGAGGCTCTGCTGCGGCAAATCCGCGACAGGCTTACCGACAAGGTGCAATGGCTGATACCCCCGGACCGCACTCTCAAGGTTACAGCGACCCGTACGGGCGTCGAACTGACATTGGAACCGGCGCCATGACGCCTTCGCACCCTCCAAAAATTCCTGCTCTGGGGAGGCTTGATATGCGACGATCCGCGATGTTTACCCTGTCCACCATGCATATTCCGCTCGCCGAGCGACAGAAGATCGAAATGCTGATCAGCGCCGCGCGACGATGACGGCCGATTGCATGTTGCGCATGATGATCTGGTTATCGAATCCCATCTCTACGGATTCTTCGTTCATTGCGGCATCGCCGCCTGCCAGGCCGCCGATCCGCCGGACATCTCGCCTCAACTCTGGGCGCTTCTTTCGGCAGCCAATGCGGACGGGGCGTCCTGGCTGCTGTTCGACCGGGATGAACCACCATCCTCTTACCGGCCGACGTTCGATGCAGGTTGAGGGAGCACTTCGCCTCTCGTCACCTGCTTGTCAGCATTCTGTCGAGCGCGGCTCTTGCAGAATTATATCATAAAGTGATATTTGGGTCGGAAAGGAGTTTGACTATGCCATCCAGCTTCACCTTAGGAACCCATTTCGAGGGCTTCATCAAGCAACAGGTGAACACCGGTCGTTATGCATCGGCCAGTGAGGTCATTCGCGACAGCCTGCGTCTGCTAGAGGAGCAGGACGCCATGCGACAGGCGCGGCTTGAGGCGCTACGCGCCGAGATCGATCTGGGTGCGAGCAGCGGGACTGGCATACCTGCGGAGCAAGCCTTCGCAAATGCAAGGGCACGCATTGCTGACATCGCCGCTGCCAACAAGGAGCAGTGATGCCTCTTTCGTTTTCGCCGGCAGCCGACGCTGATCTGACAGATATTGCCAGTTTCATTGCCCGGGATAATGTTGATCGGGCGTTGACATTCATCGATGAACTCCAAGCGGCTTGCACAAAGCTTCTCGATTTTCCTGGCTCTGGCACGGTGCGTTCCGAGCTTCGCCCCGATCTGCGGTCCAGAGTATATGGCAGTTATGTGATTTTCTACACGCTTGTGCCGGGGAGTGTCCGCATTGAACGCATTCTCCACGGTGCCCGGGATGTGAGCACTATCCTGTCGTAAGACTGATATGGCATCGCCCGGTCGTGGCGGCCGGTGCTCGCGCATTAAGCTGGACCGACTTCCTTCCTGTCAGGAGTCGAACCGTCATGCCGCATTGATGATGCTGGCTGGTTAGTCATTGGCGCAAAAAACCCCTGATGGAGAAGTCCTAATGTCCAACACCGATCCTGCGGCATCGCTATCGCCGCGTCGCCAGCGACTGTCCTCGTTCGAAAATTCTTACGCCGTCGCCTTGCAACGCCAGCGGCAGACCGGCCTCAGCCAGTTCATCCTTCGCACGGCGAACCCTTTGCAGCCCTTTCGCACGACCAGTCGTGCGCCCAGGTTTCAGGAATATATTGTCGCGCTGGTCGCTTGAACAGAAATGGTCTGCGTTCAGCTCTCCCAGAAACCCCGTTTGCGTCCATGCTGCGCCTGGAGCGAGGCCACATAGGTTTCATGGTTGGGATGGTCGCCATAATCGTCGATCCTGCGGGCAAGATGCGCGCAGCTTTCCAGATGGCGGGCGGCATGCGGATAGCGTTTGACCCGCGCCCGTTCCAGCGCGAAATCGACCATCGCGCGAAGCGCCAATGTGGCCGCCAGCGGATGGCGGGTTTCGAGCGTCTCGGCAGCATGGTTGAGCAGTTCATACGTATCGCCATCCAGTTCGTCAGCGCGCGCCAGCACCATAGCTGCCGCGCTCTCGATATCAGGCCAGGCGAGCAGGAAATGCAGGGCATGGGATAAGGACGGGAAAGCGCGGACATGGGCCAGCGCCTTCTTCTCCGCGTCGAGATCGTCAAAATCGGGCAGGCGTTTGAGATAGGCCCGCAGATATTGCACGTCGAGCCCCGTGGCGAACAGCTCCCAGCGTGCAGCCTGCGCCTCGTCGGCGCGGCCCAGTGAATCGAGGATAGCAATCCGTACCCGGTCCCAATCCGGCCAGTGGCCACCTTTCTGCCTTACGGCCTGCGCGTGCTCGATAGCCGCCATCGCCTCGTCCGTCCGGCCCGCGTCGCCCAAGCGCTCGGCGATCGCCGCGGCGATGGCGGGATTGTCGCGCTGTTCGACGGGATATTGGGCTATGAAAGCATCCACATCACCCAGCGCATCGGCAATGTCCAGCAGCGCGGTCTGGACCGTGCGGGCGTGACGCCGGAACTCGATGTCATCCTCGTAGAGGACGCCGCCTGACCCATAGCCGATGATCTGCCGGTCGGCCTGCGCCTGGCGTTTCGGAGGGTTTGTCGCCATCGCCTCGAACCTTGTCTTGAGCAAGCGGAGGCCGCCTTCCGCCAGAACCGGCGCCATCAGGGCGATGAGTCCGTCAAACTGGCCATAGCCATTGTCGCAGACGCTATCGAATACCCTGTCCGCTAGCCGGGCGGTTGGCATTTTCGCTGCCGCGGCCAAGGGCGCAAGATCGGGTAACGCAGTGGCGAATATCGTGCCCATCTGGCCGCTGCTATCATCGCAGCGATCGAACACTGGCCTTGCCAGGGCAACCAGCTTCCAGATCAGATCCAACGCCGTCGCCGGATCATGGGGGGCGACATGATCCATGATCGCTCTCCGTTGCGTCTCTATGTCCGCTGCCAGCAGCTTTACCTTGTGCCAGTCGACAAAGGCTTTCGCCTTGGCGATGGTCGCAAGCCGCTTGCCGATCTCGCCGGCAACATCCCCGCTGCCACGCACGCTGGCCAGCTCCAGCCGCAACCGCCGCTTGGCCTGCGCGTCCCCCGTCACAAGCTCCAGTAGCAACTGCGCCAGGCGCTGGGCGCCAAGCGCTTCGAGGTTGGTCTGATTGAGGGTTTTGGATGTGGCCATGCGCCATTTCTGTCGTCCCGGAACGATGGGCGTCAAGAGTGGAATGATATCGGAACTGGGAAAGGGCGACTGCCCGCGCGGTGCGCGGGCACCGGGCTGGCGGGCTTGCGCCCCAAGCCCCGCTGCGCGGGTCTTGGCCCTGACGGGCGCACATCCCTGCCGCGTGGGGAGGGGGTTTGCCCAAAACGAAGGCGCGGTGGGGCGTGGGGCCTTGGGGGCATAAGGCGGAAAGGCAGCGGGTCGCCGCTACCAGTGGCGCAGGGGGCGAGGGCAGGATCAGAGGAGAGGAGGATCTGAAAAGATTGTCGCCGGAAATGGGTTTCGAGCGATTATCTGGAAAGGTTAAGTCAATGAACATCGGAGAAGTTCGTATCGTCAATGGTCGTCTGGAAGGCCGTGTCGCCACCCGCACCATCGATCTCCCACGCATCGGCCTGCGCAAGGTCGACAGCCAGAACCCCCGTGCGCCGGTCTATGAAATCCTCGCGCTCAACGTCGCACGGCGCTGGGTGCAGGTCGGTGCGCTGTGGGAAGCGGTGGCCAAAAAGTCGGGCGAAATATTCCTCGCCGGCAATATCGATGATCCCAGCCTGCCCGAACCGCTGCCGGTGGCCTTTTTCCCGACCGACAATGGCGGCTATTCGATCGCCTGGCGGCGCGACACGCTGCGCTCGGACTTTGGGGGCACCGGCTTTGGCGCCGCCAATTATGACCGGATGGGCGGCGGTGACGCTGGCTATGATCGGGCAGAGGATAGCGGCTTTGGCGCTAGCACCGCTGCCATGGACGGTTCGCTGGCCGGTACCGACGCGGGGTTCGACAGGCAAGCCGACTTTGAACGGCTGAACGGCTGATCATCCGCACTGTGGCCGGGGAAGCATTCGCTTCTCCGGCCATTTTTTTGTCATGCCATCACCCAGGAGACAATCCATGTCCCAGGATAATGCCCGCAGCGTCGACAGCTTTGCTGATCTTAAAACACTCTATGCCGCCATCACCGCCAGTCCGGATTTTCAGCGGGCCTTTGGCGATCCGATTCCGCTCAGCATCATTGAGCCGGGCGAAAGCGCAGGCGAACATGACATGCCCGAACCGCTTGCCGCGCAGGCCGAATGCGGCGCCGTCATTGCCACCATCTTCGACCTGTTTTCCGGTACGCGGCTCGAACCGCTTGCCGCCGAAATCGCCTGGGGGTTCGTCAACAGCTTCCATTTCGTGGCGTCCAGACTAGAGCGGCGCGAGGACGCGCTGGTCGATGAACTACGCGACATGCTGCGGCGGCCCGATCTTTCCGAAGTCTTCAACAGCGAGCTTGAAGAACGGCAGTTGCTGTGCCAATCGACCACCGAGCAGCGCGAAGCGATCGAATGTATGCGCGACTATGCCGCCCATATGTATAGCGCCCAGTCGGGCTGGCCCTGGTCGCCCTCCCGGGGGACGCGCGCGTCACCTGCATCCAGCGCCACCCAGATCGCGGTGCAGGATTTCATGCGCGCCCGCGATCTGGCTGCGCGCGAGCGCTATCTGCCCAAAGGCCCGATTGTGGTCGCCTCCGGCCATGCCGACTGGCATGACTGGCAACCGATATGGGACCGGCTCGATCTGGTGCGCAAGCGGGTGCCGCACATGACATTGGTGACAACAGCCCAGCGCAAGGGGTTCGACGCGATCGTCGCGGCCTGGGCCGGTGACCGCGGCGTGCCGCTGGTCGCTTACACCCTGGCGGGGTCCGGTCGCAAAGCCCCGTTCCTGCGCAACCGCAAGATGGTGGAACTGAAACCTGTCGAAGCGGTGCTGGGCGAAGGATCGGGCATTCAGGCCAATCTCTATCAGGCGCTGCGCAAGGCGGGCATTCCAATCCATGCCTTCCGCAAGGCGGATCAGGCCCCGGCCGAGGCCGTGGGCAGGCCTGGCGCTATGCGCCGACGCAGCGCCGCTGCCTGATCGTCCAATCTACTAAACCGGGGACGGCGCATGAGCGATCGTCCCCTTTTGGGGAGGCCAGTATGGCGATACCAGATCATCACAGCCGTAATTTTCAAACGCTGCTGCGGGCAACGGAAGACGGCAATCTTGCGCTGATGGAATGTACCGATTCCGTCACGGGCGAACCAAAATATGTTCTGTGCGCGGTTGGACGGGATAGAGAGGCTTATATCATGACGCCTTTCGGGCATCTGTGTGAAGGCGATCCCTACCTCGCCTATGTGCCACCGGGAAATCCTGAAACATTCTGATCGTAGATCTGCGCGCGTGGCGGGCAGGCGTCTAAGGCGAGTGTCGGGGCATTGCTCTTAAGTGAGCGACTGCAAGCTTGCGGCCCCAGGATAGGAGCGGAG
>Ga0156326_118_pt1 | contig 51944 bp, 48 predicted proteins | sample RifCSPlowO2_12_FD_107974 | JGI IMG/M metagenome (GOLD analysis project Ga0156326, IMG submission 107974) | Sphingomonadales bacterium RIFCSPLOWO2_12_FULL_63_15 | reverse complement strand
AAATCATCCATCGGTCGCCTCCAACTATGGAGACCACCCAAGAATCCCATTCGATCAATCGTTCAAGCCCATATGCGATTCCCCTGCCCTTGCCGGGGAGGGTCGATCCGATCAGGCTGGCTTTTTGGGCAATTCGACTTCGGCCTTGGCGGTTGCCAGCGTGACGCCTGCCTGGTTCATCAAGCGACAATCGAGCTGCACCATATGGCGGCCTTCCTCATCGACGAACTTGTCGAGGATGGTGCCGGTCGTCACCGTAATGTCGCCGGTCAGCGCAGGCCCGCGATAATTGCAGGCGGAATGGCGCACCATGCCCCACTCGCCTGCCCAGCCCGCGAAATAGTCGGTGATCCACGCCCCCATCGACGCGCCATAGCCGTAGCCGCGCGGCATGCCGATGAAGCGCGCCCAGCGCGGGAAGAGATGCCCGCGCGACGGGCCGAAATAGGCGCCATCGGTAAATTCGGGATTGATCGCTTCCATCACCGGATCATTTTCATGCCCCGCCATTTCCTTGACGAAGCCAAGCGCCTCCATGTCGAGGTCGGTGCGCCGGTGGGTGCCGCCCCATTGGGTGAAGGTATAGGCGCGCCATTCGGTGGTGAAGGACACGATCGAATGCGGGCCGATCACCCGTTCGGGCAAAGCCGCGCCGACAGTCACATCGTCCCACCAGCGCCGGTCATGGCCCAGATCGTGCAGCATCTGGATCCATTCCATCTTGCGCGCTTCGAGCGATTCCAGATCCTCGTCGGTCCACACCGGATCATCGAAGCCATCGGTCGGCGCATTATCCTTGCCCGCTTCCTGATTGTAGCGGATCGTGGTCGACCTCTGCTTACAGATCAGGTCGCCAGCCTGATTATAATAGAAATTGTCGCCGCGCTGGAAACAGGTGGGGCCAGCGAATTTGGTGTCCTTGACGGTATAGTCGAACGGAATCCGCTCGTTCCAGATGCGGTCGCCACCCTGCATGCGCGGACCATAGAACCACCATTCGTCACCGCCGAACAGCAGATGGCTGTTGGGGATGCCGCCGACGCAGGCGGGTGCGGAGCCATGGCCGCAATCCATCGTCACGGCAAAGCTCTGCGGCGCGACCAGCCCGCCCCAGCGGCTTTGCGCGGCATAGCCCGCATCATAATGGAGGCGGTTGGGATAGTGCATTGCCTGCACCCAGCGGCGGATATCGTTATTGGCGATCGGCTCCACCATGCGGGCGGGCTGGATCGGCTTGCCCAGATATTGGTCGATATCCGAACAATCTAGCGTCGGGCTACTCACACTGTCTCTCCTGCTCATGATCCGCCCCTTCCTGAGCAGGGGCACGCCCTAATGATGCACGCGCAGGCAGCGATGGAAAACCGGCTTGGCCGACCAATGGCGGGGTTATCGCCGGGCCGATATCCGGGCGCGCTGCTGTCGAGCGGGTGCGAAGCCGTCCATATCGGGTCCATGGCAATTGCGGGAATGAGGGAGAATGGAGCCATGGCTGATGGCGAAGCCTGGCGGGCGCTGGCCGACCGGATGGCGATAAGTGACTGCCTGGCGCGGCTGGCGCGGGGCGAGGACCGGCGCGATGCCGCGCTGATCCGCAGCAGCTTCTGGCCCGATGCGACGGTCGATTATGGCATTTTTGCGGGCGATTTCGACGCCTATCTCGCCTGGGTGGTGCCGGGGTCCGACGCGATCGCCGCGACCCAGCATATGTTGGGGCAAAGCCTGATGCAGATCGACGGCGATCTGGCGAAAGTCGAAACCCATGTCAGCGCCTATCACCGGATCGATGCGGGCGAAGGCGCGCGCGATATGTGGCTTGGCGGACGCTATCTCGACGCGATGGCGCGACGGACGGGTGTCTGGCGGATCGCGAAACGGACCATGGTCTATGACTGGTTTCAGGATGCAGGCGCAGCGGCCGACTGGTCGCAAGGGTTGATGGGAATGCCGTTCAGCGCGCCACATTTCACCGGACGGGCGGTGGGCGATTTCAGCGCCATATTTTTCGCGCAAGCCGATTGAGGACAGACGGGCGATGGGACAATTGACAGGCAAGGTGGCCGTGGTGACGGGCGCAAGCCGGGGGATCGGCAAGGGGATCGCGCTTGCGCTCGCCGAGCAAGGCGCGACCGTTTATGTGACCGGGCGCACGGTCACGCCCGGCGCGCATGACCTGCCCGGCACGGTCGGCGAGACGGCGGCGCAGTGCGATGCGCGCGGCGGGCGGGGCATAGCGGTCGCGGTCGATCATGGCGACGACGCGCAGGTGGCAGCCCTGTTCGACCGGGTTACGCAGGAACAGGGTCGGCTCGACATTCTCGTCAACAACGCCTTCGCCTTGCCCGAAGACCTGACCATCCCCCTGCCCTTCTGGGAAAAGCCGCTGTCTAACTGGCAGATGGTGGATGTAGGCGTGCGATCCAATTTCACCGCTGCCTGGCACGCGGCGAAGATCATGACGCCGCAGCGGTCGGGGCTGATCGTCGCGATTTCGGGTTATGTCGGCGTCACCTATACATATGGCACGATATTCGGCACCGCCAAATCGGCGGTCGACCGGATGGCGCGGGACATGGCGATCGAACTGGAACCGCATGGCGTTGCCTCGCTTTCGCTGTGGCAAGGGCTGACCTTTACCGAACGCGCCAACCGCAATCTGGCCGCCAACCCCGCCATGCAGGCACGCACCGTCACCAACCCGCTGGTCGGCTGTTCGCCCGAATTTCCAGGCCGCGTTATCGCGGCGCTGGCGGCTGATCCTGCGATCATGGCGCGGTCGGGCGGCACCTTCATTACCGCAGAAGTCGCACAGGATTATGGCATTAGCGATATTGACGGGAAGGCCATCCCGTCCTTGCGGGCCGAGCGTGGTTCACCCATCTGGCGGCCGATCGCGGAGGCTGGCCATGGACGTTGAGCGTATGGCGCGACTGGACGCGCTGCTTGATCGGCAGGATATTGCCGACTGCATCGTCCGCTTCGCCCGCGGCATGGACCGGTTCGACCGGGCCTTGTTCCTGTCGGCCTTCCACCCCGATGCGATCATCGCCGCCGGGCCGTTCGTGGGTGGAGCCGAGGCGCTCTATGACTGGGCAACGGGGCTGCATGATGCCGGGCAGGAGGCGACGCATCATAATCTGTTGAACCAGACGATCGATATCGACGGTGCCCAAGCCCATGTCGAAACCTATTATCTGTTCGTCGGGCGCAACCGCGATGCCAGCAATTGGGTTGCGGGCGGTCGCTATCTCGATCGGCTGGAAAAGCAGGCGGGCCACTGGAAGATCACGCTGCGCACCAATATCATCGAATGGTCGGGACTGGTGCCGACCCTGCCCCTTCCTTTTGCCGACTGGCCCGGCATCGCGGCCAATGGCGTATCGGCCCGCGACGGCAGCGACCCTTCCTATCAGCGACCGCTGGTGAATAACCGGCCTGGCCACGTCCCTGAATGACCGGTATCCAACGTGTTATCAACGCGGATGCATCGTGGTTTCGGAATCGTGTGGTCGTGCTATCGGATTGGATCGGACGTGGGATCGGTTTCACTGGCCGTTCTGCGACTCGCGATGACGGTTGCGTTACAGGCGCATGACGATGGCGCTAACTCTGCTAATCTCCGAATAAATCCCCTAAACCGATTGATGGGCAAATGGAGGCTAGGTTTGCTATCCAGACCACACACAGCGTGTGGATAGAGGTTGAAGGGCTATCAGGGGGCACTGGACCCTTTCGAGGCGTGTCACGGCCAAGGTTGTCGTTTGAGGCAATCGCAGTGCGGCAAGTGGCAATTCCCAGCGGACATCTGCTACGGTTTGACTTTGATGCGAAAATGGAGGCATTAAACGCCAACCATTTTCAACAGTCGTGATTCGGCGCTGAGGGGCATCATGTCGTTTACGGTCAACACATTGCGGAACGTCACCACCGCTTGCCAGCAAATGCGCGATCATATCAAGACGATCGTGTTTCGGCCGGACAATCACAAGACGCTCGATATCAGTTTTGGCCCGACCGTCGCCGCCGAACTGATCGGCCGAACGCCCGAAGCGCTAGCCAAGGCGGAGGCCAAAGGGCGCCTGCCCCAGCCCAAGCAGCAGGCTAATGGCCGCCGCTACTACACGCTCGAAGACCTGACCCATATCCGCGAGGCATTGGGCATCCATGTCGGCAAGCAACCCGATGAGGATGCCGTCGTGCTGGCGGTGCAGAATTTCAAAGGCGGCGTCGGCAAAAGCACGATCACCAAGCATCTGGCCGATTATCTCGCCTTGCATGGCTATCGCGTGCTGGTGATCGATTGCGATCCGCAGGCGTCGACGACGACCATGTTCGACATTCAGCCTGAAACGCTGATCGACGACGAACAGACATTGGGCGCGTTCCTGTCGCCGCGCAGCACGTTCAGCGACTTTTCGCAGACCATCCGCGATACGCCTTGGCCCACGATCAAGATCGTGCCGTCGAGCCTGGGCTTGCAGGATGCCGAATGGGATTTGACCGCGACTTTGCGCGAAGGTGGTCAAGCGGTGCGCGAGGGTTTGCAGGCGCTGCGCATCGGCATTGCCAGCGTGACCAAGGATTTCGACGTGATCCTGCTCGATCCGCCGCCAGCTATGGGCTTCCTGGGCCTCAACGTGATGGCGGCGGCCACTGGCCTGCTGATCCCGGTGCCCGCGCGGCAGCTCGATTATCTGTCGACCATCCATTTCATGGATACGATCGCGGACAATATCGAGATTCTCGAAGAAAATGGCACGCCGGTCGATTATGGCTTCATCCGCGTCGTCTGTTCCGCCTTCTCGCCGAGCAAGCCTGGCGAAAATGACATGTGGCGGATCATGCAGGCGACCTATGCCGGGCTGTTGCTGGGACAACCTATTTTGGCATCCGAGGAAATCAAGAATGCGACCCAGGCGTTCCGGTCGATCTACGAGTCCAAACCATCCGCATCGCACCAGACCTATACGCGCTGCCGTGATAATCTGGATGCGGTCTTTGCCGAGGTTGAACAGCAGATCCGCCAGCAATGGCCATCGACCAGCCTGACCGCTGACTCCAGCGTGGGCGTGGCGGCATGAGCCGTCGTTCCCTCATCAGCGAAGCTTTGGCATCGGCGCTGAACGATCCGGCCCCTCCCCCGGCGACGAGCGAGCCAAGTCCGGCCGCGCCGCGCACCAATTTCACCAATAAGCGGTTGGAAGCCTTTGGTGAGGCAGCGCGGATCGTCAAGCGGCCGACGATCCGGTTGAAGCCTGCCGAATGTTCGGTCTGGCCGGGCAATGCGCGCGACTATTCGATGCTGGACGAGCATCGGCTGCGCAGCCTAATCGATTCTATCCTGGCCGAAGGCAGCAATCGCGTCCCCGCAGTGGTCCGGCGCACGCCCAATGCGGAACTGCCTTACGAATTGGTTACGGGAACGCGGCGGCACTGGGCGATCGCCTGGCTCAACGCCAATCATTATCCCGACATCGAACTGATCGCGATCATCGAGGATTTGGACGATGAAGCCGCGTTCCGGCTGGCCGACATCGAGAATCGCGAGCGCGAGGATATTTCCGACCTTGAGCGCGGCATGAACTACAAGGCGGCGGTCGATAATTTTTATGGCGGCGTGCAATTGCGCATGGCCGAGCGGCTCAAGATTTCGAAGTCGCAGCTCTCGCGCTATATTGCGCTGACCGAAATTCCCCCTGCCCTTGTCAGCGCCTTTCATTCGCCGATGGACGTCCAGGCGAAATATGCCGAGAAGCTGTTGCCGTTGCTGCGCGATCCATCGTCGCGCGCGAAGCTGGAGGCGGCGGCTGAGCAGATTGCGTCCGAACAGAGTTTTCGCCGATCCGGGGATGAGCAGCCGATTGCCGGGCCGGAGGTCATGGCCCGCTTGCTCAAGGCCATGGTTGCCAAGGGCCGGGTCCAGAAAGCCGCGATCGAAAGCCCGGTTGGTGCTGCGATCGGTCAGGTGGAAAAGGATCAGCAGAAGATATTGACGCTGTCCCTGTCGCCATCCGACTTGTCGGTGGACCAGATATTGGCAGCGCTGCGCCCCATCATCGAACGGGCGAAGATTTGCACGGCCAAGCGGCGCTAGGTGTGGGTGTAAAAAGCTAAGAATAGCCATATTATCGTTATATTTCATATTGTTATATGGATTTTCCCCCTGGGGGGAAGGCAAATGGGATCATCGTGGTGGAACAGGAGGGCGAACTCAAGACGGCGCTGAAAGAGCGCAAGGTCCAGTTCGAAATGTTCTTCACTCTGCCTGATTTCAGCGACATTTCGCTGCGCGATTATCAGGAAACGATGCAGCGGCCCTTCTTCAGCCTGTCGAAGCGCAGGCGCGTGAAGCCCATCGAATATATCAGTCCCGACAAGTCGGTAACCGTCCATGTCTCCGCCAATCCCACCTATGGCATGGCGACGATCTGGGACGCCGACATCATGATCTATCTTGCCTCTCACCTGAATGAATTGCGCGAGCGGGGTCAGAATGAACTCTCACCCGTCATTCGCATCCAGCCTGGCGATCTGCTCAAGCGCATATGCTGGGGCACCAGCGGGCGTGCTTATGAGCGCCTGGTGAGTGCGCTCGACCGGCTGCAGGCCACCACGATCAAGACCAATATCCGCGCTAGTGCCAAAAGCCGGGAGACGACCTTCTCCTGGATCGACAGCTACACCCATCTCGTGGACGAGCGGACGCAACGGTCGCTTGGCATGGAGATCACCCTGTCGAAATGGTTTTTCGATGGCGTGATGGACAAGCGCAATATCCTGTCCATCTCCCCGCTCTATTTCGAAATTACGAGCGGCCTCGGCAAATGGCTCTATCGCGCGTCGCGCAAACATGCGGGCGGCAATGGTGCCGAGGGCTTCACCATCGGCTTTGAAACCCTCCACCAGAAAAGCGGTAGTGAGAGCAGCTATCCCGTGTTCAAGCGCAAGCTGCTGGAGCTGGCCAAGGGCAATGACCTGCCCGATATTAGCCTGGAGGTGATCGATGGCGATAGCGCACGACCGAAGATGAAGATGGTCATGCGTCGCCACCTTGCCGAACAGCTCGGCCGCAAACGCAAAGCGACTGCGAGTGTGGCCAGCGCGAAGGATGATATGGTCGATGCCGGCCTGGCGCTTGGACTCATCTCTCGCGTGTCGGAAGGGATGCGGGTTGCCGATCGGCCCGCCCGCGTCAGCGCACCGACAGGTGGCGCGCGAGCCCCCTCTCCTGCCCGCAGTTCCAGCGCCAGCAAGATGCTCGATCCAGACATTTACGCGGCCATTCGGGCTGATTTTCCGGGTTGGGACTATGACGAACTGATGCGGCGGTTCGACGCCTTTCTTGGCGAAAATCCCGCCGAACTGCCGCGCAACTATTCCAAGCGTTTCTATGGCTTCGTGAAGGAGCATCATCGCCGGAATAAATATCGGCTTTGATGGAAGACGGCGGCTAGCGCCCTTCCCTATCGACCTTCGACGTGTTTTCGAAATTTCATAAAACCGGTGGCCGATCTGTCGGCATTCGCCCGTATCGTTCGGCAACCACGTCAAAGACCGCGCAATTGCGTGACTTAGGCAGATCGGCTTTCAAACCTTTCGGGTCGCAAGCGCTTTATCGCGATGATTCTGAAAACACGTCGCATAGCAAGATGACGATCGCTCCAAACTAGTGAAGCCATATGGGCCTTGGTCTATCCGGCCCGCCCGGTCGTTAGTGCAGGCTGCACGATGCAGCAAACGTGTTTTTAGAATCACGCGCTCGCGCATCGGGTGATGCCTCCCCCACCAGTCCCCTATGAAATTTGCCAACTGACTCAGCAGAACAAAAAGAGAAATTGCGAAAATTGGCCGTAGGAGGCCTCTGGGGCGCTACGGCTTCTTCGGCATAGATTGACACCTGGCGTGGCCTTGTTGGCGCTCAGAAGGCTTCTGGCGAGGCCTCATTTTTCCCATCGCCCGACCAAAATTCATCCTCATGCCAATCTTGAGGCAGGCTGGAGGAGGGCAAGGGGCTGTAAGATAGAGACACGGGTATCGCATAGCTGCGATAGCTTGCTTGGCCCGATTGCTCGATCAGCAGTCCAAGATCGGAGGCAATCGTCAATAGCTTGATCGCGCCTGCCGATGTCAGGCCCAGCGCGGCGGCGACCTGCCGACTGGTGACGCGCGGCCGTGCCATGGCGAGCAGCAGCACATCCTTCAATTTCCCCGGACGCCGCCGCCTAGCGACATGGCCCATCGCACGCTTCGCATAGCCCCGTAACCGCATCTCCAGATCAAGCTGGACCTGCGCGCCCGCCGCGATCGCCTTCAACCAAAACAGCGACAATTCATCACCCTGAGCCAGTAGCCAAGGGGCGTGGCTGCGCTCAAGGCCCATCGCCGTCATCCCTCCGGCCGATCCATCCCATCTCCCTGGACCCCAACGATCGCCGATCAACAGACTCGCCACCAAGTCGCTCCGGCCAAGGGGGGCGTGGTGGCGCCAGAGGCGGGCCAGATCAGCACCGTGAAGTAGGGGCGGGGAGGGGGGCAGGGCGCGGGCGTCTCGTTGCCATCGTTCGATCGCCATCAGCTGGTCCCCGATGGTGCGCCCGCCAGTTGGCGGATGGCGGTCTTGTCCGAGCCAGCGCAACAGCGCAGGTCCATCCTGCACCAGTGCCTCCAGGCCGATGGCGGTGCCGATGCTATCGCGCGCGGCGCTTAGATCGAAAGGCGAGGTGGAGACCGCGCCCCTTGCGTTTATCTCGATATCGAGGTCGTCCAGCGCCTGCCCGTCGATGCGGGCCAAGGCCTGCCGCTCGGCGATCAGGCACCGTGTGCGCCAGGGATGGCGCACCGGGCTGAGCCGTCGCCGTTCTTCGATCCGTTCGATCGCCGCCTGCGCCTGGGCATAAGCGAGAAGCATATTATGATCGGGAGACGCCATGGCTATGATCCGATACTAGCAGTGAGGTTCGATCTCTACGCAATTGTAATTTCATCTAAAGCGTGTATATACAATATATTATGTCGTATAATTAAACGGAAAAACAGATATCGAAAGTCACAAATAGGATCGCCGTGTCGATCCTTCGGCAGGCGGTCATCTGGCGCGTTGACGCTGGGATGGGTGCCGATCATCTGTGCATCCTGTTGCTGCCCCGCTGCGTTGATGGCGGACACGCTATTTAGAGGTGCCTTCATGACCATTGCCCTTTCCGACCGCGATCTGCTGCGCCAGCAATGTCTGATCGACGGCGCATGGACCGGTTTGCCCAGCATTGCGGTCACCGATCCGGCGACGGGCGAGACGATCGCGTCCATTCCCGATCTGGGCGTGGCGGAAACGCAGGCGGCGATCGCGGCGGCGGACGCGGCGCTCCCGGCCTGGCGGGCGAAGACGGCGGCCGAGCGGTCGCGCATCCTGCGGCGCTGGTTCGACCTGCTGATCACGCATCAGGATGATCTGGCGATGATCCTGACGCGCGAGCAGGGCAAGGCGCTGGCCGAGGCCAAGGGCGAGATCGGCTATGCCGCGAGTTTCATCGAGTGGTTCGCCGAAGAGGCCAAACGCCTCTATGGCGAAGTGATCCCCAGCCACCGCGCAGACAGCCGCATCGTCGTCGTCAAGCAACCGGTCGGCGTCGTCGCCGCGATCACGCCCTGGAACTTCCCGGCGGCCATGATCACGCGCAAGGCAGCGCCTGCCCTGGCGGCGGGCTGTACGATGGTGCTGAAGCCCGCGACCCAGACACCGTTGACCGCGCTGGCGCTGGCGGTGTTGGCGGAAAGGGCAGGGGTGCCAGCCGGCGTGTTCAACGTCGTCACCGGATCGTCGCGGGTGATCGGCGGCGAACTGACGGCCAGCCCGCTGGTTCGCAAATTGAGCTTCACCGGATCGACCGAGGTCGGCAAGACGCTGATGGCGCAATGCGCGCCGACGATGAAGAAGCTGTCGATGGAGCTGGGGGGCAATGCGCCCTTCATCGTCTTTGCCGATGCGGACCTGGAGGCGGCGGTCGAAGGTGCGATGGCGTCCAAATATCGCAACAGCGGCCAGACCTGCGTATGCGTCAACCGCATCCTGGTGCAGCGCGAGGTCGCGCCTGCGTTCGAACAGAAGCTGGTCGCGGCCGTCAAAAAGCTGAAAGTGGGGCCGGGCACGCAGGAGGGCGTCGTCCAAGGACCCCTGATCGACGACAATGCGGTCCAGAAGGTGGAGGAGCATGTTACCGACGCGCTGGCCAAGGGCGGCCGGATCGTCACCGGAGGGCATCGACACGCACTAGGGCACAGCTTCTACGAACCCACTGTCGTTGCAGACTGCACGCCCGACATGCTGCTGGCACAGGATGAAACCTTCGGCCCGCTCGCGGCGCTGTTCCTGTTCGATACGGAGGAAGAAGCGGTCACACTCGCCAATGATACCGAGGTGGGGCTGGCGGGCTATTTCTATACCCGCGACCTAGCCCGTGCCTGGCGGGTCGGGGAGGCTCTGGAGGTCGGCATGGTCGGCATCAATACCGGGCTGATCTCGACCGAAGTGGCGCCCTTCGGCGGCATCAAGCAATCCGGCATGGGCCGCGAAGGCTCGCGCCATGGCATCGAAGATTATGTCGAGATGAAATATATGTGCATGGCGGGCCTTTAAGGCGTGGACCAGGGAGAGGGCAGGGCGATGACAGGCATAGTGGCGGTAACCGGCGCGGCGGGCGCATTGGGGCGCAAAACGGTCGAGATATTGGGGGCTGCCGGTTGGACGGTCGTGGGCATCGATCTGGGCGAGGTCGCTGCGGACAGCGTTGCGCTGGCGCTGGGTGGGATCGACCTGACCGATGAAGCGGCGATGGCCGGGGCAGCCGCGCGGATTTCGGACGAGTTGGGCCAGCTCGACGGACTGGTGAATATCGCGGGCGGCTTTGCCTGGGAAACGGTGGCGGACGGCAGCGTCGCGACCTGGGACAGGCTCTATGCCATGAATGTCCGCACGGCGCTGATCGCCAGCCGCGCCTTGCTGCCGTTGCTTACTGCGAGCGGCGGGGCGATCGTCAATATCGGCGCGGCGGCGGCCACGAAGGCGGCGGCAGGGATGGGGGCCTATGCCGCGTCCAAGTCCGGCGTCGCCCGGCTGACCGAAGCGCTGGCGGAAGAGGTGAAAGCGCAGGGGGTGCGAGTCAATGCGATCCTGCCCAGCATCCTCGACACCCCGGCCAATCGCGCCGACATGCCCGACGCGGACTTTGGAAACTGGGTAACGCCGACGCAACTGGCCGGGGTGGCGGCTTTCCTTCTGTCGCCCGCTGCGGACGCGATTACGGGCGCGCTGATCCCCGTGACGGGTCGGGTTTGAGATGCTGGGGCGCTTAATGTGAACCGGAGATGAAAAATATCCAAACCTATCGGATATTTCACCAATATGCGGTGAAAACCCTACACTAAATTCCGTATTGGCACGGCGAAAGCCCCTATTTTCCGGCTCTTTTTGGAATTGGCACGCTCCCTGCAATGCTGTCGGCATGATCCACAACGGATCGCCACACATTGTTCAGGGAAAGAGAAACATCATGAAGACCATCGCTTTTGTCGCCGCCATCGCCGCCGCTACCATCGCCGTTTCGGCTGCTGCCACCCCCGCTTTCGCTCAGCCCACCGGCACCTATGGCCAGGCCAAGGTCCGCTACGACCAGAAGACCGAGCGCTATTGCTTCAAGGAAGTCGTGACCGGATCGCTGATCCCCGTCACCACCTGCCAGTCGAAGGAAGAATGGGCGCAGGCCGGCCTCACCATCAGCCACAAGCCGACGGTCCAGCTCGCACAGCGCTGAATGTCTCCGGCCCGGCGGCCGCCCGATCCGGCGGCCAGCCATCCTGACGGCGGGCGGTGTCCATCCTATGATGGGCATCCCCGCCGTCGCGCATTTGGGCAAAGGCCCGCGCGCCCCTTGCCATTATCGCTAGTTGCCCCGCGCCGTTGGAAGACGAGAATGGCGGGACAAAAGATAGGGGAGGGTAAGGGCGATGAGCGACATCGACGTGATCGTGCTGGGGTCGGGCGCGGCGGCGCTGACGGCGGCCGTTACGGCCCATGAATATGGCGCGCGGGTGGCTGTGTTCGAGAAATCAGACAAGATCGGCGGCACATCGGCTTGGTCCGGTGGGCAGATATGGATACCCAATCATCCCCATATGGCCAAGGGCCGGACCGACAGCCGGGAAGAGGCGCTGACCTATCTGAGCGCCCTCTCGCATGGCATGATCGACCCGGCGATGGCCGAAACCTTCGTGGATACAGGCGCGGACATGATCCGCTTTCTGGAGGCCCGCACACCGGTCCATTTCTACAGCATTCCCGATTTCCCCGATTATCATTCCGAATTTCCCGGCGCCAAGCGCACCGGCGGGCGGACGCTGGAATGTCCGCCTTTCCCTTATCAGGAGCTGGGCGACTGGTCCGATCGGATGGAGGCGTCGCCTTATTATCCCGACTACACCATGACCGTCGGTGAAACGACGCTCGGCCAGCCCGTGCCCCAGCCCGCCAGTCCAGAGGTCAAGGCACAGCGGCGCGCGGTCGATGCACGCGGCATGGGGGCGGCATTGGTCGGGCGGTTGATGAAAGCCTGCCTCGACCGGGGCATTGAACCCCAGACCGGCAAGCGCGCGATGGAACTGATCATGGACGGTGCGGCCGTGGCGGGAGTGCGGTTCGAGGATGGCAGCACGGCCCATGCGCCCAATGTCGTGATCGCGACCGGCGGCTTTGAATGGAACAAGGATCTGGTGCGCGCCTTCACCCGTGGGCCGATGACGCATCCGGTGTCGGTGCCGACCAATAGCGGCGATGGTCTGAAAATGGCGATGCGGGTCGGCGCGATGCTGGGCAATATGCGCGAAGCCTGGTGGATGCCGGTGATCGAGGTGCCGACCGATCTTAACAGTATGGGGCGCCAGCTTTTCACCTATGAACGAACCATGCCCGGCGGGCTGATGGTCAATCGCAAAGGCAAGCGATTCACCAATGAGGCGTCCAATTACAATGCGTTCGGCGCGGCTTTCCATGAGCAGGATGTCAGCGCCTTCACCTATGCCAACCTGCCCTGCTGGTTCATCTTCAACGCCGCCTTCTACGGCCATTATCCGTTTCTCGTCGGCGGGCTGACCGACAGTTTCGAGGCGGGGGCGGTGCCACCGCAATGGGTGCCGAGTGCGCCGACGCTGCGCGCGTTGGCGGAACGGGTGGGCATTGATCCCAACGGCCTCGAAAAGACGGTGGTCCGGTTCAATCATCATGCAGAACAGGCCAATGATCCCGATTTCCAGCGGGGTGAGGCGAATAACGACCTGTGGTGGGGCGACCCGCGCTGGCGCGGAGACAAGCGCGCGACGTTGGGGCCGTTGGGCGGTGGACCCTATTATGCGATCGAGGTGAAATCGGGCGCGCTGGGGACCAAGGGCGGCCCGTTGACCGATACGCGCTCGCGCGTCCTCGACGTCGACGGCCAGGTTATCAAGGGGCTGTATTGCGCGGGGAACGCGATGGCGTCGCCCATGGGGATGACATATGGCGGCGCCGGGGGAACGCTCGGCCCGGCCATGGTGTTCGGCTATCTGGCGGGCAAGGATGCGGGCGAACGCAGCGGCGGGATGACGGGCTAAGGGCGCGTCGCCCGTCGTTCAGCATCGATCTATTCCGGGTCTGCCAGAATGGGAATCAATGCTGTGGGACAGGGGACGCATGCCGCTATTACGGGACGGAAAATTGAAGATCGGCCGCCGATCGGGTGCGCTGATGCTGGCGGCGTGGCTGCTCGCGACGGGCGCAACCGCTGCGCAGGCGGCGACCTATTATATCGACGCCAATCTGGGGCAGGACAGCAATGCCGGGTCTGCCACTGCGCCCTGGCGGTCGCTGGGGCGGATCAAGGCGACGTCCTTGCAACCCGGCGATCATATCCTGCTGGCGGCAGGATCGGTGTGGAAGGAGCCGCTGGTCATCACCCGGTCGGGCCGCAAGGATGCGCCGATCACGGTCGGGCCGACCGGCATGGGCCAGCGCCCGCGCATCGATGCAGGCGGGGTCGCCGCGCATGGGGTCGCCATCCTGAACGCCGAATATGTGCGGATCAGCGGACTGGAAGTCACCAATGACGGCCCGCCCGCCGGGTCGCGCTTTGGCGTGCTGGTGTCGGCGCAGGACAGCGGGGTGACGCGCGGCATCCGCATCAGCGACATGTATATCCATGACGTGCGCGGCACCAACGACCGCAAGGATAATGGCGGCATCGTCTTCAGCGCGCTCGGCCCGAAGCGACCGACCCGGTTCGACGATATCCGCATCGAGCGCAACATCGTGTGGCGCGTCGACCGGTCTGGCATTGCCGGGATCAGCGACCAGGTGACGAAGGCGCGCTGGTTCCCCAGCGCCGGGGTAGTGATCCGCGACAATCTGGTCGAGGATGTCGGCGGCGATGGCATCGTCCCGCGCGGCACGGACGGCGCGCTGATCGAGCATAATATCGTGCGCTATGCGGGCAGCCGCGCGCCGGGCTACACCGCCGCGATCTGGCAATGGAGTACCGACCATAGCCTCATTCAGTTCAACGAAGCTGCCTTTACCCGCACCCGCTATGACGGGCAGGGGTTCGATTCCGATTTCAATTCGCGCCGTACGACGATCGTCTATAATTATAGCCATGATAATGCGGGCGGCTTCCTGCTCGTCTGTTCGCCAAAGCGTAGCGATCAGGACAATCTGGGCAATCGCGGTACGGTGGCACGCTCCAATGTCAGCCGCAACGACGGCACCCGGGCGTTCCAGCTGGCGGGCACGGTTGCTGATGTGCTGATCGAGGGCAATGTCGTCCATGTCGGCCCGAAGCAGGACATACAGATGGTGATCGCCACCCAATGGGATGGCTGGGCCAACGACGTCCGCTTCCGCAACAATGTCTTCGCCGTGGCAGGCACGGTGCGCTACGGCCATGAGGTCGGCCGCAACGGGCCGGACTATCTGATCGAGCCGGGCTTTGGTCCCGCCACGCATATCCGTTTCCAGGGCAACCGTTATCTCGGCCGCCATATCGACCCGCCGCAGGATGAGAAGGGCGTGATGCAGCCCGACTATGCGCCGCCGGAGGTCGACTGGGCGGTGCCTATGTTCGATCCAGCGAACCCCGATGGCTTTGCCGCCTTCATGGTCCGCCATCGCGGCTGGATGGAACAGATGCTGGCCCGTGAACTGGGCGCGCCGGTTGTCCCGCTGGAGCCGATGCAGACATCCTTCGTCGAGGGGCGGCGATAGCGGACAGGCTGGCGTCGCGGGCTGATCCCCCTATAATCCTGCGCATGGACAGCGGGGGGAACAAGGCAGCGATGATCCTGAGCGCAGACGCGCTGGCTACGCTGGCGGCAAGCCACCCAGCGCCGGAGGATTTCGGCCCGCGCAGTGGGCGGCCCTGCCTCGCCTTCACGCTGACGGGGAGCGATGCCGGGCTGGCGGACTGGTTGCGGGGGCTGCCTTGTCCAGTCATCGGCATCGGCGTCGGGCCGTTGGCGGGTGCCTGCGATGTCGTGCTGGCGGACGAGGCGGGATTGGCGGCGATCATCGCCAATGTCGCGGCGCGGCCCTTTGCGGCGATGCTGCTGGTGCAGCAATTGCGCTTGAGCGAACAATTGCCGATGGCCGCGGCGCTGACGGCCGAGAGCCTGGCCTTCGCGACGATCCAGCGCGGTGGAGAATTTCTGGCGTGGCGGGCGGGCGCTCCTGCTGCACCGTCGCGCCCTGACGAGGCGGAGCCACCAGTGATCGTGGAGATGGACGGCAGTCGATTAACGCTGCGCCTCAACCGTCCGGCCAGCTTCAACGCGATCAATGTCGCGATGCGCGATGCCCTGTATGAAGTTTTGCGTGTTGCTCTGCTCGATCCGGCGATCACGACCATCCACCTGTCGGGCGCGGGGCGCTGTTTTTCGGTCGGCGGCGATGTCGCGGAATTCGGTCTCAGCCATGACGTGGCCGAAGCCCATTGGGTCCGCACGCTACGCCTGCCCGCCACCCTGCTCGCACAGCTTGCGCCGCGCGTGACGGCCCATGTCCATGGCGCGGTGGTGGGGGCAGGGGTGGAGATGGCCGCCTTTGCCGGGCGGGTCGAGGCGCGGGCGGATAGCTGGTTCCAGTTGCCCGAACTCAAATATGGCTTGCTGCCGGGGGCCGGGGGAACGGTCAGCCTGCCGCGCCGGATCGGGCGGCAGAAGACGGCCTATATGGCGCTGTCGATGCGGCGCATCCCGGCATCGCTGGCGCTTAAATGGGGATTGGTGGACGCGATCGTGCCATAGACAAGGCGGCCCGCCACCCATGTCGCGCGCACGGTCACGGCGGCCAGATCGGCGCGGGCGGCGGCCCAGTTGCGATCGATCAGACACAGGTCGGCGCGTTCTCCGATGGTGATTTTGCGCGGCATGGCGGGGGCGTGGGGCTGCCCGGTATAGAGCGCTAGCGCCTCTTCGGGCGTCAGCACCTCGTTGGGGCCAAGGTCATCGGGGCGCTGCACGGCGGCGGCCATCGACGCCCAAGGGTTTAATCCGCCAAAGGGCGCGTCGCTGCCCGCCGCCAGCCCTACGCCCGCCGCACGCAGGCCACGCAGGCGATAGAGCCAGCGCCGATCCTCGGCGGCCACGTCGCGGCGATAGGCATCGCCCCGCTCGGCGATGAAATGGGGTTGCGACACCGCGACCAGCCCCAGCCGCGCCATCCAATCGGCATTGTCGGGCGTCACGATCGCCGCATGTTCGATCCGGTCGCCGACCATCGCGCCTGCTTCCGCGATCGCGGCGAGGGTGACGACCAGTTCGGCCTGGGTCACGCAATGCGACGCGACGGGGCGGCCAGCACCGTGCGCGCGTGCAACCTCCGCAACGAGATGGTCGAGCGGCGGCAGGTCATGGTCGTGATAATGGAGCTTTACCGCGCCCCGGCTGGCCAGGCCGACCGGCGGCGCATCATCCAGCTTGGGGCCACCCATCACCAGCAGATGTTGCGGCAGGCCCGCCTGCGCATAGCGCAAATAATCCGCCCGGTCATTGCGCGGCGTGACCTCGGTCAGCCCGGTGACGCCCAGCGCGGCGAGCCGATCGCCGACAGGCCGCAGGTCGAGCGGCGTCACGGGCAGGCGGCCGCGCAGCCAGGCATCGCCGTCGATCAGCCGACCATCGGCAGACGCGCCGTCACCCAGTTCGCGCAGCGCCAGGCTGTTGAAGATCCACATCCGCCCGCTGCGATGCTGGATGCGGACGGGGCGGGCGGGGCCGTTGCGGTCGAGCCATTGCCGGTCGATCTCCCCCGCCACACTGGCATGATAGCCCACACCGCGCAGCCAGTCGTCGCCAGGTGCGTGATGCAGGGCAGCGATTAGGCCTGCCGCATCCCGCACATCCGGCGGGCCGCAACGCACGGACATCAGGCTAGCCGCCGTGGCGTTCAGATGGATATGATGATCATGCAGCCCCGGCAGCAGCGCGCCGCCACGCGCATCGAGCGTCGGCTCGTCGGGCAGCGCGGGCAGGGCAGGGGCAATAGCCGCTATCACGCCATCGGCCAGGCGGATATCGTAGCGCTGGCCGTCCATTTCCGCATCACGGATCAGCATGATGCCAGCACCCGGTCATTGTCCGCACCCGGCACCGCCGCCGTGCCGACAGGCGCGCGCAAAGGATAAAGCGGCGCATCGTCGGCTTGTGCCTGCGCCTGCCAGTCGCGCAGTAGGGCAGGGGACGCAAGGCCCGCATGGCAGGCGAACGCCGTGGTGCCCGCCAGCGACAGCGCGATCAGCCCGGCCTGCCCCTGTCGCCATGCCACCAGCGCGGCGAGCGCGGCATGCAGCCCCGTCAGCGGATCGGCGATGGCATCGCCCGCGAACAGCGCTTCGCCCCATCCCTCGGCCATGATCGCCGCTAGGCCACCCGCCACCACCGCATCGTCGCCAAAGCCGATCCGGTCAGGATCATCATGCGCGGTGATACCGATCCAGATCGCGCCGCGCGCCACTTCGGCGTCGCGATCGATCCCCAATTGGCGCAGCGCACGGGGGCGCGAGGCCTCGATCACGATGTCAGCCTGTGCAACCAGCGCGGCCAGCGCCCCACGGTCCGCCGCGTCATGAAAGTCGAGCGTGACGCTCGCCTTGTCCGCATTGAGCAGGTCGTAGAAACCGCCATGTCCGAACCGCGCCCCGTCGAGCCGGGTTCGGCTCTCGACCTTGATCACCTGCGCGCCCGCCAGCGCCAGCAGCGATCCGCACAAGGGACCGGCCCAGAGCGAGGACAGATCGACAACCAAGGGCGGGCGATCAGGCGCGGCGCGGGCGGATCGAAGGATCGGGAAGAGCCGGGCAGGGGGGCAGGGCGGCACCACGGCAGCGATGGCCATGCTCATCTCTATCCCGCGCGCCAGTAGTGTCCCGCTGTCACACCCGGCGGCTGCGCGCTCTATCGCGGCCCAGTCCGACAGGTCGGCCTTATGGTCAGCGAGCAGGATGGGCAGCAGGTCGCGGTCCGCCTCCCGCGCCAGGTTGAGCGCGACCTCGCCATCGGCGACCCGTATCAATCGGCAGGACCGGTTGGCCGACAGCCGTCCCCCGCGCGTTAGGCCCAGCAATCGCGCCCGCTCGCCCAGCAGCAGCGCGCCGTTAAGCGGCCAGGATTTGTCCGGTGCAATAGCGCGCAGGGCCATCATCACGCCGTCGGCCGCGCTGGCCAGCGCCGCGGGGCAGACGAGCGCCGGGCCATCGGCGCGGCCCGTCACCGCCATCAGCCCCGCGCGCCGCCAGGCCAGCGGCGCAGGGTCGGCCCGGCCATCCAGCGCAATAGCCTCCAGCCCCAATTGCGCCAGCAGCCTATGCGCATAGGTCGTGGCGGCACCTGTCACGAAGGCGGCTCAGCCAAGCGTCCGGCGAAACAGGGCCAGCGTCCGCGCCCAGGCCAGGTCCGCTGCCGCCTTGTCGAAACGCGGCGTGGTATCATTGTTGAACCCATGTTCGGCGCCATCATAGATATGGGCGGTGTAGCGCACCCCGGCCTGTTTCAACGCAGCCTCATAATCGGGCCAGGCCGCGTTGGTGCGGACATCATTGCCGCCATAATGGATCAGCAGTTCCGCCTTGATCTTGGGCACATCGGCCAGCGTCGGGGGGCTGCCATAGAAAGGCACCGCCGCGCGCAGGTCGGGTATCCGCGTCGCCAGCATATTGGCGATCCAGCCGCCAAAGCAGAAGCCTACTGTAGCGATCTTGCCATTGCTGCCCGCCATGGTCCGGGCATAGGTGGCGGCCGCGACGAAATCCTCGCCGATCTTGTTGCGATCCAGCGTAGCAAAAGCGGTGCGCGCCTTATCCTCATCCCCCGGATAGCCGCCGATCGTCGTCAGCGCATCGGGCGCGACCGCCATATAGCCATCGACCGCGAGCCGCCGCGCAATATCCTCGATATGCGGATTGAGCCCGCGATTTTCATGCGCGACGATGATGACCGGCAGCTTTGCGTCCTTCTTTGCCGCGGGCCGCGTGACATAGGCGCGCACCGTGCCATGGCCATCGGGGGACGCGATATCGACATGGGTGATCGCAATCCGCTTATCGTCGGGCTTGATCACCTGCCCGCGCGCGAAATCGGGGCTGAGCGCTGCCAGTGTCGCGGTAGCCGCCACGGTGCCGCCGACATGCAGCGCGCATTGACTAAGGAAGCCGCGCCGGTCGATCGCGCCATGCACATAGGCGTCGAACAGGTCCAGCACCGCGCGCGGAAAGGCGGCCGCTCCCATCCTGTCTCCATTGCCTGCGTCCTGCGTCATCGCACTATCCTTCCGTTCCAAGCCCCTGCCGCCGACTATCGCCGCCTTTCCGCGCCAAGCCAATAGGCTGTGCATCATGGTGCAACCTTATCGCCCCGCTGGCCCGGAGCATGATCGCCCGCTAAGGGGAGGGCCACGCCAACGGACACAGGATAACGCCTCGCTCATGAGCCTATTGCCCTCGCCCCGCACCATCGGCCCCTTTACGGTCAAGGCCATCGGCCTTGGCTGTATGAATCTGAGCCACGCCTATCTGCCCCGGCCCGACGCGCAACAGGCCGAGCGGTTGCTGCGCCATGCGCTCGATATCGGCGTCGATTTCTTCGATACCGCTGCGCTCTATGGGTTCGGCGCGAACGAGGAATTGCTGGGCCGCACGTTGATGCACCGGCGCGATGCCTTCACGCTGGCCAGCAAATGCGTGTTGGGCGGCAAGGACGGGCAGCGTGGGATCGACGGATCGCCAGCGGCCATTACCGCGACGCTGGAAGATTCGCTGCGGCGGCTCCAGGTCGAGCATATCGACCTCTATTATCTCCACCGGCTGGACCCCAATGTCCCGATCGAGGAGTCGGTGGGTGCGCTCGTCCGTGCCGTCGAAGCGGGCAAGATTGGTGCGATCGGCTTATCCGAAATGTCCGCCGCGACGCTGCGCCGTGCCCATGCGGTGCATCCGATCGCGGCGATGCAGACTGAATATTCGCCCTGGACCCGCAATGCCGAAGTCGCGGTGCTGGATGCCTGTGGGGAGCTGGGAGTCGCCTTCGTCGCCTTCTCGCCGGTTGCGCGCGGCGTGCTGGCGGGCGGGGTCGGCGCGGACGGCGTGCCGGAAGGGGACATCCGTGCCGCCATGCCGCGTTTCCAATCGCCCCATTTCGAGCGGAATATGGACCTGGCCGCCGCCTTTGGCACGATCGCGGCGGACGCTGGCTGCACCATGGCGCAGCTTAGCCTCGCTTGGGTATTGTCGCGCCGTCCCTGGGTGGTCGCGATCCCCGGCACGACCAGCACCGTCCATCTCGACGAGGATATGGCGACGCTGACGCTCGACCTGTCGGCCGATACGCTGGCGGCGGTAGACGCGCTGTTCACCTTCGAAGCGGTGTCCGGCCCGCGCTATCAGCGCTCCGCGCAGGCGCAGGTGGATACCGAAACCTGGGACGGCGAACCGATGGCCTGAGGCGTCAGGCGGCGAGCATGCGCCGCCCGGCGGCTTCCTCCCAATGGTCCGCGTCGCCGCCCAGCGCGGCGTTCAGCGTCGCGCGCTTGAGGAACAGGTGACAAGGATGCTCCATGGTCAGGCCGATGCCGCCATGGAGCTGGATCGCTTCCTCGGCGATCAGGCGATAGACGCCGGCGGCATGAGCCTTCATCGCGCCCATGCTGATCGCGTCGGCATCGGGGTCGTCGGCCCGCGCCCAGAAGAGCGCTTCCGCCGCCACCAGCGCGGTCTTCATGTCGGCAACGCGGTGCTTGAGCGCCTGGAACAGTGCCAGCGGCCGGCCGAACTGTCGCCGCGTTTCGAGATAGTCGATCGTCATGCGCAATGCGGCATCCGCTCCGCCCAGGCTGTCGGCCGCCAGCGCCAGGCTGCGCAGGGCGGACAGGCGATTACCCAGCGCTACCGCCGCTTCCCCTCGCGCCAGCACTATGCCTTGTTGCTCACCGGCATCGACATCGAACAGCCGCCGCGTCTTGTCCCACGTCGCCCGCGCCGTGAGGCCACGGCCCTGCGTCGGCAGCAACGCTATCCGCTCCGGCTCGATAAACAGCAGATGGCTGGCCCGGTCGGCATCCGGCATGGCGGTCAACCCGTCAGCCAGCGACGCCGTCATCACCTCGCCCGCCATCGCCCGGCCCAGTAGCTCGTCCTGCGCCGTGCCGCTCAGCGCCTCGATCACCAACATCTGCGCGATCGTCGGCCCCGCCACCAATGTCCGCCCCAGCGCCTGATGGATCACCCCCACCGCCTCGCGGCCCAGCCCAAGCCCGCCCTGATCCTCCGGGACGGCCATCATCAGCCATCCCATGTCGGTGATCAGGGTCCAGCTCTGCGCCGCATCGGGGGGCAGGTCGCCGTCGAATGCCTTGGCGGCTGCGTCCTGCAATTCGCTCCGCGTCATGCTCATGCCGCGCTCTCCTTCACCGTCCAGCTTTTGGGTTCGCGCGGCATTCCCAGCAGCCGTTCGGCGATGATGTTGCGCTGCACTTCGTCGCTGCCGCCCGCGATCGTCCAGGCATAGCTGTTCATGAAATCGGCCATCCAGTTGCCCGTTTCCATGCCGCCGCCAAAGGTGATCGGCGCGTGATATTGCGCGTCCAGCCCGCCGATCCGCAGCCCCAGCGCCGTAAAGTCGCGCAGCGTGCGTGAATAGGCGAGCTTGACGATGGAGGCGTCGCCAACCAGTTCCAGCCCGGCAATGCGATTGGCCAGGAACTGGTCGGCAACCGCGCAGGTCGCGTCGATTTTCGATGCCAGCTTGCCCAGGTCGCGCAAAATCCCCGCATCGTCCGCCCGGCGTTGCGTGCGGATCATGTCTGCAATCCGCCACATCGCCCCACGCATCCGCGCGCTCAGCTCCAGCAGCGTCAGTCCGCGCTCGGACGACAGGGTCGATTGCGCCACGGCCCAGCCTTGGCCTTCTTCGCCCAGTCGATTAGCCACCGGAATCTCGACATTGTCGAGGAAGATTTCGGCAAATTCCTCGTCGCCATGGATCTGATGGATCGGCCGCGCGGTGACGCCCGGTGCCTTCAAATCCAGCAGCAAATAGGTCAGCCCCGCTTGCTTGACCCCTTCATTGCTGGTCCGCACCAGCAGCAGGCATTGGTCGGCAAACTGCCCCATGGTCGACCAGAGCTTCTGCCCGTTGACGACATAGACATCGCCCTTGCGCTCCGCCCGCGTGCGCAATGCGGCAAGGTCCGACCCCGCGCCCGGCTCCGAAAAGCCCTGACACCAGATTTCGCCCTCAAGGATGCGGGGGATATAGCGCTGCTGCTGTTCCGCGCTGCCCCATTCGAACAAGGTCGATGCGGCATGATAGGTGGACATGAAGGACAGCAGCAGGCGCGGCGTATCGGCGCGCGCAAACTCCTCGTAAATCACTTTCTGCTCGGCCAGCGATCGCCCGCCGCCCGGCCAACCTTCGGGCCAATGCGGCATTGCATAACCGCCCTTCACCAGCGTCGCGAACCAGCTGCGTTGCATGGCGAGAAAGGCGGCTTCGCTCGTGCTGTGCGCGCGCCAGTCCTTTGGCGCATGAACGGCAAGCCATTCGCGCACCTCCTGCCGCAAGCCGTCCAATGCGTCGCTCAAATCCCGTGCCTCCACAAAATACGCATCTGCTAGGTCGCAAATATGGCCCCCCACGCAAGGGGCGTACCCGCAATATCCCCAAGGCGATGGCCTAGATCGCGACCTCGATCATCCCGTCCACCACGCGCACGGCATAGGTGGCGATGGGGTCGCTGGCGGGGCCGGTCAACGCCTCGCCCGTTTCCAGGTCGAACCGCGCACCATGCGCCGGGCAGGCGATCCACCCCAGTCGCATCCGCCCGCACGCCAGCGGTTCCTGCGCATGGGAACACATATTGTCGAGCGCATGGATGCGCCCCTCGAAATGGCACAGCATGATCGAGCGGCCCGCCGCTTCTACCGCTAGGACGCTGCCATCGGGCATATCGGCCAGCGGCAGGAGGGGAATATAAGAGGCGGCGTCCGTGTTCATGCCTGTGCATGGTACCGCTCCGCCGCTCTTGTCCAAGCCCGCCTTTGCCATATCACCGGGGCGTTCTCTTGAGCGGTCGTCTATTCTCGCCCTGCGGCATCCCGTAATCACAGGCCCATGGACTTTGCATGGACAGATCAGGAAACGGCCTTCCGCGCCCGGCTGCGCGCGCTGCTGGCCGATACGCTGCCGGACGATTGGGAGCGTTTCTCGCAGCATGGCCCAGCCTCGCCTGCGTTGACCCGCTATGCCGAAACATTTTGCGGCACGCTGGCGGAGCAGGGCTTGCTGATCCCGCATTGGCCGGTCGCATTGGGCGGGCAGGGGCTGGACCCCTGGCACCAGACCATCCTTGCCGAAGAAATGTGGATCGCGGGCGAACCGCGCGGCGGCCAATATATGAACGTCAATTGGATCGGCCCGACGCTGATCCGCTACGGCTCGCCTGATCAGCAGGCGCGCTATCTGCCGCCGATCGGGGAAGGCAAGGCGCTGTGGTGCCAGGGCTTTTCCGAGCCCGGCTCCGGTTCCGACCTTGCCTCGCTCCGCACCCGCGCGGAACGGGATGGCGACTTTTATCACGTCACCGGCCAGAAGATCTGGACCAGCTATGCGGGGTTGGCCGACACCTGCTTCCTTGTCTGCCGCACCAGCGACGATCGCAAGCGCGGCATCTCCATCCTGCTGGTGCCGATGGACACGCCCGGCATCACCGTCCGCCAAATCCCTTCGCTGATCGGCGAAGGCGATATTCATGAAGTGTTTTTCGATGACGTGACCGTGCCGGTCACCGCGCGGCTGGGCGATGAGGGCCAGGCGTGGGAGATTATCGGCTATTCGCTGACCAACGAACGGCTGGGCATCCCCCGCTACGCGCTGGCCCGCGCTGCGCTCGACCGTGCCGTGGCGGTGCTGAAGGAGCAGGGGGGGTTCGACAGCGAAGCGGTCAGGATCGAAGCCGCTCATGCGGCAGCCCTCACCGAAGCCGCCCGCATGGCGAGCTACGCCATTGTCGATCGCCGGGCCAAGGGCGAGGCGATCGGCGCGGAATCCAGCTCCGCGCGTTTTGCCACTGTCATGGCCGAGCGGCGCGTGTGCGAGTTCATCGTCGAATACCTGCCCGAAGCGCTTGCCGACGCGCACCCCTATCTCAAAATGCACCACCAGCGCGGCATCGTCGCCGGGATTGCGGCGGGGGCGGCGGAAATCCAGCTCAACATCATCGCTACCGATGTTCTCAAATTGCCCAGGGAGCCGCGCTGATGGACCTGTCGCTCACCGACGATCAGGTCGCGATCCTCGACGCGATCGACACGCTAACCCGGCCCTATGCGGGCGCATCGTTGCATGAAGCAGGCTTTGCCCTGCCCGATGCGCAGCTTGACCGCGAACTGGCCGAGGGTGGATTTCTCGACATCGGTTTCGATCCCGATCTGGGTGCAGTGTCCGCCGCGCTGGTGGTCGAACGGCTCGCTCGCCTGCCGCAAACGGTCGAAGCCGCGGCCAGCGCGCTGATCCGCCCGCTGCTGGGCGATGATCTGCCGCGCCCGCTTTGCATGGTCGAGGAAGGCCGTACGACCCGCCCCATCCGCTTCCTGCGCGAAGGGGGCACCGTACTGATTGTCGGTCGATCCGGCGTTTCGACCTTCACCGCCACGGCAGAGCAGGTCCGCCCTGAACCCGAAGCGCTCTTTGGCTACCCGATGGCCACGCTACTCGCCGTGCCCGCCGACCGCATTAGCCATGCCGTTTCTGTAGAGGACATCCTCACCCGCTGGCGCATCGCGCTGGCCGCCGAAGCCGCTGGGCTGCTCGCCGCCGCGCTCGACAGCACCGTCGCCCATGTGACCGACCGCCAGCAATTCGGCCGCCCGCTCGCCACCTTCCAGGCATTGCGCCACCGGCTGGCGGAAGCGCAGGTGCGCGCCAACGGCGTGCGCTGGCTGGCGCTCAAGGCCGCCGCCACGCTCGACCCCGGCGACGCTGCGCTCGCCGCGCTCCATGCCCAGGAATCCGCGCGCGCGACCGTTTACGACTTCCACCAATTTTTCGGCGCGATGGGCGTGACGCTCGAACATCCGCTGCACCTATGGACCTATCGCCTCAAGGCGCTGATCAGCGACCTTGGCGGACGGGGCGGGCAGGGGCTTGCTGCGGCGGAAGCGCTCTGGAAGTAGAGGTTAGCCACGGCGTTTGTTGGCAAACAGCCAGCCTATGCCGATCACCGCAACAAAGATCATGACACTCAAGCCCAGCATCGGCAGCCGGTCCGGCCGCCTTTCTGCGATGGCTTGCAACACTATAAGGCTAGCAAATCCTATGCCTGCCCGACGCCACCAGATAGTTCGGCTATTCATCGCTACCTTGTAGCAGGAAAGGAGCGCGGTTGCGCGCCTTTCCTACCCCGCTATCGGCTCGCCGTACGCCTCAGAACCCCAGATCCAGTATCGGCCCGTCGAAATTCCCCGCCAGCTTCTGCGTCGCCGCGCTCAGCTTCTCCGGCTCCACGCCCTTTAGATAGCCGTCGATGATCCGCTGATAGTTGGAAATCAGCCCCTCAATCTCTTTCGATAACCGCATGAAATCAAAGCCCTGCGCGTGCAGCCCCTTCTGCTGGATCGGGATGTTGCTGTAATCCTGACGCGGGATCATCGGGAACTGATCGCTGTCATAGGGCAGCGTCACGGCCTCCATCACTGGTGGCGGCTCCTGACCTTCGGGGAAGTGGGTTAGCGACCATAGCTCGAACATGCAGCTTTCCGGTCCCAGCGGGCGGATGCGATAGGCTGCCATGCTCGACAGGAACGGCAGCAGGAAATAATTGGGGAAGATGAACTCCACCGCCTTGACCGGCGTATTGACCGCGATGTGATTGAGGTCGGGCGCCGGTTCGCCCCGCGCCAGCCCCGCCTGCGTCACGCAATGGTTGAGCGTGCCGAACCACTGCATGATCGCCTGGCCCGGATCGTCGGGCAATTCGACGTCGATCAGCGTGCGCGCCACCGCCACATCCTTGGCGTGGCACATGCCCGCCATGCCATCGCTCAACAGTTGCAGATGGTCGACCTGATCGACGATATTGTCGCGCATCGACCGGTTGGGGTTGATCGGCACGCCGATCCCGCCCGTGTCCATGCCATACATCATATTATAGAGGATCGGCACCTTCTGCTGAAGCTGCGGGTGCGTGCGCATGACATGATAGCCCTCCATGAAGGCTTCCATCGCAGTCTTCCAGTTGGCAGGCAGCACCGTGGCGAATTGCCATTCGGCGCGCATCTTGTCGGCATTATAGGCGTCCAGACCCGCCGCCAGCGGCCCCAATTGCTGTCGGAATCCTGGCGCATCATCATCGAAATTGATGAACACGCAGCCCATCTCGATTTCGCTGCGGCACGGGCGCAGCGCCAGATCGGCTTCGTCCAACTGCCCCTCGCTGAACAGATGGCGGCCATAGACGAAGGTGTTTTTCCCCTCGATATTCCAGCGCCAGCCATGGAAGGGGCAGATGAACCCCTTGCCCTTGCAATTGCCATGGTTCCCCTCGGTCAGCGGCACGCCGCGATGGCGGCAGGCATTGTGGAAGGCGCGAATGCCATCCTTGGTCCGCACGATGATGACCGATTGGCCAAGATTGCTATATTCGATCCAGTCGCCGACTTCGGGCACCTGCTCCACGCGGCACGCCATCTGCCAGACATGTGGCCAAAGCTCTTCGCACTCGCGCTTGTAGAATGCTTCGTCATAATAGCGCGGCGTCGGGATGCGTTCGGGATCGGTAATCTCGAACGGAACCGATGTTGTCGCTGCCAAATCCTCTGCCATGTCACCCTGTCCGCTATTAGCTTTGAGGGCGAAGGGTAAAGGCTGGGGAGGGGGGTTCAAGACGGATCGGGCGGGCACCCCGCATCATCGCCGTGGCGGTGGAAATCCATAAAAATCCTCCCCTGTAAGGGGAGGGGGACCGCGCGCGAAGCGCGTGGTGGAGGGGTGTCGCGTTATCGATAGCGTGACACCCCTCCGTCAGGGCTGCGCCCTGCCACCTCCCCTGCCAGGGGAGGAATGGCGTAATTCCCCCCGCACCGCATCCCCATGCGCGCCCAGCCCCGGCGCACCGCCAGCGACCTTCCCCGGTGTTGCGGAAAACCAGGTCGGAACGCCCGGAAAGCGGACCGCGCCATGCTCCGTCTCCACCGTTTCAAAAAAGCCGATGGCGTTCAGATGGTCATTCTCGAACAGTTCATCCGTCGTCCGCAATGGCGCGGCGGGGATATGCAGCGACGCCAGCAAATCCAGCCATTCCTGCGTCGTGCGCTGCGCGAATGTCCCACCCAGCAAGCCATAGACGCGGTCGATCTGCTTCGCCCGCTTGGGCAGGCTGTCGAACTCTTCGCTCGCCCATTCCGGCTCCACCGCGCCGATAAAGGCGTTCCAATGCTTGTCATTATAAACCAGCGCCGCGATATGCCCGTCCTTGGTCGCATAGGGTTTGCGGTTGCGCGCGACGACGCGGTGATAATGGGCGGGGCCGGTCGGCGGATCGAACATCGCGCCGCTTGCATGTTCGGTCAGCATGAAGGCGGCCATCGTTTCGAACATGCCGACTTCCACCTCCTGCCCCTCGCCGGTGCGCTCGCGGTGGAACAGCGCCATCATGGTCGCGTACAGGCCGGTCAGCCCTGCCACCTTGTCGGCAATGATCGTCGCCATGAAATCGGGCTTGCCGGTCATCAGCGCCTGTAGATGCGGGATGCCGCATTCGGCCTGGATGGTATCGTCATAGGCCGGCTTGTCCGCCTCCGGCCCGCGCCGACTATAGCCATAGCAATTGGTGTAGACGATGTCGGGCTTGATCGCCCTGACCGTTGCATAATCGAACCCCAGCCGCGCGATCGCCTTGCCCCGCATCGAATGGATGAAGATATCGGCTGTCGCGATCAGCGCGCGCAGCACATCCTTGTCCGCTTCGCGCGTCAGATCCAGCACGATGCTGCGCTTGCCGCGATTGACGTTGGTGAACACGCCGCCCAGGTCCGGCGCATTGCCACCATTGATATAGCGGGTCTGGTCGCCACCGCCCGGCGGCTCCACCTTGATGACGTCTGCGCCCATATCGGCCATGATCTGCGTCGCATAGGGGCCAAAGACCATCGCGGTCAGATCGACCACCCGCACGCCTGTCAGCGGCCCACCATGGCCCTTTGGCTCGCCCATGTCTCTCTCCTGTTCCATGCCGTCGGGCTAGGACAGGCGGCGCGGCGAAGCCATGGCCAACCACTTCGCCCCACCGATATGTCGAATGTTGAACAGCCGTTCGATTGTGCGCCTTATTCCTCGCTGATACCCAAAAGGCCGACAATCAGGACCGCCCCTTGCGGCAATCGGGACCAGAAACGTGGATTTTGCCTTTACCGACGACCAGCAGAATATTCGCGACGCCGTGCTGGCCCAATGCAGCCAGTTCAGCGACGATTATTGGCTCGCGCGCGATCGGGATGCCCAATATCCGGTCGAGTTTCATACCGCGATGGCGCAGGCGGGCTGGCTGGGCGTCGCCATGCCGGAATCGGTGGGCGGCGCGGGCCTTGGCATCACCGAAGCGGCCATCATGATGCAGGCGGTGGCCGAAGCGGGCGGCGGCATGACGGCGGCCTCCACCATCCATGGCCCGGTATTCAGCCTCGAACCCATCGACCTGTTCGGCACCGAGGAACAGAAGCAGCGCATGATCCCGCCGATCCTGTCGGGCGCGGAAAAAATGTGTTTTGCCGTCACTGAGCCCAATACCGGGCTGGACACGACCAAGCTCAAGACCCGCGCCGTGCGCGAGGCGGGCGGCTATCGCGTCAATGGCGAAAAAATCTGGATCACCAACGCGCATGTCGCCGACCGGATGATGCTGCTAGCGCGGACGACGCCGATCGATGACGTGGAGAACAAGACCCACGGCCTGTCGCTTTTCTATACCAAGCTCGACCGCAATAGAATCGAGCATCAGCTGATCCCGAAGATGGGCCGTCATGCGGTCGGCTCCAACATGCTGTTCATCAACGACCTCTTCATCCCCGAAGAGGACCGCATCGGCGAGGAGGGGCAGGGCTTCCGCATCATTCTGAAAGGGCTGAACCCCGAACGCATTTTACTCGCGGCCGAAGCGGTGGGCATTGGCCGCAACGCGATCCAGCGTGCCGCCCGCTATGCCCGCGAACGCATCGTGTTCGATCGGCCGATCGGCATGAATCAGGGGATTCAGCACCCGCTCGCCAAATGCTGGGCGCAGTTGGAAGCCGCCAATCTGATGGTGATGCAGGCCGCGACCAAATTCGACAAGGGCGAGGAATGCGGCGTTGAAGCGAACGCCGGCAAATATCTCGCCGCCGAATTTGCGTTTGAGGCCTGCCATACCGCCATGCTGACGCTGGGTGGCATGGGCTATGCCCAGGAATATCATGTCGAACGGCTGCTGCGCGAAGTGCTGATTCCACGCACCGCGCCGGTCAGTCCGCATATGATCCTTAACTTTCTCGCCGAAAAAGTGTTGGACTTGCCCAAATCCTACTGACCGGAGAGAAGATCATGTCCACCCCCGCCACCCTTTCGATCAAGATGCGCTCCTGGCTGTTCGCGCCGGGCGATAGCGAGAAGAAGATGGCCAAGGCCGCCGACAGCGCGGCGGACATCGCGCTGTTCGATCTGGAAGATGCCGTCACGACCGAAAATAAGGTGCTGGCGCGCCAGCTGGTCCATGATTGTCTGGCCAGCCGCCCTGAAGGCCGGGACCGTTTGTGGGTCCGGGTCAATCCGCTCGACGGTCCCCATACGCTGCTCGATCTCGCCGCGATCATGCCCGCGCGCCCCGGCGGCATCATGCTGCCCAAAGTCGATGGGCGGCAGGATGTGGAGCGGCTCGACCATTATCTCTCCGCGCTTGAAGTCGCCAATGGCATTGATGAAGGCTCGACCCCGCTGATCGTGCTGGTCACCGAAACGGCGAAAGCGATGTTCCATACGGGCGATTATAAGGGCGCGCCGCGCGTCGTTGCGCTCACTTGGGGCGCGGAGGATCTGGCCGACTCGATCGGCGCCAGCAGCAACCGCAATGACGATGGCAGCTATGGCTTCACCTATGAACTGGCGCGCTCCATGTGCCTGCTCGGCGCAGCGGCCGCCGGCGTCACCGCGATCGAAACGATCCAGAGCGATTTCCGAGATCTCGAAGGGTTGAAGGCCCGTGCGGAAAAAGTACGGCGCGATGGCTATCGCGGCATGCTGGCAATCCATCCCGCGCAGGTCGATGTGATCAACGCCGCCTTCACGCCCACTGAGGAAGAAATCGCGCACGCGCTTGAAGTGGTTGATATATTTGCGAAAAATCCGGGCGTCGGGGCGATCGGCTATAAGGGCGGGATGCTCGATCGTCCCCATCTCAGCCGCGCCGAGCATTTACTCCGACAAGTAGGACGATTGTGAAAAGCGAAACCAGTGTCCGCTTCGCTGTACACTTAAAGGCCGGCGACCATATCGTCATCGGCCAAGCCTGTGGCGAACCCACGACCCTGGTCGAGGCGCTGATCGAACAGGGCCGCGATATTCCGGGCCTGTCCGCCTTCATCGCCACCAGCTTTTCCGGCCTCTTCACCCCTGCCACCGCCGACAGCTTCGCCCTGTCCAGCATGGGCGCGATCGGCGCGCTGCGGTCCATGACCAAGGCGGGCAAGCTGCAGGTCATTCCCGTCCATGTCAGCCAGGTCGGCCCACTCATCACCGCCGGGATCATCCCCTGCGACGTAGCGATGATCCAGGTCAGCCCGTCCGACGAACAGGGCAATTATAGCTGCGGCCTGATCAGCGATTATGTCCGCGCCGCCGTCGACAAGGCGCGGGTCGTCATCGCCGAAATCAACGAAGCGGTCCCCTTCACGCCTGGCGAAACCATCCCGGCCTCGGCGATCGACGTCGCCATCCCCGTCAACCGGCCGCCGGTCCAAGTCGCCCCTGCCGCGATCGGCCCGACCGACGAAGCCATCGCCCGCCACTGCGCCGCCTATATCGGCGACGGCGCGGTGATCCAGACGGGGGTCGGGGCCGTTCCCGACGCGATCCTGCGGCTGCTGCACGACCGCAAGGATCTGGGCGTCCATTCCGGCATGCTGGGCGATGGCCTTGTCGAACTGGTGGAGGCTGGCGTCATCACCAACGCCCGCAAGGAGGTCGACCCCGGCGTCTCGATCAACGGCGCGCTCATCGGCACGAAGCGGCTCTACGACTGGGCGCATCGCAACCCGGCCATCCGCATGTGCGCGACCAGCTACACCCATGATGCCGCGATCTTGGGCCGGCTCTCACGCCTGGTCACGATCAATAGCGCGCTGGAGGTGGATCTGACCGGACAGGTCAATGCCGAACAATCGGGCGCGGTCTATCTGGGCGGCACGGGCGGGCAGGTGGACTTCGTCCGCGCTGGTGCCAGATCGCCGGGCGGCCGATCGATCATCGCTTTGTCAGCGTCGGTCAAGGGCGGCACGCTCAGCAAGATCGTCGCCCAACTCTCCGGCCCGGTCACCACCGCTCGCACCGACGTGGACGTGATTGTCACCGAATATGGCGCGGCTGAACTCAAGGGGCAAAGCCTTGCCGAACGCACCCGCCGCCTGATCGCCATCGCCCATCCAGACTTCCGCGAGGAATTGGACCGGGCCGCCCATATCATCGCGCAAAGGGGGTTTTAGATGGAGCCACGCCGCTCAAAGCCTGAAATCCTCCCCTGTAAGGGGAGGTGGCAGCACGCAGTGCTGACGGAGGGGTGTCACCCTATCGATAGGGCGACACCCCTCCGTCTGGCTGCGCCAGACACCTCCCCTGCCAGGGGAGGAATGTCAGCGACATGACCGACGCCATCCTCTTCGACGCCCGCCCCGATGGCATTGCCGTCTTGACGATCAACCGCCCCGACCAGCGCAACTGCCTCAGCCGCGAAGTGCGCGAAGGCTTGCGTGCGGCATGGGACAGGTTCGAAACGGACCCGGCGCTGCGCGTCGCCATCCTGACAGGATCGGGCGACAAGGCCTTCTGCGCGGGTGGCGACCTCAAGGAAATGGTCGAAACCGGCATGACCGTTCCGCCGCGCGCCATGTTCCCGCTCCCTTACGACACGATCGAACTGAGCAAGCCCACGATCGCCGCCGTCAACGGCGTTGCCTTTGCAGGCGGCTGGATGATCGCACAGGCCTGCGACCTGTGCGTCGCCAGTAGCACCGCGCGCTTTGCCATCACCGAAGTCAAGGTCGGCCGATCCTCCCCTTGGGCGTCCCCGCTCATCCACATGATCCCGCAGCGGATCATGATGGAGATCATCCTGACCGGCAAACCGATCACTGCGCAGCGCGCTTATGAGATCGGTCTCGTCAACCGCCTGGCCGAACCCGAAGCACTGCTGGACGCCGCCATCGCGCTTGCCGCCGAAATATTGGACGGCGCGCCTTTGTCGGTGAAGGCGGGCCGCGACACGGTGATGCTGGCGACCGAGATGGGCCGCTCCGCTGCCCTCCAGGCCGCCCGTGCCGCGTCGGAATACACCTACCAAAGCGAAGACGCACAGGAAGGCCCCCGCGCCTTCGCGGAAAAACGCCCGCCCCGGTGGCAGGGCCGATAGATGACAAGCGAGGATGCCATGACAGATCTGACACAGCCGGTCACCGTCCCGGCCGATGCCTATATATCGCCCGATTATGCCCGCGCCGAACAGGACCGATTGTGGCGCAAGGTCTGGCTGCAGGCCGCCCGGTTGGAGGACATTCCCAATGTGGGTGATTTTGTCACTTACGATATCCTTGAAGACTCGGTCATCGTCATGCGGGCTGGTCCCGACGAATTGCGTGCCTTTCATAATGTCTGCCCCCATCGTGGCCGCCGTCTGATCGACACGCCAGCGGGCGCTCGCAACGCACGCGGCAACCGCACCAGTATCATCTGCGGCTTCCACGGCTGGACCTTCGATCGAGCCGGGCAATGCACCTTCGTCAACCATCAGGATGATTGGCAGGGCAAGCTGACCGCGGAACGCACCGCGCTGGGCAAGGTACGTGTCGACACATGGGGCGGCTGGGCATGGATCAGCCTTGGTCCCGACGGGGAGTCGCTGACCGACTATCTGGGCGTCGTGCCGGGCATGCTCGATCCCTTCGGCCTCCAGAATATGCGCTATCGCTGGCGCAAATGGATCATTTTCGACTGCAACTGGAAAGTCGCGCTCGAAGCCTTCAGCGAAACCTATCATGTCCAGACCACCCACCCCGAATTCAATGCCTTCGGCGAATTTCGCGGTTGGGCGCGCCAACATGGCCTGCACAGCAATATCGGCTATGACGCGCCCAAGAATATGGACGAAAACCAGGCCAAACTGCGTGTCGGATCGGGTGAAGACCCGCGCCTCTCGACGGCGGAGATGCAGCTCTTCACCTGGGAAAATGCCAACACCAATACGACCATGACGCTGGTCAACGCGGCGCAGCGGTTGAAGGATGAGCTGCCCGAAGGCACTCCCGCGCCGCAGGTGTTGCAGCATTGGTTGGCCACTGCCCGCGCCGACGACGCCAAGCGCGGCGTCATCTGGCCGGTGGTCGAGCCATCCCATACCGCAAAAAGCGGGACCGCCTGGCAGATCTTCCCCAATTTCCAGATCGGCCACGCCGTCAACAACATGCTCTGCTATTCGGCCCGTCCCTATCAGGGCGACCCGGACAAATGTATTTTCGAGGCGGCGGTATTCGAGTTGTTCCCCGACGGCGAAGCACCCGCGACCGACTGGGAATATACCAAACCCGAAGAATGGCCGCCGGTCCTGCAACAGGATTTCACCAACATGGCCGCCGTCCAGCAGGGTATGAAGAATGTAGGCTTCCGCGGCACCCAGCCCAATCCCTATATGGAGCGCTCGGTCGCCAGCCTGCACCAGAATCTGGCGCGTTACATGGGCACCGGGGCACCAAAGTCGATCGATTAAATATCTGAGATGCCTATTGAAAAGCCCGCCGCCATATCTGGCGACGGGCTTCTAACTGGCCCGCGCTGAAGCCGTCTTATTCGAACGGTTCTTCGCCCTGCAACTTGGTGCGGTGCATCATGCGGTTGGAGCTAGGATCATAGGCCTCGGCGCGGTGCATGGTGCCGGTATTGTCCCAGATCACCAGATCGCCGACGCTCCATTCATGGCTGTAGCTGAATTCTTCCTGCGTCGCCCATTCGCGCAGGCCGACCAGAATTTTCGCACTTTCCATGGAGGTCACGTCTTTGACACGATGTGCGGTGCAACCAAGGACCAGCGATTTGCGGCCCGATTTGTGGTTCCATACCAGCGGCAGCTCATTCTCACCAATGCGCTGCATCCCCTCAATCTTGGCGAGGCTGGGTTCGGGCTCATAATAGAAGACCGTCGCCCACACCGAATGGATCACGCGCAGCTTCTCATACTCCGCTTTCTGCGCGTCGCTCAGCGCTTCATAGGCGGCATAGGTGTTGCAGAAGCCGGTATTGCCGCCCCAGGGCGCCTTGACCTTGCACGACAGCAGCGACGCCAGGATCGGCGTGTCGTTCATCGTGCCGTCGATATGCCAGTAGAGCGAGCCTTTGAGATATTCGGCGCTCTGCGGATTTTCCTTCACGTCGAGCGTGATCTTGTGGATCTTGTGGTTGGTGCCGTCCTGCATTTCGGGCGCGAATGTGCCGAGCGTCTTGGTGAAGGCGATCTGCTCGTCATCGTCGAAATCGATCTTGGGAAACACCAGCACGCCGCGCTGTTCCAGCAATTCACGGAGCTGCGGTCCCAGATCGCCCGCCAGCAATTCCGCCTTGCTGTTCAGGATGCGGCTACCGATGTTCGGCTTGATCTCTTCATGCGCCATGCGCGTGATTGCGGTGCTTGCCATGTCCGACTCTCCTCAGTCTTCCCTATGTCTTGAACACATGTTCAGCATGGGGTTGAAAAAAAGTCAACATGTCTCATTTTATCAGGTGAGGAGCTTATCCAGCCAGCGTTCGACCGCGTGCCGCGCATCGTCATGCCCGGCGCTGACGTCCAGACCCTTTTCCATGACCAGCGCCCGTCCTGCACTCGCGAGCAGCACACTCATGGCCGCAGCCGTCATGCCTTGCTCGGCCAGTTTCGGACCGAGCAGCCGGTCGAGACAGGCGGTCTGGCGTGCGCGCATCGCTTCGCTATGGCGCGTGATTTCTGCGCGGATCGCCTTGCGGTGATTGGCCAGCGCGACAAATTCCATCGCCAGCGCGGTGCGGCTGGTATCGGTAAAGAAACGCCACAGCGCGCGCACCGGATCGTCGCTGGCCAGCGCCTGGTCGATCATCGCGTCACTTTGCTGCGCGCCGCGCCGGAATACAGAGAGCAGCAGGTCATCGGTGGTGGGGAAATAATAATGCACCAGTGATGGCGGCAATTCCGCGCGCAGGGCAACGCGCCGCGAACTGGCGGCGGCATAGCCTTCATCGCGGATCACCTGTTCGGCAGCGTCAACGATGCGGGCGCGGGTTTCGGAGCTTTCGGCTCCAATGCGACGTTTCTGGACCATGGTGCCAGCATAAGAGCCGATGACGCGTGCGCAAGGCGCTTGGGGCACGACGCTCTTCTGTTCGGGCTTAATGCGATCCCATATAGCGGCCGCCATTGGTGCTGATCGTCTGGCCGGTAATGTAGCTGGCCTCCTCCGACGCCAGATAGGCGCAGGCGGCGGCAATATCCTCCGGCTTGCCCACGCGCTTCATCGGCAGGGTCTGGGCAAAGGCATCGACGTCGATCGGCGCCGCGCGCAGCATGGGCGTGTCGATGAAGCCAGGTGGCACCATGTTGAACGTCACGCCGCTGGCGGCGAATTCCAGTGCCAGCGCCTTGGTCATGCCCATCAATCCGCCCTTGGACGAGACATAATGGCCCTGGGCAAAGGAACCGGACTGGACCGAGGAGGAAGTGATGTTGATCACACGGCCCCATTGGGCGGCGAGCATGTCGGGCAAGACTTCCTTGGTCAGCAGATATGGTCCGCGCAGGTTGATGTGGATGACCTTGTCGAACAGGTCGTCCTCAATCTCCATGAATGGGGTGAAGGGCGCGATGCCGGCATTGTTGACCAGGATGGCGACGGGGCCGAGCGTGGCGCGGGTTTCCTCCGCCGCCGCGTGGATGGCGGCCTTGTCCGAACAGTCGGCGGCGATGGCAATGGCGCTGCCACCGGCATCCTCGATCATCTGCGCGGTCTCGGCGGCACCTTCGGCATTGATGTCCCAGATGGCGATCTTCGCCGTGTCTTCGGCTAGGCGGATGGCGATGGCCCGCCCGATACCCGACCCCGCGCCCGTCACCACCGCGACCTTGCCATTGAGAGAGCGTGTCATCGAAAAATCCTTCCTGCCATGCCGACCATTTCGTCGTTTGAACGGGTGATCAACATCGCCGCCGACGCTGTCAAGCAAGGCCTGGTTTGATCGCCTCGGCGAACCGGCGGCGGAGCGTCAATGACGCGCAAACAAAGCCGCGGGAAGCACTGCGTAAGTCGCGTCCTGGGTGGGATCAGGCTTTTCGCCATGATCGGCGGCCGGAAGCAGCATCTTCATGTCGAACTGGACGTCGCGCCGCGCGAACAGCCAGCGGCCGTTTTCCTTGCGATAATTATCCACATAGCGGACGCTCTGGACGTCATGCGCTAGGCCGCCTTTGCTATCGGGGATCAGGTGCCAGGCGATGGCGTAGACTTCACCTTGCGCCGTGTCGCCATCGACGCTGACCAGATGATTGCAGATATGGTGACTGCCGATAGGCATGTGGGGCAGCGACCGTTCGAGAAAGGCGTAGTAGTTCGTGACCGGGCCGCTCGAATAAGGGCCGTGATTGTCGATCGCATCGTCCGTGTAGAGCGTGCGGAGCAGCGCGAGATCCTTGCGATCGACGCCACGCGAATAAAGCTGCGCCAGCTGTCGTATCTCTTCCTTGGCGACCAGTTCTGCAAGCGCTTCCATATCGTCTCTCCTGTGATTTTGGGCGAGGCTAGCTGCAAATCCGGGCGTTCGTCAGCCTTCTTGGATCTGCGTGACGTCCGACCAGCCCGATATCGGTACGGCGATCCGCTGCATGAACAAAAGCGTGTTGGGCGGGCGATGATGGTGCGATAGGCGTGATGCGGTGCGACGTCGCCGCAGGAGAGGGGAGTGCCATGAACAATCAGGTCGTCGCTACGCAGTCTGGTCTCGTTCGCGGGTCAAGCGCCCAAGGTGCACGGCGCTGGCTGGGCATACCCTATGCGCAAGCCGCCCGCTTTACCGCGCCTGTCGCAGCCCCGACATGGGCCGACGTGCGCGATGCGACCGTACCGGGTCCGCAATGCCCCCAAATGTATGGCAACGCGGCAAAGCGCGCGCGGATCGCCCAGCCGGATTTTTCCGAAGATTGTCTTACCGTCAATATCTACGCGCCGGACGATCTGGGCGAAGATGAACGTCTGCCCGTCTATGTCTGGATTCACGGCGGGGCTTTCGTTGCGGGCAGCGGCAACAGCTATGACGGCTCCCAACTCGCACGCGATGGACGGATCATCGTCGTCACGATCAATTATCGCGTCGGTGTATTGGGTTTCGTAAATCTTGGGGCGACGCTGAAGAGCGCAGATATTCCCTCCAACCTCGGCCTGCGCGACCAGATTTTCGCGCTGACATGGGTGCGGACCAACATCGCCGCCTTCGGGGGTGATCCTGATCGGGTGACGATCGGCGGGCAATCCGCCGGGTCAATGTCTGTCTCGCTGCTGCTGCACATCCCGGCAGCGCGGCCACTGTTTCAGCAGGCGATCATGCAGAGCGGTGCCGTCAGCCTGATCCATAGTCAGGCGAAGAGCGAGGCCATCGGCCGCCAATATGCCGCGGCACTGGGTGCAGGCGGACGCGACCTTGGGGCACTGCAGGCGCTGAATTTGCACGCCCTCTTTGAGGCGCAGGCGGCTGTCGGCGCGGCCAATCCGGGGACTATTCCCGCATCGCCCTGGCTGGACGGCGATCTGGTGCCGGGGACGCTCGCGGCCATTCAGGAGGCACAGGCCGCGCCAGTGCCGTTGCTTGCGGGAGCGACGCGCGACGAGGTAAGATTGTTCGAGTTGATGCCCGGCGATATTCTGCCAACCAGTTGGTCCGCGCTGGAAACGCTGTTGCGCGGGCAATTGGGGGTGGAGCAAGCGCAGGCGATATTGGCGACATATCCGCGCACCAAGGCGGGGCGGCGGGCGCTGGCCAGTGACCTGACGTTCGTCATGCCGACCCGTCATTTCGCTGATCGCCATGCCGCGCACAGCCCGACCTGGTTCTACCGCTTCGATTATGCGCACCCTATCGCCGGGGCGACCCATGGGCTGGACCTCACGCTGACATGGCCGATGCACGGGTTGCGCGCTGCGCTGGCGCGGGGGGGACGGATGACCGGGCAGCGTGCCGCCTTGGGCCAAAGGATGACGCGGCATATTGCCCATTTCGTGCGGCATGGTGGGCCGGAGGAGGATTGGCCCGCCTATGATGCCGCCCAGGGTCAGGTAAAGATATTCAACCTGGTCGATCGGGTCGAAGCCCGGCCCGATGCGGATCGCTGGCGCGCATGGGCGGGGCAGGACGTGGGCGTCGGGCTGGTCGCCTGACGCCATAGTCCGTCAGGCGACATTTTCCTCCGGCCAGTAGAGGTGCATCGGATTGTCGATCAGCAATTTGCGCTGCAACTCTGCGGTTGGCGCGATGCGCGGGATCATGTCCACCAGATGGCCGTCGTCGGGGATCGCATCCTGCATATTGGGGTGCGGCCAGTCGGTGCCCCACAGCACGCGGTCTTGATAATCGACGACGAGCGGCGCGACCGCATCGGCAAAGGCGTTCCATGGGTCGCCATTCGGATCGAGGCGGTCGGGACAGGTGGCCTTGAACCAAATGTCGTCGCGGGAATCGAGAAAGGCGCGAAAGGCCTTCATATCCGCGCCGTCCGGTCCCTGGGTCACGTCGGGGCGGCCCATATGGTCGATCACGAGGGGCAAGGGGATGGCGTCCATGAAGGGGCGCAATTCTTCCAATATGTCCGCCTCGAAATAGATGACGACATGCCAGCCCGCTGGTAGGCGGCTGGCGACTTCCAGAAACTTGTCCTTGGGGGCGTCGTCGACCAGGCGCTTGAGGAAATTGAAGCGAATGCCGCGGATGCCGCCGTCATGGAGGGCCAGGAGGTCAGCCTCCGAGATCGCCGGATCAACGACAGCGACGCCCCGCGCTTTGCCGTTGGACTTGGCGATGGCATCCATCGTCGCGCTATTGTCGGTGCCGTGGCAGCTGGCCTGGACAATGACGTTGCGGTCGAAACCGAGATGGTCGCGCAGGGCGAATAATTTATCCGGCCCGGCATCTTCCGGCAGATATTTCGCCTTCGCGCTGAACGGGAAGTCCGCCATCGGCCCGAACACATGGCAGTGCGCATCGATCGCGCCGGGCGGGGGCGTATAGAGCGGCTTGGACGGGTTGCCGTGCCATGAAACGATCCGGGTCATATCCTAAAACTCCGTTCGCCCTGAGCCTGTCGAACCGTAGGTCGGCGAAGCCAACGGCTGCTTTTCTTTGAGAAACGTGGAGGGCTGCGACAGGCGCAGCCCGAACGGTCAGGAAAAAATGGTCCCATCCATCAGCTTGCGCGCCGTGCGCAGCATCGCCGCGCTGGTGACGGTGCCGCTCTCATCCAGTTCCATGACGCAGGTGGTTTCACCGGTGGGATGTTCCACCGATAGCGTCTTGCGCGACCCATCGGGGATGTTGGCGACGTCGGCGGCGGGCGATCCTTCGATCAGGCAGGCGGTGGCGACGCTGACCGCGCCCAGCACGCCGATCGACGCATGCGCGCGATGGGGGATGAAGCTGCGGACCGTGACCGCGCCACCATTGCGGGGCGGGGCGACCAGCATCATCTTGGGCACCGACTTTTTCGTGACGTCGCCAAGGTTCATGCGTTCGCCGACGGCGAGGCGGATCTTCTCGATCCGGGCTTTCAAGTCGCTGTTCTTGTCGAGCGTATCGCGATCTTCATAGCCGGTAATGCCGACATCGCGCGCCTGCATCACGACGCAGGGCATGCCATTGTCGATCAGGGTGACGCGGATCCCCTCGACTTCGTCATAGGCATTGCCGGTCGGCAGGAGCGCGCCGCAGGAGGAGCCGGCCGTGTCGCGAAACTCGAGCGGGATGGGGGCGGAACTACCGGGCACGCCGTCGATGCGAGCATCGCCATCATAGCGGACGATGCCGCCGGGCGTCTGGACCGTGGCGATAGCGATCTGGCCGGTATTTTCCATGAAGATGGCGACCCGCGTTTCGTCCTGTTGCGCGGCAACGAGGCCGCGCTCGATCGCGAAGGGACCGATTCCGGCGAGGATATTGCCGCAATTCTGCGCGTCGCTGACGATCGCCTGATCGACAGAGACCTGGAGAAAGAGATAGTCGATATCGACGCCGTCTCTGGCGGACTTCTTCACGACCGCGACCTTGCTGGTCAGCGGGTCGGCCCCCCCCATGCCATCGATCTGGCGGGGATCGGGCGATCCCATGGCGCGCAGCAGGAAGGCGTCGCGGGCGGCGGTGTCGGCGGGGAGGTCGTCGGCCAGGAAATAGCCGCCCTTCGACGTGCCGCCGCGCATCCACATGACCTTAGCGGAGGCAGGGGTCTCAGACATATTTGAGGCCCATTTCTTCGAGGCGGGGGCGCATATTATAGATGTCGAGGCCGAGTTCGCCTGCGGCCAGGCGGACGCGCTTGGCTTCTTCGGCGGCTTCGCGGGCCTGCGCCTTCTCCAGCACGGCAACGGCGTCGGCGCGCGGCACGACGCACACGCCGTCATCATCAGCGATGATCACGTCGCCCGCGTTGACCAGCGCATTGGCGCAGACGATCGGGACATTGACCGACCCCAGCGTGCCCTTGATCGTGCCCTGGGCGTGGACCGCTTTCGACCAGACCGGGAAATTCATCTGCTTCAAGTCGCGCAGGTCGCGGACGCCCGCGTCGATGATCAGGCCGCGACAGCCGCGCGCCTGGGCGGACGTCGCGAGCAGGTCGCCGAAATAGCCATCGGTGCAGGGGCTGGTCGGCGCGAGGACAAGGATGTCACCTTCCTTGAGCTGTTCGATCGCGACATGGACCATCCAATTGTCGCCGGGCGGGGCGGAGATGGTGACGGCGCTGCCCGCGATCCGGGCACCGGGATAGATGGGGCGCATATGCGGGGCTAGCAGGCCGGTGCGGCCCTGCGCTTCATGGACGGTGGCGACGCCGCACTGGGCGAGACCGTCGATGACGGAAAGGTCCGCCCGTTCGATATTCTGGACGACGATGCCGGACATGGGCGCTTGCTCCTCTTTCCTAAACCAGACAGCGACATGGACAATAGTCGCGTCATGCTCAAATCCGTTCTGGCGCGGCTGCATAAAATTTTGCTAATTGTCAAAAATGCAGGTCGATCAGTTCAATATCCGGCATCTTGCCGCAATGGCCGCCGTGGTGGAGCAAGGCAGCGTCAGCCTGGCGGCGCGGGCGGTGAACCTGACCCAGCCTGCGGTGACCCAGGGCATCGCCAAGCTGGAGGCGCAACTGGGCGCGGCTTTGTTCGAGCGGCGACCCGGCGGGATGGTGCCGACGCCGGTCGCGCTACGTTTCAAGCCGCGCGTCGATGTGGCGTTGCGGTTGATCGGCAGCAGCCGGGTGACGGCCGCGCAAATCCGGGCCTTCGTCGCGCTGGCGCGGAGTGGCAGCTATGCGGCGGCGGCGGTGCAGGCTGGAGTGGCGGAGCCGTCGCTGCACCGCGCGGTCGGCGATCTGGGGTTGGCGCTGGGGGTGCGGCTGGCTGAGCGGCGGGGGAGGGGGCTGATGCTCACCCGCGCTGGCGTGACGCTGGCGCGCCGATTGCGGCTGGCGCTCGCCGAGTTGCGCCAGGGGCTGGAAGAGATTGCCGAACTGATGGGGCAGGATAGCGGGCGGATATTGGTGGGCGCCATGCCGCTCAGCCGGGCACGGCTGCTGCCGCTGGCGATCACCAGCTTTCGCCGGGACTTTCCGCAGGTCGATATTTCCGTGGTCGAAGGGTCGCATGCCGAACTGGTGGGCCCGTTGCGCGATGGCGAGATCGACATGATGGTCGGCGCATTGCGCGATGCGACCATCGGGCTGGATCTGGTGCAGCAACCCTTGTTCGAGGATCGGCCGACCATTTTCGCGCGGGCAGGGCATGTGCTGGAACAGGGCTGGAATGGCGATGATCTGCGGCGCTTTCCCTGGATATTGCCGCCCGAGGGCACGCCGCTGCGCCAGCTATGGCAGGCCATGTTCGCCGCGCTGGGTGGCGACCTGCCTGCCGTGCCGATCGAGTGCGGCTCTGTGATGACGGTGCGGCAATTGCTGGTGAGCGGCGATTATCTCACCTTGCTGTCGGTCGATCAGTTGCGGGTCGAACTGGACAGCGGGATGCTGGCCGATATCGGCCCCGCGCCCGGCGAGATCAGCCGCACCATTGGCGTCACCAGTCGCGCCGATTGGCGACCGACCCGGTTGCAGCAACAGTTCATGGCGGCGATCGAACAGGCGGTCGCAACCATGAATTCGTAAAATCTTATGATACGCCCCCGGATATGATTGGCCGGGCGGGATACAATCCGGCATGCCCTTTCCCATGGAGCAGGAAGTCGGTCTTATCGGGTTTGGCGAGGCAGGGTCCACCTTTGCACTGGCGGGGGATTGGGCTGCGGCCGCCCATGTCTATGATGCCAAGACCGATGCCAAGACCGATGCGGCGGCCACGCGCGACGCCATGCTGGCGGCCTATAGGCAGGCGGGCGTGCTGCCCGCGCGCTTTCTGGAAGACGCGCTGGATGGCGTAGGGCTGATCCTGTCGCTGGTGACGGCGGACCAGGCGCTGGCGGTGGCGGAGGCTGCGGCGGCGATGATAGCGCCGGACGCGCTCTATTGCGACATGAACAGCGTCGCGCCGCAGACCAAGCAGGCGGCGGCGCGCGCGATCGAGGCGGCGGGCGCACATTATGTCGATGTGGCGGTCATGGCGCCTGTTGATCCGGCACGGTTGAACGTCCCCCTGTTGCTGAGCGGCGTGCGCGCTGACGAAGCGCAGGCGCGGCTGGCGGCGCTGGGCTTTGCCAAGATCCGTATCGTCGGTGCCGATGTCGGGCGCGCGTCATCGATCAAGATGGTCCGCTCGGTGATGGTCAAGGGCATGGAGGCGCTGACCGCCGAATGTGTGTTGGCGGCCGAGGCGGCGGATGTGCTTGACGAGGTGTTGGCGTCGCTCGACGCGAGCGAGAAGGCCAAGCCCTGGGGTGCGCGGGCCGACTATAATCTCGACCGGATGCTGGTGCATGGCCTGCGCCGTGCGGCCGAGATGGAGGAAGTGGTCAAGACGCTCGATGGGCTTGGCACGGGGGCCGCGATGACGCGCGGTACGGTCGCGCGGCAGCGGGCGATCGGGGCGCTGGGGGTTAAGATGGTGCCGGAAGGGCTGGGCGCGAAGATTGGCGTGGTTTCTTCCAAGGTCATTCCCGCGCAGTCGGAAATTCATCTCGCCACCTCGCGACAAGAGGAACTGCTGGGAGATGGATTCCCGCCTTCGCGGGAATGACGGGGATTTTGGGGCGGGCGTGGTGCGCTGTCGCCTGAGACCCCGGCTTGCGCTGGGGTGACGGAATAAGGGTTGAGGAAAGAGACGCGATGAGCCTGATTATCGATTGCCATGGCCATTATACGGTGTTGCCGAAGGGGCATGACGCCTGGCGCGAAGAGCAGAAGGCTGCGTTCAAGGCGGGCACGGCCTGTCCGCCCTATCCCGACATCAGCGATGCGGAAATTCGCGAAACGATCGAGGCGAACCAGTTGCGCCTGATCAAGGAGCGCGGCGCGGACCTGACCATCTTTTCGCCGCGCGCGTCGGCCATGGCCCCGCATGTGGGCGATGAGGCGATGGCCAAGGAATGGGCGATGCGCTGCAACGACCTGATCGCGCGGGTGGTGGCGATGTTCCCCGAAACCTTCGTTGGTGTATGCATGTTGCCGCAATCGCCCAAGGCCGACATGCGCAACAGCATCGCCGAGCTGGAACGCTGCGTCGAGATGGGCTTCATCGGCTGCAACCTCAATCCCGATCCGGGTGGCGGGCATTTCACCCATCCGCCGCTGACCGACCGTTACTGGTATCCCTTCTACGAGAAGATGGTCGAGCTGGACGTGCCGGCGATGATCCATGTGTCGGGCAGCTGCAACCCGGCGATGCACGCCACCGGCGGCTATTATATTGCCGCCGATACCATCGCCTTCATGCAGTTGCTGGAAGGCGATCTGTTCAAGGATTTCCCGACCCTGCGCTTCATCATTCCGCATGGTGGCGGCGCGGTGCCCTATCATTGGGGGCGCTATCGCGGCCTCGCCGACATGCTCAAGAAGCCGGACCTGTCGACGCATCTGATGAACAACATCTTTTTCGACACCTGCGTCTATCATCAGCCGGGTGTCGATCTGTTGGCCGATGTGATCGACAACAAGAATATCCTGTTCGGGTCGGAAATGGTCGGCGCGGTGCGCGGCATCGATCCGACTACCGGCCACTATTTCGATGACACCAAACGCTATGTCGATGCGCTGGAGATCAGCGATGCCGAGCGCGCCGCGATTTTCGAGGGCAATGCCCGCCGGGTGTTCCCGCGCCTTGATGCCCAGTTGAAGGAGAAGGGACTATGATAACAGAAGATCCCAAGCACCAGGATATCCATGAATATCTGGCCGAGATGGAGGATATCCCCGGCACCCGTGTCTTTACCGCCAAGCGGGCGCGGCAGGGCTATCATATGAACCAGTTTGCGATGAGCCTGATGAAGGACGAGAATCGCACCCGGTTCAAGGCGGATGAGCGCGCCTATATGGACGAATGGCCGCTGACGCAGGACCAGAAGGAAGCGATGCTGGCGCGCGATTATAATCGCTGCCTCGACCTGGGCGGCAACGTCTATTTTCTGGCGAAGCTGTTTTCGACCGACGGCATTCCGTTCGCCGAAGCCGTCAGCACGATGACGGACATGGAATTCCCGCAATATCGCGAGATGATGATGAAGGGTGGCCGGTCGCCCGAAGGCGTGCGGTCGATCAGGGCCAATGAAGCTGCGGCTGCGGCCAAGAATGAGGATCGCTGATATGGCACGAATTACTGCTGGCGTGGCGTCGAGCCATGTGCCGCTGCTGGGCGTGGCGTCGGACTTCAACAAGGATCGGGACGAGTATTTCGGCCCCATTTTTGCGGGCTATGACTGGACCCGCGAATGGGAGAAGGCGGAGAAGCCCGATGTCATCATTCTGGTTTATAATGACCATGCGTCCGCCTTCGACATGAAGATCATCCCGACCTTCGCGATCGGCTGTGGCGAGCGCTACAAGTCGGCCGATGAAGGCTGGGGCCCGCGTGCCGTGCCGGACGTGGAGGGGCATCCCGACCTCGCCTGGCATATCGCGCAGAGCCTGGTGCTGGACGAGTTTGACATGACCATCATCAACGAGATGGATGTCGACCATGGCCTGACCGTGCCGCTGAGCATGATGTTCGGCAAGCCCGACGCCTGGCCGTGCAAGGTCGTGCCGCTGGCCGTCAACGTCGTTACCTATCCGCCGCCATCGGGCAACCGTTGCTGGGCGCTGGGCGAGGCAGTGCGCAAGGCAGTCGAAAGCTTCCCCGAAGATCTCAATGTGCAGATCTGGGGCACCGGCGGCATGAGCCATCAGTTGCAGGGGCCGCGCGCGGGCCTGATCAACAAGGAATGGGATAATAAATTCCTGGACGGGCTGATCGGCGACAGCGATCATCTGCGCCGGATTCCCCATATCGAATATCTGCGCGAAACAGGCAGCGAAGGCATCGAGATGGTGATGTGGCTGGTGATGCGTGGGGCGCTGGGCAAGAAAACCCGCGCGCTGCACCGCCATTATCATGTGCCCTGCTCCAACACCGCGATCGGCCATCTGGTGCTGCGCCCGGATAATGGCGAGGGGCTGGACATGACCGGAAGCGATACGGTGACGGCGATCGCGGCGGAGTAAATCGGCGGGGTGGGCGCATGAGATCAGGCGCAGCGCCTGCCTCACGGCCCCACCCCAACCCCTCCCCTGAAGGGGAGGGGCTTTTTGATTGGTACGGAGATTATTATGCGTATTGCTTTGGCTGGCGCGGGTGCCTTTGGCGAAAAGCATCTGGATGGCCTCAAGAATATCGATGGCGTGACGGTGACGTCGCTGGTCGGTCGTCGGCTGGATGCGACCCAGGCGATTGCCGATAAATATGGCATCGGCCATGCGACCACCGAACTGGCCGAGACGCTGGCGCGCGATGATGTCGACGCGGTGATCCTGTGTACGCCGACGCAAATGCACGCGGCGCAGGCCATCGCCTGCATGGACGCGGGCAAGCATGTGCAAGTCGAGATTCCGCTGGCGGACAGCTGGGCCGATGCGCAGGCGGTGCTGGCCAAGCAGCAGGAAACGGGCCTGACCTGCATGGTCGGGCACACGCGGCGGTTCAACCCGAGCCACCAATATGTCCATAATCTCATCACCGCAGGCGATCTGAACATTCAACAGATGGATGTGCAGACCTATTTTTTCCGCCGCAAGAATATCAATGCCAAGGGCGAAGCGCGGAGTTGGACCGACCATCTTCTGTGGCACCATGCCGCGCATACCGTTGATCTGTTCGCCTACCAGGCCGGCAAGATCGTGTCGGCCCATGCGATGCAGGGACCGATCCATCCCGAATTAGGGATCGCCATGGACATGTCGATCCAGTTGAAGAGCGAAAGCGGGGCGATCTGCACCCTGTCGCTGTCGTTCAACAATGACGGGCCGCTCGGCACCTTCTTCCGCTATATCGGCGACACGGGCACCTATATCGCGCGCTATGATGACCTGGTGAACGGCAAGGAAGAGCCGATCGACGTGTCGAAGGTGGACGTGTCGATGAACGGCATCGAATTGCAGGACCGCGAATTCATCGACGCGATCCGCGACGGCCGCGAGCCCAATTCGAGCGTCGCGAAGGTCTTCGACTGCTATCGCGTGCTGGGCGAATTGGAACAACAGCTCGTCTGATCGACATCCCTTCGGGGTCGCACGAAAGGGCGCAGTCGGGGCAACCGGCTGCGCTCTTTTGCGTCAGGCCGTCAGCAGCGGATGCGCCATGCGCAGATCGTCGAGCATATTTTCGATCAGCGCGACATCCGCGATCGTGCCGGTCGGCGTCGCGTTCCAGTTGCAATGGGGGTGGGTGGCGCGGCTATACACGCGCAGCGGGCCGATCACCCGGCGCCAGTGATGCTTGCTGCTGCCATGGTCGCGCACCAGTCGGGCCACTAGCAGGTCGATGAGCTTGTCGGCCGTCATGCGCCAACCCTTAAAGGTGCGGGCCGGTGCGTCAACTCTCGCGCGCGGCGCGCCAGCTGCGCGGCGGCTGGCCGACATGGCGGGTAAAGAAGCGCGAAAAATAGGCGGGATCTTCGAAGCCGACGGCATAGGCGATGTCGGTGACCGACAGCTGGGAATAGAGCAGCATCCGGCGCGCCTCCAATAACGCGCGGTCATCGAGCATCTGCGCAGGCGAGCTGTTCGCGACGCGCGCGCAGGCCTGGCGCAGCGCGGTAAGGCTGACGCCGAGCGCGCGGGCATGGGCGGATACCGGCTCGCGCAGGCGGAAGCGCTGGTCGATCCGTTCCCGCAGGCGCGCAACCAATGCGGCCTGGCGCGGGGTGCCGGGCTGCGCCTGGCGGCTCAAGGCAGCATGGCGCAAGGCCAGCACCATGAGATGCAGCAAGGCGGATTCGACCGCAGCGCGCTGGCCTGGTCCGGCCCAGCTTAACTCCTGATCCATGCGGGTGATGGCGTCTTCGGCGGCGGCGCGGTCCGATCGGGGGAGCGCGACGGCTTGAGGGTGGGCGAAGAGAGGAACGAGGTCCGCATCGCGCAAGACGAGGTGGCGCAGATAGCTGTCGGCGATGGTGACCACGGCCCCGCGCGATTCACTGGCCCAGGTAAAACCATGGACGATACCCGCCGGGATGAGCAGCAGGCAGGGGGCATCGAAGTGGACCGCCGCCGCCTCCGCCTGCATCGCGCCACCCCCTTCGGCGATCAGGATGATATGATTGAGGTCGCGATGGACATGGGGGCGAATCGTCCATTCGCTCGGCCGCGAGCGGTCGTCCAGACTTTCGACATGGACGAACCCCTCCGCAACGCTGCGCTGTGGCTCGCCATAGAGATAGAAGCTGGGGACGGGCGAAGCAGTCATGGCCTATCGGCGTTGGCGCAGCGCCAGCAGCAATCCCGCGCCCAGCAACGATCCCGAAGCCATGACGATGGCGACGAGTGGCAGGGTGAAGTCGAGGCTGAATAGAAAGCCCGCCAATATCGGCCCCAACGCTGCGCCGCCCCGGCCGACGCCGATGACGATACCGGTCCCGCCCGCGCGCACGGCGGTCGGAAAGGACTGGGCGATCAGCGCATAGAGACCCACGACCGCAGCGTTCGTGAAGAAGCCGGCGGATGCCGCAATCAAGCTGAGGCCAGCCAGTGTCGTCTGTTCCTGGCCGAACAACGTGACCATGATGGTCGATGCAACCATGGTAATGATGACCAGAGGGCGGACAGCGATGCGCCAGCTTAGCACGCTGAGCAGTAATGCCCCCATGAGCCCGCCGACATTGGCCCAGACCAGCACGCTACCTGCGCTGGACGGAAGATAGCCCATATCGACGACGATCTTGGGTACCCATTTCAAGATGAAGTAGAAGGTCATGATGTGGCAGAAATAGGCGAGCGTCAGCAGGATGGTGGTGCGGGCCAGGCCGGGGGCGAACAGCGCGGCAAAGGAGGGTTTGGGCGCGGCTGCATCCAACGGCGGTAGCGCCGTGGCAGGGGCGTGGCCCATGCGGGCGAGCAGGCGATTGATCTTCGATAGCGCGCCTTGCGGTCGCTTCTGGACCAGGAAACCGATCGATTCCGGCAACAGCCACAGCGACAGCGGCAGGAACAGGGCGGTAACGATGCCCCCGAATAGGAAGATATCGCGCCAATCACCCGCGATCAGTAGATAGGAAGCGACCGAACCACCCAGTATGGCGCCGACCGGATAGCCCGCCGCCATGATCGCGACCGCCAGGCTGCGTGCGCGCACATTGGCGAGTTCGGCGACCATCGCGTTGGTGCAGGCAAGCATCCCGCCGATACCAAGGCCGGTTATCAGGCGGATAAGGGAAAGGGAGGTCACGTCCCAGGCGATCGTGGCTGCGCCCATCCCGCCCGCCATGACGACCAGGCAGCCGATGATCGTGGGTCGGCGGCCGATGCGATCGGCGACATTGCCAAGCAATACCGACCCCACGGCCATGCCAATCAGCTCCATCGACAGCACAAACCCCAGCGCAGCGCGATCGACGCCCCATTCCTTGGCGATGCCCGGAGACGCAAAGCTGATCGCCAGAACATCGAACCCGTCGAGCGCATTGAGCAGCACGCACAGCGCTATGGCGGTGATCTGCAACCGGCCCATCGGCGCTTCGTCCAGCTGGCGTCTGATGTCGGTCATGGGCTTCTCCTGCTCCTGACGGTTCGAACCGGTACGCGACAGGCACCTATCGGCCGGATCGTCCATCTTCTTTTGCGTCGATCTGGCATGCGACAATAGGTTTGACCGGTCAAGCATAGCATCGTCTGAGACCTCATTTCCGGCGGATCATCCAAATAATCGGTTGCTATCCCTCTGTCGCCCGATCGCCTGAGGCCGCATGTCTGGACCAAAGCCGCCTCATGGGAGAGATGTGAGATGAAGACGCAAGTAGCCATTATCGGAGCCGGGCCTGCGGGTCTGTTGCTGGGCCATTTGCTGCGGGCCGAGGGCATAGAGGTCGTCGTCATCGAGCGCGCAGCCCCCGATTATGTGCTGGGCCGGATCCGGGCAGGGGTGCTGGAGCGAACGACCACCGACCTGATGGATCGGCTGGGGCTGGGCGCGCGGATGCATGCGGAAGGGTTGCCGCATGACGGCTTCCACCTTGCGGACGGCGAACGGCTGATCCGTATCGATATCGAGGCGCTGACCGGCAAGAAGGTGATGGTCTATGGCCAGACCGAAGTCACCCGCGACCTGATGGAGGCCGCGCCCGAGCGCGGGCTGGAGATCATCTATGAGGCAGGCGACGTCGCGCTGCACGCTGTCGACAGCGATGCGCCCTATGTCACCTATAGCAAGGATGGCGTGACGTACCGGATTGACGCGCAATTCTTCTGTGGCTGCGATGGATTTCACGGGCCGTCGCGCAAGGCGGTACCCGCCTCAGTGGCTAAGGCCTATGAAAAGGTCTACCCCTTTGGCTGGCTCGGCATATTGGCGGACGTGCCACCATGTCATCATGAGCTGATCTACGCCAACCATGACCGTGGCTTTGCCCTGGCCTCGATGCGGTCGGAAAGCCGCAGCCGCTATTATATCCAGGTGCCGCTCGACGAGAAGATAGAAGAGTGGCCCGATGATCGGCTGTGGGACGAGTTGGCGACGCGGCTCGGGCCGGAGGCGGCCGCGAACATGACCCGCGGCCCTGCGCTCGAAAAGTCGATCGCACCGCTGCGCTCCTTCGTGTTCGAACCGATGCGCTATGGTCGGTTGATGCTGGCAGGGGACAGCGCGCATATCGTACCCCCGACCGGTGCCAAGGGGCTGAATCTGGCGGCGTCCGACGTCCATTATCTGTCGGAAGCGCTGATCGGCTATTTCAATCGGGGTGATGCCGATGCGGTGGCGGGCTATTCGGACAAGGCGCTGGCACGGGTGTGGAAATCGGAACGCTTTTCCTGGCAACTCACCAAGCTGATGCATCGCTTCCCGGATGGCGATGCGTTCGACCGGCGGATGCAGGTGGCCGAACTCGACTATATTGCCTCGTCGCACGCCGCGCAGACGACGATCGCCGAGAATTATGTCGGCCTGCCGCTGTAGCGGTGATTCGTAAAGCGGCGCAGCGTGACGGCTACAAAGGCCTGCGGAAGAGGAAGGGGTCGTGCCGACGCGATTAGGTGGTCCAGGCCCGGAACCTCCAGCTGTTATCGGGGTTTTGCGACATACCAATGACCGCGTTTGCGAAAAAATGCCGAAACGGTGGTTTTTTCCTGTTGACCGACTCAGTTGGTCTGCTTAGAGGCGTGTTCACCGGACGGGGCGCTGCCTTATGGAAGCGCTCTGGAAGGTTGCCACTATGGCGGGACGCTGGTTCACCTGGACCGTAAGGAT
>Ga0156326_104_pt1 | contig 52079 bp, 54 predicted proteins | sample RifCSPlowO2_12_FD_107974 | JGI IMG/M metagenome (GOLD analysis project Ga0156326, IMG submission 107974) | Sphingomonadales bacterium RIFCSPLOWO2_12_FULL_63_15 | reverse complement strand
GCGCGATGACAGGATCATCGCGTAGCTATGAAGGAGCCTGCGCATGGAAGAAGGATCAGAACGGGGCGATGCGTCTGTGTCGCCTGTAGAGGTAGACGACATCATGGCCAGATGGGCGCGTCGGGAGGCGCAGGAGGCGCAGCTTCTGCCGGTGAACAAGACCAATATTTTCGCAATATTGGCGACTGCTGGCATGGCCATGGTGCTGATCCGTTTCGATGGATCGGGCGATAGTGGCCAGATCGAAGAGATGGAAGCGCGCGATGCACAGGGTATCAGCCTTCCGATAACCGATACGCCGGTGAACATGCTGGTCCTGCCTTGGGGCGAGCATATCCCCAAATCCGAAACGGTCCCGCTGGGCCAGGCCCTGGAAAATATCACCTATCATTTACTGGGTTCAGCCCATCCGGGCTGGGAAAATGGAGACGGGGCCTTTGGTGAATTTACCTTCGATGTTGCCGCAGGAACGATCCGGCTCGACCATTATGACCGCTATACCGCCACGGAAGAATCTACCCACCATTTCTAAAGGAGCGGATCATGGGACATTGCTATCATCATGCGCTTTCGAGCGTACGCAAATGGGGCGGCGAGGCCGAAGATTTCCTGCCTCTCCATCAATGGTTCGATGAGCCTTCCAAACTGATCATCGCTGACTATCGCCACCGAAGCCTGCGTCATCATGCCGAAGGCATTTTCATGGCAGAGCATTTTTTTGGGCCAACGATCACCCTTTCGACGGGCCGCATTGTTCCCGTGCGCCTGATCGCCGAACAGCATGTCATCGAGGATCTGGGATTTATTCCTTCCTTTGCCGATTGGGTTCGCGCCATCAAGCCCGAACCATGGATGGGACGAGCGCAGCCTATCCATAGCCTGGTCGATCCCTTTGCTATCACCGCGGCGGCGGCCTGAACTTTGGCATATTTAGGCGCGATACCCCTGAAGAGTTCATATTCAAACGGGGCTTGCTGATGGCGTAATATCGCCAGGTCATCCCAGGATCCATTCCCGAATCAGGGGCATCGAGCCCCAGATTCGGGAGCCTCCTCTCTTCTCTCAACTCTTTTTAGTGTGGCACGGGGTCAGCACCGGCCTCAAGGACGGCGGGGCCCCACCATTTTTTCCGGCGGGTCTGACCTGTGTCTGTCGATCCAGCCTTAGTGGCCGCCAGAAAAAATCGTGACCCCCACCGCCGCTGCGCGGTCGGACTACGCCCGATCCTTGACCCCGCTGCTCGGAGCCCGTGCCGAAGAGAAAATCTCAAACTGTAAAGAGGAGGTTTTCATGACAAGGATTTTCCGTACCGTCCGTTCCATCCCCGAAATTGCCGACCTGCTGGGGCTCGAAACCGGGCAGGTGTCCGACCGTTTCACCCAGGCTTTTACCGAGACGATCGACGGGTTCCGCATGGGGCATGCCGAGGAGGAGAGCAATGCCGGGATGCCCGATCCCTGGCAGGTGCAGCAGGCGACCGAACTGATGATCTGCACTCTTTTTGACGTTCTGCGCGACACAAGGCTTGAAAGCATGGCCGGACGGATCGCCTGGGGGATCGTGCACAGCTTCCACAAGGTTGCAGGACAGCTCGATGGCGAGGCGGACAAGGCAGCGCTCAAGGTCCGGGACCTGATCCGCGATGCCGACGGCAGTGAGGTGCTGATGGCGCAGCTGGAGGAAGCGCAAACCATCTGCCAGTCCCTCGACGAGGCGCGCGATGCGGTGGCCTGCATGCGCGACCATGCCGCAGGAAGTTATCATAATGAAACCGGGCGGCCCTGGTCTTCACCGCGGGGATCGCTGGTGTCGAGCAAGCGCACCGCCTCGGTGGTTGCCGCCCAGGACTTCCTGGCCGCCCGCAGGGAGAAAAAGGCCGCAAGTCATTCCCCAAAGGGACCGATCGTCATATTCTCCGGTGGGCAAGCCTGGGAGGATCATGACCAGATCACTACGACCCTTGATGCGATACGCCAGCGCATTCCGACAATGGTGCTGGCGACGAGCGCGCAGGACAAGGGATGCGATGCGATCGCGGCATCCTGGGCGGCACGCAGCGGTACACCACTTATTGCGTTCACCCTCAACCGCAAGCTGGGACAAAGGGCCGGGTTCGCGCGCAATGAGCAACTCCTGGCGCTGCAGCCCGTCGAGGCGGTGGTGTGCGAAGGCTCAGGGCTTCAGTCCCATCTGGCACGATTGGTGAGGGCTAAGGGGGTGCCGGCGCACTTCTTCAGGCTCGCAGGTCAGCGGGGCGGCGCAGCAGGGCAGCGTCACAGCGCGGCCTGACGGGAAGGGGCCAGGAGGATCGGTTCGGGTTTGCCGGACCGGTCCTCCTGTTTTTACTGTTGGGATATGTCGCCCCGCTCAGGGACCCGCAAGGGGTCCGTCGCGGAGCGATGCGGTGTCGCCCTTGGGGCTACACCGGCCTCCTGCGCGCGGCTCCGCCGTGCTCGTCGCAGGGACGCCCTGCGGGCGCGGATCGGGTTGTTGGTTATGTGCGATTGTGGCGGGTGGCAGGGCCTTGAGCATAGCCACAGATGCTGCGCCACCCGCGCGGATCGCGTGGGTGAGAATGTCGCGCAATTCGCGTTCGGTCAAAAACTCGATCGGCAGTTCGGAGACGATAGCGGCATATCTGCCGCGCAAAGCGCGGCGGGTCTGGTCGATCTCCTGCGCGACTTTCTTCTGTCGCGCTTCAAGGTCAGCGAGGCGTTCGCGTTCGGTCATTCTGGGCATGGCATCTTCCTGTCAGATGGCCTGCCCGCCACCTTTTTCTTATCGATGGAGTGCATCATGATCGCAATGGAAATGTTGCAGCCGGGGTGCGTTTGCCTGTGGCGCGATGTACCGCAGAAAAGAACAGAAAACCCCTGCGGGGAGCCCCGCGCCTTCCGGCACGAGGCAGCGCAGCGGCAAGCGCGTTGCGAAGGAAGGACGCACGGCACGAGGCCGTTTTGTAATGCACCGTACGCACGGGTGCTGCGAACGCGAACCGCCCTAATTTCCGTAGCTTATGCCTGTCACACCGGTCGGACAGTTTGTCACTGATCGTCATACCGGTATGACGCCCGATCAGTCGATCTACGCTAAGTCTTTGATCGGCCATGGCATCATTTGTCGGACATGGCAGACATTGAACATATCTCTATCACATTGAGATCACGCGACGAAGCTGCTATAAGACTCAAGCTTCACTACCCGTCGGCGCAGAAACAGGATCTGCGCATGGCCCGAATAACTATCCGTCTCGATGACGCCCTGTTCGACCGACTGGTCGATCAGGCCCATAACAGTGGCAGCACCCCGTCTGCCTATCTGCGTGATATTCTGCACCGTTTTGAGGGGGACGATCCATCGGGCTATCATGCCCGTCTGGATGAGCTGCACGCGACCGCCATTCAAACCCTTGCGATCCTCGCCAAGTCCATTGGCGCGCGCACGCCCGACATATTGGCAGCAGGACTGGCTGATGCCCGACGCCTGCTCAAGGAAAGGGGGCTGCTCGATCCTGAGCAGGATCGGCCATGAGCATTTTCCGGCATGATACATTGGGGTCCTGGACGCGTGGCGGACAGGCGATCGTCCACAATGTCCGCATGACCACGCAGGTCTTCTACCAGACCTTTCTTGCCAGTGTCATCATCTGGGTTGGCGGCATCATCTGGTATGGGCTGGAGAAGTCATCCGACTATGAACGCTTCGTTCTGATGAAGCTCGGCCAGGCAATGGTGATGGGCGATACCGTCCCTGGCAACGTCACGCCCATATTGTTCAAGACACTCGCTGGCCGCGAATATTGGACGACGCCCAGAGATATTCTGGAATCCGGCATTGCCCATGAGACGCTTGCCGCTTTTGAAACCTATCTCCTGCACGGGGCTGCGCTTTCGGGTCTATTTGCTCTCGCTATGCTGTTCTGGGCTTGGTTCTATTTTACCCGCATGGGAAGGGGGCTCGGGTCGAACCAGTTCCTGCGCGGCGCGCGCTTTGGAACCGTGCGGCAGATACGCCGGGCGTTGCGCTGGCAGAAGCGCGGCAGCCTCGCCATCGGCGGCGTTCCCGTGCCTCACGCATTCGAGCCAGAGCATATCCTCATCTGCGGCGCGCCTGGCACAGGCAAGACCAACCTCATCATCAAGATGCTCGACGGGGTACGCAAGACAAAGCGCCGGGCTATCATATATGACACTGCGGGTACGTTTGTGGAGAAATTCTACCGGCCAGGCACCGACATCCTCCTCAACCCGCTTGATGCCCGTGCTGATGCCTGGGCCCCCTGGGTCGATGTGCCGCGCGACTATCATTATGACCAGATTGCGGAATCGACCATCCCCGACAAGACCGGCGATCCCTTCTGGGCGAAAGCGGCGCGCGGCACGCTGGTCGCCGTCATGCGCAAGCTGGCGCGGCAGGAACGGACCCTGGTTTCGATCCTGCTGGACACCCTGCTTCGGTCCAAGCTCAAGGAACTGGCCGCTTTTGCCGCCGGAACCGATGCGTCGGCCTTTATTTCCATTGAAGGGGAACGAACCTCAGCGGGCATCCAGGCGGAACTCGCTTCGGTCATGCGCAGCTTCTCCTATCTGGATGATACAGATGATGGCCTGTCGATCCGCGATTGGGTCGCCAATGAAAGGGATGATAGCTGGCTGTTCATTACCGTAAAGGCTGACCAGTTGCCCTCGCTTCGTCCGCTGATAACGGTCTGGCTGGACATCGCGATCAGCGCCATCATGAGCCTGGAGCCGGACCAGGATCGGCGTCTTTACTGTGTGATCGACGAACTGCCATCACTCCAGAAACTGCCCTCGCTCTCCGACTTTCTGGCCCGCGCCCGCAAATATGGCGGATGTGGTATATTGGGGTTTCAAAGCTATCCGCAGCTTGAAGCCACCTATGGTATTCAGGATGCAGCAGCCATCACCGGCTATTGCTCGACCTGGGTAGCGCTGCGCGCCAACGACACCCCGACCGCAAGGCATGTCAGCGAAAATCTGGGACAGGTTGAACAGGTCGAAGCCAATGAGGGCATGTCCTACGGCGTCAACGATATGCGCGATGGGGTAAACCTGTCGCGCATGCAAGTGACCCGGCCGCTGGTCATGCATACCGAGGTTACCAACCTTCCCAATCTCGTCGGCTATCTGCGTTTCGGTCGCAGTCTTCCGGTGGTGCGCTTTATCGACAGCTATAATAAGTTGCCCTCAATTGCGGTTGCGTTTGCAGAGCGGATCGCCCCGCCTGTCCGCCTGTCACCGCAGTTGGATGGGGAAGGGGCACCGACAAAAACTGCATCGAAACGCGGGGCCAGGCCGACCCGTCGCAAGACTTCATCGTCATCTCACGCGACCGCCGAAATTCCGCCTGAACAAGAAGAAGCCGGTTTTGGCGGGGTAGATGCGCCCGCACCAAATGCCGTTATGCCGAGGAATGATGGTGAAAGCCAAGCGCCACCTGTACCACCGCCGCTGGAGCTTTTTGGCAAGCCCGCTGGCTTCCGCCTTTCCCAGCATGCGCGTCATGATGGGGCTCGCAACAGGGCGACGCCAGCATGATCCATCCTCGTCGCTTGAAGGGCACACCGACCAATCTCACCCGTTATTATATGGTGGGTGATTATTACACCAAAGGTGCCGACGAACATTCGCAATGGGGTGGCGCCATCGCGGCGGAGCTTGGACTGGACGGTAAGGTCGATCCCTCGACCTTCCAGGCTTTGCTCGATGGGAAGGTCGGTGAGCAGCAGCTGGGCCGCCGCCGCGGTGAAGGCAAGATCCAGCATCATCCAGGATGGGACTTTGCAGTGAATGCGCCCAAATCGGTGTCGATCATGGCGCTCGTTGCTGGTGACGAACGGGTCGTTGCCGCGCATGAAAAAGCGGTGAGCGTGGCGCTGTCTTATCTTGAGGAGCATGCGACGCTGCGGCATCGGGTCGATGGCAACATCGTTCATGAAACCACCGGGCGTCTGATCTATGCCCGGTTTACTGAACATGCCTCGCGCGAACTGGACCCCCACCTCCATACTCATGTCGTAATCATGAATATGACCAATCGGGGGGACGGAACGCCCATGTCCAGCCTCGAAACCCGGGCGATGTTTTCAGAACAGATGGTTGCAGGGCAGGTTTATCGCAACGATCTGGCCCATCGGCTCAAAGAGCTTGGCTATGGAATCGACTATGATCCGCGCAAGGGACTGTTCGAGATTGGTGACGTACCCAAAGAACTCATCAAGCATATGTCCCAGCGCGCGGAGGAGATCGAGGCGCATGCGAGAGAAAATGGGCTGGCGGGCCAGGCGGCCCGGCGTATGTCCTTTTACCAGACGCGCGGTCCCAAGGAAAAACTTGCCCTGGACGCGCTGCACGGCCGTTGGTCAGCCCGCCTGGGTGTCCACCAGGATGCTATCGAAGGCGTAAAGGAGGCGGCCGAGCAGAAGGGGGAGCGCCGCCTTGGTATCGAACCTGCCACCGCTGCGCGCGCCATGCTCTTTGGCCTGCGCCAGGCGGAGGGGCGCGAGGCGGTCAATAATCTGGGTAAGCTGTTGCGTATCGGCCTGGCCTCCCATGTCGGTGAAGTACGTTTGGAAGATATCCGCCCCCTTGCGCAGGCGCATGAAGCCAGAGCCAGGCTACTTGAAACCCGCCATCCAACCGGCGACGAAATCCACACGCGCGGGCGCACTTCGCGCCGGACCGCACGGCTTGAACTGGCGCTCTCGGATCAACTCGCGCTCGCGCTCAATGATGCAAAACCCATCGCGACCAAGGAGAAACTGCAATATTTGGCCGACGAAAATGGCCTCAACGCCGAGCAGGCCGCGGCGTTGGTGATGATCGGCACGACGGCTGACCGCGTGGTCGGTGTCCATGGCGTTGCGGGCGCGGGCAAATCGACGCTGGTCAGGGTATTGAACGCAGCCGCCGGGCCTGAAACGACCCTGATCGCGCTGGCGCCCACCTCCTCGGCCGCCGCCAATCTGGGTTACAGCGCGGGAATAGAATCGCGGACCGTGGCCAGCCTGATCGCGGGTGGTGGCCGCAATGTCGATGACCGCCATGTCCTGATTCTTGACGAGGCCGGACAGCTTGGCAACCGCCAGGCGATGCGGGTGCTGGAGATCAGTCGCAAGACCGGCGCGCGCCTCATCCTGCTGGGCGATAATATGCAGACCGGTGCGATCGAGCAGGGTAAGGCTTTCTGGCTCATGCAGCGCCTGGGGCTGCCCAAGGCAGAACTGACCGCATCGGTTCGGCAGGAAACACGCCCTATGAAGGTCGCAGTGACGCAGGCCCGGCTTGAGAATTATGGGGCTTCGCTGGCATCGCTCGACAAGGTGGTAAGTGGCGATACCGCCGAAAATCTGGCGCAAGCGCTTGTGGGGGAGTGGACGCGCCTTGGTGCCAAGAGCCGGGCCAAAACCAACATATTGGTGCTGGAAAATGCGACCCGTCTCATCGTCAATGACAAAATCCGGCAAGCGTTGAAGGCCGAGGGGGCGCTTGCGCCTCAAGATACCGGTTTTTCCATTCTGACGCCTTCCGGGATGACGGACCGGGAAAAGCGTTTCCCCCGCTTCTACACGCGCGGGCAGATCGTGCTTTTCTCGCGCGACAATATTGGTCTTGGTGTCGCCCAGGACAGGGAATATCGGGTTGCTGGGATTGCCAGGGACGGGAAAGGCCGACAGCGGGTCCGCCTTTCCGATGAAAACGACCGCATGATACTGTGGGATCCACGCCTTAGTCGGACGTCAAAGGTCAATATCTTCAATGAGGAGCATCGTGATCTGGCCAAAGGCGATCGGATCCAGTGGCGTCTGGTCGATCATGCGCTTGGTATCCGAAATGCTGACCGGGGGACCGTAGAAAAGCTCAAAGGTCGAACCGCGACGATATTATGGGATCGTGACGGCAGACGTCAGGAAATAGACCTTACACGTCATAAGAACTGGGACCATGGCTATGCGGAAACGGTCTATTCCGCACAGTCAAAAACCTATGATCGTGTCTATGTGCTCGCTCCGGTAGGTTCGTCGCTGGTCACTGGTAAGAATTATTACACGGCCATCACCCGCGCGCGCTTTGGAGTGAAGCTTTGGACGGAGAATATGGATCGCCTGATCGAAAAGCTTGAACGCAATTCTGGCACCAAGACGTCTGCGCTCGAAGGGCTCGGTCGGCTCGACAAGGACAGCGTGAAGGGCAGGGCAGTCAGACATGGGCAACGCTGGGACGAGTTGCGGTTGCTACAGCAGTCGGATCGAGAAGCGCGCAAAATGCGGACATTTGATGGGCGAGAGAGGCGATCACAGCCGATACCTGCCAGTCTGGCGGCGAGCCTTGCCGGCCGCGCGCAGTCAGTTGCGCAAATGCTCGATCGTTGGCTGACGTCATTGCTGAGCAAGTCCAACGACCAACATCGGCAGACTATCGATCAAGCAGCGTCACGACAATCTGATGTTAATACGCCACCCCAATCGCGTGATTATCGAGGTGGTCATGACCGTTAAATTAGCAACCTGCGCTTGCCATATTGCGATCGCGTTGCTCGCAATGTTGATGCTGACTCTATCTCCGCCCGCACAAGCCAGATCAAAACTGTCTGCTTTGCACGAAACGAAGATTGGACAATGTATTCGGCAGGCAGCGGCGGGACACGAATGGCTCGAAAGGACGCTGTGGGGACTGCGTGATCAGGAAGGTGGGTGGATTGGTGCCGAGATTTTGAACACAGACGGCAGCCACGATCTGGGACCGATGCAGGTCAATAGTTGGTGGGTTGGAAGGATTTCCAGAATTCTCCGCCATAGCGGGTCGGATGTGCGCCATTGGTTGATCCACGATGCCTGTTTCAATGTGCGGGCCGCACGTTGGATATTTTTGTCTGGACTCGCTGTGACGGGTGATTATTGGCAGGCTGTGGGCGCCTACCATAGTCCGACAAAGCTGCGTCAGCAGCGCTATCGGGCGAATGTCGCGGGAAAATTGATTAAAAGATTTGGGTCAGATTTATTCGAATGAAAATATGCCAAGTTGCAAGTAAATCAGAAAACCAACTGCCATAACTATTTGGAAAGCGGACAAATTAACTATAATATGGATACTCGATAATTGCAGTTATCACATGCCCATATTTGACCTTTCGTCATGAGGTGCGCTACACATCGCGCCGATGGATCACGCCGCGCCGATCGACGAAACCGCCCTGATAGAAGGGGAAACCAGCGCAGCCGAGTTGGCGGCGTCGGCCGACGATCTGTCGTGGGCTGTCGTGAAGATGTGCGCGGGCGCAACGATCGTCGTCAACGAGGCGCTGATTGCGGCCTACCAGGCGGCATCATCACCGCACAGCATCCGCGCGCTCAAATCTGACCTCGAGGCATTCGACCTCTGGTGCCGGCACCAAAACCGCATCGCTTTACCGGCGACGCCGGAAACCGTGGCGGACTATCTCGACGCTAGAGCCGGGAAGGGGAGCAAGCCGGCCTCGCTCGGCCGCTACAAGGCATCGATCGCGAAGATCCATCTGCTGCTCGATCTGAAGGACCCTACGCCAGCTTCGCTGGTAAAGCTGCGCCTGCAGGCGATCCGTCGTCGTCTTGGCACCGTTCAGAAGCAGGCGCGGCCGCTGCGGTTCAAGGGGCCCGTGCGCAACGTCGAACGCGACGAGCCGCGCGGGCTCAATGTGCGGGCGCTACTAGAAAGCTGCGCAGATGATCTGCCGAGTCTGCGCGATCGTGCACTTCTCTCCGCAGGTTATGACACCGGGCTGCGCGCTTCGGAGCTGGTGGCGATCAAGGTCGAGCATATAATCGAGGCGATCGATCCCGACGCTCGGCTGCTCAGCATTCCGCGCAGCAAGGGTGACCAGGAAGGGGAGGGGGCGACTGCCTACCTTAGTCCGCGGACGGTGCGGGCGATCGCGGCTTGGCTGGACGCGGCTGGCATCGAGAAGGGGCAGGTGTTTCGGCGCGTGAATGTGCGGCGCTACAAAGCCAAAGCCGCGGTGCGCGGTCGGTCGATCGACAGCATCTCCGGGCGGGAGGCATGGAATCTGCGCAAGACGTTGCCAAAACCGGCGGTGCCGGCGCGTACCGAGTATGACGTGGGGGAGGGGGCTCTCCATCCCGCGTCGGTCGGACCGATTTATCGATCGATGATTCAGCGGGCATTCGGCGCTGGCGCGCTGGCCGATCTGACGACAGACGATCTTGCTCGATTGCTCAAGGGGGTCAGCGCGCATTCGACGCGGGTCGGGCTGAACCAGGACCTGTTCGCGAGTGGGGAGGATCTCGCCGGGATCATGGATGCGTTGCGCTGGAAGTCGCCGCGCATGCCGCTCGCTTATAATCGCAATCTGGCTGCCGAGCAGGGAGCTGCGGGGCGCCTAATGTCGAAACTGGAATGACGGACTCTGGGACCTAGCCGAATGACCGCTTCCGGGTCTCGACGCTCGACGTCGGACAGTCAAACCGCTCGCCTGAGGCCGCTGTCAGCCGCCTGTATCCAGTCAATGGTTAGATTGCGCTCATTGCGTCGGATACCGGATAGCCCCCGTCCTGATATTTGCGCACGATGATGCCGATGAAGCTGATGATTTCCGGCGAGAAGTCATCGATTCGATGGCTCATGATGATCGGCGACGTAGCGGGTTCCACCAGATCGACATAGCGCACGTCGTCAGGCCGCGAACGTCGCACCGACTCCGGAATCACAGCGACGCCTTCCTCCGCCGCGACCGGCCCAAGCGCGAACTGCAGTTCGCGCGCCTCGTAAGCGGCGCGGGGTTCCAGACCATTGTCGTGGAACAGCAACAGTACGTCGTCGGCGTAGCTGGGGCGCGGCTGGCTGGGATAGATGATCAGCTTCTCATTGGCCAGCTCGCACAGTTTGACCGGTTCCCCGTCGCGACCAATCGGGCTATTGAGCGGCACCGCTGCCATCAGTTGTTCGTTGCGCAATATGGTCCGCCGCACGGCGTTGTCCTCAAACCGTACCCGCCCGAAGCCGATGTCGATGCGCCCGTCCTTCAGCGCAGCGATCTGTTCCAGCGTGACGCTTTCCATCAGCGTCAGTGCATTTTCGACCATTGCAGCCCTTCGAACAAGGCTGACGCCTGCGATGCCGACAGCCGCATCACGCCATCGTGCGCCCGGGGCCAATGGAAGCCTCCGGTCTGCAAGACCTTGCTCACAAGCACCAGGCCGGTGCCGTCCCAGACCAGCAGCTTGATCCTGTTCGCCCGCTTCGAACGGAAGATGAAGACAACTCCCGAGAAGGGCTTGAGCCCGAGTTCGTGCTCGACCAGCGCCGCCAGGCTGACGGCCCCTTTCCTGAAGTCGATCGGCTTTGTCGCCACCATCACCTTGAGCGGTCCTGGCGGGATGATCATCCCGTCCGGCTCACGGCGGCGAGCACCCGGGCGATATGATCCTAGCTTGCGCCCGACGGCACGTGGATCGCAAGTGCAGTCGTGCGGATCACGATCTCATCGCCTCGACCATCAGCCGAGCCGGTGCCGCCCGCATCTTCAATCACCGCCGGGACAAAGCCCAGCTTCTTGCTGGTCAAGCGCTTGCCCGGAATACTGTCATGCCGCCACGCATAGAGTTGCTGGGGCAACAACCCATGCGTTCGCGCAATTTGGGCGATGTTGGCGCCGGGCTCAAAACTCGACGCGATGATCTGCGCCTTCGCCTCGGCCGACCAGCGACGCCGCATCGGCCCTGCTGGAATGACATCCATACGCGAGGGCCGCTGAGCCTCCGGCCTTTCGAAACCTGTTTCGAATGTTCTTACATCATCAGACACTACGATACCCCTCGGACGAGGGGCCAAACATAGCCAGATTAGCGCCTACGAGAATGTGGGGAAGTTTTTGCGCTTACGGACGTCCGGCGCTCGATTGGCGACTGATCACAAACCTCAAGATCGACACAGCCGAGGAGGCGGTAGAAAAACTTGGCTGGTATGCGATGCGGTGGAAAATCGAGGTATTCCACAAAATTCTGAAATCAGGATGCCGTGCCGAAGAGGCCAAGCTGCGTACTGCGGAGCGCTTGGTCAACCTGATTGCAATCTTCTGTCTGCTGAGCTGGCGGATTTTCTGGATGACGATGATCAACAGGACCGCGCCAAACGCGCCGCCGACGCTGGTTCTCACCGACGAAGAGTGCACAATATCCTCGATCTCGTCCGACACCCGCCACCTCGCTCAAAGAGCGACAATCATCCCGGCGAAGGGGCACCGCACAAGGCGGCCCTCAGGCCCCGCTCTGATGTCCGTTTTCAACCTTTAAGTCGCGCGCTATCGTCCGCGCAGGAGCGCGGCACCGTATATGGCCGCGTACAGGTGGAGGCGGGACCTGAAGGACGTCGGTGATCAAGCTCTGATACGCGGGTTGGATACCGCATTTCCGTGTATGCGTCCCGGGGCTGATCCGATCTTACAACGGGCGTCGGCTGTGCCGGCCACGAAGCGTGTGACGGATATTCCCCTGCCGTGGTCCCGCCCCCGCCTGTACGCGGGAGCTGCTATTCCATCAGGCTGGCTGCACCTCTCTGGCGACAGCCCACATGAAGCCTGCAAGTTCGCGAGCTATTGCCGTGCAAACGATCGGAGTTTTCTTACCCTTGGCGATAAGCGACCGATATCGCGCCGTCAGTCGGCTCTGCGCTTTCCAAGCGATCTCGCGGACCTTCGGCGTGGTTTGCTCGAGGCGATACAGCTTGGCTTTTCCGACACGCGGCGGGTGACGGTACGTCCAGGCGCTTTCGACAAGCATATGGCGAACCCGACCGTTGCCTGCCTTTGTGATCCCGCCGCGGCGAACCGTGTCGCCGGAGGATCGCTCCCCAGGCACGAGACCAAGATAGCCCATCAACTGGCGTGGATTGTCGAACCGGCGCATGTCGCCGATCTCGGTTACGAACGTCACAGCGACGATGAGTTCGACACCACGCAGTGCCTGCAGCGCTCGAACGACGGGTGCTAGCGACCAGCCTGGCAGGAACTCCTCGATCGCCGCCTCGATACGTCCGATCCGTTCCTTGGCCACCCTGACCGCATCGACCAGTTCCTGCAGAGCGATTTGATGGGCGGGATGATCGAAGTGCTGTTCTTGTAGCCAGCGAAAGTGGCGGGCGCCCCACGTCGTCTTGCGCGGAAAGATGCGGCCGTGCTTCAGCATGAACGCGCTGACCTGTTGCCGGTGAATGCGCTGGGTCTCGACCGCAGCAGCGCGGGCGCGTACGAGATCGCGCATCGCTTCATGCCCCGCATCGGGCACCCATACCGCCGTCAGTTCGCCAGCTCGTAGCAGTCTGGCGAGCATCATTGCATCGCGCCGATCCGTCTTCACCCTATCGCCTGCGCGCTTCGGGATCAGCGATGGCGCTACCACCATGCAGGAATGGCCCAGCTCGACTATCAGGCGATAAAGCCCATAACCGGTTGGGCCGGCCTCATAACAGAAATGCACCACGCTATATTTGGCGGTGATCCGCTGTAGGATGCGCCTCATCGCGTCCAGTGACGCATCGACCTCGCCAAAGAAGCGTACCTCGCCACCGCGCCCACCATCGGCGATCGCAATGGCATTACGGGCCTTTGCGACATCGATTCCGATGAAAACTTCTGTAGAATGTTCCACGGTTCGTCCTCCTCGTGTGAGGATAGGCTCGGCCCACCCGAGCAACCCTCGGAGCACCAGTGTAGGGCGAACCAACCTCTTTCACGAAACGGACATACGGTCTTACGCGTAGCTCTCCACGGCAAACATCCCCGGCCACCCCTTTAAAAGGAGCAACCTACCCAATGGCTGGTTCTTAAACCGCCACGCTCAGCAAATCGCTGGCGTTCCATTGGCCCGGTTTGTCACCGCCTCTACAGATGTCCTTCCACAGAAGGTGAAAATGGCGCCGACCTGCAGCCCAGGGGCGATCCTGCAGATCACGATCGAAAGGTTAGCTAGGACTTTTCCGTCAACGCAGCGGGCGCACCATAGCCCCACTCGGCATATTTGCGGGCAATAACAGCCGCCATGAGGGCCAGTTCTGGTGACTGGTCGCCGGGGCGCTGGCTCATGATGATCGGCGAGGTTGCTGGTTCAGTGAGGTCGCGGAACGCGACATCGTGACTGCGCGCGCGATGGACCGATTCCGGTACGATCGCCATGCCTTCTTCTGCGGCGACCAGGCCGATAGCGATCTGGAGTTCGCGCGCCTCGTGAACGATGCGCGGTTCGATCGCATGGTCGCGGAACAGAGAGATGACCTGATCGGCATAGCTGGGCCGCGGCGCGCGCGGATATATGATCTGCGGCTCGTCCGCCAAATCGCGCAACGAAACAGGCCCGTCTCCTTGTGCTAGCCGATGACCCATAGGAAAAGCCGCCACTAACTGCTCGTTGCGTAGGACGATGCGACGCACGGCCGGGTCTTCAAAACGGATGCGCCCGAAACCGATGTCGATACGCCCCTCTTTCAATGCCGTGATCTGTTCGAGCGTGCTGCTTTCGAGCATGACCAGTTCGACGTTCTCGGCGAGCTTGCGGAACTCCCGAATCAATTCGGGCAGGCGTGCGTAAATGGTCGACGCAACAAAACCGATCACCAACCGTCGCCGTTGACTCGTAGCTGCGATCTTCACCATCGTCTCAACATCGTCGATCCTGGCCAGCAGTTGCAACGCCTGAGCGTGAAGTAAGCGACCGATTGCCGTCAACCGCAGCGGCCTTGTGTTGCGATCGATCAAAACCGCGCCAACCTGTGCCTCAAGTTGCTGGACTGCACGCGACAAAGGAGGTTGTGCCATATTGAGCCGTTCAGCCGCGCGGTTGAAATTTCCCTCGTCCGCGACTGTTACGAAATAGCGCAGTAGGCGCATATCAATCAATTGCATACCTCCCAGGTATCATTCAGCAACCTATTTGATCTTTGAACGCTTCTCAAATGCGCTCTAGTTTCATGCCAAGCGTAAGCATTTGGGAGAGTCGCCGCAATGGCTGCATTGAGCCACGCATATACCTTCATCGTCGATGTGCCGACCATTCGCCCTCATGTTCTGGCGATGGCCACCATGCACGGACAGTCGATGGTGATCGTTCGCCTAACCGATGCCGAGGGCATCGAGGGCATTGGCGAGGGGACCACGATCGGCGGCCTGAGCTATGGCGAGGAAAGCCCAGAAAGCATCAAGTCGGCGATCGACACCTATATCATTCCCGTGCTGAAAACATGCGACCTGGCGCAGGTCGGGGCGACGATGGCGAAGGTCGCGCGGTGCGTGCGCGGCAATCATTTCGCCAAATGCGCGATCGAGACGGCGTTGCTCGACATGGCCGGCAAGCGGCTGGGCATCCCGGTATCCGAACTGATCGGCGGGGGGCGCGTGCGCGACAGCTTGCCGGTCGCCTGGACGCTGGCCAGTGGCGACACCGCGCGCGATATTGCGGAGGGCGAGGAGATGCTGGACCGCCGCCGTCACCGGATTTTCAAGCTGAAGATCGGCAAGCGGGATGTGCGCGACGACGTCGCCCATGTCGGCGCCATCTGCAAGGCGCTGGGCAACCGCGCCAGCGTGCGCGTCGACGTGAACCAGAACTGGTCGGAAGCCCAGGCGAAGATTGGCATGGCGATGCTGCGCGATGTCGGTTGCGACCTGGTCGAACAGCCGATCGCCGGTGATGCGATTGCCGCCATGGCCCGCCTGTCGAAAAGCCAGGCAGTGCCGTTGATGGCGGACGAGGCGCTGAACGGCCCGCGCAGCGCCCTGCGCATCGCGTCGGCCGGCGCCGCTGGCGTCTTCGCGCTGAAGATCGCGCAATCGGGCGGGCTGTTCGCCACCGCGCAGGTCGCCGCGATTGGCACGGCTGCGGGCATCGGCCTGTACGGCGGCACGATGCTTGAAGGTGGGGTCGGCACGGTCGCGTCGGCGCATGTCTTTGCAACGCTGCCCGACCTGGCATGGGGCACCGAATTGTTCGGCCCGTTGTTGCAGGTGGAGGACATATTGCGTGAGCCGCTTGGCTATGGCGACTTCTCCCTTGCCGTGCCCACCGGGCCGGGCCTTGGCATCGCCTTTGACGAGGACAAGCTCGCCTATTTCCGCCGCGATCGTCAAGCGCCCGCCTTGCACGCTGTTAGCGCAGGAGCCTGAAACCCATGCTGTTCATGGTCGAAATGGACGTCAATATTCCGTTGGATTTCGATGCGGAGGACGCCGCGCGGATCAAGGCCGCTGAAAAGGCCTATTTCCAGACGCTTCAGGCGGCAGGCACCTGGCGCCATATCTGGCGCAAGGTCGGGCTCTATTCGAATGTGTCGATCTTCGACGTCGAAAGCAATGCCGCCTTGCACGACACGCTCATGGGCCTGCCGCTTTATCCCTTCATGACCATGAAGGTGACGCCGCTGTGCCGCCACCCCTCGTCGATCCATGAGGATGATCGCTGATCCTCAAAAATACCTTTTAGGAGAGCATGAAATGGACGTCAGCTTCATACAAAGACCCGAAATTCAGCAACTGCTCGACCGCGCTGCCGGCGTGCAGGAAAGCGGGGGCAATCCCCGGCTCAAGGCGATTTTCCGAGATCTAACACAAAGCGTGATGGAGCTGATCGTCAAGCACGACATTAGCGAGAGCGAATTCTGGCTCGCCATGAAATATCTGGCGGATAGTTCAGCCGAGATCGGGCTCATCGTGCCTGGCACTGGCATAGAGCATTTCCTTGATCTCTATATGGACGCTAAGGACGCCGAGGCGGGCGTTTCCGGCGGCACGCCCCGCACGATCGAGGGACCGCTCTATGTCGCGGGTGCGCCGCTGGTCGAAGGCGACGTCAATCTGAGCGTCGATCCGGATGAGGGCACCCATACGCTGTACATGAGTGGCGCGGTCGCTGGTCCCGATGGCGAGCCGGTGCAGAATGCGATCGTCCATGTCTGGCACGCCAACAGCAAGGGCTGGTATTCGCATTTCGACCCCACCGGCGAACAGACGCCGTTCAACAACCGCCGCCGCATCAAGCTAGGCAAGGATGGCCGCTACGCCTTTCATTCCAAACAGCCGAGCGGCTATTCGGTGCCGCCGGGCGGCGCGACCGACCAGTTGATGCAGGCGCTGGGCCGCCATGGCAATCGCCCGGCCCATGTCCATTTCTTCATCGAGGCGCCGGGCTATCGCACGCTGACGACGCAGATCAATTTCGGCGACGATCCCTTTGCCGCAGACGATTTTGCCTTCGGGACGCGCGAGGGGCTGCTGCCGGTGCCCAGCCGTCAGGGCGACACCGCCTACATCGCCTTCGACTTCCAGTTGCAGCGCGCGGCAGGCGAGGATGACCAAAACTTTTCCGCCCGCTACCGCGCTGAAGCGACATCGGAACCGGAAAAAGAAATAGCCTGACGCCAGGCATAGGAGACAGGATCATGCACGAGCATTTGATACAGCGTGTCGCGACCGCTGTGGTCGACGACCCTGAAAGCGGGATGTTCCGCTGTCGCCGGGATGTGTTCACCGACCCTGATTTGTTCGATCTGGAGATGAAATATATCTTCGAGAGCAATTGGGTCTACCTGGCCCATGAAAGCCAGGTCGAGAAGAAGAACGACTATTTCACGACCTGGATCGGCCACACTCCGGTCATCCTGACCCGTGCCAAGGATGGCGGCCTCAACTGCGTCGTCAATGCTTGCGCGCACCGCGGCGCCAAGCTGTGTCGCCGCAAGCGCGGCAACCAGCCGCTGTTCGTATGCCCCTTCCATGGCTGGAGCTTCAAGACCGACGGCAAATTGCTGAAGGCCAAGGATTCCAGCACCGGGGCCTATCCCGACAGTTTCGACCATGAAGGGTCGCACGACCTGACCAGGGTGCGGGTGGAAAGCTATCGCGGCTTCATCTTTGGTTCGCTCAATCATGATGTGCTGCCGCTTGCGGATCATCTGGGCGAGACGAAGGTCATCATCGATCAGATGGTGGACCAGGCGCCAGAGGGGCTGGAGGTGCTGACCGGCAATTCGACCTACACCTTCCATGGCAACTGGAAGATGCAGATGGAAAATGGCTGCGATGGCTATCATGTCAGTTCCGTCCACGAAAATTACCAGTCGACCATGGGTCGGCGGGCGGAGGGCGGCACCAAGGCGGTCGACGCCAATGGCTGGTCCAAGGCCCCGGCGAGCGGCGTCTATGGCTTCGACCATGGCCATATCCTGCTGTGGACGCAGGTGCTGAACCCTGAAGTGCGGCCGGTCTGGGATCTCAAGGCCGATCTCGTTGAGCGCTTGGGCGCGGACAAGGCGAAGTTCATCCTGGAACAGACGCGCAACCTGGCGCTCTATCCCAATGTGTTCTTGATGGACCAGTTTTCCACGCAAATCCGCGTGGTGCGGCCGATCGACGTGCACACCACAGAAGTCACCATCTATTGCTACGCCCCCAAGGGCGAGGGTGCGCAGGTGCGGGCGCATCGCATCCGCCAATATGAGGACTTCTTCAACGTCACCGGCATGGGTACGCCCGACGACCTGGAGGAATTTCGCAGCTGTCAGTCGGCCTATGAAGGGGCAGGCGCGTTGTGGAACGACCTCAGCCGTGGTGCGACCCGCTGGATCGCGGGGCCGGACGCGAATGCGACAGCGATGGGCATGAACCCGCTTCTGTCGAGCGAACGCAGCGAGGACGAGGGCCTGTTCGTGCGCCAGCATGAATTTTGGGCGAAGATCCTGCTGGACGGCATGGCCAAGGATGCCGCCGCCGCGCCGATGATGGAGGCTGCAGAATGACACTCGTGCTGAACAAGGACAGGGCCACGCTGTCCCATCAGGATATTTGCGCCTTCCTGTATCGCGAAGCGCGGCTGTTGGACGATCGTGCGCTTGACGAATGGCTCGACTGCTATGCCGAGGACGCCGAATATTGGATGCCCGCCTGGACCGACGACGATGCGCTGACCACCGATCCGCACAGCCAGATATCGCTGATTTATTATGGCAATCGCAAGGGGTTGGAAGATCGCGTCTATCGACTGAAGACCGAGCGGTCGTCGGCCAGCACCCCCGAAGCGCGCACGTCGCATTTCATCGCCAATGTCGAAGTGTTGGACACGCGCGCCGATGCGATCGACCTGCGGTACAACTGGCATACGCTGAGCCACCGCTACCAGCAGACGCAGCAGTTTTTCGGAACGACGTTCGTGACGCTCGATACGGCTGGCGTGACGCCGAAAATACTGAAGAAGACGATCGTCCTGAAGGACGACTATATTCATCAGGTCATCGACGTTTATCATGTCTGAGGCTCGGTCGATGATCTTCCATGGACGTTTTGCGGGCAAAGTGATGGTCGTAACCGGCGCGGCGCAGGGCATCGGCGCAGGCGTGGCGACCCGCGCTGCGGCCGAAGGCGCCCATGTCGTGCTGGTCGACCGGGCAGAGTTCGTGACGGAGGGAGCGCAGGCCATCGTCGCTGCGGGCGGCAAGGCGGTCAGCGTACAATGCGACCTTGAAACCTATGCGGGCGCGGCGCAGGCCATGGCTGCGGCGATAGACGCCTTCGGGCGCATCGACATTTTGATCAACAATGTCGGTGGCGCGATCCGTATGCGGCCCTATGCCGCATTCACACCCGAACAGATCGACGCGGAAATCCGCCGGTCGCTGATGCCCACGCTCTATTGTTGCCACGCGGTATTGCCCGCCATGCTGGAACAAGGCGCTGGCACCATCGTCAACCTCTCCTCCAACGCTACCCGCGGGATAAGGCGGGTGCCCTATTCAGCGGCGAAGGGGGGCATCAATGGCCTGACCCAGGCGCTGGCGATGGAATATGCGCAAAACGGTATCCGCGTCGTGGCCACGGCACCGGGCGGGACGCAAGCGCCGCCGCGCCGCATTCCCCGCAATGCGCAAGGCGATAATGAACAGGAACAGGCGTGGATGGCTGAGGCGGTGGATCAGGTGACATCGTCGGCGTTCATGAAGCGCTACGGCACGCTGGACGAGCAGATCGCGCCCATCCTGTTCCTCGCGTCGGACGAGGCGAGCTACATCACCGGATCGGTCCTGCCCGTTGCGGGTGGGGATATCGGCTGAAGGATCAGCAACATGCAAAAAATATATGACAGCCCCACAGCGGCCCTGGATGGCTTGCTGTTCGACGGCATGACCATCATGTCGGGGGGCTTCGGCCTGTCGGGCAACCCCGAAAGCCTGATTCCGGAAATTCGTGCCAGCGGCGTGAAGAGCCTGACCGTCATTTCCAACAATGCGGGCGCGGACGGCTTTGGGCTGTGGATGCTGCTGGAAAGCCGCCAGGTGAAGAAGATGATCTCCTCTTATGTGGGAGAGAATAAGCTGTTCGAGAGCCAGTATCTGTCGGGCGAACTGGACCTGGAATTGAACCCGCAGGGCACGCTGGCCGAGCGTATCCGGGCCGGTGGCGCGGGCATTCCCGCCTTCTACACCAAGACTGGCGTGGGCACGGTTGTTGCCGATGGCAAGCCGGTCGAGAATTTCGAGGGCGAGGATTATGTGTGCGAAACCTGGCTGCGCGCGGATCTTTCGCTCATCAAGGCATGGCGGGCGGACCCGGCGGGGAACCTGATGTTCCGCAAGACCGCGCGCAATTTCAACCCGAACATGGCGACCGCCGGCAAGGTGACGGTGGTGGAGGTCGAGGAGATCGTGCCCGCTGGCACCTTCGATCCAGACGCCATCCACACGCCCGGCATCTATGTCGACCGCATCGTCCTTTCCACGATCAACGAGAAGCGGATCGAAAAGCTGACCGTGCGTGAAAGGGAGGTCGCATAATGAGCTGGACCCGTGACCAGATGGCGGCGCGCGCCGCGCAGGAATTGCGCGACGGCTATTATGTGAACCTGGGCATCGGCATCCCGACGCTGGTGGCAAACCATGTACCCGAAGGCGTCAATGTGACGCTCCAGAGCGAGAACGGGATGCTCGGCATCGGGCCGTTTCCCTATGCCGATGAGGCCGATCCCGACCTTATCAACGCGGGCAAGCAGACGATCACCGCGCTGCCGACATCCAGCTTCTTCTCCTCGGCCGACAGTTTTGCGATGATCCGCGGCGGCCATATCGACATGGCGGTGCTGGGCGCGATGGAAGTGGCCGCCAATGGCGACCTGGCCAACTGGACCATTCCGGGCAAGATGGTGAAGGGCATGGGCGGCGCGATGGACCTGGTCGCGGGCGTCAAGCGCGTGGTGGTGGTCATGGATCATGTGTCGAAGAATGGCGATCCCAAGATCCTCTCCCAATGCAGCCTGCCGCTGACCGGCAAGGCGGTCGTGGATCTCATCATCACCGATCTCGCCGTGATCGCGGTCGATCGAGCGCGGGGCGGGCTTAGCCTCGTGGAACTGGCGCCCGGTGTGAGCGAGGCCGAAGTGATCGCAAAGACCGGCGCACCGCTCACAGTGCTTGAAGCTGCCTAGGACAGGATTTTTAGACGTGCCAAAGCTGATCGTCGTCGACCGTTCGGGAGACGAAAAGAGTATCGATGCGCGCGAAGGCGTCTCCGTCATGGAAGCCATTCGCGACAATGGTTTCGATGAACTGCTCGCATTGTGCGGGGGCTGTTGTTCCTGTGCGACCTGCCATGTCTTTGTGGATGAAGACTGGCGCGGCGGCGTGGGCGCGGCGAGCGGGGATGAGGACGACCTGCTCGATTCCTCCGACCATCGGTCGGCGGAGTCGCGCCTGTCGTGCCAGATCATGATGACCGCAGCGCTGGATGGCCTGCGCGTCGCCATCGCGCCGGAGGACTGACCATGGCCTTCACGCCGCGTCCCGGTGCCTGTCTCTACTGGAAGCGCGACGGGCGGGATGATGCCCCTGCGCTGGTCCTGCTCAATTCCATCGGCACCGACATGGATTTGTGGGACGCGCTGCTGCCCCGCCTGCGCGCGCATTTCGCCTTACTGCGGATCGACACGCGCGGCCATGGCGCATCGACCGCCGAACCGGGCGACTATGCGATGGCGATGCTGGCGGACGATGTGCTGGCCGTTGCTGACGCTGCGGGGATCGCCCGCTTCTTGATCGCGGGGGTCTCCCTGGGCGGGATGATCGGCATGGAAGTGGCGTTGCGTGCGCCCGGACGGATCGAAAGGCTGATGCCCATCTGCACCTCCGCAACGATGGACGCGGCGTCGTGGAACGATCGCATCGCGAAGGTTAGGGCGGAGGGCATGGCCGCCATTGCCGACCTCGCCATGGGACGCTTCCTGTCCGACGCCGCCGAACCGGCCATCTCTGACGCCGTGCGCCGCCAGCTTTTGACCATGGATGCCGAAGGCTATGCCGGTTGCGGGGCGGCGATCCGCGACATGGATCTGGCCGAGCGGATCGCCGACATCGCGTGCCCGACCCTGATCGTCACGGGCACCCGCGACACATCGACGCCCTTTGCCGGGCATGGCGAGCATCTGCTCACCCGCATCCCCGGCGCGACGCATGTGTCGCTGGAGGCCGCGCATCTGGCACCGCTCGAAGCGCCTGACGCGCTGGCGGACGCCATCCTCTCTTTTGTGGAAAACTGACATATATGGCCCAAGCCTTCATCTGCGACGCCATCCGCACCCCGATCGGCAAGCTCAACGGGTCGCTCGCCACTGTGCGCGCCGACGATCTGGCCGCGCTGCCACTCAAGGCGCTGATGGAGCGCAATTCCAGGGTCGACTGGTCGGCGCTGGACGACGTCATTCTGGGCTGCGCCAACCAGGCGGGCGAGGATAATCGCAACGTCGCGCGCATGGCGGTGCTGCTGGCGGGGATGCCTGATGGCGTACCGGGCGTTACGGTCAACCGCCTGTGCAGTTCCGGTCTCAATGCATTGGGCATGGCGGCGCAGGCGATTCGCAGCGGGGATGCCGACTTCATGATCGCGGGCGGAGTGGAGAGCATGACGCGCGCGCCCTATGTTCTAGGCAAGGCGGGCAGCGCCTTTGGCCGCGACCAGAAATTAGAGGATACGACGCTGGGCTGGCGCTTCGTCAATCCGGCGATGAAGGCGGTCTATGGCGTCGACACCATGCCGCAGACCGGCGAGAATGTCGCCGAACAATGGCAGGTGAGCCGCGAGGAGCAGGATCGTTTTGCGCTGGCGAGCCAGGAGAAGGCGGCGCGGGCGCAGGCGAGCGGCCGCTTTAGCGCCGAAATCGTCCCGGTTTCCATTCCTCAGCGCAAGGGCGATCCCGTCCTGTTCGACGCGGACGAGCATTTGCGCACGACCAGCCTGGAGGCGCTGGCGAAGCTGAAGCCGGTAGTGAAGCCGGACGGCACGGTGACGGCGGGCAATGCGTCGGGCCTGAACGACGGCGCCGCCGCGATGCTGGTCGCATCGGAAGCGGCGGCGGGAGCGCATGGACTGACACCGCGCGCCCGCGTCATCGGCATGGCGGCGGCGGGCATCGCGCCCCGGATCATGGGCGCTGGTCCGATCGAGGCGGCGCGCAGGCTCCTGACGCGCTACGGCCTGTCGATCGACCAGATGGACGTGATCGAACTCAACGAGGCCTTTGCCAGCCAGGCGATCGCTACCTTGCGCGACCTGGGGGTCGATCCGTTCGACCCGCGCGTCAACCCCAATGGCGGTGCCATCGCGCTTGGCCATCCGCTAGGCATGTCGGGGGCGCGGATCGCGTTGTCGGCGGTGGAGGAATTGCAGCGGACAGGGGGGCGCTATGCCCTGGCCTTCATGTGCATCGGCGTGGGGCAGGGGCTCGCGCTGTTGGTGGAGCGGATATAGCGGAAAGACGCTATAGACTGTCGGGATAGACTGTCGGAGCATCCCTATTGTGGGCGCGCTGAAAGCCCATGGGGGAACGGTAAGGCGATCAATCTGCTTGCATTGCCTCTTTGGGACTCCAATCTGGCTCTCGTCGATGTTGGCCAGCAAGGTCGGCGATGGTAGATGCAGCACCATGGATTCGCCCGTGCATCAGCCTGTCTCGACTGAAACCCTCGTTGATGTTGTCGAAGGGCGATTGCGCGAGGATGTCATCAACGGGGTTTGGGAGCCTGGCGCGCGACTGGGCGTGGAGGATCTAAGGCACCGCTATGCAACCGGAGCCACCCCTATTCGGGAAGCTTTGTCACGCCTCTACGCCGAAGGCCTCGTCGCGATGGTACATAATCGCGGATTTCGCGTGCCATTGATGAGCCTGGAGGATTTACTGGACATATCGCGAACCCGTGCGGCGATCGAAATGGCCGCCGTACATCACGCGGTGGAATTTGGCGACAGCCGTTGGGAAGATGCCATGCATTCTGCCTTTGCGATACTTGAACGGCGTGCGGAGCAGACATTTTCGATCCAGGCCGAGCGACTAGCGTACCATGACGCCCATCATGCATTCCACGTCGCTTTGCTCTCGGGCTGCCGCGTTCCCCGGTTGATGGCGCTGCAGGCGCGGCTGGAGCTTCAGCACAGTCGTTACTATCGTAGATTACCGTTCGGCGTTGTTACTGGCCCTGCCCGTTTGCTAGAGCACCGTAGATTGTTCGAACTTGCACTTGCACGCGATGCGCCAGCCGCCGCGGCTGCTGTAGCGGAACATGTCATGCTGACCGCACATTATGTCCAAGCCAATAACTTCAGCGATATAGCATTCCTTGGGGCATAGTTTGTCGATAGAATGCCATTTTGTCGATAAAACATTTGATCTTTCCTCCGTTTGGGAGGATGGTTCTTCTCGGTACCCGCAGAGGTACGTTTGGAGGAGGATCGAAAATGGTAGTTACGTCTCGGCTGTGTCTGGTAGCGGCCCTTTTCACCAGCACGAGTGTGTTCGCACAAGAAGTGTCCAGTTCTAAAGAAAGCGCTGGCGCGCTGTCTGCGGTCGGTTCGCAGGAGCAGGCATCCCCACCTCAGAGCGCTGCGCAACCTGGGGGACTGGGAGAGATCGTTGTAACCGCCCAGCGCAGGGCGGAACGCCTGCAAGACGTTCCGATCTCAGTAACAGCGATCACTGCAGACACGCTAGCTACAGCGAATGTCCGCTCGCTTCAGGATCTGAGTGCGACGATACCTGGCTTCGTCGCGACAAGCAGCGCGGGCTACGGGGGAGCGCCGCTCAGTATTCGAGGTGTCGGCGGCGCGAATGGTGGCGGAAACTTCTTCGCCGACGAGCCGGTGGCGACATATGTCGACGGCATTTACGTTGGACGCCTGAGCGTCTCGACCAGCGATGTGGTCGATTTGGATACGATCCAGGTCCTGCGAGGGCCGCAAGGTACGCTTTATGGACGCAACTCGACAGCTGGTGCCGTGCTGATCAGTACCGCTAGGCCGACCCAGGATTGGACCGGTCGAAGTGAAGCCATGGTGAATAGCCTCGGCAATTGGCGCGTCGAAGGGGCAGTTTCCGGGCCACTCGTGGGGAACAAATTGCTTGCGCGTGTGGCGGCAGCCTTCAATAAGCGCGACGGCTATGGAGAAAATATCGTCACCGGCCGGCAGGTAGGAGGTGGCCGCGATGTGACCGTGCGCGGATCGATCAGATTCCTTCCAACCGAAGATCTTACCCTAGACCTGATTGTCGAGCATTTCGATCAGCGCTCTCAACCGGCCTTGATCCGCATCGCGCAGATCACTGGCGGCACAACCGACAGCCCGTTTATTTTGCGACCAGACCTCAAGCAGGTCATGAAGAACAACATTTATGCGTTCGACGAGAAAACCTACAACCGGATAAAGACCGATTCGGCGACGCTGTTAATCGAATATGAAGGCGACGCAGTCACTTTGAATTCGGCGACAGGTTATCGTCGCTTCGCAGTCGATGGACAGGCGGATGCGGACAACACCGCGCCTGCTGATCAGACCGGCGGTCCGCTGCGCGCCTTCAACGCTGCGCGCCTGCGCAACGATCAGATCACCCAGGAAGTGCGGATCGGTTCACCGGTCGGCAACGGTCCCTTCAATTGGACGCTGGGAGCATTTTACATACACGAGAACAACAATGTCGATCCGTTTCGGATCTACAATGCCAGCGCCTATTTCGGCCTTGGCACCAGCGCTGTGTTTCGTGCCCACCAAGAGCTCGACTCCTATGCCGCATTTGGCGATGCCAGCTTCGAGATTGTCGAAGGGCTCACTCTTCGTGGCGGCGCACGCTATAGCTACGAGAAGAAGCGCTTTGACGTTACGCAACAGGTCACAACGATCCAGAGCGGCTTTTCCCCAGTGGTCGGCCGCGTCGTGCCCAACGGCTTCGTCATTGCCGCTCCACCTACTTTTCGCTCCAAGGTCAGCTTTGATAATTTCTCAATTCGCGCAGTAATCGACTATAAGATCAACGCCGACATGCTGCTATATGCAAGTTATAGTCAGGGCTTCAAGTCAGGCGGCTTCAATGCCTTCGGGCTAAGTCCAGCTTTTGAACCAGAGACAATTGACGCTTATGAAGTAGGCATCAAAACTGAATTGTTTGACCGCATACTGCGTTTCAACCTTAACGGTTTTACATATGGCTACGACAATCTTCAAGTCCGGGTACCAGTCCCCACCGGTGGGGTGAACATACAGAACGCTGCGTCGGCCAAGGTCAAGGGAGTCGAACTTGAGGCGGCGCTGGCACCTGCCCGCGGGCTGCGCTTTGGCTTGACTGCGGCCTATCTCGACGCGAAATTTAGCCAAGGCACGCTAACGCAGGTTCCACGGGCAGCGCGCTTCCGGTTAGGTGCCACGGTCCCACTCGAAGTCGTTAACATCGACGGGAACCGGCTCAGTCGGGCACCGGAGTGGCAGGTTGCTGCTACAGCGGATTACGAAACCGAGATTGGGTCCGACCTAAAACTGGCTGCAGGCGTCAATTACCGCTATCAAAGTAATACGTTTTTCCTTGAAACCAGCCAAGACGGCGCTGCTTTTCGGTCGGGTGGATGGAGCGAACTGGGTGCGCGTCTCACGCTGGCACCGGTGGACGACCGCTGGAGCGTTACGTTGTTCGGCGATAATATCCTCGACAATCGACACTTTACCCAAGTCACCGCTTTGAACGCCTTTCCGTTCGGCACGCTGAACGATCCACGCCGATACGGCGTGCGTACTGCGATCCGCTTCTGATGGGCAGCAAGCGGTTCGGTAGCGAAGAGTTCCGGCGGGGATGGCCAGTTGTCGCTATGGCAGCATTGGGGTCGGGACTTGGTATCTCGAGTCTCTTCACCTATAATATCGGACTATTTGTCCCGGAGTTGTCTGAAGCGATTGGGCTCACGCGGGGCCAGTTCGGAATGGCATTCTTTGCTGCTACCGTTGCAATGGCTGTAGGGTTGCCCGTTGTAGGCAAAATGGTTGATCGCCACGGGTCCCGACGCCCGACGGTGATAGGATCAGCCATGCTCGTGGTTGGCTTCCTGTTGCTGGGCGGTGTAACGCAGTCGGTTATTGGCTATTTCGTTCTGACTGCGGCGCTTGGACTGTTTGCAGTCGGCTCTGCCCCAATCAGCTACATGCGCGCGGTGAGTGTCACCTTCGATCGAGCGAGGGGCTTGGCTCTTGGCTTGACGCAAATGGGTATTGGGGTGTCGGCCGCGCTGGTGCCGCCGGTCGTTGCAGCCGTCATCGCCGGTTACGGATGGCGATCGGGCTATTATGTTTTAGCGGGGTTTGCAGCACTGGGCCTGCTACCTGCTATAATAGGCCTTCGTGGCAGAAGCGCCATGCCCGTGCCCTCGGGACCAGACGGTCCACCTCTTTTGTCTATGCCACTGTTTCGTCACCAGCTCGCTGCCTTTGTAGTGATGGCATTGGCGTTTGCGGGCTTCCTCCCCCATTTCGTACCTATGCTCCATGATGCGGGGCTGTCCTCGTCACAAGCAGCGGGCTACGCTGCCCTGATCGGGATCTTTGTCATTCTGAGCAGGATTGCGATCGGCTGGCTCGCCGATCACGTCCATGCGCCATGGGTTGCTGGGGCGGTCTGCCTGCTGGCAGCCGGAGGGTGCCTGGCGCTTTTGTTCGGCGGCGCGCCGCTCGCACCCGTCGCGGCTGCGGCTTTTGGGTGTGCTATGGGCGCAGAGGCTGACCTCGTGGGATATCTCACCTCCCGATACTTCGGCACGGCGGTGTTTGGTCGGGCTTATGCTCTGCAATATGCAGCGTTCATGCTCGCTGCTGGGGCCAGCCCCGCCTGGATCGGGTTGTTGTTCGACCGCACGGGAAGCTATGCCGCCGCGCTTATTGTCACCTCCGGGCTGCTTGGCATCGCGGCCATATTGTTTATGCTCCTGCCGCGCTACCACCATAGCGAACGGCCGATAGAAGGCGACATCCTTTTAGTAAACAAAGAAGGAAGCCTGCCATGAGTGCATCTGCACCCAATTCCACTTCATTCTGGGATCCGCCCATTGCTGCAGAACAGCGCAACTACCCTTACAATTGCTGGTGGGTGGCTGGCCTGTCATCGCAGGTCGGGCGGGAACTTGTTGGCCGCTGGCTTCTGGATACCCCAGTGTTACTCTACCGTAAGGAAGATGGCAGCCCAGTGGCGATCGAGGACCGTTGTCCGCACCGTGCAGCTCCATTATCGCTCGGCACGTTGCGGGGTGACGACGTGCAGTGCGGCTACCATGGCTTTACCTTCTCGTCTGACGGAAGATGCCTGCGTGTACCTTCAATGATATCCCCGCCAGCTGCTGCACGGGTACGCTCGTTCCCTGTGATCGAGCAAGGATCGTTCATATGGATCTATCTGGGCGACCCGGACCGTATCGAGGAAGCGCCGTTGCCGCATGTGCTGGAATGGGCCGATGATCCAAGTTTTGCCAAAGTCGAAGGGATCATGGAACTCGCCGCCAATTATATGCTCCTGAAGGAAAATGTTCTTGATCTTACGCATTTCGGTTATGTTCATGCATCGAGCTTCAAGATAACCGACTGGGTCGATCCGCCGCGTTTCACTACCGAAGGCGATATAGTCTCTTACCATCAGAGTTTCAGCCGCAGCGCCCTGCCACCCGTTTTTGCCGAGCCGCTCGGTATTGCGCCGGGCACGCCCTATGATCGAGAGAATTACGGGTCTTTCATATCCCCGGCCTTGCAGATCGCCGCAGTGGACCTGATAGACCCGAACGCGGGAACCATCACCGGGCGATTTCGCGTTACTCATGCCACGACCCCGATCGATACTACGCACATGTTATACTTTTGGATTGTCGCGCGTGATTTCGGCACCGATCCCGAGCAGATGGCGCACATCGAGGCCATTACAAAGATGGGCTTTGCCGAGGATGAGGCGATCATTGAAGCTGTCCAGCGCGTCATGACCCGCGATCCGCGCAGCAATCGGACGCGCGAGATCAGTGTGAAAATGGACACTGCGGCCGTACAGGCGCGGCGCATTGTCCAGCGCTGGATGGAGAGGGAGATAGCATGATGCTTACATTATCCAATGCTACAGCAATCTGCGATGCTGCTCTTGAGAAGGGCAATGCGCTGGGGCTACAGCCGCTTTGCATTGTCGTCCTGGATGCTGGAGCCCATGTGCTGGCCCTCAAACGCGATGAGCACGCCTCCATATTGCGGCCTGAAATTGCAACGGCGAAGGCAGCCGGCTGTTTGGGAATGGGCTTTGGAGGTCGGGAAATTGCCAAACGGGCAGCTGCTGTTCCGTCGTTCATAGCGGCGCTCAATGGGATTTTCCCCAAGGGGATCCTGCCTGTGCCAGGCGGTGTACTGATCCGCGACGCGGACCGTCGTCTGATCGGTGCGGTTGGAGTCAGTGGCGATACCTCTGACAATGACGAGCTATGCGCAATAGCCGGGATCACCGCCGCCTCTCTCATCGCGGATACCGGAGCATGAAACCGATCCTGTTTACAAACGTGTCGATCTTCGACGGCTCCGGCGCGACGCTATATCCGGGTGAAGTGTGCGTGGAGGGCAACCGTATCTCCGCCGTCGCCAAAGGCAATGAGCAGATCAACCGCGAACATGTAGAACATATCGATGGGGGAGGGCGGACGCTGATGCCAGGCCTTGTGGAAGCCCACGCCCACCTCACCTGGCCCTCCTCGGTAGAGCGCGTCGTAAATACGATGAAGCTTCCGCTTGAGGAGCATCTGCTGGTAACAGCGCAAAATGCGCGCATCACCCTCGATCACGGCTTCACTAGCGCCTACTCGGCGGGGTCACTGGGCGAACGCTTCGAAGTAGTGCTGCGGGATGCGATTAACCGCGGCGCACTAGCTGGGCCGCGATTGCGGGCTTCGGCGCTCGAAAAAGGCGCCGAGGGTGTGATGGGCGTTCCCGAAGGTCATGATCCAACGCACGATCGCGACATCCAAGGACTACGTCAATATGTCGCCGATATGAAGACACTTGGCTGCGACACTATCAAGTTCCTCCTGTCGAGCGACGAAGGTTTTGCACCCGGTGGTTCACAGGTGCTCATGTACTCCGAAGAAGAAACCCGTGCTATAGGTCAGGCTGCCCGCGAGCAGGGGGTCTGGCTCGCCTGCCATGCCCAAGCGGCGGAGGCTGTGAAGCAGGCGTGCCGCGCGGGCTTTCGTGCGATTTACCACTGTACATATGCCGACGAAGAAGCACTCGACATGCTCGAAGCGCGCAAGCACGAGCTGTTCACCGCACCCGCGCCTGGGCTGCTCTATGCCCGAGTCCATGAAGCTAGCGCGTTCGGAATTGGTCTCGCCGAGGCTACGCGGATGGGGGCCGTGTCGGGGCTCGAACTGATGGCGGAGGTCTATCCCAAAATGCGTAAGCGCGGGATCCGCGTGTTGCCTGGCGGCGACTATGGTTTCCCGTACAATCCGGTGGGGCGCAATGCGCGTGACCTTAAAATCTTTGTCGATCTGCTCGGCTTTAGCTCAATCGACGTTCTGGTCGCCGCCACGCGGCACGGGGGAGAATTGATGGCCATGGATGTGGGCGAGATAAAGGCCGGCAAACTCGCGGACATTCTGCTCATTGATGGTGATCCCACCGCAGACGTAGCGATCCTTGAAGGCAAGGATCGCATGCCTGTCGTTATGAAGGATGGCTTGTTTCATCGAAATGAGTTGCTGCAATCTCGCGGAGGATCTGCCCGCTTATGAAGGGAATGCGGATGTTTGGTAGGGCTCAAACAGAGACGTGCCACTCAATTGCCGTCTCGCGGGCATTCTAAACATCATACAAAACTACGAGCGCACGGCATCTGATCACAGACCGATCACGTTTACGCTTCAATCAGGTCGGCGGCCCCGATGCAGCGATGCAGCACGCCGATTGCGGCCAAGTATGTGCTTGCCCAGTCGCCCGAAGCGAACAAATCGTAGTTTCTATTTCGAGCAGTGATTTCGGACGCGCGCAAGACAGGCGGTGTATCTACGCAACAGATAGCAACACACCCAGATAAGCAATTTGTGACTGACAGCCGACAACGATAGAAAATATGAAGACCAATCAAAAAATCCAGGGGGGGCACATGCCTAAGATATTTATGCTTCGATGCAGCGTAGCGATTGCCGCAATCAGCGTTACGATGCCAAGCTTGGCGCAAGACGCCGTCGGTAGCAGCGTGCCGACAAATGGCCTCGATGACATTGTAGTCACAGCGCAGCGTCGCGAAGAAAGCCTTCAGCGCGTGGCTGTGGCAGTTTCAGCTGTTTCGGGCGACGCGATCATTAATGCTGGTGCATCAGATGCAGTGGGTCTTTCGCGACTGGTTCCTTCCTTGGTGGTCCAGCCATCGGCGGGTACGTCGCTCAGCTTATATCTGCGGGGGGTGGGGTCGCAACAAGGCAACTCGTTTGCAGAAAATGCGATAGCCCTTAACGTAGGTGGCGTGTTTGTGGCACGACCTTCTTCGCTCGGGGGTATTTTCTACGACCTCGAACGCGTCGAAGTCGTGAAGGGACCACAAGGAACTCTCTATGGCCGCAATGCAACGGGCGGTGCCATCAACGTCATACCGCGCAAACCAAGCCTGGGCGAGTTCGGCGGCAGTGCCAGTTTCGAATATGGCAACTACGACAGCGTTAAAGCTGCCGGTGCATTGAACATCCCGCTAGGCGACAATGTTGCCATGCGTTTCGCCACTCAGATCGTAGAGCGTGACGGCTACCTTTCGGACGGCTATCAAGACGACAGCGGGCAGGCTGTGCGTGCATCTATCCTCGCAAAGCCCTCGGATGATTGGTCCATTCTCCTGACCACCGACTATTTCCACCAAGGAGGAAAGGGGGTCGGTAGCGTGCTTTCCCCGGGTTCGGCATTTCCGGCAGGTGTAAGCGCAGGATATGCTGCGCCTGCACTTTCCGATCGGATCGGCGGTTCAGACCCTCGTAGCGTTGCAGCTTTGGCAGCATATGCTGGTACTCTATTTGCGCCACCCTTTTGCGGTGGCTTCGGGGGTTTCATCACTAGCGGCTGCGTCGCGGCGCCAAAGAATGATGGTTTTATCGATTCGGATTATTATGGCATAAGCGCCGAAATTCAGGGTGATCTTGGATTTGCAACGCTGACGGTCGTTCCCGCCTATCGCCGTAGCGACAATCGGTATGATGGCTATGCGCCTGGATTTTTGACGCGCACCGATGAAGTCAGCAAGCAAACCTCGCTCGAAGTCCGACTGTCATCCAACGGCAAATCTGATTTCCAGTACGTACTGGGTGCATATTATTTCAAAGAAGACCAAAGTGCGCTCAACTTCTTTGACCAGGGCGCTCTCTCGACAACGCGGTTTACACCAAATCTTGGCACAAAAAGTTACGCCGCGTTTGGACAGGGCACCTACTCGCTTAGCGACAGCTTTCGCCTTGTTGCAGGTGGGCGCTATACCAAGGAAGATCGCACGCAACGCACCGCGCTAGCATCGGGCGGGCGGCCAGGCGTTATTTTACCGCCTCTGGGTGTGCCTTTCACAGGCGATCAATCATTCAAGCGCTTTACCTGGAAGCTTGGTGTAGAGGCTGACATCGGTGCGGCTTCGCTTCTCTATGCCAATATTGCTACTGGTTTCAAGGCGGGCGGGTTCTTCGTAGCGTCTCCGCCAAACAACACCTTCGCCCCTGAAAAGCTCACTGCTTACACCATCGGTTCAAAAAACAGGTTCGCTGACGGCCGAATTCAGCTCAATGTCGAAGCCTTCTACTGGGATTATGCGGATCAACAAATCTCATTTGTTGGCGCGGTGCAATCCGGGCCGATATCTGTTCCTGGTGGCGTAACGATCAACGCTGGTCGCGCCAGAATGTATGGTGTTGATACCGAACTGCGCGTGAAGATTGGCGATCACGGACTTTTCTCCGCTGATTTTCAGTATCTCAACGCGAAGTATAAAGAGCTGAATTACACAGCTATTTCCGCGTCCGGCGGTCCGATCCGCAATGGCTGCTCGGTCACGAACGGGCGCTCCGCAAATCCGGGTACGCCAATTCCTTCGAGGCTGTTCGATATCGACTGCTCAGGCTTTCCAACAATCAACTCCCCAGAATTCTCCTTGAACCTTGGGTATGACCATGAGATTCCGGTAGGCGATCTTATGTTGGTATTGGGTGGGCGTACAAGGATTGAGTCCAGCCGCTTCACTAATATTGAATATTTGCCTGAACAGAAGCAGGAGGGGTACATGACGTCAGATGCCTATGTGACCCTTGAAGGTCCTGACAAACGCTGGTCACTGACGGCCTACGTGAACAACATTGAGGACAAGACAATATTGGGCGGAACAGTGGTTCGTCCGGTGCTCCAGACTGTTTACGCCGTCTTGCGACCACCGCGCACCTACGGGCTTCGGGCTTCGTTTAACTTCTAGGCTGACTTGGCTCTGCCATATAAAAAACCCTGCGTGTGCCAGAGGCATCCGCAGGGTTTTTCTTTTGTTTGTGGATGATTCATTCTGAGTCGCAGTGCGGTCTTGAGCTGACACGCGACAGGTGCGATCTGGTCCCGGCAAGGCGTTCGAGGATCGGTTGATACGGCATGAAGGATGGTGAACGGTCGGCTGGCGTTAGTTCGATCCCGCAATCAGGTTTGCGGGATTTATCACCAGGTGAATATATGAGTAGTTCGGCAAAGCGCCATGCTGCGGTGTCACGCTGCGAGGCGATGATACATCACGCCTGCGTACAAATCACCACGGTGGGCGTCGATCGGTTCAACGTAAACGAGGTTCTCCGGCTAGCGGGTGGATCGAAGGCTACATTGACGAAATATTTCGGCGACCGCACCGGATTGATAGCCGCCGCGATCGAAGCAGAGGCGCGTTCCGCTATGGCCGCGTTGGTATTTGATACCGAAGCCACACATTCCGCGTCGCTGACGTCCGTGTTGGAACGCACGCTCGGCGGTGTTATGCGGTTCTATCTGACGCCGGCGGCTCTTGCGCTGTACCGCGCAGTGGTGAGTGCAGCCGGCGGCGATTCCCGCGGCGCCCAAGCCTTCTATGAGCATGGCCACGCCGTTGTCGTGAATGCCATCTCACGACTCCTTGACGACCGTAAGGGGTTCGATGTTCGCAGGGATCTGGATAGCAAAGATGTGGCCGACCAGCTTGTTCACGCCATTCGAGCAGGTATCTTTGAACGGGCGCTTATCGGTTTGGTTCACCCCCCAATTTGTGACAGCGCAATATCCTCGAGAGTGTCAGCTACGGTTGCGCTAGTGCTCCCGGGCCTTCTGGCAGCCGACAGGCTTGACCTGTCTCATCCTTCTTAATATGTACTTTAAGTACACAAAAGAAGAGGGGATGACCATTGGGCTGGCTTCAGAACAGTTGGTATATGGGCGGGTGGGCCGACGAAGTCGGCGCTGCGGGTCTTGCTCGACTCGTCGCGGGCAAGCCGATCTATTTCTACCGCCTTAGCGATGGGAAGATTTGTGCGCTATTGGATCGCTGTCCGCATCGTTTCGCGCCATTATCCAAAGGGCAACGGGCGGGCGACCGGGTAGTCTGCGGTTATCACGGCCTTGAATTTTCTTCAGCGGGGAAGTGCGTCCATAATCCTTTTTCGAGCCGTATCCCGGCAGGGTCGGATATCCCCTCCTTTAGAGTGGAAGAAAAGGACGGGATTGTTTGGCTCTGGAATGGAGCACCTGATTCAGCCGATGCGACATTAATTCCCGATTTTGGTTTCGTGCCTGACACCGCGTTAAGTCGCACGGTTCGTGGCTACACCCTAATGCACGCAAACTACGAATATGGCACAGATAATTTGCTCGATCTCTCGCATATTGAGTTCGTTCACAAGGGCACATTCGCCGGTCAGGGTGTCATATTTGCTGGTGAACATTCCGTGAGCGCTGAGGGCAACACATTATATTCCAATTGGTGGATGCCAGGCATCGCGCCACCCTCAATGGCGCAAAACATGTTCGCGCCGGACGCCAAAGTCGATCACTGGTTGGATATGAGATGGAATGCCCCAGCCAGTATGCGGTTGAATGTGGGCGTAACAGCGCACGGTGCTGACCGCCAGGCAGGAATGGAAGTGCCTCAGGCTCATATCCTTACTCCCGCAGATGATCATAGCACCCACTATTTCTGGTCATCGACCCGCTTTCATGACCTTGACAATCCTGAAGTTGATACGATGCTTCTCGCCTTGTTCGGGGACGCATTTGACATCGAAGACAAGCCGATGATCGAGGCTGCGTACAACAACGTGAAGGGCCAGGAATTTTGGAGTCAAAAGCCGCTTTCGCTCGGTATCGACCAAGGTGGGACGAGAGCCAGACGCATCCTAGAGAAGTTGATTGCACAGGAGAGCAGCGTAGCGGCCTAGTGGCCGCTACGCTGCAAATCAGATCGCGTGCTCGTCGTCTTGCGTCAGTCTGGCAAGGTCGCCCTCGATCAACTGTTTCCCCGGCTTTGTGCGACGAAACGGGTCAAAGCTTCTGCGGTCCGCATCAAAGGACATGTCCCAAGGAATATCGTCACCCCGGAAAATTGCAGGGGCATTATGTGACCATAGTAGCGACCCAAACTTGAAATCCCAAGCGCGCGGAACCCATCCATCGTCAAGATAGTCAGTATCGGCGTGATATTCGGCCTCGCCTGCATGGCCAGGAATTTCGCAGTAATAATAAATAGCGCTGGAAATACGGTGGCGCGATATCCCACCACTGGTGTTCATCGTGCTGTTCTTCCAACCCTTATTGTCCATGATGTTAGCGCCGAGCATTACTTCGTCAATATCGTCCATGCCGAACGCAATATGCATGAACTTGAAATAGTCGGGGGCGATCGGCAAGTCACAGTTCACCCAGAAGATCGAATGGTGCTCAAACGTCCCGCCGGCCCGCGAAAATATGCCTGTCCCCTTTGAGTGATCGACATAGCGAAAACCTAAGTGCCGCTCATAAAATTCGAAGCTACCCACATAGTCCGGTGAGAAGAAGACCACATGATTAATCGTCTTGGGGATAGCGTGACGACGCCATATGCGATGTTGATTAAAGCGCGGCCAGCTCGACGGTGTATTGACCGGGCTGGTTTCGGACACCACAGTCCGCTTCTCCCAAACCCGCGCAGCGATGGGTTGACCGTCCGGGCATATGCAGTGCACGGTGCCATCGGTATCACGCGACACGATCACTTCCCCTGCTAGGCTGGTGGCGATTTTTTCAAGATTTTGAGCGGTATCGACGCCCCATACCGTCTCTTTGATGCCGTCGCCGGGGAAGGGGTCAGGCGTAGGAAGTCGCGGATCGCCGTGCTTGAGGACGATCACGCGACTGCCAGACTGAAGTCGGAAGACGCTTTCTTCATCGCTGCTGGATTCGAGCGGGAGGCCGAAGTCCACCCAGAAACGGGTATGTTCGGCCACGTCAGTGACGCCGAACAGGACACTTTCGACGCCAAGGACTGCTTGCGATGTTGCAGGGGCCATAAAAACTCCGGATTATTATCAGTCCGTTGTTTTGGCAAATAGTACGCATGCGCTAAAGCCGATGTTTTCGGATCATTGCTATTGACGCGCTAGATGACTTATCTGTGTTGGCTTCTGTTACGATAGCGTTTCAGCGCTGAGGATGATTCATTCGATACTCTGCCTCAATCATAGAGCGATCGATAGCCGAACCTGCATGTAACGGAACAACATTCCTCTCTGGAGGGGCGCATGCGCTGGCAGCTGCCAGCAACTGCTCAACCATCCAGCGCAGCGCCCGATCATTGTTATTCGCGATATTCCACTGTATCGTCTCTCGAATTGGAGGGATGGCAAAGGGGATTTCGCGCATCACCAAAGGCAGTGAACGGACGAAAACCTCGGCCATACGACGATGCATGGTGGCAACGCGGTTGGTGCCAACGATAAGACCTGGAAGAGACAGAAAAGTCGGTGCAACAACTTCAATGCGCCGCTGCTGCTTTTGACGGCGGACAAACCAGTCATCGAAAGCTGGTACCCGCGCCTTGCCAAATCGGGCGGTAATATGCCCGAGTTCAAAATATAGCTCCCGTGTCATTGGAACAGACATCGCAGAATTTTCACGAGCTCCGACGACGACGTAGTCATCTTCAAACAGAAGCTGGCTGGGATGGTCTGCCGAAATTGCATAGTCTATGGTCAGTAAGAGATCGATATATCCCCGTTCGATCGCCTCGATGGGCGAGTCATGCATCGGGTGTATTTCAAAACGGATATTAGGCGCATCCCTTTCGAGATTAGCCATCACACCGGCTAGCAGCACCTCGGTCGAATAGTCCGAGGCCATGATCCGGATAACTCTATCTGCAGTGGAAGGATCAAATGGCGGTGCGACAGCCACCGTCGTCCGGATCTGTTCTAGGACGGTGCGGACGGGATCGATAAGTTCCTCGGCACGAGCCGTTAGGATCATGTGGCGACCTTTGAGGACTAGCAGGTCGTCCCCAAAATACTCTCGAAGGCGGCCAAGAGCGCTGGACGTTGCCGACTGCGATAGACAAAGGCGGTCGGCTGCCATACTGACGCTACGTTCTGTCAGCAAAGCATCCAATGCAACAAGCAGATTGAGATCAAGCCGTCCGAACCGCATCGCCATCTCCATCGCCCCTTATATCAATGACAGGGCGTTACGGACAAGCGTAGCAGGGTTTCCATCATGGGCCAAACCGGCATGTTCGGCAGCTGGCGTCATAAGCCTTGGTTGTCTCGCAAATGCAGCTTCAAGTAGCATATCCGGCTTGTATGAGACAAGATCGGATGAAACGCGGCATTGTGATGCGATTTCCGATGCTAGCGCTTCCATTGAAATATGAATTGCAGGAAGCGTAACCGCCCGAGTCGCCGGCAGTAGGGTGCTATCCAAAGTCACCGCCTTGACGAAGTTTTCGGCGCATTTTTTCACCGATTGGGCCCAGATGGTTCCGCCTGCGGACACAGGACATTCAAACGGCTCGCCGTTCTTCAAGGCATGAAAAAGATCTGACATGAATGCAGACTTCATTCCGGACGGCCCCTTCGGCCGCGCTAGAATACCTGGCAGACGCAGTGTCACGCCGTCGATCTGGTTTCGATTGGAGAACATGGCGACGACGTCTTCCATCATCGCCTTGTGACCTGCATAGATCATTCTGGGGGAAAGCGGGGTCTGATCATCGACCAGATCTGGCAATATGTCCCCAAAAACCGCGATCGAACTGGCATAAACTACACGCACACCTGCTCGCTTCTCGGAAGCTTCGATCAGTAGATCGTACATAGCATCGACATTCACGCGTCGCGACGCTGCGGGGTCGGCTTCTGCAGCACCGCCTGGCACGGTCGCCAAGTGTATCAACGCATCATATGCCTCGTTAAGTAGGTCTTTCCGAACAGCAGGGTCTGACATTTCACCAATTACGTGCCGTATGCCGTGAAGCATGCCGGCGCCGTTGACGTCGAGACCGACCACATCGTCGCCACGCAGGATCAACTGTTTGCTGATTTCACGTCCGACGAAGCCACCTGCGCCTGTGATAACTACTCGCATCTTCTCTCCACTTCTTTGAATGCGCGATATCAGGGGTTTGCGGACAGGTCGTAACGATTCTGTCGATTGCCGCCTATTGACAGGACCAATTTGTCTGATGCCCGTCATTCTGTAGATCTGCTCCCATGATAAAGAAACAGATTGGGAGTATCGCGACGGCGCTTGTCGTTGGCGGAGGGATCGGCGGCATGGCGACAGCCATTAGTCTTGCTGAAAGAGGGGTAGATGTCGAACTAATCGATATCGATCCTCATTGGCGCGTATATGGAGCGGGAATAACCATAACCGGTCCAACGCTTAGAGCTTACAAGCAGCTTGGTATGATCGAGGCGATCAAGGCGGAAGGTGCCATAACCAGCACGACGCGTTTGTTTCGTTACGACGGCACTCACATGCTGGATCTTGATGAGCCCGCGATCGAAGAGGGGCTTCCGGCTACGGGCGGCATCATGAGGCCGGTCTTGCACCGCATCATGCAGTCGCGGGTCCGTGAACTCGATATCGCCGTCCGCCTGGGTCTCAGCGTTAGCGCTCTGGAAGTGCTGGATGATCGAACGGACGTGACGTTCTCGAATGCTTCCACCGCCAGCTATGATCTGGTGATTGGTGCCGATAGTGTGTCCTCCAGCATCAGAACCCTGGCATTCCCGCACATGGGCCCTGCAATTCCCACAGGGCAGGGCTGCTGGCGCATTTCAATTCGCAAGCCTCCTGGCTTGGCGACAGGCGAGTTTTTCCTGGGGCACGCGAGTCCCTGCGGCATTACCGCATGCGCCCCGGATAAGGTTTATATGTGGATGCTCACGCCACATGTCGAACGCGAATCACATATGAACGACGATGAATTGTTTGTGACGTTGAAGGGACTGTTGGCCGATTTCGGAGGCAGCGCCGGCTGGATTCGAGACAATATGAGCCGCGAGGACTGGATAAACTATCGCCCGCTGGCGGCAGTTCTCCAGCCGAAAAACTGGTTCAACAAACGTGTTGTTCTGGTGGGTGACGCCGTGCACGCCACAACACCGCATCTTGCATCCGGAGCAGGAATGGCAGTTGAAAGCGGCATCGTTCTGGCGGAAGAACTTGCCCGGACAAACGATCTCGGGGAGGCCCTGTTGGCTTATCAGGAGCGTCGGTTTGATCGCTGTCGTGACGTGATTGAGACGAGCGTCGCCGTCGGTCAGCTCCAACTTCAACATGGCGATCCCAAAATCCATGCAGAACTTTTGGGTGCTGCATTGCATCGGCTCAACGCGCCATTTTAACTCCGTACTTTAGGTAGGCCGTATCCATCCGCCGAGCCCCGCCTTGCTGTGAGGTAGGAGGCTGTTCTCAAGACTGTTGTCTAGAATAGGCTTAGGAGCGTTTGGTGGGGTTGAGCCCGCTCCTTATCTCGGACGTAAGGGGGGCACCTCCAAAAACCTCTCGCCAAATTCGTGTTGATATGATTCATTTTCTCTGACGGGAGACGGTGATGAAGCAGTCGGGTTTGTTCGGATTGTCGGATCATCTGAAGCGGTTGTCTGCGAACGGTGATCCGCTGGAGGAGCTGGGCCAGATCGTCGACTTCGAAGGATTTCGTCCGATCCTTGAGGGCGCACTTGCCTATTCGGACAGGGCCAAGGGTGGCCGACCGCCCTATGATCCTGTGGCGATGTTCAAGGTGCTGATCCTGGCGGCGCAGAATAATGTGAGCGATGCGCGGATGGAATATCTGATCCGGGACCGGCTGAGTTGGCTTCGCTTCCTGGGCTTTGACCTTGGCGCACCGACGCCTGACGCAAACACGATCCGGCTGTTTCGCGAACGCCTGACCGAGGCGAAGGCGATCGCGGTGCTGTTCGATGCGTTCGACGACCGGCTGCGTACCAATGGTTATCTGGCGATGGGTGGGCAGATCGTTGACGCTACGCTTGTTGCCGCTCCCAAACAGCGCAACACGCAGGAGGAGAAGGAGGCGATCAAGACAGGCAAGACAGCCCGTGAAGTCTGGCCCGAAAAGCCCGCAAAGGCGGCACAAAAGGATGTGGATGCGCGCTGGAGCGTGAAGTTTGCCAAGGCCCGTACCGCCATGAGCGGCAAACCGCAGATCGACATTGCGATCCCCAGCTTTGGCTACAAGAACCATATTGCCATCGACAAGCGCTTTGGCTTCATCCGAAAATCAGTGGTGACCCACGGTGCGCGGCACGACGGATCACAGCTCCGGGAAGTGGTCACGACCGACAACACCGCATCCGACGTCTGGGCCGACACCGCTTACCGCTCAAAGACCAATGAGGCGTGGCTCGCGGCACATGGTCGGATCAGCCGCATCCACCGCAAAAAGCCTCGGGCCAGGCCCAGGTCAGACCGACTGCGTGCCGCCAACAGGGTCAAATCCAAAATCCGCGCGCGGGTCGAACATGTCTTTGCGCAGGAAAAAGCGCACATGAGGCTGTTTATCCGCACGATCGGCATCAAGCGCGCCGAGGCCAAGATCACCCTCGTCAATCTGGCTTACAATATGAAGCGCCTGATCTTCCACGAACGACGGACAGCGGCAGGATAAATGCGCCCAAAAATGAAAATCGGCGCTGAAATACACCGATAACAAGCCAATATCAGGCGCCGAGCGATCAACCGACGCCCCACTGACCGCAGCACTTCCATGCGCTTCAAATCACGCGGCTAATGGAGGTGCCCAGGGTGCGAGAAATTCGCCGAGCGGTGCTCATTTCCCGGGCAAAAGAAAGGGCCGTTCTGCGATGCAGAGCGGCCCTTCATCAACGCTATCATAGATTCATATTATAGTATTTGTGTGTTCAACCGTTGGAGGTGAAGTAAAGAACCCCCCAACCAGATTCCGCCATGCCTGGAAACCTTCTGCATTTCTAAAGTCGATTACATGTGCTTCGACAGTTTCCCAGCCAACAATCAAAATATACCGTCCGACATTCTCGATCGACTTTTGCAGCGCAAACGAAACGAATCCCGGCGCTTCCTCGAAATAGGGACGCGCCATGTTTACTGCGGCTTCAAAATCATCAGCCCGTGCGGGGTCAATGGTTATAGTCGCAAATTCGTAAATCATCTCAAACCCTCTTCAACAAACTCGATCAGATTGCCGGCGCAATCGCGAATGAAACAAGCCGATCCAAATTCTTCCTGTACGATAAGTGCGATGTCTGCCCCCTTGTACTTCATCTCGAGCAAAAACGCTGTCAGGTTAGCGATCTGAAACGCAACATGTTTGTTGCCATGTGTGGCCAAGTCTTCCTTCGGATCACGGCGATAGCGGGGCAGGGGGGAAGCGCCTTCGACTTCGAATATCTCGAACCGCAGGTGGCCCTTACGCACAATGGCGGTGTGCGATCGCGCAGCCTCGATATAAAAGCGCCGTTCCAGTTGAAAACCAAGCACATGATCATACCAGTCGATCGCCTCATCAAGCGAAGGGACGGATACGCCTCCGTGGTGGAACGTGAACTCAGCCATGCTTCAAGCTGCTAAAGCATGGCATCGAATGTCTGCGCGCACCAATCTGCGATGTAGTTTCGCATTCCCGTGCCATTGTCAGCCCCACAATGTTCGACCTCGAAATCGTCTTTGGTAAAAATACGCAATGTGCGCTTCGGACTGTTGACTGCCTGATCGTAAGATAGCTGTGCGTTGTAAACGGGGATCTGGCGATCATTCTCGCCATGGGTAATCAGGAACGGTACGCGGATATTCTTAATCTGTCCGTCGAGCGTGATTTGATCGGCATATTCCAGAAATTCTTCACGCTTTTCAAAGCCAAATACCCACATTACATGGTCCCAGTAATGCGGGACGGGGTTCTCTCCTTCATTTGAGACGCGCTCACGCTGACGCTGACCCCAAAGGTGGTTCGCTCCCATGACTGCGCATAGGGCATAGCGTGGATCGTTAGCTGCGATACGTGGAGCGTGGTAACCGCCGAACGACAGACCGAAAATGCCGATTTGCGAATGAATCACATCGGTGCGTGTCAATAAATAATCGAACGCCGGACTGCCCCAGCGTTCGGCGTCATATACGGCGGGAAGATTACGCTTGCGGATTGCCTCGCCGGTGCCCGGTTGGTCAAGGAACAGCGTATTCATGCCGCGTTCCAGATTTACCACTCCATGTCCGGCCATATCGACCTGCTCCTTCATGGAATCGAGGCCGTTTACTGAAACCAAGGTCGGGCGCGGGGTACCCGAGCCGTCGTGGACGAAAATTGCATTATAGGCGCTGTTGCCATAGGGAATTTCTACTCGATCAACATGTAGACCGCACAGTGCGCACCCTTTGTAATAGAGATCGAGCCCTTGGTCGTAAGCGGCCCACCGTGGCGCATAGTCCCGACTTTGCAGGCGTTCGGCCCCCAGATAGTAGCCGGAGGCGCGTAGATATTTGGCACCGGCAGACAGGAGGAACCCTTCTGCTTCGTCACGCGCGGCATTTCTGGTGACCTGATCCGCTACTGCAATCCAGCTTTCGAACAATTGGGCTGAGCCCGCATCGGCTCCCGATTGGGCGGCCTCGCGTACCGGACGGCATACTTCGTCCAACTCGCCATGGTTGCCTCCGCAAATCAGTGCAAGATTGATGCCGAGGTTCCAGACGTAATTACCGGGGAATGGTTCAAACATAGTGAAAATCCTATTCAGCAGTCCAGCCGCCATCGACAACGAGGCTGGTTCCAGTCATCAATGCGGACGCGTGTGAGGCGAGAAATAAAATAGCCCCCATCAGGTCTTCGGGCCTGCCAATGCGGCCGAGTTTGATCTTCGAGAGAACACTGGCTCGAAAGATTGGGTCATCGAACATCGGCTTGGTCATCGGCGTTTCAATAAACGTCGGCGCAATTGTGTTCGAACGTATATTATAGGGCGCAAGGTCGAGCGCGAAGCTCTTATTCATACCCTCAAGCGCCCATTTGCTGGCGCAGTATAGCGAGCGGTTCGGCCCGCCGACATGACCCATCTGGCTGCCCATGTGGATCAACGACCCGGGGGTGCTGTTTGCAATCATGCGTTTAACGCATGCCTGTGTAACGAAGTATGCGGCTTTCAGGTTCAAACCCAGGACCGCGTCATAGTCGGCTTCCGTTACGTCCCACATTGGTTTGGGTCGATTGGTGCCCGCATTGTTGACTAGAATGTGAAATGGTTCGTGCGCCTCGAAAAAGGCGGTAACTGCGTCAAAGTCCGACACGTCGAGAGGCACGGCGAGGGTTCCGTGACCGATAGCGCAGGCAGCAGCGTCAATTTCTGCGGCAGACCGTGCAACGACTGTCACATGCGCGCCCGCTTCGGCCAGCGCTGCTGCGGCAGCGACGCCAATGCCACGACCAGCGCCGGTTACCAGCGCGCGCATACCGTCAAGTCGGAAAGAAGGTGTGCTGGGAATTACTGGGCCGGACGTCATAGCGCGATACAGCGGTTGAGATGTTCATTGCGCAACTTGCGCAATTGCACTGTGACGTCGGCCGTTTCCAGCCGGTCAAAGCCATGCGGCGCTCCAGCAAATATATGCAATGTCGTCGGCACGCCATCCCTGATCAGACATTGGGCAAACTCTAAATTCTCGTCGACCACTGGATCAATTGCCCCAACTGCCAGGAATATGGGAGGCAGTCCCGTCAGGCTTTCGGCTCGGCCGGGCGCCGCGTAGAGGGTTACATGATCTGCCTCGACACCACGAAGGTAGCTAGTCCATGCGAACCGGATATGACTCGCGCTCAGGCCAATTGAACCCGCATACGGATGCACAGGCTTTGACATTGCCCGATCGTCAAGCGGCGAATATACCATCGACAACCCGACAATGCCGTCGTCATCCCCTTCGTCTCTGCAACGAAGGGCAACACCAGCGGCAATGTTCGCGCCTGCGCTTTCACCAGCCAGCACAATCCGCTCCGCGTCAAAGCCCTGAGCTTGAGCGGTGGATCGCACCCAGCGTAACGCAGCCATCATGTCCTCGTGCGCTGCGGGAAAAGGATATTCCGGCGCAAGTCTGTAATCGACCGAAACGACCACGCAAGACGTGTTGAGCGCCATTTCCACCAACGTCGGCCCACTAGTCTCCGGCGAGCCTAGCATCCACCCGCCGGGGTGAGCATGAACCACAACCGGTAATGCGCCGACTGCTTCATTCGACCGAACCACCACTAGCCTGAGAGCAGTACCGTCTGCTCGGTCAAGATGATGCTCTTGGACGTGCATACCAACGTCAGCGATCGGCGAGCCGGTCATCGCCTTGCGCAGGATGGGTATGGTTGCGTCTGAGAAGGCAGGCGTCGGCGTCCCCACAAAAAGCGGCACCAGTTGCGGATCGAGAAGCGAAGGGGCGGTCATACCCGCGTCAGTTCGCTAGGTTCTGCCTGACCAGCGTAGGGGACATTGCGCCCACCATAGCGTCTTACGCGAATATTTGCCTGTTCCCCGTGGCCGGCAAAGCCTTCGAGGGCGCACAGCCGGCTGCAATACTCTCCGACAAGGGTCGAAGCTTCGTCCGTCATCACCTTCTGGTAGGTGCAGGTCTTCAGGAACTTTCCAACCCAAAGACCGCCGGTATAGCGGGCCGCTTTTTTGGTAGGCAGGGTGTGGTTGGTGCCGATCACCTTGTCCCCGAAGCTGACATTGGTTCGCGCACCCAGAAACAATGCGCCATAGTTGGTCATGTTGTGCAGGAAATAATCGGGATCAGCAGTCATTACCTGCACATGCTCACTGGCAATATCATCAGCGATGCGCACCATTTCCTCATAACTTTCTGCAACGATCACTTCACCAAATGTCTCCCAAGCTTTGCGCGCGTAATCGGCCGTGGGCAGGATCTGTAGCAGGCGCTCAATCTCTACCATAGTCGCGCGCGCAAACTTCTCGCTGTTGGTCAGCAAGACGCCGGGACTATCGGGGCCATGTTCGACCTGCCCCAGAATATCGGTTGCGGCCAGTTCAGGGTCGCAGCCTATCTCGTCCGCGATGATCAGTGTTTCAGTGGGACCTGCAAACAGATCGATTCCGACGCGCCCAAACAGTTGCCGCTTTGCTTCTGCAACGAAGGCGTTGCCTGGGCCGACAAGTATATCGACTGGATCAATGCTTTGGGTGCCGATGGCCATTGCGCCGATCGCTTGGATGCCGCCAAGTGCGTAGATCGCATCTGCGCCTGCCATTGCCTGTGCTGCAACGATTGCGCGGGCAGGCTTGCCCTGAAACGGCGGCGCACAGGTGACGACGCGTTTAACGCCTGCCACCTTAGCGGTAATTACGCTCATATGCGCACTGGCGAGTAGCGGATATTTGCCGCCAGGAACATAGCAGCCCGCTGCGTTAATTGGTACATTCTTGTGGCCTAGAATCACGCCAGGCATGGTTTCGACTTCGACATCCAGCATAGAGTTTCGCTGGACCTGCGCGAAGTTTCGCACCTGCGTCTGCGCGAATTCTATGTCTTTGCGTTCCTGCGGCGAAAGGCTGTCAACCGCAGCACTGATCTCCGCGTCTGACAGGCGATAATCTTCACGATCCCATCCGTCGAACTTGATGCTCATTTCACGCAGGGCGGTATCGCCGCGTTGTTCGATGTCGCCCAGCGCGGCTTCCACGATGTCGCGTACCTTGCGATCGGCTTGCGCTTTGACGTCCGCAGCTTCGCCGCGCTTCAACCATTGGGCCATGATACTCCCCCGGAATGTTAATTGATCGTGAGATTGGCTTTGCATGAGGAGATCAGTGCCGACCATCAGATAGTATCGATGCGAGCCTATCGACCAAATGCCTTTGTCTTCTTAGCGTAGGCTCCGTATCGCCATCAACGACAGCTAAACGGGAGAGATCGAAGATGCGCCTGGCCACCCTGCGCGATGGTTCGAAAGATGGGAGGCTGATAATAGTCTCATCTGATGGACTATATTATGCGCCTGCCCCGGCGAGCACCATGCAGTTGGCGCTTGAGCAATGGGAAACCATTGCTCCGGACCTTTGGGCTCATACCAAGTTACAGGAGCCGCTCGATGTCAGCGCTCTCGCCGCACCCTTACCGCGCGCATGGCAGTGGCTCGACGGCTCGGCTTTCCAGAGTCATGGTGATCTGATGTGTCAGGTGCTTGGCATCGATCCTATCGAGACAACAGTCCCCCTGATGTACCAAGGTGTGTCTGACACATTCTACGGTCCCCTTGATGACGTGAAGTTTCCTGATGAGTCGCTCGGTATTGATTTCGAGGGTGAGTTCGGCGTGATCGTTGATGCGGTACCGATGGGCACCACGGCCGCTCAAGCAATGGATCATATCAAGTTGATCGTTCAGATCAATGACTGGTCGCTGCGAGCGCTTGCCGGTCCAGAAATGAAGACAGGGTTCGGCTGGGTGCAGGCAAAACCGCCTTGTACAATGGCACCATTTGCGATCACGCCGGACGAACTCGGGGCAAACTGGCGGAACGGACGCGTCTGCCTAGATCTTAACGTCGCATGGAATGGTGGGCATTTCGGTAGCGCCAATGGTGAACCAATGGGCCACGGATTTCACGAACTCGTAGCTCATGCGGCCCGTACGCGTGATCTGGTACCCGGTACGATCATCGGCTCCGGGACAGTTTCCAATGCCAATTTCCGCGAGGTAGGCTCATCATGCATTGCAGAACGTCGGGGAATTGAGGTCATCGATTTGGGCGAGGCGAAGACGAGCTTCATGAAATTTGGCGATAGTGTGCGGATGGAAGGTGTCGATGCGCAGGGCCGTGCACCCTTCGGCGTCATCGCACAGCGTGTTGTCCGTGGCTGAAGGTCTTTCGGGCACCGGACCGATCAAGCTCGTCATCTTGCCGCGGACCTGTCATGATCTGGGCAGAGCGGGGCTTCGTCACCACCTTGAGTCAGTCCACGGCCCTATGGTTGTGAACGAACCAGATGTTTCTGGGCGTTTTACCACGTACGTGCATCACTATGTGCAGGATCTACCATCGCAAGATGACGCGGTCCTTGAGGATCGGGACGCTGTTACAATCATCCGCACGCCGACCATGGCTCAACTCGCCTTGTCAAAAGCCAATGCTGCCTATCGTGACCGTATAGGACCAGACGAAGATAATTTTCGTGCAATCGAAGGCTCAGTCGCATTGCTCGCCCATGAGATCGAAGTTGCGCCGTATGCGGATGAGGCTCCGGGCAAATTATTTATCTTTCGTGATGCTGAACTCAATCTTGTATCAGGATGGGCTGGCCAGTTGCGTACGATTGTTGCCGAGAAAGGTCTGCATGGCGCGGTCACCAACGCCGCGAAGATTATTGAAGGTTGTTTTCCCTATGCGCAGTTTGACGAAATCGGGCTGCCAAAGGGCTATGATATTGCCGAATTAGTGGCAGTCATACATGAAGCCGCCCTCGCGCAGTTTGGTGCGGCCGATACCAAGATTCTCCTTACTGAACCTGTCCGTTTTATCTGAATTGGGAGCTTTTATGGAATTGTCTGATTCAGGACTTCCGCCCATCCAGCGGGTCGTTACCGGTCATGATGAACATGGCCGTGCGGTGTTCAAGTCCGAGGATGTTTCACCAACCAAAATCATCCCGTCGGGTGATGCGTCGTTTCTGCTGATCTGGACCACGAAAACCGTTCCTGCGGATAATAATGATGAAACCGATGGTCGTCATCGCAACGCGGGGCTGACGCTTGAAGGTGGATCTGTAATCCGTGTCGTGGACATGCTTCCGGGAAAAGAAAGCCCGATGCATCGGACAAACTCGATTGATTATGGTATTGTTCTTGACGGTGAAATCGAACTGGAACTTGAGGACGGGGCGCGGAAAACGGTTGGACAGGGTGGCATCATCATCCAGCGCGGCACCAATCACCTATGGCGAAACAAGACCGAGCGAGTGTGCCGTATCGCCTTTATCCTGATTGAGGCGCCAGCGTATATCCATAATGGGGCGTCGCTGCCGGAAGACAAGCCTGAAGCAACACCGGATTATCGTTGATCTGTCGGCCATGAACGACCTGTTTTCTCTGTCCGGCAAAGCAGCAATTGTCACCGGCTCAACGCGTGGCATTGGGCGCGCGGTGGCCGAAGCGTTGATCGATTCAGGTGCCCGCGTCGTGATCTCGAGCGAAAATCACGACGACACCATCGCTGTTTCAAACGCTTTGGGTATGCCAGGAATTGCTTGTGACGTCAGCGATGATGCACAGCTTGAAGCCCTTGTCGCGTTCGCTCTTGCGGAGTTTGGGAGGCTGGACGTGCTAGTGTGCAACGCAGGCATTACGGGCAAGGCAGGCACCTTTGCAGCCATCGACATGGAAGACTACGCTCGGGTAATGGCGATAAATTTGCGGAGCCAAGTCGTCCTTTGTAACCATGCGCTGCCGCATATTGCTGCATGCGCGGGTGGTTCGGTCATACTCATGGCGAGCCTTGCAGGACTCCGGGGGAATGGCCGAATAAATGCCTATGCACTGGCCAAGGCAGGTGTTGCTCAGCTCGCGCGCAATCTAGCCGTGGAATGGGGGCCTTCTGGGGTACGTGTCAACGCCATCTCGCCCGGTTTCATTGCCACAGACCTTTCTCGGAATTTGCTCGAAGACGAGCAGTTCATGGGGCGTCGGATGGCAATGACCCCGCTCAGGCGACCCGGCACCGTCGTGGACATCGCAGGCGCGGCCGTGTTCCTGGCCGCTCCGGCGAGTAATTTCGTTACAGGACATAATCTCGTTGTCGATGGCGGGACGATCATCAGCGACGGATCCTGACGACGGTTGCACAGCGCTTTAAAAAGGGGATGTGCCTTGGTTCCCGCAGTCAGGTCGATCCGGGCACTCCCCATGCCAGCTTCGTCCTCGACGCCCTGGAACAATCGCGGGTCGCATTGCGTGTCCGTGAAGTCACCGAGCGCCTCGCTGAAGCCGCGATCGAACCGTCGGCGACAGCTATGACTGTGATTATGTTACTGCGGCTTGATGGTCTGACCCATGCTACGATTGACCCCGTGTCATTGCGTTGACGTGTCGGCCATCAAGTCGTCCTGGCAACGGGCGAGATGTGACTTGATAGGAGCCTGACGGTTTCGCCCCTTCACAGTCCTGTCCTTCTCTGAACGGTGCCCGGGCACCGTTCAGAGAAGGACAGGACATGACCAATACCAACATCAACGGTGTCATCATCGGTGTCGACACGCAAAATCTATCCATGGTGCCGTGGCAATCGATAACAACGGCAACCGATTGACGGCATTTTCGGCTCCAGCGACAACCAAGGGCTATAAAACACTCGAAGACTGGGCATGTGCCTTGGGCACCATCACAGCCTTTGGCATCGAGGGGACTGGATCATACGGAGCCGGGCTGTCTCGCCATCTCTGGCCCAGGGCCATAAAGTCATTGAGGTCACCAGACCTAATCGACAGTTGCGCTATCAGCATGGCAAAAGCGATAGCCTCGACGCTGAAGGCGCCGCACGCTCGGTGCTGGGCGGACAGGCGATCGCCCAACCCAAAACGCAAACGGGATCCGTCGAGATGATCTGATCTGCCCCCCGCTGAGTGGCCCAGAGACTATGATAGTCTGGACCACGAAAGGGACATTGAATGCCGAGCAAGAAGCACAAGCCGGAAGAGATTATTGGCAAGCTGCGTGAAGTTGAGATCGTGCTGGCGCAGGGCGCGAGCACAGCCGAGGCGTGTCGCCGGATTGCGGTCAGCGAGCAGACTTATTACCGCTGGCGCAAGGAGTATGGCGGCCTGAAGACTGACCAGGCGCGGCGGATGAAAGATCTGGAGAAGGAGAACCTGCGGCTACGCCGGGCGATCTCAGATCTCACATTGGACAAGCTGATCTTGCAGGAAGCCGCACGGGGAAACTTCTGAGCCCCGCGCGGCGGCGACGCTGCATCGATCATGTGCGACGAGAGCTTTCGGTATCCGAACGACGGGTCTGCCGGGTGCTGGGGCAGCATCGATCGACACAGCGCAAGGTGCCGCGCGGGGCGGATGACGAACAGGCTCTGACCGAGGACATCATCGCGTTGGCGAAGCAATATGGTCGCTACGGCTATCGCCGGGTGACGGCATTACTGTGCCATGCGGGTTGGACGGTGAACCATAAGCGTGTCGAGCGGATCTGGCGGCGTGAGGGGCTCAAGGTCCCACAGCGCCAGCCAAAGCGGGGCCGCCTGTGGCTTAACGATGGATCGTGCATCCGGCTGCGGCCGGAATATCCAGGGCATGTGTGGGCCTATGACTTCGTCGAGGGTCGGACGCATGATGGGCGCAAGTTCCGCATCCTGACCATCATCGACGAAGCCAGCAGAGAATGCCTGGCGCTCATCGTCGCGCGACAGCTCAAGCAGGGGTGACTACACGAAAGTGACGTATCTGCACGCCAAGGGCAAACGGATGGCGAACATCACGCGGCGAGGAGGGAGCTGACGGCGCGCAGCGGCCGCAAGGCATCCGGATCGGGCCGATCTTCGACATTCCAGCTATAGTCCCCTGTGAGCGAGATATGCTCCCAGCCCAATGGCGCGACGTGGCGCGCGATCTCGTCGGGCGTGCCGATATCAGCCAGCGCCATTTCGAGATAGCGGGTGTTCCACAGGATGATGGCGGCGACGAGCAGGTTGAGGCCGGAGGCGCGATAGGTCTGGTTTTCGAACCGCCGATCACGCAATTCGCCGAGTTGGTTAAAGAAGAGCGCACGGGCGAGCGCGTTGCGGGCTTCGCCCTTGTTGAGGCCCGCCTGGGTGCGCCGGCGCAGATCGATGTCGCGCAGCCAGTCGAGCATGAAGATCGAGCGTTCGAGGCGGCCAAGCTCGCGCAGCGCGAGGGCCAGTCCATTCTGTCGAGGATAGGCCGACAGCCGGCGCAGCATCGCCGAAGCGGTGACGGTGCCGGTGCGGATCGACGTGGCGAACCGCAGCAGTTCGTCCCAATGCGCCGCGACATGGCCCAATGCGATCGGTTCGGTCGTCATGCCGGCGAGCAAGGGGCCAGATTCCTGGCCGGGAAGGAGGTGCAAACGACGCTCCTTAATGTCGCGCAGGCGCGGCGCGAAGCGGTAGCCGAAGAAGGGCATGAGACCGAACACATGGTCCGATGCTCCACCAGTATCGGTGTAGTGTTCCTCGATCGTCAGGCCGGTCTGGT